>Ga0163144_10007720_pt1 | contig 23504 bp, 16 predicted proteins | sample OliLak19BULKMAT1_FD_123175 | JGI IMG/M metagenome (GOLD analysis project Ga0163144, IMG submission 123175) | Freshwater microbial mat bacterial communities from Lake Vanda, McMurdo Dry Valleys, Antarctica - Oligotrophic Lake LV.19.BULKMAT1 | ecosystem: Environmental > Aquatic > Freshwater >...
AATTCTCCGGGCCCAGTTTGGTGACTGAGTAAGTGCGAGTGTCACCTTCAACATCTTGGCTGGTCAGGGCCACATTGACCGGTGTTCCCATCGTTGTACGAACGACCGGAATGTCGTTCAAGAACGGCGCTCCGTTGGCAGTATCCTGAGCCACTGTGGCAGTGAAAGTACGCGAAGTGCTCAAGCCTTCACTGTCCGTCATGGTCACGGTGATCGTGGCGGCACCCGTGCCCGTGCCTGTCGGCGTGAGCTGGATGATTCCGTTTTCGGTGTCGGTGAAGATCGATGCTGAATTGATCGTCACTGGAATATCAGGTCGGTTGTTGCCGTTGCTGATTTGTGTCGTCTTGGTGCTGCTGATCGCTTCGCGATTTACTTCGCCTTCGATCAATTGCCCAAAGACTGAATGATTGAAATCCAGAGCTCGCTGTGCACCTTCGGTAATGAAAAACTGCGAATCATTCGTATCATCGGTCGACTTGGCAAAGGACAGCACACCGGTTCGATTGTGTTGTAAATCGACATGGAACTGATCGTCGAAGTCCGCGAGAGTCGATCCGCCTGTTCCGTTACCGAGTGGATCGCCACCTTGAATAACGAAGCTGCTTTGAACGCGATGGAACGTCAAGTTGTTGTAAAAATTGCTTTGTGTCAGCGCCACGATTCGATCGGTAACGCGAGGCACTTTGTCCTCGAACAACTGGAATGTCATTTCACCAAAGTTGGTGTTTAGTCTCCAACTGCGGTTGCCACTGAGGACCGTGGCATTGATCAAGCTCGGATTGCTTGATGTGACGGTAATCGTCATTGGATTGCCATTGGGATCATATCCGTCCACCGGCACCATCAGTGGCGAACCGACGCCCACGGTCACGTTCGGCAACACTTCCAAGAATGGGGTGGAAGATTGGGGAATCGTGAAGTTAGGGAGGATCGTTTTCATTTTGGCTTCGAGTGCCGCCAAGGTCATCACGCCTTGAACGCGATCGCCGTTACCGAAGTCCCAGGTTGGATACTGAGTGATATTTTCATCGATGGCAATCTGGTTGGCAGTGCGATCCGGATTGGTCACTTCAATGAAGGGAAGATGCTTGGAACCATCTTGGAACAACGCCTTTTGATCGTTGCAGAAAGGGCACCACGCGGCTCCAAAGAATCGAACTCCCGCATCCGCAAGCGCCTTGGCAAACGCGACCAGATCGTTGGCTGCTTCGCCTTCCCCCGCCAAATCCGCTTCGCCTTCGCCATTCAACGCAGGGCTTTCCTGCGCGAAATCATTGGCAATCGAATAGTTGCCGGCCGATCCGAGCATCGCTAAAAACGGATCTGCCGCGAAAACTTCGCGTTTCTCCAGCGGCTCAACCAGGATTCGGCGCGGCTGGATGCCAGCTTTTCCGAAGTTCAAAAGTTCAGACAACCAACGTGAGAATCGATTTCGTTTTTCTCGCCGAGTCATATTCTTCTCATCAATGCAGCAAAGAAGTGGGTTTCACCGAGGCGCAAGTCGCTCAAATCACTAAGGCAGTTTTCCCGCAACACTTGTCACTCTAGGCTACTTGGGGCTTCCCAATCTCTCAGCCAAATAAGGCCGCGTTTTCGGTTGGTCGGCACAATCCGCACCGGAATTTCAACCTAAACCTCTTAAATGGACCCGTACTACCTCGAATGGTAAAAACCGACGTGCAAGGCAGCAGGCTGGGAAAGCTGGGAAGTCCGCAGTGCGTAACTCTCTTGAGACGCAGAACTTCTGCACTAAGTTCCTTTTAGTGTACGGACGTACAGTAATCTATTGCGTCCGCTAGCCGGTGATATAGAAGGGCTAGCCTGGCCTGACGAAACGGTGGGATAACTGCATTTTAAAGGCATTTTGGTAACCCGGCGCGTGAGCGAGGGATGTGGTTCGCTTCCTCGCTTACGCGTCGGGTTACCATTTCGTCAGGTGAGGCTAGCCGGCCGTATCGAGCAGATCGTCTTCATTGATCATTTTGAAGCCGTTTTTCGCTAGCATTTCCAAAGCAATTTCGGTGTTGTCGACCATGATCGCCACGGCTGGAACGCCGCCAGGAGCCATGATCAGCGGATAAGCCTGGATGATGTTGATTTCGGCTTGCAGCAACGCCGCGCAAATTTGCAGCAACGGTTGACTCCCTTGAGGCAATTCCAGACCGATCAGATCGCTTTCGATAATCGCCAAACCAGCTCGTTCCAGGATCTCTCGGCCTCGTTCCGGGTGACTAACTAAGAAGCGAACGAAAGCGCACTCTGCAGAATCGTTGATCGACAGCGCAACGATGCGAATTCCTGTTCCCTCGAACCGGCGAACCACGTCCAACAACTGGCCCACGCGATTTTCAAGGAATACGGTGAACTGCCGAATCGTCGGATAGTCTCGGCCACGAGCGGTTTGAAAATCGGTTGCCGAACCTTCGCCTGAACTCATATTCATTCACTTAATGGAGCCTGTTTGCCACAAGTCGTTATGGAATAACGCCCTGCAATTTGAAGATTGTGACAGTTTCGTTCGACAAAGCAAATACCCAAATTGAAAATCGTGCTCTACCCCACTCGACTAGCATCGCCTACGCTGCGCGTCGGATACTTTCCCCTATCGACGATTTTCCACTGAAAATTCCGACCGAGCCGCTTGAGATCAGATGTCACTTCAGCACCAAATCGAGATTCGCGTCCGTTACAACGAGACCGACGGACAAGGCCGTGTGCACCATGCGCAGTATCTGAATTTCTTCGAACGAGGTCGCGTCGAGCTGCTGAGATCGATGGGACACAGCTACAAAGACCTGGAAACCTCGGGACTGATGTTGGTGGTCACCGAGATGAACGTACGCTACCTGGGTGCTTCGGTTTTCGATGACTTGCTACTGCTTGATACCCAAGTCGATCAAGCCAAGGGAGTTCGCATTCAGCATAGTTATCGGATCGTTCGCCAGCCCGAGAACGACAATGAACTCCCTGCAGAAATCGTCCTGGCCAGCAGCGTGATTGCTTGCGTTGATCGCGAAGGCAAAGTGCGGCGGCTGCCGGATTACCTTAGGCAGTAGTCTTCGGAGCGCGGACGTCCCGCACAGTGCCAGTTGATTTGTATGTTTTTGTAGCGGTACTGGCGCAAGCCATCCGGTTCTTCAACAAGATTCCTCGTCAATTACCCTTCGGCTCGCTCCGTTACGCCAAAAAAGCAAGTAGCACAAGGCGTCCGGCCCTCGGTCCAACCCAAAAATCGACAAACTCAGCGCTTCTAAACGGCTCCAAACATCTCGTTGGATTAAAATCGTGTCGCATTGCACTTGGCATTCATTATAGCCCTTTGGAGTTCAAAGCCAGCGCGTTCGCCGCTTTGGTACCAGCACTCTCGCGCGGTTTACTTGCCGCGCCCAACTCCCTTCGCCGACGAAGCCGATCCGTGGAAGGGTTTGAAAGTTGACGTTGTGACTTACACGTTGCGCGAGCTTCCGATTGAAGCTGGACGCGGGATTCTTGATTCGAAAGCCATCCTCGCAGCGCAGTTGAAGATCAACTACCAAGGCTTGGTTGCTTTCGAATACGAAAAAGATGGCAAGGATCCAGTCCTCGGACTGGCGGAATCCATCGGCTATAACAAAGGTCTCTTAGCGGGCCTGAAGTAATTCTTTGGCTTGGAAAAGCTCGTTCAGAAGGGAAAAGCTCGCCGGATCTCGATCGCTGATGGTGAAGGGGCGGTGGTTTGGATGATTGAAAACTAGCGATTCGTCGCTTAGCACTCGGCCAGGGAAAGGGGATACCCGCCAACTGCGTTCGTGGTTATTATCGGGTTCTTCTGCTTGATAAAAAGTTACTTGCACCAAGTTCGGCTTGGTTGACAATCTCGTTCACTAAATTTGCCAAGGCGTTTTTAGAACTCGATTGATGTAGTTGAGCTTCTAAAACTTATTAAACTTATCAGCGCACGAGCCATACTTTGGCAGCGAACGCAATGAACAATCTGTGAGTCAAATGGTATGAGGTCAAAATCTGCGTCGCCGGGCAAGTCAAGTTCGACGCAGGCTAACGAGTCGTCCGAGCCTAGATTCGATTGGCATCGGATACGGCAAGCGACTGGCACGGTGTACGGCGATATCGGAACATCCGTTCTCTACTGCATCATGGAGATCACCCGCGAAGCGGTCTTGTTGAAGCATCACCACTCCGATGAGATTGTCGCGCAACTGAAAAGTGCCGGAGGCAAATTTCTCAGTGATGCCGAGCACTTGGGAAGTCTCAGCCTGGTGTTCTGGGCTTTGATCTTCCTGACCGTCAAGTATGACTTAATGATCATGCGCGCCGATCATCGCGGCGAAGGTGGTGACTTCGCATTATGGAGTCTCATTAAAGGTTACACCGGCAAAGTGGTCGGCATCGGCGCTCTTAGCTTCCTCGTCGTATGTGCAGCGGCCCTATTGGCGGCCGACGGCATCATTACTCCGCCGATTAGTATGCTCGGCGCGTTCGAACCGCTGGGACCCTCTCTGTCCGTCATGGCCACCTTGATCTGCTTAGTTCTACTGTTCAAAGTTCAATGGCGTGGCACCAGCAAAGTTGGTGGCTTGTTCGGTTGGTTCATGATCCTGGTTTGGTTTCCATGGATCGCGCTCAAAGGCTTGCCGTGGATTATTGCTAGTCCGGAAGTCTTTCTAGCGGTCAATCCGCTTTACGCAATTCAGTTTTTGCTCGGCTTTCCGTTTATTGGTTCAATGGTCGTGCTCGGCGTTGTGGTTCTGGCCATCACGGGTGGCGAAGCCAAGTACGCTGACATGGGGCACTTCTCTCGCTCGAGCGAGACACCTGTTGCTGAGGGTGAGAGCCTCCCGGCTCGCGACTCTGGCAGAATTCCGGTCACTCAATCTTGGTTCTTAATCGTGCTTCCAAGTTTGTTGACTTGCTATGCGGGCCAAGTTGGTTTCATGCTCAGAAACGGGGTGCCACCGCGGGCGAATAGTTTTTATGCCATCACGCCCCGCACGGGAATCGAAAGCGTTGATTCAGTAATTCAAGTCTTTGATATCGGAGTTTCAGCCATCGCTGCGATCATCGCCTCGCAGGCGCTCATCACTGGCATGTTCTCGATTATCAAGCAAGCCACGGTACTTGGTTTCATGCCTCGCTTCCGTGTCTTTCACACCAGTGAGCATGGTGAAGGTCAAGTTTACATTCCTGCCGTAAACTGGTCGCTGTTCCTCGGCTGCGTCGCCGTAACGCTTTACTTCCAAACCGCCACCAACCTTGCGGCCGCTTACGGTGTCGCAGTGACTGCCACGATGGGAATTACAACGATTTTGTTCGCGCACGTTGCGCTGCATCGTTGGCAATGGAAACTGTCGCATGTGCTTGCCGTTTGCATACCGATCTTAGCCATCGACCTCCTGTTCTTCGGCAGCAACTTGTTAAAACTTTTCAGCGGCGGATACTTCCCTTTGCTGATCGCGGGAGCCTTGGTTGGCATGATGCTAATCTGGCAATGGGGCCGTCAAGCGCTCGCCAAGGCCTTCTATGAATTTGGCGTACGAGAAGGGAAGAAGATCGAATGGTTGATCGCTCTGCGCGACATGCTCGACGATCTCGAAATCACCATTCAAGAAAACCTACCCGCCGCGCGTTCACTGATTCAGGGTCGACGACGTTTGGTCGAGAGCGATCGAGCAGCCGTTTTTCTCTGTTCGCGACCGATCCTGTCCGCCGATGATTATGTGCCGGTAGCTCTCCGTATTTTTCTCAAGAAGTACGGCGTGCTGCCGTCTCATGTAGTTTTGATGCATGTCGATCAAGCGTCGGTCGCGCAGATTAGCTCTAAGCAGCGTTACAGAGTTCAGCGGCTGGGCAACGATATCGACTCTGTCATGGTGCGTTACGGCTATATGGAGCAGCCCGACATTCGCCGTGCTCTCAAGGATCTCCAGAATCGCAAGATGATTCACATTGCCGCCGAACGCTGGATCATCGAAGTCGGTGAAGAGGATATCATCGCGGACCCGAGTCTCACTGGATTGCAGAGACTGCGAGTAACTTTATTCAGTTTGATTTTGCGGCTGTCGACTCCCGCTCACAAGTACTTCGGATTGATTTACGATGCAGCGGTTTCTAAGGAAGTTATTCCTGTAGTCTTCAAGCCCAACGGTGCGAGGGTCTCATTGCCGGAGCTCGAATTGATCGAGCAAAAGCCAAGCACCTGACCATCGCTTCGACCTCCCTCATGAGCCTGAGGCGATAGCCGATCTATTCCCTCAACAAGCTCAGCAACCTCTGAAGCGGATGTTGAATGCATCGGCTAGCGCCTCAGGCTCAGGCCCAGCACGGTGCCGCATCTACGGTACCCGTGAAATCCACTGCATCGATGCCGCAGCGCATTCGAGTGATCCTATAAAATAAAAAAAGCCCCCGCCGTTCTGATTGAACTGCAAGGGCTTTGTTGTTCCCTGGCACCGGAGCGAAGTGGAAACCACTAAGCTCCGGTGCGCAGACGTAAGCTCTGTCGTGAAGCGCAGACAAACTACAGTTGACCCAGAAACTGCAACCTATCTACAAAATGCTCCGACCCAGGAGGGAGGCCAGCTATGCTTTCCCGCAAAACCATAGCTAACGACAGAACTCCAAATGATCGACATCCAGTCTTTACGAGCCTCGGCGTCCTCCGTGACGCACGCAACTTCCACTCCGCAGACCGCTAGCAAGCTGGCCATTCGCCGTGAAAAGGGTCAATCAACGGCGAGTGAATTGTGCCTACTTTGCGGCTGGCTGGCCTGAGTTTCGTCTGCAACCTGCTCGCGTATTGGATGAAATACAAGATTCCGAAATACTAGGTCAATGGGAAAAAAAGGGTGTTGGCGAAGTCGGTGGGAAAATTCCCAGAATCGGTGCAATCGGGTAGGAATACTTGGATTCCACCGCAGCCTTCGCCAGCATCTCATCACTCGACAATTCATCCTGTGAATCCAGCCAAGGCATCGATCCACAACCGCTCAGCAGAATCGAGCCAGAATCGGTGTGTTTCACCCCCCAGCGAATGGCAGCTTCGCGATTGGCGATCACTTCAACGCGACCTGGACAACGGAAGCCGCCTAGCACGTCCATAATTACTGATTGAGCATTAGCTGCCGAACAACCCGATGCGCTCAGCACAACGCGAGTCGCCGCGCGGTCGAGCACTTCGCCCAAGCGGCCGCGCCATTGCGGATGCAAGCGACTGCTGACATCGACCACCGCTGTAGTAGGACCAAGCTGATGTTGCTTGAGAGCGTGCAACGCAACGGCAACTCGATCGGGTGTCTCGCCCGCATCGATGTACAACGGAACGTCCACGGATTGAACAACACGTTGCATCCGACCCGGAATCGTCTGCAGTGACTCGACGCCAGCGATTGCTTCGGCAACTGGTAAATCGAACATCCAACCGGCTGCGACACCGGCAAGCGCCGCGCGAGCGATATGGTCGCCGGGCATCTTCAGCGTCAAAGGCATCACCATGTTGCCGACCACAGTCAACAACTGCTGCTCGCCGCCCGCACGGGACAACCGTTTCGCGCGCACATTTTGACTCGCGTCTAATCCATAACCCACCGCAGGTAGCGAACTCTTTGCTGCCCAGCGAGTCGCATAGGCATCGTCAGCGTTGTACAACAACATGCCATGCGACTTCATTTGATTGATCACTTCGTCCAGCGAACACTGGGAATTCTTGAGATTCTGCGAACCACGCAATTGCGAAGGCCGCATGCCGGTCACGACCAGCAAATCAAATTCAATGCCTGAAGTGACATGGTTTTGAAGCATCGTCGGCGCGAGCTCAATAACTGCGGCTGGCGCGCCGGCTAGATCAGCTTGCTTCAGCCACTTTGCCAACTTCTGAGTCGCCGGTGGTCGCACTGCACTTCGATCGCAACTGGTCGAATCGCTGGCACCCAACGATGTGTAGTACGCGACTTGACCACCCAGTCGCTTGAGCATCGCTGACAAGTAGAGTGCGGTCGTTGTCTTTCCATGAGTTCCAACGACACCGATCGTCAACATCCGCTGCGATGGATTGCCTGCAAGCGCTTGGCAGATTTTTCCGTAAGCGATAGGTGTGCTCTCGACCAAGCACTGAGGAACCGAAACCGGCAGCAGTCGCTCCGCAACCACGGCTGAAGCACCGCGGCGAACGGCTTCTTCCACTTGATCGTGTCCATCGTTCGATGAATCTTGAATCGGCACATAGATATCGCCAACCCTGCACTGGTCTGCTTTGTGAATGCAGCGTCGTGCGCGAATGTCATCAGCGCCGACAAAGACTGCCTCACGCAACAGAGTGCGCAGACTGACAGTTGAACATGCTCCACCAGGAGTAGAGATAGACATCGGCGGCCTCCTTGCCACTATTGCTAGCTATGCGATCGTCAATTCGTTTGATTAGCTTCGAGTTCGACTCCGTGAACTCAAGATCTATAACGTGTCCGCAAAGGGTACCTAGCGTCAAGACGAAATCAAACTTTGCAAATTAATTTCTATTTGCAAGCATTGTATGAGTGAGCGGATTTTACTTCGCGTAGCGCCCTAAGTATTTGCGCAGCGAGTGCTTTTTAGCAGTGTTTTCGCTCGTCATGTAACGCAGCTTTCCGAACACCGGTCGCTCGGGTCCCCAAGCGCGATCGTAGCGACCGAGCACCCAGAAAATGCCGCTGTAAGAATTCGGGTCGCGTCCGTCGAGTGCATATTTGTTATTCAATTCAATCATCGCTTCGAGTGCAGCCCGCGGCGTGGCAGACCACTGAAAGATCTTCTTGCCCCACAACATCCGCAAGTAGTTATGGATGCGGCCTTCGCGCACCAACTGTCGCTGAGCCGCATTCCAGATCGGGTCGCGGGTCTCCGATGCATCGAGTTGTTCGAGCGTGTAAAGATGCTCGCGTGGGTCTTGCTCATGCTCCTGCATGCTCTGCCTGGCCCAATCGGGCAGCGATTCGAAGCGGTCAAAATTCGGTTCGCGCCAGCACATATTGAAACCGATTTCCCGCCAGGTGCAGAGCTGATCAAGAAATGCCTCAGCCTGTTCGGTGACTCCCCAGAAGCCGTTCATCTTGCCATTCGGTTTCAGCAATTTGCCCGGATGCCACTGCTCGCGTTCCATGAGTTTTTGAAATACTTCATGGGCACTGATATGACCGAAGTGCAAGTAAGGCGATAGCTCGCTGGAGCCGTGCAAATCCGGTTCGTTTCGGTCCTCGTTGTACTTACTCATGCGCAGGCGAAGAAAGTTACTCAACAACTTATCTGCTGCCTTGGTACCACCTTGCGACTCAGTCGGTCCAACGGAATGATCGATCGGGATCGACGCTAAACCACCCTCGCTAGTCAACTGCTCAAGATTTGCTGCGGGCCAACGTTTGGTAATACTACTGGGCAGACGCGAAAGCTCGCCCAGCCCGCGCGTCGATCGCTTATCGAGCGGATTGGCTTCGGGCATGTTTTCAAGATGTGGCGGCAGAACTTTTTGCATGTGTCGTCGATAGGAGTGCGCGACCGTAAAGGTTCGATCGGCTATCGATAAAGGCATCAAGCAATTCGAGTCCACCAGTTCAAAGCGACTTGCAATCGATCGGCTCGCAATGCGATACATGGTCGGATGAAAAAAACAAGGATAATCATCCGACACCACAGCACAGGCTCGCTTTGACAACTCAGCGACCAGACCTGAGCCTTCACCCGGTTGCGGTTCGACGTAAGGATAATACAGCACGTCGGCACCCGCGCTGGCGGCTCGATTGTCGAGCATGCCATCGATCACAAAGCGATGGAACCGATCGCTGGCCCAACGATAGTGAACACGCAACGGCTCCAAAATAACCAGCGGCTTCTTCAATTGATTTGCGAGATCACGAGCTCGTTGCAATGCAAAGTTGTATCGAGTTCGCCGAAAAGCGGTCATCCAGTAAAGTACCCATTCGCCGTCAGATCGAAGCGGCAAGTCCTTGGCGGCTCGGATGCGGACACCTGGAACGGTTTCGTGACTCATGATGCGTGGCTTTCTAGAATGGACGCGGCGAGTTCGCGTTCCATGAGGCACAGCGTTGGGCGAGGCACAGCGTTGGGCCTACTGTTGCCGCTGTTCTCGGAATACACTGCTGTTTCCGGACTTGGCAAACAGAAAACAATTTTACTTGAATTATTTGGTCCTCAATATGCCTCGGCGGCGACGAAGACGAGCGAATTGGCCTTATCGATTAGCCTGGTGCGTAATCGTGGGTTGCGTAGTGAGTTATATTGCGTTGGGAACCCTGATTGGCGGACTCACCTACGGTCATCGAAGCTACGGAACGGATTGGTGGATCGCTTTTGTGACGACGGCTATGTCGGCAACTATCGCGAGCTGGTTCGTGGCGGTCGGCGCGTCGCTGGGAAGTTTTCTAAACGTGGTTGCTTATCGTTTGCCACTCGGTCGCACCGTCGGCGGACACTCCGGTTGCCCTTACTGCTGCTCCCCGATTCAACGCGGCGATAATGTGCCGGTTCTCGGGTGGTTGAAGCTGCGAGGCCGCTGCCGAACTTGTCGTCTGCCCATCTCGGCTCAATATCCGCTGGTCGAGTTTCTGGTCGGCATGATTTTTCTCTCCGTCTTTTTTACCGAAGTGGCTCGCGGTGGCGCGAATCTTCCGAGCAATCGCGCGGCCTTTCAATTTCCGATCTATCAGTTGGCTGTTACTCCGACGTTAGTAATGCGATTGGTCAGTTACGCGACGATCATGTGCGGTCTGGTGGCTGCGGGCTTGATCGCAGTGAAACGTCAGCCCGTTCCCTTAAGGCTGTTCGCCTGGTCGCTGCTGCCGCTGGTTGTTAGTGTATTAGTCGATCCTCAAGTGGTGATCGTGACTTGGCGTTTGGTTCCCAATCTTGGACCGATCGAAAGTCGTTTGCATGCGATTTTATCGATCGGACTGGGCCTGCTGGCTGGCGCGCTGATCGCTTGGTTGACCAGCCGTCTAATGTTCCGCGATTCTCGCAAGCTCAAGTCAGTTCGCGATACTTCAGTTCTCGATACTTCAGTTCTCGATACGTCAGTTCGCCCTGCTTCGGTTCGCCCTGCTTCAGTTCGCACTTGGATCGCTGGGTTATCAGTAGTCGGCGCGATGCTGGGCTGGCAAGCTGCGATACCGATGACGGCGGTCGCGATCATCTGTTGGTTGATGATGCAATTCGTATTCCGCGATTATTCCGGTCGCTTGGCGACCGACGATCCAGCGGTCTGGATGTGGCTCGGGCTGCTGGTGTTTCGCGCGGTTTGGCGGCAACTCGATGACCTGCAACTGCTCTCAAGCAGCCTTCCCGAGTTCGGTCGATTTGGAATCGGCCTAGCTGCTCTATTGGCGATGAGCTGGCTGGTTTCCATGGTGCCGCGCCCAACTGTTCCGCCACCTTCAAGCGCCTCGGTCACTCATAACCCAGTCACTGGCGACTCAATTTCAGACAACGCTCTCACCGCTCGCCCGTTCATCAGTTCACCACTGACTGGCGACCCAGCAGCCGTTTCGGAACCGACCCATACCGAAAAATCTCGCGAACCGTTAACCTAGTGTCCGGTCCAGGTTTGACTTTTGGGCGGAGCGCGGGCGTCCCGCCCGCATTCTTCCTGTTATGCGGACGGAACATCCGTGCCCCGAATTTGTTGAAACCTAACCTTTAGTGATCATGCTCCGCTAGTCTTTAAGTGTGGTTTCTGAGCCGCGTTGCAATTTCGAGTAAAACTATCGCAAGTCAATTTCCAGCATGAACGTCGAATCTTTTGATCCTTCGCAACTCGCGGTGATTCTCTTTCCGCATCCAACGTTGCGTCACACTGCCAAGCCGATCAAGCGAGTTGACGCAATGTTGCATCAAATCGTGTTGCGCATGTTTGAATTGATGTACGCTCTTCGCGGCGTCGGGTTAGCGGCCACCCAAGTCAACTTACCCATGCGTCTGTTCGTCATGAATTCGAGCGGGCAGAAGGGCGAAGGGCACGAACGTGTGCTGGTCAACCCAGTCATCTCGCGTCCGCGCAGTAACGAAGAGGAAGAGGAAGGTTGCCTCAGCTTGCCATCCATCAACGGCAATGTTGTTCGCGCCAAGACGATTCGCGTTAATGCCTTCGATCTCAATGGCCAAGAACTGAATGAAGACTTTAGTGGCTTCGAAGCTCGCATCATCCAGCACGAAACAGATCACCTCGACGGCAAACTGTTCGTCGACCGCATGAAAGAGGGCTCGCTAGTCGATGTCATCGACGGACTCAGCCTGCTCAGCACCGACTTTGAATCGCGACAACGCACCGCCGCCATCGCTCCAAGCAATGAACTGGTCGCACACTTCGCTGGCTGGGAAAGTAAGTATTGCTGAGAAGTGCGCTCAGCAAGCTGGAATGAACAAGCTGGACTGAACAACCTAAGCGTGGCGATATTGGAAATAAGCTACAGTTAGGTCAACGCGCCGCTCACGAAACTATGACTGCCGAAATTTAGTGGGACTGCGTGGCTTGCAACACCGCAAAGGTGGTGGATGGGCAAGGATAGCTAAACTAACCTGCATGCAACGATCGACTGCATTCTAGCTCTGACACCGATTCGGAATTCACTGTGACTGATCCCAAAACGAAGACCTCTGTTGCAATTCTCGGAGCGACGGGCAGCATTGGGACCGGGACTTTGGATGTCGTACGAACTTTGGGCGCCCCTTGGCAAGCCATCGGTCTGTCGGCTCACAAACAACTGGATGCAGCGCTCCAAGCAGCCAAGCTGGCTCGACCGCGCTATCTGGCCGTCACCTGCGAAGCGAGTGCGGCCAAATTCGATTTCAGCAGCTTGCCGCCTGAAACGGAACTCCTGCGCGGCCCCGACGGCTTGATCCAATTGGCAACTTGTCCCGAAGTGGACACGGTGGTGGCCGCCGTCGTCGGATCGGCCGGGTTGCTCAGCACCGTTGCCGCAGCGCAAGCGGGAAAGCGGTTGGCGCTCGCGAATAAAGAGGCATTAGTGGTTGCGGGGGGGATTGTCACGGAAGCTTTGCGGAAAAGCGGCGGCGAATTAATCCCGGTCGACAGCGAACACAGCGCGATTTTCCAAGCGATCCATGCCGGAAACTCCAGCCAAGTCGAACGCATCATTCTCACGGCCAGCGGCGGACCATTTCGAACTTGGACCAAAGATCGGTTGGCCACCGCTTCAATCGCCGACGCGCTCGCCCACCCAACTTGGCAAATGGGCCGCAAAATCACCATCGACTCAGCCACAATGATGAACAAGGCTCTGGAAGTCATCGAAGCGCGGTGGCTGTTCAATATTCCGGCTGACCGCATCCAAGTCGTCATCCACCCGCAATCCATCATTCACTCGATGGTGGAATTCGTGGACGGGTCGGTCGTGGCTCAGCTCAGTCCCCCAGATATGCGGCTTCCTATCCAATATGCCCTAACGTACCCTGACCGAACCACCTGTCCTTGCCCTAAAATGAATTGGTCCGCGACTCAGCGGCTGGAGTGGGAACCAGTTGATCTTGATCGTTTTCCCGCTTTGCGGCTGGGTTGGGAAGTGGCAGAGCGCGGCGGCAGTTGCGGCGCAGTTGTCAACGCAGCCAACGAGGCTGCGGTAGAATTGTTTTTACAAGGTAAAATTCGCTTTACGGACATTGTGGCAGGCTGCCGCAAAGTTCTGGAAGCACATCATTTTGATCCAAGCGCGTCGCTCGATGAACTCATGCGACTCGACCGTTGGGCGCGAGAGGAGATTGGCCAGTGGGCAGCACGCTGTTGATCGATAGTTTGAGTTATCTCAACGTGGACTTTTTGCAGATCGCCGCAACCGAGCCTTCGCGCTTCTCGGCGATGCTCGCTACGCTGTGGGGATTTATCCAAGTCGCACTAGGCTTGGGCTTCGTGATTTTCGTACACGAACTTGGGCACTTTTTAGCCGCGAAAACGTTCGGCGTCCGCTGCGACAAGTTCTACGTTGGATTTGACGTGCCCATCTCAATCGGACCCATCAAACTCCCCAGCACACTCGGCAAGTTCCAGTGGGGCGAAACCGAATACGGCATCGGCATCATTCCGCTCGGCGGCTATGTCAAAATGCTAGGCCAAGACGACGACCCACGCAAAGCCGAAGAGGAAGCCGAACGAACTCGCTTGGGCAACGGCGCCGACGCGCCGCTCGATCCTCGCAGCTACCCCGCCAAACCCGTCTGGCAGCGGATGATCATCATCTCCGCCGGTGTGGTCATGAACTTGATCTTCGCCGTCCTCATGGCCGGCGTTGCTTATCGCTACGGCGTCCCCTACACACCGACCGTGATCGGTGATGTCGTGGGTGGCGGTCCAGCTTGGCAGGCCGGCGTTGTACCAGGTGACAAGCTACTGAAAGTCGGCAACATGACGGATGAGAATCCTAACTTGCGATTCGATGACTTTCGCATGGAGGTCGCCCTGCGCGGCAAAGATGGTCGCGGAACTGCAATCCCTCTGACAATCGAACGAGGCAACGAGAAGCTCGAGATCGCGCCGCTACCCACTAATCGATATGACCCCATAAACGGGATGTACGCGATCGGAGTTGTCTCGCCCAGCAGCACGACTTACGCAATGAAGGCTTTCCCCAAAGGTTCATTTCTAGAAAAATCCAATCCTGATATTAAAGAAGGAGATAAAGTTGTCGCCGTCGATGGCACGCCTCTCCCAATCGATGCCCGCTTCAACCAACCGCTCGGCAGCGAACTCACTTCCATTTTCGAAGCGAAATGGAATCGCCCAGTCAAGTTGACGATCGAACGCCCAGGACCGAAAAAAGAAGATCCAACTACTCAAGTCGAAGTTGAAATTCCCGCCGTTCCCGTAAAAACACTTGGCATCGATTTTAAAATCGGTCCCATCACCGCCGTTCGCAAAGACTCTATCGCCGAAGCGGCCGGTGTAAAAGTCGGTGACACAATCCTGTCGATCGACGGCGAAGCAGTCACCAAGTCGCTGCAATTACCAAGCTTGGTCGCAAGCAAAGCGGGACAGACAATTGAATTGAAAGTTCTCCGCAGCAGCGGCGAAGCAGGCTCTGACCCAAAATCCAATGAAGCTGCGACTGAACTAACCTTCCAACTTGCAACCACCGACAAAGCTCAGTTCAACAACACATCGCTGTTCGGCGGCGTCATGACCTTAGCGAGTGTCGGTATCGCTTACGAAGTCACCAACATTGTTAGCAGTGTTGACCCAGCTCTCGTGACCAACGATGCAATCAAAGTGGGCGATGAACTTGCACAAATTCGCTGGGAACCATCCGACGAAGCGAAGAAAACGTTGGCTGAGATCTACAGCGCCAAAGGCATGAAGATCGTGCTCGCTGATCAGTTGATCGATCAGTCGCTGACCGTGCCCAGCCTATTCGACCAATTGCAAGATGCACCCGCCGACATGGACATTCGCCATTATTTGAAACGCGATGGCAAAACCGTCGAAGCTGTTACAAAACTTCAGAACGCAACCGATTGGTTTTGGTTCCAACGCGGGCTCGGTATGAAGCCGCTGTCAGAGATCCATCAAGTCGATTCGTATGCAGAAGCGATTACTCTGGGAGCCGGAGAGACGTGGCGACGGTTCAAAGAAGTGCTGAGCGTGCTGCGCATGTTGGCGACCGGCAAACTGGGCGCTAGTGGCCTCGGCGGACCGATCAAGATCTTCCAAGTCGCCGGTCAAGAAGCCAGCCAAGGCGTGTCGCGCTTACTGCTGTTCTTGACGTTCCTCAGCGCGAACTTAGCGATCTTGAACTTCCTTCCGATTCCCGCGCTCGACGGCGGCCATATGGTCTTTCTTACCGCCGAAGCCATCCGCGGCAAACCTGTCAACGAAGCTTTGCAAGTTCGCTTGACACTCGTCGGCGTCATGTGCCTGCTGTGCTTGATGGCGTTTGTAATTGTAAAGGATGTCGTCGATCTCATCCCGTAACCCAGCCTTCACTGCCGTCTTCGACGCCGTCGGCACGTTGATTTTCGCGCAACCTTCAATCGCTGAAGCCTACCGGAACGCCGCTATGCGTTTCGGTTGGTCCGGCGGTGTGGCTGAGGTGGAAGCGCGCTTCGGCACCGCTTTCAAAAGCACTTCCGGCCGCGAACATGACCTCGTCACCAGCGAAGCCATCCAACACGTGCGCTGGAGAGAAGTCGTAGGCCGAGTTTTCAGTGAGCTTCCCCAAACCACAGTCGACTCCATCTTCGCTCATCTGTGGGATCACTTCGCGCAGCCAACTTCTTGGGCGATCTATCCCGATGCGCTCGACGCCATCAAACTACTCGACGCCAATCAGATTCGTTGGTGCATCGCCTCCAACTTTGACGCCCGGTTACATCAAGTCCTCGCTGGCCTGCCTGAACTCGCCCATTGCCATCGCGTTTTTTGCAGCAGCGAAGTTGGCTTTGATAAGCCCTCGCCAGATTTCTATTACCAGATCGAACAATCGCTCGGACTGAACAGTACGCAGCTCATCATGATCGGCGATGACATCAACCTCGACGCCCTCGCAGCCGAATCAGCCGGCTGGATTGGCTTGCATCTGCTCCGCAAAACAAACCAGTCAACCAGTAAAACCAGCCTGTCCCTCACCCTCGATGGCCCCCCAAAAATCACTGCCCTCACCGAAATCGAACCCTGGGTTCTCTAACGCATCCACTAAGGAACAGTCCCGAACTAAGTTCCGCATTTCAATGGTAGCGGTAGGGCGCGAGCCCTCCGGTTCTTTGATACCAGACGGCTTGCGCCATTCCGTTAAAGAAGGAAGCTATTTCGGAACTGTTCTTAAGCAACGAAGTACAGTACCGGAACCAACTAGCATTTACCAAGCCGACAGACCAACCGCAAATGCGGTGACATGACGTAACCCGGGGTCACCTTGCCACGCGATTCAACCCGACTCTCTCACGCGATCCAATGCTCGCTCCAGCACACACGGCTCAACACACAACTCCTTAGCCAACTCGCGCAAGAACTCGACCAGAAACGCAGCCCGTTCATCCGCCATCGCGCGACCTGTTGCCGTCTGCATCATCCGAGGCAACTTTAATAGCTTGACGAACACATGATCCAGCGAGCTGGCCGCATCATCCGCCTCGCGATTAACCGGAAACGGTTCGCTCGCATGCAGCAATTGCCTGCCCATCGCGCCGCCGGTCATCAAGCATCGCGCTAGCCCTAACGCACCAATCGCTTCCAACCGATCCGCGTCCTGCACCACCTTCGCCTCAATCGTTTCCGGCGCGATAGCCGCTGAAAAACTATGCGCTGCGATCGCATGCTCGATCTCCGGCAACAATTCCTGCGGGTAGCCCACCGACGTCAAGAACTCCCTCGCTCGCTCCGCCGCCATTCGCGACGCCAAACTTCGTTGCCGTGAATCCTTCGCCACCACCACGCAATCATGCAACCAAGCCGCCGGCAACACCACCATCGGCCTCGCCCCTTCCGCCTTGCCAATTATCTCCGCCGCCCGCACCACTCGCCCGACATGACCCAAATCATGCCCCGCATCCGCCCCCCGCATTTCCTCCGCAGCAAACCCAGCCACAACCGCTTCCCAATCCCCCCGCCATTCCAACCAAGCCTCATCCAACTTTGATCCCAAGTTCCCTACCATCCTTCACCCCCGCCCGCAAAAAACTTCAAACCCGCCCTAGACTCTCACTCAACCTCTACCCGGCCTCAAATCATACTCCGCCTCAACACTCAGCCACTAACCCTTTCCCTTCGCATCATTCAAGATATTGCACGAACCCACCCCGCCGCCTATACTTTGGACCCCGAGACGCGAAACCGTCTCCCCCGGGCGGTTAGCTCAGTTGGTTAGAGCGCAACGTTGACATCGTTGAGGTCGCTGGTTCGAATCCAGTATCGCCCACTGCAAATTTCTCAGTGTTTTCTACACGTTTTGATCCGCCCCGCGACTATTGAATCGAGCAAATGCACGATTCATGCACGAAACGCGGATCAAACCATGCCACGCCAGAGCAAACCCTACTTCAGGCAGCAGACCCAATTCAGGTATTGCTCCATCAACGGCAAGCAATTCCCACTCGGTAAGAACAAGCCTCAGCATGGTGATTAGGGCAAACGTAGATTACGTTTTCCGGTTCATCGTATCCACCATGCTTGCCCAATGGTCGAATGTGATGTGCCGCTGCATAGTACCTTCCGCCCGGAAGTGTAATTCTCGTACCGCAAATCGGACAGCGAAATTGATGTAAGTGCTTGATAGTCCGAGCAATGCCGGTGTCTCGTACAATGCGAAACACAGTGGTGGCTTCACGCCGGAGGACTAGTTGTTGAAGAGAGATCTGAGCGTTTCAAAATCCTCCCACTGCGATGTTTCAACCCTGCTCCAAGCCTTTTCGTACCAACCCTTCTGCTCACGTGTCAGCTTCCAGTTCAACGGAACAACGTGTAATTCACTCTCGGGTTCAAACGGGATTTCAATAACCAGCACCGGCAGGTCACTTGAACTGTCCATCTCAGGACCGACGACTGCGGTAACGGGGGGTGCCGACGTTTTCATCGTGTTGTCTTGCTGCAGCTTGTTCCATTGTTCGGGTACCGCTTTCTTGAGGCGATCGAGGTAGCGTTCGCGCGAGGCTTCATCGCGAGTTCGATTGGCGGGCTTTGAGAGGCTCTCATCCGGACTCATCCCATAGACCTTGGTAACGTTCTCTGCCGTTTCATCAGGCTGCTGATCTGGTGCGGTATCAATAGTGGGAGAGGACAGATAAAGCGCAGCCAAATCTGTCTCCAGATTACCGCGCTCCGCTTGTGAGGTTCCCCGTACATTGGCAATGGTTTCAAGTGGCCCCGTGAGCCAACGCATATTCTTGGCGAGCCATGAAGATGATGGTGGCGCGAGTGAATCGCTGCTAACCGCTGGTATAATGCGAAGCACCAGAATTTGATCGAAAGGGCGATCCTTCACCTTTAGTGACGACCAACGTTCAAGAAGAAACTGCACCCAATCAACGGCGGTTACGATCCCTTCGTTATCAACATACCCTCCATCGCCAATTGCCACGTTCCTTCCAATTTCATTACCTCCTTCGACACTGGTAAAAGTCGATACGTAGGGAAAGGAGGCCGAGGCTCGGGCTGCAGACATCGGCAACAGGTCGCGCGAATGATCGGCAGCACCGAGAAGCTCGCGATAGTTGAAGGGCCGACTCGTCAGTCCGATGTTTGACTTGCGAATTGGCGTGGGCAAGGAGTCAAAAAGAATGCGACGCCCGGTTACCGCATCGGTCGCATTGAAAACAACAATAGGCATCTGACCTGCCTCTGCAATTTTACCCCAGTGGTTCAGAGTAAGCTCCCGTAGCTTCTGCGGAAGTCGCTCCTTGAAAGAGTTCTCGAGGCGTTGGCCACGGTCAATCTCACTCAAAAAGGGGAGGAAAGCGCCATATAGATCATCCGTCATCAGCCCTACCGAAATTTGCTCTAGCGACGATTCCGTTGCCAACTTGAATGCCGAATCGCTCGAAGTGAACGAATCGTCTTCAATAATCGCGGCGCCGTAAGTGGTGGACGCAAAAAACAACGTTCCAACACTCCCTCCAGAGACGCCACTAATGACGCACACGGAATCGCGAAAACGAGGAAAATCTCTACTCAATGTCTCAAGCACATAGGTGGACCAAGCGGCGGCATGAATACCTCCCCCCGGGCATGTGACGATGATAACAATGCGTTTCTTCGCTTGATCGCCGTGCGTTGCTAACTTCATTCGCTCCGAAACAGCTTGCCAAGCGATATCTTCAAGAGGTTTCGCGGCGTCTTTGACGGCTCCCGCCCTATCTTCATTTCGCAGCATTGCATTGGATTCTGCTTTTACGACGGCGTGCACCGACGAAGTCAGATTTGGTCCAATCGCAACCGGCAAAGGTTCAAGTGTGTAGTTACGATCCATAACTAAGTTGGTCAGGATCATGAATATGAGTAGTGCAACAACCACTGGAATCCGGACCTTGTCGAGCCAGTAGGCAAGCCCGACAAGCAACATGAATGCAATCCACACGATGAGGATAATCACCAGCGGCGCCGTAACCACTGGCAACAGAAGTGATGCAAAGAGACGAGTTGATACGAAGTGGATAACTGCGAGCAGCAAAGCATAGGTAGCCAGTTGATAGTCAATCGCTTCGAACGGCAGGAAACCCCCACGAATATGCTTAGGCGAACTGACAGCCGATTGCTTGGTAAGCACTCCTTCGCGCTTGACGTTTTCAAACGGAAGGAAGTTTTCCGTTTCCTTTTCACTGCCAAACAAACGAGTCTTGATGAAGCCAAGCAAACTCAGAAACGCCCATGCCAGAGCAGCGCCGACTAGCAAACTCGCTGCAACCATGGACACATGCATCCATTGCATAACCGTCGTATTTGAGGGGGCGAAGAGTCCCGAGAACTCGCTGCCGTACGTTGTTGAAAGGACTAGAGGCGTAGGAAGGCCAACTAGGATCACAGCAAAGTACTGAGTTGCCAACCAAGGGACATCACCGTTCCCGAACAGCTTACGCAACCAACCGGCTGTTCCGTGCTCTTTGGGATACCGCTCGAACAGAACTCTAAGCAGGGAAACGGAAAAGACCACTGCCACAAAGTTCAGCGCAACTACGGCTGTAAGTTGGAGGTACGTTTCCAACTTCATCGCATTTGCGACGATTGCTACTGGCCCCCACAGGGCTGTCGCCACAGTCCACCCCGCTAAAATCACAATAAATGCAATACCGTATCGAAAATCGATAAGTCGCCGTATCAGCGCCAACGGTCTCCAAAGATCCGTTGCTTCGACCGCAGTATTACTCGACATGCCGATTTCCGATCGTTACTTTATGCAATTCTCATGCTGGGCTGACCCAAGAATACGGGCGTCAGCTTAGCAAGTGCGTAATGCCCCGCCTACCATGCCGAATCTGCGATTTGTCAATGCAACTTTATCTCTTCAACGAAATTCTTGACCTCAGAGGAAATGGTTTCGTTGTGGAACAGATGGCTCGCCATTATGTCAGCATGGATAATAAAGGACGTAATGCTTGAACTCAGTGTGCCCTCTAAGCTAGATACCGGTGAGAACCACGATCTTGAAGTCACTTGGTCTGTCGAGTCTGCGTACTGCGAGATGTTAACGGAATGCGTGTCACGCGATTGAAATGGATATACAAGGTCGTACCAGTAATCAAGTCGTTTTCCTAAGACTCGGCAAAGGTCTGATAAGCTAAGTCCCGAGTAGGTGTGCGGAGACTGCTGCAAGACTGAATACCATTCAGCGCCGATCATGCCGAGGGTTCCGCTTGTTATGCTTGGATCTTGTTTCGACGCGAGTAGCTTCGCTGCCCGTTTTCTGCCAGGCATTGCTCGCTTGGCTCGGATAAAGTTTTGATCCTGAACTTCGCAAGCAGCAGCTAAGATCGAAGCGCGGAGATTCCTTGAAATTCGGTGCGAGGCGAGGCGGTTGTTCCTTCGAGGCGTCTTCACCATGTATTTTTGGCTTCCGTCTGAATGTGTTAACAAGGCACGTGTTCGCTTATCCTGCCGCTTAACGAGCTCCAATCGGACAACAGGGAACAGAACCCATGCCGTGGCAACCGCAGTTTCAAATTGGCTCCGCGCGATCACGCTTGCATCTGCTCCTTCGCCGCGACGGCAGAGGTCGATCGCAGTTCGGAATTTTCGTATGGCCTGAGTGTCCAGAGTCATGGCGACCGTGACAGTTCCTACGGTCTCTCGACTTTGCGAAAGAAGTTGGTCAAAAGGGACGTGCATCCAGTAATCGAGCACTCTGTCGGCCAGATCAAGCTGGGGAGCCAAAAGCTTCTTGAGCTTTCGAAGCTGTGCTTTTTCGTTTGGTAACTGATTCAATGCTCACCCCCGCAGTAGATTCCCTCGGCCCGCTACAATAAGTGACTCACCCCGTCCAGCAATTGCTAGCAACTGCTACAATCTGCTTGACCAAACGTGTCACCTCAGTCGAGTATGGTCGCTCATGGTAAGGGTCCTCCAAATGACAGCAGCTTCCGAATCCGTCCTGACACTGGATGAGCTGGCTTGCTTCCTCAAGTTGTCGAAATCGACGCTCTACAAGCTGGTTCAACGTGGAGAAGTGCCGGGAGTGAAGATCGGCAAGCACTGGCGATTTCGTAAGGCGACTATTGACCAATGGTTGACGCGGAATGAGAAGCCAAAGAAGTTAAATAGCAAAAAGTAATGGATTAACGATATGGCTCTAAAAAAATCAGAACTCTACTCTTCCCTTTGGCAAAGCTGCGACGAACTTCGTGGCAGCATGGATGCGAGCCAGTACAAGGACTATGTACTGTCGCTGTTGTTCATCAAATACATCAGCGACAAGTACGCGGGCCAGAAATACGCGCCGATCAACATCCCCGCGGGTGCATCCTTCGCTGATATGATTGCCATGAAGGGCAAGTCAGACATCGGTGACCAGATCAATAAGAAAATCATTGCACCGCTAGCTGCTGCCAACCAGTCGCTCAACCAATCCGACTTTCCCGACTTCAATGACCCCGTCAAGTTGGGTGACGGGAAGGAACGGACGGATCGGCTCACTAATCTCATCTCGATCTTTCAAAACAGGTCGCTCGATTTCTCGAAGAACAGAGCCGATGGCGACGACATCCTGGGGGATGCCTACGAATACTTGATGCGGCACTTTGCCGTGGAAAGTGGTAAGAGCAAAGGGCAGTTCTTGACCCCCGCCGAAGTGAGTCTCATCATGGCTCGGATTATTGGCATTCACAAAGCCAAAACTAGCGCGGCCACCACCGTTAATGACCCCACTTGTGGCTCTGGCTCGCTGTTGCTGAAAGTGGCCGACCAAGCAAATGCTCCCGTGACGCTTTACGGCCAGGAAAAGGATTCAGCCACCAGCGGTTTGGCACGCATGAATATGATACTGCACAACAACCCAACGGCAGTAGTTCAGCAGGGAAACACGCTTACTGACCCTAAGTTCAAAGATGGCGAAACGCTCAAACTGTTTGACTTCGTCGTCGCCAATCCTCCGTTCTCGGATAAGCGTTGGAGCAATGGCCTGGACGTAGCCAACGATCCCTTCAATCGTTTTGAGAGCTTCGGTGCGCCGCCGTCAAAGCAAGGCGACTACGCCTATTTGCTGCACATCGTTCGCACGCTAAAGAGTACCGGCAAAGGTGCCTGCATTCTGCCCCACGGGGTTCTCTTCCGAGGTAACGCGGAAGCCGAGATTCGTCGCAACCTGATTCGCAAGGGCTACATCAAGGGAATCATCGGGTTACCAGCCAATTTGTTTTACGGCACGGGTATTCCTGCTTGCATCATCGTCATCGACAAGGAAGATGCCCAGGCGCGTAAAGGGATTCTTATGATCGATGCGAGCTCCGGCTACAAGAAAGACGGGCCTAAAAACCGGCTTCGCGATCAAGACATCCACAAAATAGTCGACGTATTTAACAAACAACTAAATGTTGCA
>Ga0163144_10007721_pt1 | contig 23503 bp, 23 predicted proteins | sample OliLak19BULKMAT1_FD_123175 | JGI IMG/M metagenome (GOLD analysis project Ga0163144, IMG submission 123175) | Freshwater microbial mat bacterial communities from Lake Vanda, McMurdo Dry Valleys, Antarctica - Oligotrophic Lake LV.19.BULKMAT1 | ecosystem: Environmental > Aquatic > Freshwater >...
CTCAAAGGTATTGATGTGAATGTTTCACAAGGGGAATTTATCGCAATTATGGGAAAATCAGGTGCTGGTAAATCAACATTGATGTACCAACTTTCAGTACTCGATCATCCGAGCGAAGGAACCCTTATGATTGATGGCATTGATGTATGTGCACTTAGTGAGCGAGAACAGACCACGTTCCGTCTCAATACTCTCGGCTACATTTTTCAAGATTACGCACTTGTCCCCGATCTTTCGTCACGGGAAAATATTATGGTGCCACTGCTTATGCGTGATATGTCTTGGGCAGAAGCAAAACATATTGCGGACACTTCGCTCGACGAAGTCGGACTCAAAGGAAAATATGGAAATCTTCCGTCGCAACTTTCGGGAGGAGAGCAGCAGCGAGTGTCGGTCGCGAGAGCAATCGCAGGAAAACCGAAGATTATTTTTGCCGACGAACCGACGGCGAATCTTGATAGTATTTCAGGTGCTGCCATTATTGACCTTCTTGGATGCCTCCATACAAATGGCCAAACAATCGTGATGGTGACACACGAAGAAGAGTATGCAAAAAATTGTGATCGTATCCTCTATATGGAAGACGGACTTGTAGTGCGCGAGCGTAAAAATAAATAATCATGCAAAAGAAAACAGCCCGTCGCAGATGCGCCGGGCTGTGTGTTCATTTAGGTGACTTAAACGCAGTCACCAGATACAGGTCGTCATGACCTTCTTCTTTCCGGAGCTGAAAAACCCACCCCTTGTCTCTGAACCTCTCTCGAAGCAGAGTGTATTGCGAATGCTCGATGAGCATGCGCAAATGATCGGGCTTGATCGTGATGTGTGGAGTCAGGGTTTCGATAACCTCAACTCCACAGAGATGCCGAAGTATTACGTTCAACTTGACGAAGGAATGTCCGACCGTCGCAACTGCGACGAGCCTTTCATTTCCCTTCTTTTCAATCTTCCCGATGCTGAAACCTCCCTCCCGCTCCCTCGTTTCACTGTAGACCGGTTGCCCTTGGTAGAGCAATGTACGTACGGTGAATCCTTCCATGGCGGTACTTTTACCATCCCAGGCAGTGCTCCACTGGGTCCACTCAAAGTGCCGGAGATTGTACTCCTTTTTCCACGGCCAAGCAAAACTGGAAGTCTGCCCGAAGAAAATCGAACCATTTAAAGCGATCATCTCGACTCCTATCCACGAATGGATAAACCCCCGAAAAACGCTGCGGGTGTGCGAGGAGTGAGACGAGGTATGTGAGCGGACCTACGTCCCGCTCCGTTGTGAAGTACTTAAAAGAACCTCATAATAATACGTTCGAATCTGTAGCTTGTCAAACTGACCTTAAATTAGATGCTACATTCCGTCGAGAACCCTCATTCTCAGTCGTTTAAAACACCAGTGACAAAAAAGGCCACGCATTCGCGGCCTTTTTTGTTTGTTGGTGAATGCGGTTAGATTTTGCCGGCAAGGACGTCATTGTCTGGAGCAAGTGATTTGCTCGGATCACCAATACGTTCTTCTTTTTCTCTCATCTCACGGAATACATCTTGTATTTCAACTCCTTGAACTTTAAGGATTTCTTCGTATTCCTCCCGCTCGAGCGTTTCCACCTCAAGAAGTCGCTTCGCAACGGCATCAAGTGCTTTGCGATGTTTCAGGAGAATTTCCTTCGCACGATTCTTTCCCGTCTGAATAATGCGTGCGACTTCGTCATCAATCTGTTTTGCGATTTCAAGTGAGTATCCCCTGTCTTCACTCATACCTCCGCCAATGATACGTCCGCCTGTTCCTTCAAGCGCAATTGGGCCGAGTGTGTCACTCATGCCATACTTTGTGACCATATCACGGGCAAGGTTTGCGATTACTTGGAGATCGTTTGAAGGACCGGTCGTAAGATCATCAAAAATCATTTCTTCAGTTACATACCCTCCGAGTGTCATTGCAATATCGTCGAGGAATTCTTTTTTCGACTGCATGCGACGATCCTCATCAGGAAGTTTGAGTGTATATCCTGCAGCACGACCACGCGAAATAATAGATATTTTCTGTACAGGATCGGCATACGGCAACACTGACGCGACGAGCGCATGTCCTGCTTCGTGATATGCAGTGATCTCGCGTTCGCGACGAGAAAGTACATGACTCTTTCGTTCTGGTCCAAGCATTACTTTTTCGATTGAACGAATTAAATCGAATTGCCCTACTTTCTTTCGCTCTTCTCGCGCAGCAAGAATAGCTCCTTCATTCATCAGTGAGTACAAGTCAGCGCCAGAAAATCCCGGCGTACGTTGCGCAATAATATCGAGGTTTACATCTTCTTGGAGTGGCTTCTTGCGTGCATGCACCTGAAGAATTGCTTCACGATCAATACGGTCAGGAAGATCAATCGTCACACGACGATCAAATCGCCCAGGTCGAAGGAGAGCAGGATCGAGCACGTCTGGGCGATTTGTAGCAGCCATCACGACAACCTTTTCATTTGGTTCAAATCCGTCCATCTCAACAAGAATCTGGTTGAGTGTCTGCTCGCGCTCATCATTTCCTCCACCGACACCCGTGCCACGCACTCGCCCTACTGCGTCAATTTCATCAACAAAGATAATCGACGGCGCAGCTTTCTTGGCCATTTGGAAAAGGTCTCGCACACGAGAGGCCCCCACACCCACAAACATTTCGACGAACTCACTCCCTGATATAGAGAAGAATGGCACTCCGGCTTCTCCTGCAACAGCGCGCGCAAGGAGTGTCTTCCCTGTTCCGGGAGCCCCCATCATCATGACACCTTTCGGAATTTGAGCGCCAATGTCGAGAAACTTTTTTGGATTTTTAAGGAAGTCTACAATTTCTTCCAGCTCTTGCTTTGCTTCTTTTGCTCCTGCGACATCCTTGAATGTTACCTTTTGTGATTGATCATTCGGGTCTATGAGGCGTGCCTTTGAAGAACCGAAGTTGAGTGCCTGCATACCTGCTCCTCGTACCGAGCGAGTGAAAAACCAGACTATAAATCCGAGGAGAATGAGTGGGAATAAAAAGGGAGCAAGATTTGAAATCCAATATTTGAAGCCTGATTCATTTTCTACTGAAATCTGGATCGCTGAAATTTGTTCTGTTGAAACACCGAGGTTGGTGAGTGTCTCAGTAACAGCGGCATCATTTTCTTTCTTTGATTCACTACGATTCCGTGTTTCGTCCGCGTAGTACACTTCAAGCGTCGTTCCCTTTACGACAATCTTATTTACTTCTCCCGTCTTTACTCGTTCAGCTATTTGAGAAACAGAAATCTCTTCAGGCTTTTCTGATGTATCTGCAACATATGAATAAAAGAATGTGAGCGCCACAAGAAGAAGCACTGTCGAGAGAACATTATTCCAAAAATTCCCAGGACCAACCGGCATTCCTTGCGGCATTTTTATTTTCGTATTTTTTCGTTCTGATTTGGTATCTCCATTTTTCGGTGCATTTTCCTTTATAGTTTTTTCATCTTGTGGGGTAGTCATAGAGCGTTATTATACATAAAATGAGACACTTTGCGAGAATGACGTTTTTCATTTGCGATGGGGATGCGAACAGACTATAGTAATCAAGATGAGTGTCATTTTAAGCCACAAAAGAGTCCACTTTGATTTTGACATCCTCGAGACATTCGAGGCAGGTATTTCCCTGTTGGGTACCGAGGTAAAATCACTTCGAAGTGGGCATGGAAAGCTCGAAGGCGGATACGTGATCGTGCGCGGCAATGAGGCATTTCTCGTGGGGGCATCTATTCCTGCATTCCAAAAGAAAAATGTATCGCTATCATACGACCCAGAGCGTGCTCGAAAACTCCTTCTGAATAAAAAAGAAATCGCAGAAATAGAGCTTAAAAGTGAAAAACAGGGTTTGACAGCAGTGCCGATTAAGTTGTATAATAAAGGGAATAAATTAAAGCTCGAAATCGGGATTGCGCGCGGTAAGAAAAAGCAGGACAAACGTCAAAGTATTAAGGAACGCGACACAAAGCGGGACATAGAGCGCAATTATAAATACAAATAGTGCCCCTCCCAGCACCACTTTCACATACCGTACTGTGGAAGTGGAAGTGGTGCTGGGGGTGACAGGCTTTGACGGTTTGCCTCGTTTGTTATGTGCAATGCCGAAGCTGATCGTAACTTCGTTAAAATGCGATCAACTGTACGTGCTAAGAAAAGCGTACCAAGTCCTTACGCAAACGCGTTTGGATTCGCACCAGCTGTAGCGTAAGTAATTACTGCTCGCTTGTGCGACGTCACTCTCTCTCATGTCTCATAGGAGAGTTGTGGTGATATAAATTTGAGACTCTAGAATAGAGTTGCGCTTCTGCACTATTCTGAATTCTTCGGAGCTCGATGTATGACGCTTTGGATTACTTTCTACGTCATTCATTTAAATCAAAAGGTAATCTACGCATTGTAGATACATACAAACGATCATTCTCGGACCGGAGTTCAAATCTCCGCACCTCCACAAATTAAAAATCCCGCGCCGTAGGCGCGGGGTTTTTAATTTACATAAACGTTATTGAACGAATGAGTTCTTGGAAGGCACGGTACTGAGGATTCTCTTCTCCGTCATGCTGCCCAACAATTAAATAATATTTATTGCGATGAAATGCAATATATACTTCTTGCCCGTAGAGGCCATCAGATTTGTAATAGAGTGCTTTTGCCCCATCAATTTCTGTTTCGAGAGGAGTCGTGAGCGCAAGATTATACGCAGTCACTCCACTGTTTGCCTCTGCCCAGTTTCGTAACTTCGTCACTCGGTCAATAGAATCCGAACTGGAAGCTCCCGTTGAAGAAGCTTCATCTGCCTCTGCGTATACAAAAATACTCATGCTCGGTGGTGTTTCACCTACAAAGTTTGGCTCTTGCATTATTTCGTACGCTTTTGACTCCATCATAATAAAAGCACCAATTGGTTTGTCGTTGCCTTCCATTTTAAGCGGCTCAATATACGTATATGCATCTTCCCCACTTGGAAATGTAAATGCTAAATCGAGTTCAGGACGTTCGATTGTTTCGTTCGCGACTGTAGCGACCGTACGATCCTGAAGCATTGGTCGCACCACTAAGAAGGTGACGAGCAGAATAGAAAGTGTAATTAATACACCAATAATTAGTTTTGTATTTTTATTCATATGAAGATGTTAGTGAGTGTAATGTATAAGACGTTTTTAAAAGAGATTTATTACTGACATTCTCTCCTCATTCAATACTACAATCCAAGAACAATATCATAGGTGAAGATTCCCTTTGGTAAGTTCATGTTCTGAAGTGTTAAGAAAGGTTTATACTCTCCGTTTGCATCTTTAGTATAAACGTTGTGTAATTTGACTTTTAATGAAAATGGGTTATAATCATTAACTCATTATTTATACATATCTTCTATGCAATTCATTAAGAAATTCCACACAAAGCTCACTGAACGATTTGGGACACGCAATGTTCGCATCGGAAGCGTAATTCTTGGAATACTTGTGGTATTTGGACTTGTAAATATTTTTGGAGACAACAATAAAGAAGTCACGGCACCTGAAAATACAGCGAAGGAGGTTCGCGTAGCCCGCATCAAGGACCTGGGAGGAAGTGCGAGTTCCCTTTCACTTCTTGGCACTGTAGAAGCTATCCGTGAAGCACGTCTCTTAACTGAATCGAGTGGTCGAGTGACGTCAGTATTAGTAAAGCTTGGTGACACGGTAGGAGCTGGTGCAGTCATTGGTACTATCGAAAACAGCTCTGAGCGCGCATCAGTACTTCAAGCGCAGGGTGTCTATGAAGCAGCAAAAGCAAACGCTTCAGCGAGTAATGTTGGATCTGCCTCTGCAGACCGCGCATATGAGGAGGCTCTCACTCAAGCACTGAACAGCTATCGCTCTGCATTTGCATCAGCTGATAATGTACTTCGCAACACTGTTGATCAGGTATTTTCTCAGCCTGACACACGAATTCCTGGACTTAAAATTGATGGAAAAGGTACAGCAAACAGCATCAATGATGAGCGAGTCTCACTTGAGGCAATATTTGATGCATGGCAGCAGGACCTCACTCAATCTGATACGTCTGAGGCTGAAGAACTCATTGCTGACGCTGAGAAAAATACAACGCGACTCAACACGCTCGTCGTAGCACTGACAAGCCTCCTTTCTGATGACTCACAAAATGGTACGAATGAGATAGATGTCACTTCCCTCCGTACAAATTTTGCGACTGCTCGTGCAACACTGAATGGAACACTCCAAACACTTTCAGGTGCAAGAAGTTCTCTCATTGCAGCAAAATCTCAGAAAGAACAAGCAGGTATTGCCGCAAGTAGCGGCGATGTCTCAATCGCTGATGCACAAGTGAAACAAGCACTTGGTTCACTTCGCCTTGCACAGGCAAATCTAGAAAAGACAATAGTGCGCTCACCAATCTCGGGAACAGTGAATGCACTCAGCATTAAAGAAGGAACTTCAGTTGGTATGGGAGTCCCCGCGGCAATCATTTCAAGTACTGGTGGTTTTGAAGTTGTTGCGTACATTACCGAAATCGATGCACGACTCGTTCGTGTCGGGGATACCGCCGTCATTGAGGCATCAGTTGAGGGAATTGTCACACAGCTTGGCTCAGCGATTGATGAACGTACAAAAAAAATTGAGGTTCGTATTGGTGTAGGAAGTGAAACAGATGCGCTCACGAATGGTCAGGCGGTCACTGTCGCTCTCATGAGCAAGGATCAGAAGCCTGAATCAAACGTAGATGCAAAAGACCTCATGGTTCGACTTCCAATTGTCTCACTTAAGATGACTCCGGATGGTCCTATCGTATTTAGTGTGAACGAAAAAAATGAACTAGTCCCCCACCCTGTTGTACTCGGTGCAATTATTGGTGAGATGGTGGTTATCGAAGAAGGAGTCACCGGAGACATGTCAATTGTGACTGATGCACGCGGTCTTCGCGCTGGAGAAACGGTAGTCGTAAAATAATTCGTATTCTGTATGCATTCATTTTGGAATTTCTTTCTTGATAAACGTCAATTCACATGGCTTCTTGTAGCGACCCTCATCGTTCTCGGTATATATGCCGCTAATGCTATACCAAAAGAGTCAGCGCCTGAAGTTATTGTGCCGATTGGTATCGTCTCGACTCCATTCCCTGGAGCGGCAGGAGCTGACGTTGAAGAACTTGTCACAAATAAAATAGAAGACGCCGTTGAAAATCTCGACAATGTTTCAAAAATTACTTCGAGCTCACGAAGCGGTATTTCTATTGTCACGATTGAGTTTAATGCAAATGCGGACGTCGACAAATCAATTGACGATTTGAAAGACGCTGTCGATACCGCAAAACCAGAACTCCCGAATGAGGCTGACGACCCTATCGTTTCGAAAGTGAATTTCGCTGATCAACCAATGCTTATACTTTCAGTCTCAGCTGATGTACTCCCCTCTGAATTTACTGCGTTTGCAAAACGCATTGAAGTTGAGCTTGAAGGCGTCGGAGGAATATCACGCGTTGACGTTTCTGGTGTTCGTGATCGTGAAATCCAAGTTATTGTTAATCCAGAAGCACTCCTCACGTATGGTCTCTCGCTAAATGACGTAATCTTCGGAATTGGGAGCGCGAACGCAACTCTTCCTGTCGGGACAATCACCACGGGAAATGTAGAATATGCACTTCAATTTGAAGGAGACATTGAAGATCCGGAAGAGATTCGGAATATTGCAATCTCTACGGTAGGTGGAAAACCAATTTTCGTTCGTGACGTTGCAACGATTTCTACAGGTGTTGAGGGCGAGACGACTATTTCACGTGTCGCTGTTGAAGGTAGTCCAGCAGAAAACGCAGCAACATTTTATGTCTATAAGCGTTCAGGTGGCGATGTGACCGCAATTGCACGTGACGTTCGCGCACATCTAGAATCACTCAAGGTGGAAGGTGGACTGCTTGAAAATTCTTCAGTCCTCGTGTCACTCGACACGGGGAAGGATGTGGAAAAAGACCTTAAAGAACTTATTACGGCAGGAATGGAAACGGTGCTTCTTGTTATTGCTTCTCTCCTCCTTACGATTGGGTGGCGAGAATCACTCGTCGCTGCTCTTTCTATTCCTCTTTCATTCGTTATTGCGTTCATCGGACTTTTGGCATCGGGAAACACAATTAACTTTGTCTCACTTTTCTCGCTCATTCTCGCGATTGGTATTCTCGTCGACTCGGGCATTGTAGTCACTGAGGCTATTCATACGCGCATGCGAAATTTAAGTGACCCTATGAGTGCAGCAAAAGCAGCAATACAAGAATACGCATGGCCGCTTATTGGTGGAACAATGACGACTGTTGCAGTGTTTGCTCCCCTCTTCTTTATTTCAGGAATTGTGGGTGAATTCATTTCTTCAATTCCGTTCACCATTATCTTCGTGCTTATCGCGTCAATCTTTGTCGCGCTTGGTATTGTTCCATTAATTGCGATTAAAATTACAAAGCCGAATTCAGCAAACCGTCTTGAAGAGCTTCAGGAGGAATGGACACATCGAGTCCAAGAATGGTACCGCGTACATCTTCGTGACTTTCTTTTAAACGCTCGTGCACAGCAATGGTTTATGGGAGCACTCGCTTTGGGACTCATTCTTTCATTCACGCTTCCAATTACCGGAGTAGTAAAATCTGTCTTTTTCCCCGGAGAAGATGTCGACTATGTGTATCTCGAACTTGAAACAAAACGTGGTACGCCATTAACTGAAACTGATCTTTCACTTCGCGCTGTCGAGGAAGTACTCTACGATCTTGAGTATGTTAAATCATTCACCACAACAGCCGGAGCGAGTTCCCCGTTTACTGAATCAGGAAGTACGGGTGGTACGTATGGGAATATAACTGTTGAACTTAAAAGTCCGCGCGAGATTACCTCAAGCGAGGTTGTTGAAGATCTTCGACCTCGACTTGCATCAATTAAGACTGCTGATGTACGCGTGATCGAACAAGAAAATGGTCCTCCCGGAGGAGCACCTGTTCTCATACGACTCTTTGGCGATGACCTTGGTGAACTCGCGAAGGTAGCAGAACGTGCTGAAAATGTACTTCGCGGTATTAATGGCACAAGCGACATTACTGCGAGTACGCGAAACATAGGCACCGAGTTCGTATTCCAAATTGAGGGAGCAAAAGCGAGCGCACTCGGCCTTACGTCACGTGATGTAGCCCAAACCCTCCGTACAGCCGTCTTTGGAACTGCCGCAACAACAATCCGCGCGGGAGGAGATGACATTGATGTTGTCGTGAAACTGGCGATCGACCCCAACTATACTGATCCTACAGAAACAGCAAATGTATCCATCGATGCACTTAACAATATTCGTGTTGACACAAGAAATGGAAACGTTTTCCTTGGTTCAGTACTTACGAATGCTCTTCGTCCTTCAAACACTCGTATAAATCATGAAGATGGAAAGCGCATCGAAACAGTCTCTGCGTACACGAAAAATGGTGTAACTCCAAATGAGGTAGTTGCTGAATTTAAGAAAAGCGAAAGTACGCTTGAACTTACTGATGACATGAGTATCTCATACGGTGGTGAAACTGAGGATGTCAATCAATCATTTACCGAGATGTTCCTTGCGCTCGTCGCGGGACTTCTCCTCATGCTCGGTATCCTTGTACTTTCCTTCAACTCTATTCGCTATTCGATCTATCTACTCATTGCAGTACCACTTTCCCTCATTGGAGTACTTGATGGACTTGCACTTACGGGGAAACCCATATCTTTCACCTCACTCCTTGGAGTGGTAGCACTTTCGGGCGTAATCATAAATCATGCAATCATTCTCATGGACTCGATGCTTGTGTACCATCGCACCATGAAAGATGCCCCACTCATCGACACCGTTACTCTCGCTGCAGTCTCCCGACTTCGTCCCATCTTCCTCACTACATTAACAACAGTCATTGGTATGATTCCGCTCGCAAACATCTCAGACTTTTGGAGTCCTCTCGCATATGCGATTATGTTCGGCCTCTCGTTTGCAATGATTCTCACACTCGTACTCGTACCGATGCTCTTCTATCGACATCAAAATGGTGACTACCTCTGGTTCCGTCGATTCATGAAACGCACTTTCTGGGAACGTCCTCGTCGACTTTTCTCCAAAAGTTAAAAACAGATATTTAAAAAAAACCCACGCGTTGCGTAGGTTTTTGCTCATTGGGTTTTGAAGATCTCTTTTCTCCCTACTTTACCGCTTCGGCCAGCACACGCAGCTTTCGAATGCCAAGGCGGATATGACCGTCTTCGGGCGCAATCCATCCTTTGCGCCACTTATTAAGGATTGCGACAGCGTATTCTCCACCCTGTGCTTTTTCAAGTTTTATTTTTGTGGTTGTGGGAGAACATGCATCGGTACCAAGCAGAACAAACTCTTCACCTTCCTTCACAACATTGAGCGGACCTTTAAGTAAGGTAGACAACGCATAAACCCTTTTGGTTTTTTTGTTCAGAATATACACCACCTTTTTGGCGGCATCACCTAACGTTGCAATAAGGGGAACATCTTCGCCTCGTACATAGTCAAACATTGGGAACAATGAAGATTCAACACTATTCTCCACGCTTTCTCCTTAAAAACTAGCTGGGAGGATTATACTTTGTTATTTGATTTTGTCAAATAACAAAGTATACCTCTTTTCTAAATTCTGACTCCATCCTATAATAAAGTGGCTATTAACTATATTTATTCATCTATGGATTCAAATACTTACCGATCATCGACCGAAGGAAGTGGAACAGGTACGAGCGAGAAACCCATTACAGAACCCACAACGCCGGCATCAGGTACGGAACATACGACCCTCATGGGAATTTTGTCATACCTTGGGATACTCGTGATTATTCCCTTCCTCATGGCAAAAGAAAATCCCTTCGTGAAGTTTCATATTAAACAAGGATTAGTTCTTGTTGCAATTCAACTTCTCGTGTGGCTCCTCAGTGAAACATTTTTATTTAAGATTGATTCACTTGTTCCCTTTGTCCAGATCGTCCTCTTTATACTCTCGGTGATCGGGATAGTGAACGTATTGAAAAAACGTGAAAGAGAATTACCATTTGTCGGTAGTTTTGCCAAATACATTAAATTCTAGATAGTTGTTACAATTCTTAAAAAGAAAACCGGCATGCTCGCGTGCCGGTTTTTTTCATTACTTGCTCACCGTAATTGATGTTTCGCTCCTATTCTGTTGGGGCGAATTATCGATCGCAACAGCTCGTATGGTGTGCTGACCCGCGGTTGCTTTTCGAGTCATCCAACTGTACGTACATGAGGAGACTCCACTACACGTTTTTACAAGACTACCATCAATACTAAGTTCAATGCGTGCAATCCCACTTGTGTCTGACGCATTAGCAGAAATAGATACTTTTGTACCCTTAAGGGTTGTACCGCTTTGAGGACTCGAGATAACAACTTGGGGCGCTGATGCATCGGGAGGTGAAACATTATAGTTTCCAGATACAACAGCAGAACTTGTACCAACTATTTTATTTTGAGCTGACTGCGTAAATGTATAGCTTGCTGGAACGGCAGTCGTGGGAGAGGTGAGGGTGATTGAGAGTGACTTTTGTTCAAAGGGGTTAAGGAGAAGAGAAAGTGACGCCGGTGATTGAGTGAATTCACTTGGAAGCGTCGGCGTAATGATAAATGTTGACTGCCCACATGTTTCAGAATCGTTATTCTGCACGGCTACATAATACGTAAGCGCAGCACCAGCACTTCCCCATTGTCCGCTTGGAGATATGGAAACAGTAGGGTTACTTCTCACGCATGGAGCGACAGTGAGACCGACATCGACGGTAGCACTATTCGCTCCGAGATTTGTTGGGGTAATGGTAATACCTGCCTCCGCATCAGTGAATGTTTGACCCTGCGAAAGTGAGGTCACGTTGTATGTTTTACTTGAACCTCCCGTTGTGTAATCGCTTACGAGTCGAACGGATACACTACTGCCCCCCAGAGAGCTATCAAATCCTGTAGGGGTTCGATACTCAATATGATAGTACCCATTCGTTATCATTGATGAACCGACAGCAAATGGTCGTTTGATGCGCATGAGTTTAACTCCGGTTCCGATAGTTTCGATGGGTTCAAGCGTAAATGTTCCTGATTGAGTCGCAGTCAATATGTGAGCGGGGTCTAACCAGAAACGCGCTTTATTATACGTATTTGTATGGCGTGGAGCACCACTTCCCATGACATCATTTCCATCTCCATATTCTGAAGGATTACACATGCCGAGGGTATTTGTTCCTACAGAACATCCATACGCACTTGCATGATGGAATCCTACATTGTGGCCAAATTCATGCCCTGAAATTCCCGCACCTGTATAGTTAGCGACTACCCATGAAGTGGACCCTGGCATATATGCAAGACCAGCCCATCCACAACCCGCTGCACCGCCCGGGAAAATGTATTGAATATTGGAATACCCTGTGAGGCTGACCCCTTTGTCAGTCAGTGCTTTGTTCGCAAGAGAAGCCCAATTATTGTAAGCGCAATCTCCACCATTTACCGGAATCGTCACCCAGTCATAGACATCTCCATCCACACGATCTCGCCCTTGAATTGTCATTTGTCCATACGACATTTCCTTATAAAAAGCACTCATTGATGAAGCATCGGTAAATATTCGCGATCGAATCTGATCTACTGTGAGTGGCATGCTCGTATCATTTTGAAAGTTAAACGCAATGACCGCAATCTTTTTTGTCACTGCAGCGCCGAGTACCTTCCCATCAGTATCCTCCTCCTGTTCTATGCCGCTGAGCACCACAATCCCCCCTCCTACTTCCACGCCGCTTAGAGTTACTGCTTCTTCTGGTACAAGCTGACCAATCTCTTCGTCAGTAAGCGCAAGTCGATATACCTCGAAAGGTGACACCTCAAGAAGGTATTCCTCATGCGAAATTTCATTTTCTCCAAACGTAAATTCCTCTGATACAAGTGCCCGGTGATAGACACCTACTTTTTTAAATGGCTTTTCTACAAGTGAACGCGCTGCTTCGGGAATTGACTGAAGAGCAAGCTCATCAAAAATAAAACGCTTTACTGCTTCAGGGTCCACGAGCGCGAGCTCCTGAATAACATCACGACGTTTTGTAAGTGCACTTTTTAGATTTTCAAGTTGCGATATTTTCTCTTCTCCATTTGAGCGTGCATAGTCTCTCGAGTACTTAAGACTTGCATCACTCACCACTCGCAAACGCTCAATACTGTCCTTACCCTTTGGTCCCCCACGCATTTCTTGAGCGACTGGTGCGAGCGCTCGACTAATCTGTTCAGACCCATCGATATCAATTTGTACAATCGCAATCGAAGAAAGGAGTACTGACGTATAAGCAAGTGCAACAAGGAGGAAAATCCCCCACGATACGGTATTGCTATGAACATCAGTATGCCACCTTTTGTACCACGCAATAGTTTCTCTGAGGCGCTCGTGAATAGAATGCATAAATGAATTAAGGAGTATTTTTAAAATCTTCCAATCCCTTCATTGTAGCCTCCTCTTCACGAATTTTGTATCACCACTGTGGACGTCTCTCTATCAAACTAGACACCGAGCCGGGTCTTTACCTTTTGGACGATGGTTCCGAGTGCAATATTTGTCTTCACAATATATTCGTCTGCTCCTGCCTCAAGTGCTTCAGCAATTTTTGTCATATCATCAAGTACCGTCATAATCATGACCGGTGTTTCCTTGCCCCATTCGGATGCGCGAATATCAATGAGTGCTGCAATGCCGTTTTTCTTTGGCATTAGAATATCGAGCAAGATGAGATCGGGCTTAATGTCATTCGCAACATTCACCGCCTCCTCTCCATCATTTGCTGTTTTAACATCAAATCCTTCGTATGAAAGGGCAGTTGCGATTGCATCACGAAGATCTTTTTCATCGTCAACGACAAGCACTGTTTTCTTTTCGGTAATCATACGTATTTCGAATTATATTAAATAGGGTTAGGATCGGTGCAGTTAGAGAATGTCCGAGATGAAATAAAGGCTTTGACCGAGACGCACTGAGCGAACGACTAAAGAAGAACCTGTAGTTTCAACATAGAAATTTCCTGATTGTGTAGAACTCTGTAAATAATACGCCCAAACCACTCATTGAGGCAATACTACAGTGAACACAGTGCCTTCACCCTCTTTTGAAGTGAACGTCACATCTCCTCCCATTACCCGCACTGCTTCGCGCACAATATAAAGACCAAGTCCTGTCCCATCAGGCACTTGCAGCCGGGCGTTTTGCGCTCTGAAAATTTTGGTAAAGACACGTGATTGCTCTTCCTCGGGTATCCCTATTCCTGTATCAGCAATAGTAATATTGTAATTATTGTTTTCCCTCTGTGAGGTCACCCTTACCATTCCTCCCTCTCGTGTATATTTCACTGCGTTTGAAATAAGGTTTCCAATAATCATACTCAGAAGGTGTGAATCGGTGCGTATGGTCTCTTTGTTGAACAATCGATCAATAGTGATACTCCGCGAGAGCGCTTGCTTTTCATGTTCATCGAGCAAAGTGGACATGAAACTATCAAATGAAATGTCTTCATAATTTGGCGTGAGCGTTCCCAATTCCAACTTTGAAACACTCAAAAAATCTGCGACGAGAGAGTCCATCCGTGCAAGCCCATGTTCAATTTTGTCTACATATGCACGCTCTCCTTCTGAGGCACCATGCAAACCAGAAGTCTTTAGTAATTCAATATTCCATTTCATTGCGGAAATAGGAGTGCGGAGCTGGTGGGATGCAAGCGAAACGAACTCAGTTTTCGCTTTGTCGATTTCTTTCTGCTTCGTAATATCGACCAGTGTGAGAAGCCCTTTATGTTTTCTTTGTGCATCTTTAAACGAAAACAAGGACAACATCACCCAGCGTGCTCCTCCATCGGGACGAATCACTTCGACTTCCTCGTTATTAATAAATACGTTTTGCGAAAAATATTGAGGAATGAGTGCTGTACGAGTCTCGTCTCCACCTCGAATATATTCAAAAATATTTTTACCTTCAAGCCAACCCTCACCGACGCCGAAGAGTCGAAGTGCTGCAAGATTTACTGAATCAACGGTATGATGGTGATCAATAACAAGGTACGGGACAGGACTCCCTCGATAAAGCTCTGTGAAAAGCTCCCGCGAGTACACGAGCATGTTAGCGGCCATACCTTTCGCTAGATGAGAAGCCGTTATACTGACCCGAATGGACTGAAAAACAAAAACAGTAAGGAGTGCAATCGCAACGAGTACGGTCCCAATTAGAAATTTTTCAGTGCGGAGGAAAGGAGCGTTTAAATATGTCCACGCGTACCAGAAGCCAGCAGTTGAGACTATGCACACTTGGGCTGCAAAAATAAATGCACGCGCATTTGAAGAAGACCGTGACATATCACCATCATAGCAAGACACACCCTAACATCCCATGCATACGTGGTAACAGATCTTCTTAGAGATTATATTCAACAAAAATTTTTTTAATCCGGCTTGCAATGAGTCCATACCCTTTCTCATTTGGATGAATACCGTCGAACATCAATTCTGGGTTTAATAAAATACCATCAAGAACATCCGGGAGATACGGAGTTTTATACTGTGCACTCAATTCTTCATACATATCTTTGCGACGTGCTCCGATTATTCCTCCCCGAACACCGAGTAGTACCACTATGGATCCTCTTTCTTGGAAGCGAGTAATGAGTGTTGCTAAATTCGCTCGAGTAATTTCTTCAGGGACACGACGGAGAGCATCATTACCTCCAAGAAGTAAAATCACAATACCTGGATCTCGCGCCAATGCTTTATCGATGCGCGCAACACCGTCAGCGGTCGTGTTTCCACTGATCCCAAAATTTTCAATCGGTCGCCCGATTTTTTGGGAGAGTTGTGAGACAAGATCATTACCCTCAGATGCGCCGTACCCCTCGATTAAAGAATCACCAAATGCAATGATGGTGGAATTTTTCGGCGGAAAATTTGTAATAGTTTCCGTTGAAGAAAAGAAAAACCATAAACCTGCCCCGAGTAAAATCACAAAAAAGATGAGCAAAATTTTCATTTAATTAGTGTATCAGACTCCATACGTACGGACAGAATTCCATGAATGCGGTATACTCTTCCCCGTTATGTCATCGAAAAAAGTTTCACCTAACTATGTAGTGAAGAAATCCACCGCAGGTCTTGGAGTATTTGCTCAGGGAGAATTTAAACGTAGCGATTTTATTATTGAATACACAGGTGAACGTATCACCGTGAAAGAGGCAGACCGCCGTGGGGGAAAATATCTTTTTACCGTCAGCAAAGAATTCACGATTGACGGCAAGGGGCGGGAAAATACTTCCCGCTATTTAAATCATTCATGTAAACCAAATGCTGAAGCGGTCCTCGATGAAGATGAGCTCCGTGTGCGTATTTATGCAAAGAAAAAAATTCTGCCAGGCGAAGAAATTACCTATGATTACGGGAAAGAGTACTGGGATACACACATAAAACCATTTGGGTGTCGTTGCGGAGCGTGTAAAGAAAACAAATAACGCTGTGTTCCCACTCCGTCGACTTTTCTACAACTCTTCACTATACTAACCACATGGAAGAACTTCTCTTACGTGCAAAAGCCGCCGCACGAACGTGCGGCGCTGTTATTATGTCGCATTATGGAAACGCTCAGGTAACTATCAAAGCAGACCGTAGCCCCGTCACTCAAGCAGACACTCTAGCAAACGAAATACTTCTTACACAGCTAGGGAACACGGGTTTCCCTATTCTCTCTGAAGAGACGCTTGGGATCTCGCTTCCGTATCCGGAGACATTGTGGGTTATTGACCCCCTTGATGGGACGAAAGGATTCATCAATGGTACAGACGATTTTTCAGTAATGATTGCACTACTCATTAAAGGGCGACCAATGCTTGCTGTTGTGTACGCTCCAGCGCAGAATAAGCTTTATTACGCCCTCCATGGTGGAGGTTCATATGTTGAAGATGGGCACGGCACACGAAAATTAACCGTGAGCTCACGCATTCTTCCCGAACTTCGAGCAATCCGAAGCATTAATCATGCAACGGATTACATGATTGAAGTAGAAAAGGCACTTGCTGTTGTCGAAACGGTCTCGATGGGAAGCGTGGGGATTAAAGCAGGTCTTATCGGTGAAAATATTGGAGATTACTATCTTACGCTCGGCGCGCTCGGCGAGTGGGATATTTGTGCGCCAGAGCTTATCCTGACCGAAGCGGGAGGAAAAGCTACTGACAGACATGGAAACCCACTCGTCTATGGGAACATCGATTACCGGATACAAAACGGTATTATATTTTCAAATGGAACATCGCACGATGCTATCGTGAAGGCACTCGAAAATTTTTCTATTCAATAGGCACACTCGAGAGTGTGAGATCGTTCACCGTGAGTTTGCCGCTTGTCGCATCTGCAAATCGAATAAAGTTGGGAATTATTTTAAACATTACAAAGTCAGGGGTTCCTTCAATATAATATTTCGCTGGATTTTTACTCTTAAAAAAATTGCACGTGGTACCACATTCTTCGTCAGGTACCTCTATTGCAGTACCTCGGATATCCACAACTTTGAGTGGATCAATGGCTTCTTCAATCACCGAAAGTGAAATGACCGGTTGACGGGCAATATCAGTATATTTCCCATATGACCGACGAGTGCCAAAATACACATTGAGTTCATCATCAATTGCATAGAGCATAAGTGATGTTGTCGGAAGTCCATTTTTATCAAGAATTGCAAACACGGCCTTGCGATGGGCGTTCAAAAAATCTATTATCGTAAGTCGAAGGACATTGTTGTCATGTGTCTCCATTTTATTCGATGGTTGTTGTCGATTCTGTTTCACTCCCTCCTCCTTCACTTATGGTAGTCTCCTCTTCATCTACCGCCTCTCCATCCTCTTCCGGTAATGTTTCACTACTCTCTTCAGTCGTCGAGGATACAGTCGTGGACGCACTTGTTGATGCTGTAGAATCTACAATTATTGGTGGCTCAGGAGCAGGCACGGTATCACCTCCTTGCGGCAAAAGACCTCCGTTCGGCATTTCTGCAAGTTCATTCGATGTATTTGGTGTCAGCGTCGTAACTCCGTTCTCATCTACTTCAGACCGAGAACTAACAATAGTTGCCGATACATCGATTTGGCCGGTATCGGATCTTCCCCACACTATGGCTCCGACGGTGAGTGCTAGCCCTACAAGAAGACCGCTTCCGACCAATACGGTCTTGATTCGTGAAGGAGGGTTTTCAGTATTTTTTATTACAACCGTCTTACGTGGCATAAGAATATATGATATCCAAGTATAGCATAATCATTTAATCCTAACGCAGTGAATGTGATAAAATTGAGTATGCAAAGTATTATTTTAGCCTTCCTTTTCCTTGTGGGACTTCTCATGCTAAATGCCCTTTTAACCAATTAAACTCAATTCCTTATACTGTTGCCAGTTTTGGTGCTCTGTGGTACATTAGCCCTGCATTCAGGGGGAGCATAGCTCTCTTTTTATATAGCATCAAAAAATCTTGAAAGAAGAACGAGTACGTATAAATCAAGCAATTAGAGCAAAGGAGCTTCGCGTCATTGGCGCTGAGGGTGAGAATCTTGGTGTATTATCCATCATCGACGCCCTTAAAGCCGCTGAAGCTGCAAACCTTGATCTCATTGAAATCTCACCCAATGCGGTACCGCCTGTTGGGAAGATAATGGACTTTGGAAAGTACCAGTACGAACTCAAAAAGAAAGCCAAAGATGTAAAAGCAAAGTCGCATGTCACTGAGACAAAAGCGGTACAGGTAAAGATTGGTACTGGCGAACATGACCTCAATCTGAAGGCAAAGCGCGTCTCAGAATGGCTTACGGAGGGACATCGGGTCAAGGTTGACCTCTTCCTCTGGGGACGCTATAAGTACATGGAAGAAGGATTTCTTAAGGAACGTCTCGATCGATTCTTAAAAATTATCCCTCTTGATTACAAAATAGCAGAAGAAGTCAAGAGAAGTCCAAAAGGATTTACTACAACTCTTGAACGCGTCAATCCAAAAGCTGCGAAAGCTGAAAAGACGGCGGAGTAACACACTACTCATCAGTAACGAAAATGTATGAAGACCAATAAATCGTATACAAAAAGAATAAAGGTCACTAAGAATGGCAAATTGGTAGCACGTAAAATCGGGCAGAACCATTTTAATTCACGACAGACTGGACAGCAGCGCCTTAAAAAGCGTCGAACGCAGTCACTCACGCTCTCGAAGCGTATTACCCGTCAGTTTCTTCCTGGAAGCGGTGCGGTGTAATCCCCTTACTTACTACTCGTATTTTCTAATTTTTATTGTATGTCACGTGTAAAAGGAGGAGTAACGGCCATGAAACGCCGAAAAAGCATCCTCGAACAAACTAAAGGGTACCGTCTCGGACGTGGAACGAAGAAGAAGCAAGCAATTGAAGCAATTCATCACGCACAACTTCACTCATTCGCGCACCGAAAAGACAAGAAAAATGATTTTCGACGTCTCTGGACTGTCCGTCTGAGCGCTGCACTCAAGGCCGCGGGACTTAAATACAGTCTTTTCATGAAGACACTCAAAGACAAAGAGGTGCTCCTCAACCGAAAAATGCTCTCAGAAATTGCTGCGACGCGACCGGAAGTATTCGAACGATTCCTTACGAAGACCAAATAAATTTTCAAGGCACGAACCCTTACACAAAGCAAAAGCCGCCATATGGCGGCTTTTGCTTTGTTTAAAAATCTATTTCAATTGACTCGTGTGGTGACGGGGCAACGGCGTTTAGATTAAGATAGTCACGAAGACGCTGGACAAGGAAGAGCGCTGATCGCTCCTCTCCCATACAAACAAAAACATGTTTCGCTTTTCCACACCCCTCACTTACGTAGTTGAGGAGTTGATCGCGGTCGGCGTGGCCTGAGTACCCATTTATTTTTCCTATCTTTGCCTTCACGTGCACTTCAGTGCCATCAATTCGGACTTTCTTAGCACCATCTTCAAGAAGACGGCCAACACTTCCTACAGCTTGATACCCAACAAGAAGGAGGGTTGTCTTTTGGTCTTGTAGATAATTCTTTTCATGTCGAAGAATGCGCCCTCCATGACTCATGCCAGACCCCGCAATAATAATTTTTGGGCCCTTTACGTGTTCAATCTCCGAAGATTCCGCAACAGTATGTGTCATCTTAAACTTCGGGAAATCAAAGATATCATCCCCTCCTTTGATTTGCTCGATAATATCTGGCCGTAGATATGACTGGTGTTTTCGGTAGAGATCGGTGACACGAATCGCAAGTGGTGAATCGAGGAATGTCGGAATAGCTGGGATACGTCCATCTTCTACAAAATTATTTATCTCAAAAAGCATCGCCTGCGTGCGCTCAAGAGAAAAAGCGGGGATGATCAATGTTCCCTTTTTTTGAATTATGTCTTCAATATATGAAAGGAGTAATGCGCTTCGTTCGGCCACGCCCTCGTGTAGTCTGTCACCGTACACACTCTCCATAAGGAGGTAGTCATAGTCTTTTACAATCTCCGGAGCACAAAGAAGCGGCTGAGGTGAATTCCCCACATCACCTGTGAAAAGAAACTTTTTATCGCCTCGGGTAAGCGAGATCATTGCTGAGCCAAGAATATGACCAGCATCGGTAAAGAGAACACTTATACCATCAGTGAGCGTGAACGATTCATGGTATTCATGTGTTTTCCAAAGTCGAAGTGCAGCTCCAATATCTTCGTGCTCATAGCACACTGGCTGATTGTATCGCTCTGCTTCCGCACGCATAACCATGTGCGCATCTTCAAGCATTACCGCAGCAAGGTCGCGCGTCGCCGCAGTCGAGTAAATGACACCTTTAAACCCATCATGGACAAGTTTGGGAATGCGGCCAATATGGTCCGCATGTGCGTGTGTGACAAGGAGTGCGTCGACGTCAATAGGTGTGTACGCAAATGTCTCACAATTTTCTTTGGGCGCAAACTGACTCCCTTGAATAAGACCACAGTCAACGAGGACTTTTGCGTCCTCCGTCTCAAGGAGAAAATTTGCACCCGTCACACTCCCTACTCCTCCATGAAAATGAATATACGCCATAATTATTACACTATCGTATCACAAGCGAAACTCAAAAAAATAAAACCCCATCAGAATGATGGGGTTTTATTTTGTACCATACGTTTCTTACCTTGTTGCTGTGGTGTGCATTATGGCAACGTATATTTCCGATACAGTTGGTGGCCTGAGGGCGGAACAAGTAGTTTGGAAAATAGATATTGAGTGGAGGATGAAGGTTTACTTCATGATACGGGAATTTCTATTTATATTAAAAATACTTTGTCTACATATATAGTACGTGAAGAACGTGTGAAAATGGTAACTATTTGTTAATAAATCTATACAGAATAGAGGCAACAAAAAAACGCACAGAGTGCGTATTTTTGTTGGAGTAACGGGGCACGTTTCCTGAATTACTTCAGGTGGGCGTCCTTTCCAAACACTTTTGAAATCTCGTCGCGTCGAGTTCTCATCAGTATTTGTGACTACAGACACCCTGAGATCAAATACCAAGAACATGCATTCCGCTACTCCTTACTGAGTATACCAAAATCACTGGCGGATGTGCCAGTGATTTTGTTTCTTCTGTGAACAACTTATCGTATACGATTATTCCTTAGTCCCATCAAGATCAATATCGTACATAATTCGCTCCTGGGCAGTCACATAGTTCATGATTTCGTCATCCGTGAACCACACCTTAATTTCACGTTCTGCTTCTTCAGGCGATTCTGAACAATGAATAAGATTGCGTACGGCACGATTTTCATATGATGAATGACCATACGAATCTACAGTATAATCACCACGAATTGTTCCTACGTCCGATGATGAAGGCTCTGTCGTACCTACAATCTTTGTAACCACAGCAACAGACTGATTCCCTTCGAGAATCATCGCAATGACAGGTGCTGCAGTCATATACGTTACGATAGTATCAATAATAGAGCGCCCGTATGCCATTGCATCTTTCTCGACGGGAAGATTATGCGCTTTCAAATCCTCGATAATTCGATTTCCTTTTTTTAAAAACCACGCTTCGTCTTTATTGTAGTGCACCAATAGTCGCGCTTCGTCCGGAACAAACATTTTCATTGCAACGAATTTAAGCCCTGTGCGCTCGAATCGAGTAATCACTTCACCAATAAGTGAGCGCTGAACAGTATCGGGCTTCATAATGACAAAGGTTCGTTCTTGGTGTGGTTTTCGATCCATACAATACAAAAATTATAAAATGAGTTCGCGAAATAACATCGAGAGTATACCCTACTTTTGCTTTAATTCAACCTTATTTCGTCATTATCTCTGGACCTTTTTCCGTAATTGCGACCGTATGTTCAAAGTGCGCAGCGCGCGAACCATCTTTCGTGTACACACTATATCCATCGCCATCATCATCAAACCATACTTCTTTCTTGCCCATGTTCACGATGGGCTCAATTGCAAAGACATGTCCCACTTCAATCTTCATACCTGTTCCTTTTTTCCCATAATTAGGAATAAGCGGTTCTTCATGGACTGCGTATCCAACGCCGTGACCACAAAGTACTTCAACAATACTGAAGCCATGCGCTTCAACAAATGTCTGGATCGCATGCCCGATGTCTCCAATTCGATTCCCCGGCTGTGCTGCTTTAATACCAATTGCTCGTGCTTCTTTCGTTACATTAATAAGTCGCATCGATTCTTTATCTGCAGTCCCCACAGGCACAGTAACTCCCGAATCCACAATCATTCCTTGGTACGCAACTGACATATCGAGATTGATGATGTCCCCTTCCTTTAGAATCTCGTCAGATCGCGGAATACCATGCTGCACTGTGTTATTAACCGAAGTGCAGAGTGCTGCAGGATAGGGATACGAAGCAAAATCTGGATGGTACCCAAGGAGCACCGGCTCAACGGCAAATTCCTCAACGAGCTCAAGTGCATAATCATTGATGTCTTCCGTCGAAATGCCTGGTTTTGAGAACTCTGCGAGTTTTTTCAAAATCTCTGCGAGCTTGTGTCCTCCAATACGGAGTAACTCAATTTCTTCTGTTGTTTTTTTAGTGACCATAATAATTATTTATGCAAAAATGTGTGAGCAAATTGCTGCGTGTACAGCATCGATTGAGAGTGTGCCATCAATATCAAAGACCTGTGTATTTTCCCTCGTGTGATAGTACGTCACAACGGGAAGTGTTTCTTCACGATACCACGTGAGACGTGCTTCGATTGATTCAGGAGTGTCGTCTTCGCGTGCACGTCCTACCATGCGCACACGCACTACGTCCTCAGGCGTATCTAAATGAATAACCGTAAGTGGAGAACGTTTGTAAAAAGTAAGCGCGCTTTCAAGCACATGTGCTTCATGCACCGTACGTGGAAATCCATCAACAAGAAGGTGGCAATCGTTGTCTA
>Ga0163144_10007723_pt1 | contig 23499 bp, 21 predicted proteins | sample OliLak19BULKMAT1_FD_123175 | JGI IMG/M metagenome (GOLD analysis project Ga0163144, IMG submission 123175) | Freshwater microbial mat bacterial communities from Lake Vanda, McMurdo Dry Valleys, Antarctica - Oligotrophic Lake LV.19.BULKMAT1 | ecosystem: Environmental > Aquatic > Freshwater >...
AAGGACACCCGCAACGTCTGGGTCAAGAAGACGAGCGAGCCCTACGAAGCGGCGCGACTGGTTACCGCGGAGACCAAGCGGCCCATCCCCAACTTCTTCTGGACCCACGACAGCCGCGCCCTCTTGTTCGTGCAGGACAAGGATGGCGATGAGAACTTCAACGTCTACGCCGTCGATCCCGCGGCGAAGCCCGAAGCGGGGAGGGACGCGCCGCTGGCCCGGAACATCACCGACGCCAAAGGAGCCCGGGCCTTCATCTACTCGGTGCCGAAGAGTGCTCCCGACACGATCTACGTGGGCCTCAACGATCGCGATGCCGCGTGGCACGACCTCTACAAGGTCTCGATCGCCACCGGGAAGCGCGAGTTGATGCGGAAGAACACCGAGAAAGTCGCGGGTTGGGTGTTCGATCAGGCGGGCGCGCTCCGGCTGGCCCTGCGGACGGCCGATAACGGCGACACCGAGATTCTGCGCGTCGACGCTGAGGCGTTCACCAGGGTCTATGCGTGCAGCGTTTTCGAGGGCTGCGGCCCCACACGGTTCCACAAGGACGGAAAGCGTGTCTACATGGAAACGAACAAGGGCGAGAGGGATCTGACCGAACTCGTTCTTTTCGATCCTCAATCGGGGAAGGAGGACCTGATCGAGGCCGACCCGATGAAGCGGGTGGACTTCGGCCAGGCCATCTTCTCGGAAGCCACCGAAGAGCTGATCGGCACCGTCTATCAGGACGATCGTTCCCGCGTCTATTTCCGTGACCAGGGCTGGCAGGCCGACTACAAGCTGCTCCAGGGCAAGTTCCCCGGTCGGGACATCAGCCTCGGTTCTTCGACCGCCGATGATCGTCTCGTGATGATCACCGCCTCGGGCGACACCGAACCGGGCGAGCGGCATCTCTTCGATCGCACGACCAAGAAGCTCACGCTGCAATACAAAGTCCGCGAGCGGATCCCGCGCGAGCACATGGCGGCGATGAAGCCCCTGCGTTACGCCTCCTCCGATGGTCTCGAGATTCCGGCTTTCCTCACTCTTCCGAAGGGGGTTGCCGCGAAGGCGCTGCCTCTTATCGTGGTTCCCCACGGCGGACCGTGGGCCCGTGACGGATGGGGCTTCAACAACCTCGCCCAGTTCCTGGCGAACCGCGGGTACGCGGTGTTGATGCCGAACTTCCGCAGCTCCACCGGCTACGGGAAGAAGTTCCTGAACGCCGGCAATAAGCAGTGGGGCGACAAGATGCAGGACGACATCACCTGGGGTGTGAAGCACCTCGTCGCCCAGGGCATCGCGGATCCGAAGCGCGTGGGCATCATGGGCGGCTCGTACGGCGGCTATGCGACGCTCGCCGGGGTCGCCTTCACTCCCGATCTCTATGCAGCTGCGGTGTCGATCGTGGGCCCGTCGAACCTCATCACCCTGCTCGATTCCATCCCGCCCTACTGGGAGGCCGGCCGGATCACTTTCCACGAACGCATGGGCAATCCGAAGACCCCCGAAGGCAAGGCGCAGCTCGAGCGGCAGTCGCCTCTCAATTCCGCCCAGAAGATCAAGACGCCGCTTTTGGTGGTTCAAGGCGCCAACGATCCACGCGTGAAGAAAGCCGAGTCGGAGCAGATCGTCATCGCGCTGCGCGATCGCGGCTTCCCGGTCGAGTACATCATGGCCCCCGACGAGGGTCACGGCTTCCAGAGGCCGGTGAACAACATGGCCCTGTGGGCGACCAGTGAGGCCTTTTTCGCCAAGCACCTCGGTGGCCGCGCGCAGAAGGACATGACGCCGGAGGTGAGCAAGCGCCGGGGCGAGATCACCGTCGACCCCAAGACCGTGGTTCTCGCGAAGGTGGTCGACGCCAAATCGGTCGGCGCGCCGAAACCGGAAATGGACCTCGTCGCGGGAACGTCCGCGTATCAGGCAACCGTCGCCATGGGCGCGCAGAACATGGCGATGTCGATCAGCCGCGTGGTCAAGGACGACGGGGCCACCTGGGTGATCACCGAGAGTGCCAAGATGCCGATGGGCGAGGCGGTCGACGAGGCGGTGGTCGAAAAAGGCACGCTGCTCGTGAAGAAGCGGACGATAAGGCAGGGGCCGGTCGCGATCGACCTCGTGTTCGACGACGCGAAGGCCACGGGAAAGATGTCGATGGGTGGTCAGGAGCGGCCGGTATCAGTGGATCTCGGCGGCCCGCTGTTCGCGGACGGCGCGGGTGCCAACGACGTGCTGGCGCGTCTGCCTCTCGCCGCCGGCTATTCAGCGACTTTCCGGAATCTCGACGTTCAGAAGCAGAAGGTTGGCCTCAAGCAGATCAAGGTCATCGGCACGGAATCCGTGACCGTGCCCGCGGGGACGTTCGAGGCGTGGAAGGCGGAAGTTTCGTCGGCGGAAGGCGAGCCCGGGGTCACCACGCTCTGGATCGACCCGAAGACGCGCCGCGTGGTGAAGATTCTCTCGACAAGGCCTCAGGGCACGATCACCGCGGAACTGCAGCCGTAGCCCGCCATCGAGCCAGGCTTCAGTTTTCGACCTGCGTCAGTCTCCGCCCGGTCAGGCGAGGGCTGCGAACGCAAGCTCCTTGATGGAAGCGGCGACTCCCTGAGCGGCGGTTCCGGCCTCGCCCTGAAAAATGGCCCGCGGAAAGTTCTCCCGGGTGTCGCCGCCGAGGCCGAGGATTTCGATATCGGCCTCCAGCGATCGCAGGTATTCGCGGTCGTCGTCGAACCGCTCGTCGCCCCGGCGGTCGAACAGCGTGCGGAGTTCGGGGTGGAGGAGGGCGGTGAGGGTTATGGTCTGGGGCGGATGGGCCGGCGCTGGTGCTGCCGCCGTGGTTGTCGCGTCGACGTCCGAGGGTTGAGCGTTCGCGCCAGCGTTTGCGTTTTCCATGGGCGAAGTGTGCGCCGGTGGAGTGCGTCGGGCCTGACGCAGGCTGACGAGGCCGGCCTCCGCCGCGTCCGGCCCGTCCCTCAACTCCATGAGCAGGCGACCCAGTTGATTCAGCCCTTCCCACCTTCCCTCCCTCTGGACGCACCCCCATGTCGTGTGGCCCCAGGTGTTCCCCTCGACAAGAACAGCTGTCCCCGTCGCAAGAAGGCAGTCCTTCAGGGCGGGGTCCGAGAACTTCTGTTTCAGCGGAACGCCATGGCGCTGAACTGCGCTACCGGGCGGCCACGGATCACCCGCAAGCGGATTTGCTTGGACAACTGGCCAGGGGCGGGGACGAGGCTCGACAGACGGCGTCGAACGTCGCACCCAGGCTCGCGGAGGATGACGTGCGTGGCTGGCTCCAGCAGTTGGGCGCCCCTCTTCAGACCTCACCCGCCAGAAGCAAGGCGCCCGCCCTCGAAGAAACTTTGAGCCAGGCCCTTGTTCTCTCGCACGCCGACCCCACCGTGGCGCGCGTTCTACCTCTTGTCCTTTGGCGTCAACGCGCCGATCTGGATCTTGAGGGCCTGGCTGAAGCCGCGACGAAGCTCAACGAACGGCAGACCCTGGGGTACTTCCTGGAATTGGCCGGGAGTCTGGGCAAGGATCGACGGCTTGTGGAGGCGTCATGGTCGCTGGTGGATCGTCGTCGCCGACGGCCTCGAATGTTCTTCTCTGGACCGCATGGGCGCCACGCGCTCGCGGCGGCGCAGAAGCGCACTCCTCGAGTCGCCCGGCGGTGGGGCTATCTCATGACCATGGGTGTGGACAGCTTCAAGTCAGTCTTCGATAAGTTTGCCGCCCAATGACTTGTGGGCTTTCCGCGAGACGCCATCGAGAAGTTCCTCCGAGCCGTCGATCGATCGCTCAAGGAACCGGTCACCATCCTTGTGATTGGCGGAACGGCGGCGACACTCCGATATGGGGCCACGCGCGCCACCCAGGACATCGACACGGTCACGGCCGTCTCGAAGGCCCTTGCGGTCGCGGCTTCGGAGGCCCGGGCGAAAACCGGTTTCCACATCCCAATCCAACGAGTGACCATTGCGGATGAGCCCGAAGACTACGAGTCGCGTCTGGAGCGAGTTCTCCCGCGACTCAAGCGCCTTCGCGTTCTGGTTCCCGAACGTCACGATCTGGTCCTGATGAAGGCGATGCGCGCCTATGAGCACGACCTTCAGGTCATTGGCGAGATCCACGCGCATGCGCCGCCCGTTGCCAGAAAGGAACCGCTTGAACAACCACGAGATGCCCCATTAGGGTCTTCCGCGACTTCAAGGGGCCCGCAAACGCTGCGCCTACAGACGAAGCTCGGCGAGTCGTCGACGAGTGGCTGCGGTCTGTGGCGCCGGTTGGGCCAGTTCGGCGGTGCTGGCTGGTCGCGGCGAGATGAGGCCGTAACCCCTCCGCCTCTTACGAGGCCCGGGTCACGACCACTACCGACGCCGCACCAGAACCCTCGAATCGATCCCCACGCGAACTCGCGTCCCGACATGAAGACGCGCCGTGGGGCGAAGATTCTCTCGACAAGGCCTCAGGGCACCATCACCGCGGAGCTTCAGCCATAAAAAGCCTCGACGCTGCGGATCCCGAGGGCCGCCGCAGGCCGCCCCTACGACTTGGCCCGAAGCCACTCCGCGGGAACATCGACGAACGAGCGGTCGAGTTTCCCGGTCGAGTCGACGCCCAGCAGTTTCAGGGTGCGAACGACATCGGTGCGCAGAATCTCGATCGCGCGGGTGACGCCGGCCTCGCCCGCCGCGGCGAGACCGTAAGCGTAGGCGCGGCCGATCAGCACGGCGCGGGCGCCCAGGCACAACGCCTTCACCACGTCGCTCCCGGCGCGGATGCCGCCGTCCATGAGGACTTCGATCTGTCCGTTCACCGCGGCCACGATCTCGGGCAGCGCGCGAATCGTCGGGGCCACCGTGTCGAGTTGTCGTCCGCCGTGGTTCGATACGACGATGGCCGAAGCGCCCTCGTCGATCGCGCGCCGGGCATCGTCGCCGATGTGAACACCCTTCACCACGATCGGGCCATTCCAGGCTTCGCGGATCCACCTCAAGTCGGCCCATGAAACCATCGACTGCTCGAGCGCTGCGCCCACGTCCGCGTAGCCCATCGGCCCGTCCTTCAAGACGATGTTCGGGAAGTTCATGAGGCCGCCGTCCTTGAGCCAATCGACCAGCCATCGAGGCCGAGTGAGGATCTGCCCGATGTAGGGGAACATCACGAAGGGGTTGTGAGTCAAAAGCTCCTTCGTGCCGTTGCGCGGATCTCTCTCCCGCATCCCCGCGACCGGCGTATCGATGGTGACCACGAGTGCCTTGTAGCCCGCCGCTTTGGCGCGGTCGAGCGCCGCTCTCGCCACGTCGTGCCCGCCCACGAGGTAGAGCTGGTACCAGGCCGGACCGCTTGTCGCGGCTTTGACATCCTCGATGCGACAGCCTGACAAAGTCGACAGGGAGTAGATGGTTCCCGCCTTGCCCGCGGCTCGTGCCGCCACCTCTTCGCCGCGCGGATAGAACATCCGGCTGCTGCCCACGGGCGCCAGGATGAAGGGAAGGGCCAGCTTCGTGCCGAGAACGGTGGTGGAAAGATCGCAAGAGGGCGTCGCCACCGCGCAGCGCGGACGGAACAGCACCTGATCGAATGCGGCGCAGTTCTCGCGCAGGGTGATCTCGCGATCCGCGCCGCCGTCGATGTAGTCGAAAGTCATGCGCGGCAGCCGGCTCTTCGCGATCCGGCGCAGGTCGGCGATGTTGACGGCGTGAGGGGAGGCGACGGATCGGCCCATGGTGCCGCCGAGGGTAAACCATCGAGGCGGGGTTTGGCGATGCCCTCCCCCTGTTGAGGCGACGCGGCTTGCCGGTACAGCACTTCTCAACGAAACTCGTGACGCTGTTCCCAATCTCCCGAGGTCCTGGATGAATCCGTTGAAACAACGTTCGATACTCGTGGCAATCGCTCTCATTCCTCTCGCCGCTTTGGCGCAAACTCCCGAGACGCCGAGGCCGCAGCGGCCCCCGGCGCAGCGGCCGGCCGTGGCCGGACCCACCGCGGGTGTATCGACGGGCCATCCGCTCACCACGGCCGCGGCCTTCGAGATCCTGCTTCGGGGCGGCAACGCGTTCGACGCCGGCGTGGCCTCGCTTCTCGTGAGAGGGGTCGTCGAGCAGGACCTCTTCAGCCTCGGCGGTGAAGCGCTCGTCCTGGTTTATCCGGTGAAGGAGAAGAAGGTCACGTCGATCGTCGGGCAGGGCTGGGCGCCCAAGGCTGTTGACGTCGACTGGTACCTCACCCGCGGCAAAAGCCTGCGGGGCGCGGGCCTGGACCCTGCCGTGGTTCCCGGTGCGCTGCATGCCGCGCTGAGCGTCTTCGAGAAGTGGGGCACGATGAGCTTCGCCGACGTTTCGCGCGCGGCGATCGGCTACGCCGAGAATGGTTTCCCGATCCGCCTCAGCACGGCCAACGGTATAGAGCGCCAGCTCGAGTTCTTCAAGAAGTGGCCCCTCAACCAGCGCTACTGGTTGAAGGCCGATGGCACGACGTACAAGCCCGGCGAGACCATCAGGCTGCCCACCCTCGCGAAGACGCTCAAGCGCATGGTCGAGGCCGAGCGGCGGGCTCGCGGCAAGGGGCGGGCCGCGGGAATCGTGGCCGCGCGCGATCGTTTCTACAAGGGCGACATCGCGAAGGAGATGGTGGCGTTTCTCCAGAAGCATCAGGCCCCCTTCGAACTCTCGGACTTCGCGGAGTTCCACGCGAGGGTCGAAGAGCCCGCGAAAACGACCTACCGCGGTTACACCGTGTACAAGCATTCGTTTTCGAGTCAGGGTCCCGTGCTGCTTCAGGCCCTCAACATCCTGGAGGGCTTCGACCTCAAGGCCATGGGCCACGACAGCCCCGACTACATTCACACCGTCACCGAGGCCATGAAACTCGCCTACGCCGATCGTGACACCTACTATGCCGACACCGCGTTCGTGCGGGTGCCCGCCGAGGGCCTGCTCTCGAAGGAGTACGCGAAGGAGAGAGCCGCATTGATCGATCCACGCGCCGCCTCGAAGTCGTTCATCGCCGGCGATCCGCTGAAGTACGACTCGAAGGTGAAGGAATGGCCGTACGCGAAGTTCAATATCGCGGATGGCACGGCCGCGATCGCGCCCGCCGCACCCGTGGCCCGCCTCGACGATGGCCTTTGGTCACGCGGCCTCGACTCCGCCGGGGTCTCCAAGAACACCACGCACATGGCCATCATCGACAAGGCGGGGAACGTCTTCGATGTCACGCCATCCGGCGGATGGATTCCCGGCGCGGTGATCCTCGGCGACACCGGCATCGGCATGAGCATCCGCGGCGAACAGTTCTGGCTCGACAAGACCATGGCGAACCAGATCCGCCCGCGGGCGCGTCCTCGCTACACCCTGACGCCGAGCCTGGTCTTCAAGGGGGACCAGCCGCTCATGGGCCTCGGCACGCCCGGCGGCGACAACCAGGATCAGACGATTCTGCAGGCGTTCTTGAACATCGTCCTGTTCTGGGACGACTGGTACCCGAACCTCCACCAGGCCTTCGAGTGGCCGCGGTTTCAGACCCTCCACTTCCACGGCTCGTTCTGGCCGCACGACCCCGGCTTCAACAAGCTCAATCTCGAAGCCACCATTCCAGATGCCGTCTTCGACGAACTGAAGGCCCGTGGCCACGACGTCAGCCGCCTGCGCGCGTTCGGGATGTCAGGTTGCGCCACCGCAGTGCTGCTCGACCCCGCGACTCAGAACCGAATCGCCGGAGCCGACCCCCGCCGCGACTGTTACGCGATCGCATACTGAGCCACACCTCCGCGCCTCCGCGGATCCGTGGCTGCGGATTTCGCGGAACCCGAGTTGCGGTGGGTGATGGGCCTCGCCTGAACGAGCGGACTGCAAGCCTCCTCTCAATGTTTGGCGGAGCGGCTAGCTCCGCTCCATCACATAGATAGACGCCATGCGGTCCGCGAATGTGAGGGCGAGCAAAGGCCCATCGCCCGCAGCTACCCACCGGGCGCGACCGTCGCTGATGTGTTCCTTCGCGGGGTTAGAGTTTTTTGGCGCCTAGCGCGGGTAGTTCGTGGCGCAGGCGATGGAGCCGATCGAAGTCGAGGACGGCCAGGGCGAAACCCTCACCATCGGGGACCTGGGCCAGGACTGAGCCCCAGGGATCGACGATCATCGCGTGACCGTAGCTCGCGCGATTCCCTCCGTGTTTGCCCCACTGCGCCGGCGCCAGCACGTAGCAGAGATTCTCGATCGCGCGCGCCCGCAGCAGAACCTCCCAGTGGTCGCGTCCGGTGCGATCGGTGAATGCGGACGGAACGAGCAGCACCTCGGCGCCTCGAGCGGAAAGCGCGCGATACAGCTCAGGGAAGCGAAGGTCGTAGCAGATGGAGAGGCCCAGGCGCGCGAAGCCCGCATCGGCGACCACGAGCTCCGTGCCCGGCGTCGTCGCCTTCGATTCCTTCAGGTGCTCCATGCCCGGCACGTCGATGTCGAAAAGATGCATCTTCCGGTAGGCCGCCACCCGTTCGCCGGTTGGGCCGAACAAAATCGTGGTGTTGTAGGGTCGCCCCGTCTCGTCGGCGGTTTCCGGGAATGAACCCATCAGGAGCGTGATCCTGAGTTCGCGCGCGAGAGTGGAGAAACGATTCGCCCACGGTCCCTCGATGCTTTGCGCCTCGGGTGCTTTTTCACCCTCGGCCTTCAGGAAGACCATGCACTCGGGGAGGGCGATGAAGGTGGCGCCCGACCGCGCCGCGTCTTTGACCAGAGTCTCGGCCGAAATCAGGTTTCGGGCCACGTCCTCGCCCGAGCGCATCTGGCAGACCGCGGCGGTGATGGGTTGTCGGCTCATGATTGCTCCTTCGCCTTCCTGATGGCGGGCTTTGGCTTCACCGCCGCCTTCGGCCGCAACTTCGCCTTCGACTCGCCGTGCGCGAAGGCCTGCTTTGACGGCCACGCGCACAGATCGAAGATGCCGCATTCACCGCAGCGGGGTTTGCGCGCGTCGCAGGTTCGCCGGCCGTGGAAGATGATGAGGTCGGTGGTCTTGACCCAGCGCTCCTTCGGCACGATCTTCATCAGGTCCCTCTCGACGTTGATGGGATCGGCATTCTTCGTGAGTCCGAGCCGCGAGGTGAGCCGAAGGACATGGGTATCCACCGCGATGCCCTCCGCGATGCCATAGGCGTGGCCGAGGACGACGCTCGCGGTCTTGCGCCCGACTCCCCTGAGTTTCACCGCCGCGTCGAAATCCTTGGGGACGCCGCCCCCGTGATTCGCGACCAGGGCCTGCGCGCAGGCGGTGATGCTTTTCGCCTTGGCCCGGAAGAAACCCGTCGATCGGATGATCGCCTCGACTTCGGGCAGCTTCGCCGAGGCCAGGGCCGCAGCATCGGGATAGCGCGCGAAGAGCGGCGGCGTCACCGCGTTCACCCGCTTGTCCGTGCACTGGGCGGAAAGGATGGTGGCGATCAGGAGTTCGAACGCGCTGCCATAGTCGAGCTCGCAGTCCGCCTCCGGGTAGATCTTCTCCAGCCGGTCGAGGATGGCTCCGGCGCGGGCGGAGAGCCGGGTGTTCTTCAATTCATCGGCCCCTTCGTCGGCCCGTAGGACTCCTGGTACATCCGGTAGTTCTCCTGAAGGGCCGCCACCAGGCCCGCGATGATCTGCACCGGCACCACCACGCGCGTCTTCACCGGGGCCTTGATGAACTGATGATCCTGGCCGGGGACGAACTGCGTCTCGGTGATCGGCATCATCTCGCAGAACGTAAGGGTGAAGTCGAAGGGCGAGTGCTGGATCGCGCAGAAATTCGAATAGGTGCGCGGCGACGCGTCGTCCGCGGGCACGACCGTGAAATTGACGGACTTCTTTTCGTCCATGGAACTCCTCTTTCTTGGGCTGGGGGCCGCAGGGGGGTATTGGTTTCCCATGCTCAGCCCCGCGAGGCCCCGTCGCTTCGGCGAGGTGAACTCGCCTGCGCTTTGGTTGGCACGTACACGATACCGCGCGGGGACTAAGATCATGCTCATGACTTTCGTCGATCGAGTCGCCCAGGAACGTTGGGAAGCGGAACGCCTGTCGCCCTGGGCGATGAAGAGCGCTTCGAGCCGCGGGCGCCGGTACACCGAACTGGAGCATCCGCTCCGGACGTGTTTCCAGCGCGACCGCGACCGCGTGATCCACACCTCGTCATTTCGGCGGCTCGAGTACAAGACCCAGGTCTTCGTGAACCACGAGGGCGACAACTACCGCACGCGCCTCACCCACAGCCTGGAAGGCGCGCAGATCGGCCGCACCGCCGCCCGCATCCTCGCCCTCAACGAAGAGCTCGTGGAAACCCTCGTCCTGGGGCATGACGTCGGCCACACGCCTTTTGGGCATGCGGGCGAACGAGTGATGGCCGAACTGATGAAGGAAAACGGCGGCTTCGAGCACAACCGCCAGACCCTCCGCGTTCTCGAGACCCTCGAACGCCGGTCTCCCGACTACCCGGGCCTCAACCTCACCTGGGAAGTGCGCGAGGGCATCATCAAGCATCAGCCCGACTCCGACGCGAAAGCCCCCGAGGAATACGCGCGCGGCGAGGCGCCCACGCTCGAAGCCCAGCTGGTCGATTTCGTCGATGAAATCGCCTACAACAATCACGACATTGACGACGGTCTCAACTCCGCGATGTTCACCATCGAGCAGATTCGCTCGGTGGGGATCTTCCGCTCGGCTCACGAGTCCGTGCTGCGCGAGGGCCCGGGTGAAGACTCCGTGCTGCGGCGCCAGATCGTCTCGAAGATCATCGACCGCTGCCTGAACGACCTGGTAATGACGACGCTCCACCGCATTCAGGCGAGCCGGGTCCGCACGGTCGAGGATGTCCGAACCGTGGGCGGCCGTCTCGTCTCGTACTCGGATGAGATGGCGGAAAGCGTGCGCGAGTTGAAGGCGTTCCTCTTCACGAACATGTACCGTAACTGGCGGGTGATGCGCATGGCCGACAAAGCGGGCCGGATCCTCCGTGACCTTTTCGGCTCGTACATTTCCGAACCCCTCCAGCTTCCTCCGCAGTACCAGGCCCGGTTCGACGCCGACGGCGTCCACCGCGTGATCTGCGACTACATCGCGGGCATGACCGACCGCTTCGCAGTCGACGAACACCGCCGTCTGTTCGACCCGCTCGTCCGCGTGTAGCGCAGACGCGACGCCCGCGTTGTTTCAGCGCGCATGGGCCCTGAGCCCCCGGAGAGACCGCAAACTGAGAGGCCCGAGGATCGTGCCGAGGCTGCTTGTGTGAAAGCTGTGGATAACCGTGGGTATTCTCCGCGGATTGGGTGCGCATGGACGGTACGAGCGATGGTGGAGATCCTGTGGAGCCGCTGCGGATGTTCTGTGGACGACGCTTGAGCCACGACCCGCCGCGCGAAGGCCCGCTTTCGATGGCCGCGAGCAAAGTCCTTCGCGAACCCAAGGTTCGACAGCTAAGCTACCGCCTTCAATCACGAACTGGGCAAGCGGAGGAAGGCGAAGTTGGCGAAGACGGGAAAGATTGCCCGACCTGCGGGGACGACCACGGGCTCGACCTCGAAAGCCGACCTTTCGGGCCGGGTCGAAGTCTTCTCGCTCTACGAAGTTTTCGAGATGCTTTCGAGCGGCCGTAAGAGCGGCCAGTTGAAAGTCATGACGCCCTACGCCGAGGGCCGCTGCGCCATCAACCGCGGCGGGCTCGTGAGTGCGTCCATACTCCGGTTGAGCGACAGCGAAGCCGTGATCGAGATGTTGGCCACCCGGAACGGCGCGTTCTCGTTCACCTCGGCTCCCCCCACCGACGCGAAGGGCGCCCTCGATCTCACCACCCTGCTGATGGAGACCGTGCGGCTCGAGGACGAGTTCGAGCGCAACGCATCCTACTTTCCGGATGAGGCCACCCGCCTCGGCCTCAGTTCGCGCGGCATCCGCGTGATCACCGACGATCTCAACTGCGGCGCTCCTCACGTGCTCGAAGTCATCGCCAACAAGCCGAAGATCACGACGCCCCAGCTCATGGCCGCGATACCTCTCGCCTCCCTCAAGATCCGGCTGGCGGTCGCCTGGCTCTCCTCCGCGGGCATCCTCGGGGAATACAACACCCAGGCGATCACCCTTCAGGGCATCATGGACTCGTGGCACCAGAAGCTGCTCTTCCTGGGTGGAGGCGGCTCCCGCATTCTCCTCGTCTCTCACCCTGAAGATGGCCCGCATGAGATCTTCAAGATGGTCTCCACGATCGCGGCCGACACCAAAGCCCCGATGCCCGAGATGACCCTGCCGCATGATGGCCCGGGGGTGGTGCGGCTCCGTCCGCCCACGGGGGGCCTCCTCTCCATTACCATCCTGCCCGTGCACAAGCGTCATCGCGGCACGTTCCAGACCCTCGCCGCATCGGCGCAGCTTGTGGCCATGGGCGGCGTCGCTCGTACCGAGGAGGGAACGGCCTGGCTCAGCCTGATCCCCGAGACCACCGGCTTCGTCTCCTGGGAGCAGGAAAGCCCCGAGAGCCTGAGGGACGCCCTGCGCGACTACGCCGACTCGAAGATGTAGACGTTAAACGACGAAAGTCGGAACTGAACCGCCGCCCGCGGAGACGTTGATGACATCGTCGCGGGAGATGCGGGTCACCGCCCCCACCGGCGCACCGCCGACGTAAAACGGATTCGTGTTGACCTTGAGTTGCTCGAAGCCGAGCGCACCCTGGGCGTCGAAGACCGGGAACTCCTCCTCTGGTATCTCGACGCGTTCCTGAGCGATCCAACCCGGATACTTGAGGGCGAACCGGATGGAATCGGACCATTGCCCATCATCGACGGACGACCCGACGGTCACCCTCGCCCCGCCGTAGCCATGCGAGGGCTTCAAGACGAGCTGGGCCCGATGGGACTCCATCCAGGGGAGCAGATCGATCGTCTCACCCTGCCGCTTGGTTCGTCGATCCTCGACCTTCCGCGTCCAGGGCACATGGGCGGCCACGAAAGCGCGTTCATCGTCGGACAGGAGATGGGCGAAGCGTTCGTCGGTGAGGATGGCGAAGAAAGCCTTGTCCTCGGAGAGATAACAGCGGAACGAGTTCACGAAGACCGCGAGTCCCTTTCGGTAGGCCTCGAAGAACGCCGGCGCTTCGGTTTCGATGGCCAGCACTTCGGAGATCACGGTCCGGCGATAGACGAGATCAACGGGTTGCCCGGCGACGACCACCCGGCCCGAGGCGATCTCCATGTCGCGCGGATCGCAGAGCAGGGTCTTCAGGCCGCGCCTCTCGAATTCCTCCCGGAGGATCTCCTGATCCGGGCGGGTTCGCACCGTCTTGAGGTCCACGATGGCGATTCGAGGATCCGGCGCGCGGGCGTGCGACCGGAGTTCCGCGACCAGGGCGTCGACCGAACCAATGACGGACATCGCATCGGTGGTTCGCATGCGCTGGACCAGGGGCAGGCGGGCGAAGACCTCGGTCATGCGATCCGCGTAGCCAAACCCCGCGGGCGCGTCCGAGTTGATTTCGATGAAGCGAATGCGCCCCGAGGAGATGAAACCGTCCACGCGTGAAAGTGCGACATCGGGGCCTGCGGGCGCAATCCGCAACAGTCGGCGATGCTCTTCCGGAGCGCCGAGGAAATCCAGCAGTTCGTCGATCCGTCCGCCGAAGGCGTTTCTCGCCACGCGCTCGGAGAGCCGCACCAGGCGGGTGGCGCCCGAGGTCATCGCGTCCCAGGTCGGATGATCCACGAACTGTGGCCGCAGGAACGTGGGCATGGGCGCGCCCCCAAACGTGATGCCGCGGGACGCGAACGAGTCCAACAACTCGAGCCATTGCCCACGGGCGGCCCCTTGATCGGCGCGGACGGCGTCGTTGAAGTGCCGGGCGGCTTCGTTGGTCAAGGAAGATGCCTCCGCCTACTCGCTGTCGATGACCACCGGCCCGCGGCTGGCGAGGCGGAACATCAAGGCTCCCGCGGCCATGACGAGGGCGGCGCCCGCGAAGAATCGGGGCGAAGGGGTCAGGCCGAGGCGCGCCCAGTCCATGAGGGACGCGAAGATGACGCCGGTGTAGACGAAGCCGCCGATCTGGGAAGCCGGGGCATACGAGTACGCTTTCGTCATCAGGAGCTGGCCGGTGGTCGCGGAGAGACCGAGGAGAACGATGACCAGCCAGATCGAGGGAGCGGGGGTGACCCAGACGAAGGGCAGGCCGAGTGCCGAGATGCTTGTGCCCATGATCGCGAAGTAGATCACGATGCGGACCGTGGGCTCGGTCTTCGTGAGCTGGCGGACTCCGGTTTGCGCGACTGCGGAAAGAAGGCCCGCCAAAAGACCCAGCAATGCCGCGGCCGTGATGATCCCGCGACCGGGCTCTAGGACGATGACGACGCCCAGAAAGCCAAGGCCGAGCGGGACGGCGAGTTTCACCGGAAAGGGCTCGCCGAGCCAGATGGATTCGACCACCGGGATGAACAGGGGCAGGGTGTAGTTGAGAAGAATGGCGTCCGCGAGGGGCAGATGGCCGATCGCGTAGAAGAAGCAGTACATCGAGGACAGGCCGGCCACGCCGCGCGCGAGATGCTGCCTGAGGTGCGTCGTTTTCAGGAGTCCGATCCCCCCGCTCATCAGCAGCGGAGACAGGAAGACGAGGCCGCTGATGTTCCGGAAGAACACCACCATGCCGTTTGGCAGGGTCTGGGCGCAGATCTGGATGCACACGCCCATCACCGCGAAGGCGAGTGACGAGAGAATCATCGCGAGCGCGCCGCGGGCCAGGCTTTGGGAGGGCGACACCTGGATCTACCCGGCCTGGGCCGCACCCTTCTCGCCGGCCGCTCCCGACCCGATGACCATGAGGTCGAATTCCTGGGGCGCCTCGCTCACAAGGCGCATTCTCTCAGAACGAAAAACCTCTCGATCCTGATGGAGGGCGTCAGGATCGAGAGGGTGAGGGCCTAGTTCGAACCCTCGGGGCGTTGACGCTTGCGGGGTCGGCCTTCGGGTCCGCCGCCTTCTCCCGGCTCACCCGGACCGAAGCCTCTTCCGCGACGGGGACCCTGCTTCTCCATCTCCTCGATCTTCGCGAGCTGCTCGGGGGTCAGGATGGTTTTGACCGATTGGAACGTCGCCTTGCGATGGGCCTCGACCTTCTGGTGTGCTCCGCGCATGGCCAGAGCGGCCTGGCCGACCGCGTTGGCATCGGCATTTTCGGCATCCAGGGCCTTGTCGAAGGCCTGCTTCGCCTCCTGCGCCGCCTTCATGAGGGGCTCGCCGGTTTCACGCGCCTTCTCGTGGAGCGCCTTCCACTGCTCCTTCTGTTCGTCGGACAGGCCGAGGTGGCGCGCCACCATGCCGACCGGCGGACCTTGCGACCCGTCCGCTCCGCCCGCGCCGAAGCCTTGACCGCCGTGACCTCCGGGGCGGCGCATGTGGCCCCCACCCGGTCCCTGGGCCGAGGCGACCGAAATCCATCCGAATGTGACGACCGCGAGGGCCGTCAGTGTGAGTGTCTGCTTCTTCATGGGCGTACTCCTCAATCTGTAGGTTGATGATCGAGGCGATATTCGTGTGCCTCTTGAACCATTAGAACGGTGGATGCCTTGCGGGAATCCTAAGAAGCCGGAGTCTTTTCTTCGCCCGGGCTCGAGACCGCGCCGGTGAGCACCGCCTCGAAACCGCCTTCCGCCCGGTTGCCGAGGGCAAGGGCGAAGTGGTGCCGCCTCGCGACGTCGCGCGCAATCGAGATCCCGAGGCCCATGCCGTTGGGCCGCCTGGATCGCGCCTCTTCGCTGCGGAAACGGCTTTCGCCGAGGCGGAGCAGGTCAGTGTCGGCCACCCCCTGCCCGTCGTCACTTGCGCGGATGGCGAAACCGTCCGAGGTTTCTTCAAGGACAAGGGCCACATGTCCGCCCGTCCGGTTGTACTGGATGGCGTTGTGAACGAGATTGTTGACCGCCTGCTCGATGAGCGTCACGTCTCCGGTGACCCACACCGGGTTTGGCGGGGCCGAGTGATTGAAGTCGATCCCGGAGCTCGACGCGACGCCGCGGTGTCGGACCGCGACGCGCTCGACGAGGGCGGTGAGATCGACGGGGTGTTTCTCGCGCAGCGCCGCATCCGACTCGAGACGAGCCACCGCTTCGAGGTTCGCGAGAAGGGAGGAGATGTACTGCGTCTCCTGGGCGATGGCGGCAACGGTTTTGTCGAGGCCGCCCGATGCCGTGTTTTGACGCAGCGTCGCGACGTGGCTCAGGAGAACGGAGAGAGGCAGGGCCACGTCATGCGTCGTGTGGGCAACGAAGTCCCGGAGCGCCTTTTCGCGCCGTTCAACCTCGGCCACGTGCGCTCGAACCACCGCCGAGGCCTCGTTGAAGGCATGACCGAGCTCCGCGATTTCGTCCTCGCCGTGCACGGGCACTGCGGCCTCGTAGTGGCTCGACGCCGTGGCGCGCACATCATCGGCGAGGGCTCGCAGTCGGGCCACGGGCTTGGTGAGGGCGAACCAGAGAACGACCGCCGGCGCCCCGATGAGCAGCACCGCGCCCATGATGAGGGACGTGAAGGCGGCCAGCGGGGGAGGCTTCGGCATGATGGCAAGCGCGTACGTGCAGGCCCCTCCCGGCCACGAGGTTGCGACCGCGCCGAAAAAGCCCGCGTCGTCCCGTCCGTTCACGAGGGTTCCGCCGCGTTCGAGATGGATCTTTGCGGACTCAGGAAAAGGAGGGCCGGCCGGAGGGCGCGGGTTGAAGTCTGGATCGTAAAAGAAGACGCGGGTCATGCGGGGGCCGCCTGGGCCCCCCCCCCGATCCCGCATCCCCTCGGGTGGTGGTCCGCCCAGGCCCCCGCCCCGTTCCCGCATCCCCTCGGGTGGTGGTCCGCCGAAGCCTCCGCCTCCGGGACGCGGCCGGAACTCGCGGCGCATGATGTCCATCCCCGATTCACACGTCTCGCGGTCGAGGGTGCTTAGGCGGGATTCGATCGAGGTCTGGATGGAGGCTTCGCTCGCGTAGCGCATCGCGATCTCTCGCGCCGCGAGCCCTCCAAGAAGAATGGCGAGGCCCGAGCCGCCGAGGGCGAGGGTGAGCCGCGTTCGCAGACTCATGAGTTCAGGACGGAATGAGCCGGTAGCCGACTCCCCAGACCGTGGCGATGCGGGCTCCCTCCGGCCCGAGCTTCTTGCGAACGCGGGAGAAGTGGACGTCGAGGGTGCGGCTCGTGCCTTCGCGGTCGGGATCGAGCACGCGGTCGACGAGCGACTGGCGGGTGATGGCGGCGCCGATGCGCTGGGCGAGGGCGGCGAGGAGGTCGAACTCGATCTTCGTAAGTTCCACCTGCTGGCCCCCGTTCGTTACGGTGCGCGAGGCGAGGTCGATGCGCAGGGCTCCGGTTTCGACCACTTCGACCGCGTGCAGCAGGGGACGGCGCAGCCTGGCCTGGATTCGGGCCAGGAGCTCCTCCGGCCAGAAGGGTTTGGTGACGTAGTCGTCGGCCCCAAGCGCCAGGGCGCGAACTTTCGTGGTGGTCTCGTTGCGAGCGGAGAGGACGAGCACCGGCGTCTGTGCAGTCTCGCGGTAGATCTTCAGGATGTCGAGGCCGTGCGCGCCCGGAAGCATCAGGTCGAGCACCACGAGATCGTGCTGTTTCGGATCGGCATCGAGGGCGGCGTGGCCGTCCTGAATCCAGGTCACCTCGAAGCCGTCGCGCATGAGGTGCGTGACGATCTGCTCGCCGAGGTTCTTGTCGTCTTCGATGAGGAGGATGCGCGAAGCCATGATCTTCTCTCCGCAAGTGTCTGCGGAGGACCTTAAGTCTGCCTGAAGCCGCGGCCCCCCGTGCGGCCACGGGGCATTAGAGTTTGAATCATGATCCGGCCCGCGGTGGTACTTGTGCGTCCCGAGAATGGCGCGAACATCGGTTCGGTGGCGCGGGTCATGAAGAACACCGGGCTTTCCGATCTGCGGCTCGTCGATCCATCCGACTGGCGGACCATCGAAACCTGGCGGACGGCCTGGGCTTCGCAGGAGATTCTCGAGAACGCGAAGGTCTTCAAAACTCTCGATGAGGCGCTCCGTGGCTCGACCATGGCGCTCGCCCTCTCGGGCCGCGATGACCAGGTCGCCGTGCTCGATGTGCGCGAGGCGGTGGGACAACTCGGCACCGCCCCCGCGGAGGCTTCGACGTGCCTGGTTTTCGGGCCCGAACAGAGTGGTCTCACTTTCGAGGAGATGGCGCTTTGCGGACGGCGGGCCTCCATACCCTCCCACCCGGCGCAGCCCTCATACAACCTGTCGCACGCGGTCGGCATCACGGCGTATGAGTGTTTCCGTCTCGAGCCGCAGCCTCGTCCCGGCCACATCCTCACCTTTGACGATCGCCAGAAACTGGCCGAGGAGCTCGAAATCGGGCTTCGGGCCGTGGGCGCGATTCGAAAAGAGAAGGAGCGCTACAGCCGCCTGTTTCGAGGCTTCCTCACGAGCCTCGACCTCTCCGTGGCCGACGCGCGATGGATGCGCTTTGTGGGGTACTGCATGGAGCGGGCGGCGCGCGATGCCGGCTACAAAGGGTGAGCACCGTGTTTGAGGACGTCAAGAAACACGACGGCGGGGTGCTCGACCTGCCGGACCTCAAGTTCCGCGAACTGATCTTCATCGGCGCCCTCAAGCGCGTCGACGACGGAACGGATCCCGAGAATGCCGAAGTAGTGGTCGATGAAACGCGGCCCATGCCACCTTTTCGAGAAGAAGGCCTTTTCCCACCGAGGTCTCGATTCGCAGTAAGCCGGAGGGGCGGCCGGGCGCGCTTCACACGCCTTGACCCCCCAAAGGATCCAGGCGACCGAAGCGGACCGGCCCGCCTATAATCCAGGTCGCGGGGACGTTCGCTCCGTCATTTCGATCGCCGTCATTCTCAGGAGAGCACCCGCCCGCCAAAATGCAACCGAGGATCCTCGCCCGCTCGCAGCACACGCTCTCCCGCAAGCAGATCGATCCCGATCCGTTGCGCGTCCTCTATCGCCTTCGCAGTTCAGGCTTCAAGGCGTTCCTCGTGGGCGGGGGCGTGCGCGATCTCCTTCTCGATCGCAAGCCGAAGGACTTCGACATCGGCACCGACGCCTCGCCCCAGCAGGTGAAGAAGCTCTTCCGCAACTGCTTCATCATCGGCAGGCGCTTCCGGCTCTGCCACGTGCGCTTCGGCAACAAGGTCGTCGAGGTGGCCACCTTCCGCCGCAAGGCCGAGCCCGAAGAGGGCGACACCATCGTCAAGCGGGATAACACCTTCGGCACCCCGGAGCAGGACGCGTTTCGGCGTGACTTCACGATCAACGCCTTGTTCTACGACATTGCGGACTTCTCGATCATCGATTACACCGGGGGCATCGAGGATCTCGAAGCCAAACGCGTGCGGGTCATCGGCGACCCCGACGAGCGTTTCCGCGAAGACCCGGTCCGCATGATGCGCGCGGTGGCGATCGCCTGCCGGCTCGGTTTCCGCATCGACCGCGACGCGCAGGAGGCGATCCGCGCCCGCCGCGGGGAGATCGTCAAGAGCTCTCATGTACGCATCCTCGACGAGATCTACAAGATCCTCCGACAAGGGTCGGCGCGCACCACCTTCGAACAGCTCTACGCCACCGGGCTCCTCGCCTACATCTTCCCGGAAGCCCACACGGCTCTGAGTCGTGGCGAAACCGGCCTTCTGGACACTCTCGCCACCCTTGACGAGTACCGGAACCGGACGGGCAGCGACGCCGCCCTGTCGAACGCCATCCTGATCGCGCACCTCCTTCCGCCCCTCGGCATACCGCTCTCAAGCGGCCTCCGCGCTACCGCGCGGAAGCGCCCCTACGTGGATGTTGATGGCCCTCGGGATTTCCAGGAGGAGCCCGAGGAGCTGCTACCCGAAGAGGCGCTCGAGGGACAGGTGGACGAAACCGACGTGGTCGCGGAGATGGTGGAACTCGATGAGGAAGCCGATCTCGGGCATGGCCCGGGCGTGCCTCACGGGGAAACCCCGATCAGCCTGCCGTTCGCGCGCCGAGATATCGAGCGCCTCGGGCTGCTCGCGGCCGTCGGTTCGAAACTCCATCGCACGGATCTCCCGCAAAACTCCGAGCGGAACCTCGCCCGCAAGCCCTACTTTCAAGAAGCCCTGCTCCTCGCGGAGATCCACGGCCTCGATTCCGAGATTGTCGCGCACTGGAGAGCCGTCGACGCCGAAGCGCCGCCCATCCAGCCGGATGAGTTCGCGCGCGGCGGGGCGCCTGCCGCACCCGGCCCCCGCCAGGATGTGGGGCCCGGTGCGGAGGTTCCGCGACGGCCGGCACGCCGTCGCGGCCGAAGACGTCCGGGTCGCCCCCGTGGACCCGCGGCTTAAGCATCATCAAACAGCAGCACGAGAGGCGGCTCCAATGGCAAAGTCGAAAGTAAAGGCACTCGCGGTTCCCGAAATCAGGAAGCGACTCGGCGAACTTCATGGATGGAGCCTGTCCCGAGGCGCCCTCCGCTGCGAGTTCGTCTTCGAGGGATTCAAGCAGGCGCTTCAGTTCGTGAACCGGGTCGGGGACCTTGCCGAAGCCGCGGACCACCACCCGGACATCGACATCCGTTATTCGCGGGTGCGGCTCGCCTTGAGCACCCACGACGCGGGTGGAATCACAGAGAAGGACTTCGCTCTGGCCGCGGCCATCGATCGGCTGAGCGTCGTCCGCAAAGCGGTTTAAGCTCCCACATCGCTTCGCCGTCCAAGCCGTAGTCCGGACACACCCGCGTTTCGACCCTGGAGGGGGATCCATGCTTCACCTTGCCCAAGTTCTTGCCTTGACGGTTGCGATGGCTGACACTCCAGCCGCCCCCGCACCCATTGCGGAGACGGCCGAAAGAGTCGTGGCCTCGAAGGACCCCACCACGGCGACCCAGGCCGACCCGCCGGCTCCGGGCGGGTTCAAGATCGTCCATGCGGACGGCGCCACCACCCTCACCCTCGACAACGCCGAGATCACTCTTTCGAACCGTTTGCAGTTCCGGTTCATCGACGAGATGCCTCCCGGCAGCGTGCGGCTTCCCGGCACCACGAAGGACGGTCAGTCGAAGCCCTCTTTCAAAATCCGCCGCGCCAAGACCTCGCTCGAAGGCTGGTTCTGGAAAAAGGAATTCACGTACGAGCTTCAGCTCTCCTGGGCCGGCCCCGAGGCGGGCGCTTCCACCCAGACTCCGCTCGAGGATGCGACCCTGACCTGGGATGCTTCGAAGAAGGGCACGTTCAAGATCACGTTCGGCCAGCTCAAGGTGCCCCTCGGCCGGCAGGAAAGCACGAGCTCGGGCAAGCAGCAGTTCGCCGACCGGTCGCTGCTGAGCGGCGAGTTCACCCGGGGCCGCGACATCGGGCTTCAACTGCACGGCCGGGTGGCGAACGACAAGGTGGAGTACTTCGCCGGCGTCTTCAACGGGAACTCCGCGAGCCGCACCGCGAACGACAACACGAAGCTTCAATACAACGCGCGCCTCAGCGTCGAGCCCCTCGGCAAGGTTTCCTATTCTGAGAGTGCCTTCGAGGGCTGGGACAAGCCCCTGCTGGCGATCGCCGGCCAGTTCGAGAGCAACGACCTTTCGGGTGCAACCAACCTCACCGACCTCAACACCACCGTACTGGGCGCCGACCTCGTCTACAAATACAAGGGCTTCTCCCTCTTCGCCGAGTACTTCCACCGCAAGCGGAAGCCCGAGGCGGTGAGCGGCAGCTCTTCCGCGAGCTCAGGAAATGCCGCCCAGTCCTCGGGTTCGTTCAACTCGAACGGCTACAACGTCCAGGCCGGCTACTTCCTCAAACGGGACAAGGTCGAGGTGGCCGCCCGCTTTGCCGGCTACGACCCCTCGAGCCGCACCGCGTCCAACAACATCACGGAGAAGGGCGGCGTCGTCAACTATTTCATCCTCAAGCACACCCTGAAGATCGTGGCGGATTTCCGCGCCCTGCGCGACGACCTCGTCAAGCAGACGAGCAAGGAACTGCGGATTCAGACGCAGTTCCTCTTCTAAGGAGAACAATCATGAGGCGTCTTCCGCTCGTTCTTCTCCTTTCCGTCGCCCTGCTCATCCCGAACTCCGGGGATGCGCCCATGGCCGCCCCCGGCGTGGTTGGCTCGTCGGTTCTCTCGTCGATGGCCGCGGGCCCGAGCGTGCGGGTCATCGTTTTGTTCGATGCCGACGATCTCTCCCTGACCGATCTCGGCTCGCGGTCTCTGGCCATCAGCTCCCGCCGGGACGCGGTGCTCGATCAGATCAGTCCGGAGGAGTTCCGGGTGACGGCGACCTTCGCGAATCTCTCGGCGATTGGCGGCTACGTGACCTTCGAGGGACTCAAGAAACTGGTTCGTGACTACCGCGTCCAGCGCATCGATCTCGACCTCCCGGGTCAGATGGCGCTTGCGGAGAGCACCGATCTCGTTCATGCCCGCGACGTTCACTCTGCGGGAATCACTGGCCAGGGCGTGACCGTGGCCGTGCTCGACACCGGGATCGACTCGGATCATCCCGATCTCCAGGACGACATCGTCGCGCAACAGTGCTTCTGCACCAACGCCGACGGCAGCGGCTGCTGTCCAGGCGGTCGGCCGGAGGCCTCGGGGCCGGGAGGTGCTGAAGACGAGCAGGGGCACGGCACGCACGTCGCCGGCGTCATCACCTCGGGTGGCCGCGTGGCTCCTCGAGGCATGGCCCCCGACGCCGACATCGTCGCGGTCCGCGTGCTGGACCGGACCGGGGCCGCCGCTTCCGCGACGCAACTGCTCAAAGCCTTCGACTGGATCCTGTCCACCCAGCCCGCGGTGAAGATCGTGAACGCGTCTTTGACCTTTGGCAGCTTCGCGGGCGCGTGCGATCAGGCGTCGTCATTCACGCTGGCCCTCACTCAGGCCGTGGGGGCCTTGCGCGCGCGCGGCACGCTTACCGTGGGCTCGGCGGGGAACGCGGCGAACAAGGGCGAAATCGGCGCCCCCGCCTGCATCGCGAACGCGATCGGGGTGGGAGCGGTTTACGACGGCAACGTGGGCACGATCAGCTTCGGCTGCACCGACGGTTCGACGTCCGCGGACAAGATCGCGTGTTTCTCCAACAGCAGCAGCGCCCTCGACCTTCTGGCTCCGGGCGCCGCGATCAGCTCCTCGGGCATGGGCGGCGGTGTCGCGGGATTCGCGGGCACGTCGCAGGCCGCCCCCCACGTCGCGGGCGCGCTCGCCCTGCTCCTGCAGGTCAAGCCCTCGGCCACCGCCGATCAACTGGAAGCGGCCCTCAAGACCTCGGGCCGGCCCATCACCGACACCAACGGCGTTACCGCCCCCCGCATCGAAGTGAAGACGGCGGTAGACGCGATAAAGCGGTAGCCCCCGTTGTCAACCGGAGCCACGACTCAGCCCGGAGACACTCACGTCACCCCGGCGAAAGCAGGCGCCCACCGTTGCCGACCGGAGCCACCACCCATCCCGGAGATACCCACGTCACCCCGGCGAAAGCAGGCGCCCACCGTTGCCGACCGGAGCCACCACCCA
>Ga0163144_10007724_pt1 | contig 23499 bp, 11 predicted proteins | sample OliLak19BULKMAT1_FD_123175 | JGI IMG/M metagenome (GOLD analysis project Ga0163144, IMG submission 123175) | Freshwater microbial mat bacterial communities from Lake Vanda, McMurdo Dry Valleys, Antarctica - Oligotrophic Lake LV.19.BULKMAT1 | ecosystem: Environmental > Aquatic > Freshwater >...
AAGACTTTGCAGGAGGCTTCGAACATTGGTTCCACTCAGGCTGGGCCTTCGGCGAGACGCCGACGACGGACGGCGATTGGCGGCTTACCGCTGATGGGCCGGAACTCCTCGCGGCGGGCGTCGCCCACAGTGGGCGATACGGCGACCGATTGCCGGGATCTCTGCGCTCCGCCACGTTTACGATTGAGAAGCCGTTCATTCACTACCGTACGGCTGGGCAGAAGGCCAAGGTGCGGCTGATCGTCGACGGTTACGCGATGGACCCGTTCACGTCGCTGCTGTTTGAAGGCTTTACGTTTGCAGTCGATAGCGATTCGATGGCGTGGCGGACGCAAGATGCGTCGCGATACCTGGGCCATCGGGCTCACATTGAACTCATCGACGCCGGCGAAGGCTATATGGCGGTCGATGAGATTCATTTCAGCGATTCCGCGGAGCCGCCCGACTTGCAAGTTGCTCCGCCACGGGTTCTTACAAGTGCCGAGGCGACGTCGTCTGACGGATCAACGCAGTCGGACGATCTGCCGACAATCTTTCAGGAAATGGCCTCCGTTGACTCTGCACTGCCGACGCCTGTGGAGGGGGTCGCTATCGGCGACGGCAGCGGCGAGGATCTGCGGATCCACATCCGCGGCAACTACAAGACTCCAGGCGAAGTCGCGCCGCGTCGACTGCTGGAAGCGATCACGGGCGATGATCTTCCTCCTCTCACGCACGGCAGCGGGCGACGAGAGTTGGCTGAGCGAATGTTCGCCGAGGACAATCCGTTCGTGGCGCGCGTGATGGTCAATCGGATTTGGCATCACCTATTCGGTCGAGGGCTTGTCGCCACGGTCGACAATTTTGGCGTCCTGGGCGAACCGCCGACGCACCCTGAATTGATCGATTACCTGGCGACGCGCTTCATTGAGGAGCAATGGTCCGTCAAACGGTTGATCCGCGAGATCATGCTGTCGGACGCCTATCAGCTTGCCAGTGCGGGAGATGCTGAATCGGAGGCGAAGGATCCGCAGAACCGACTACTGCATCGTGCCAATGTGCGCCGGCTCGAAGGAGAAGCGATTCGCGATGCGCTCCTCGCGATATCAGGCGGGCTGGATAGAGAACAATTTGGCCCGCCCGTTCCGGTTCATCTAACTTCGTTTATGGACGGTCGCGGCAAGCCAGCCGAGAGTGGTCCGCTCGATGGCGCCGGTCGGCGGAGCATTTATCTCGAGGTGCGGCGAAACTTCCTGTCGCCGTTTCTGCTCGCCTTCGACATGCCGGTCCCCGCCACCTGCGTCGGCCAGCGGAGTGCATCGAACGTGCCGGCTCAGGCGCTGAGCTTGCTCAACGATCCTTTGGTGCTAGAGCAATGCGAATTATGGGCAGCGCGGTCGCTAGAACATCAACAGGACGCGGATCGACGGATTGAGGAGTTGTATCGCACCGCGTTTGGCCGCCTGCCTACCGCTGAGGAATTGGCTACCGCGCAGGCGTTTGTCGTCGAACAGGCGCAAGGCTACGGCGTTGCTGAAGTTGACCGGCAGGTTTGGCAGGATCTTTGCCATGTGTTGGTTAATCTGAAGGAATTCATCTATCTCAAATAGTCTGATGCTGGCGGCGTCCGCCGCCAGTCGCAGGAACGATCCATGCATTGCGGCCAATTCATCGACGCCCCGATCACCCGCCGGCAACTGCTGCGGCGCAGCGCCGGCGGATTCGGTGCGCTGGCGCTCACCGGCCTGCTGGCGAAATCGTCGAGCGCGGCGACTGACTCCGCAGATTCGCGACGACCTCACTTCGCCCCACGGGCGCGCAGCGTCATTTTCCTCTATATGGACGGCGGACCGTCGCAGGTCGACACGTTCGATCCGAAGCCGCGATTGCAGGCGGAGCATGGCCAGCCGTTCAAGATGAAGATGGAGCCGACGCAGTTCAACAACAATGGGCTGACGCTCGGCAGCCCCTGGAAATTCGCGAAGCATGGGGCGAGCGGCCTCGACGTGAGCGAATTGTTTCCGCACGTGGCGCGCTGCGCCGACGACTTGGCGGTGATTCGGTCGATGACGTCGGAGTTCTCCGAACACACGAGCGCCAACTACTTTTTGCACACTGGCGCCGGCGTGCAGGGTCGGCCGACGGCGGGCGCGTGGACGATGTACGGGCTCGGGAGCGAATGCGAGAATCTGCCCGGCTTCGTGGTGCTCAACGGCGGGCTGATTCCTCCCGGCGGGATCGACAACTTCGGCAACGGTTATCTCCCTGCAGCCTGTCAGGCGTCGTTGTTGCGGCCGGAAGGCGAACCAGTGGCGAACTTGCGTCCGCAAGAGCTTTTGGCCGCGGCTTCGCAGGGCAAGATCAACCTGCGGCGGCGGCTCGACGGCTTCGTCGCCGAGCGGTTCGCGCATGCCGATCCGATCGAGGCGGCGATTGCGAACTACGAATTGGCGTACCGCATGCAGGCGGCAATTCCGGACTTGGTTGATCTCCGCGGAGAAACGGCCGCGACGCGACGGATGTACGGATTGGACGCCGAGTACGCGCCGACGCGGACGTTCGGCGCCGAATGTTTGCTCGCTCGGCGGTTGGTCGAACGAGGAGTTCGCTTTGTCGAACTGACATGCCCCGCGGCAGCTGGCATCGATCGCTGGGACCAGCATGCCAAGCTCATCGAAGGGCATCAGAATAATGCGCGGGCCGTCGATCAACCGATTGCGGCGTTGCTCACCGATCTGAAATCGCGGGGGATGCTCGACGACACGCTGGTCTGGTGGAGCGGCGAGTTTGGCCGGACGCCGTTTGCGCAAGGCGCCGACGGCCGCGATCACAATCCGTTCGGGTTCACCTGCTGGCTCGCCGGCGGCGGCGTGCGCGGCGGAACTGTTTACGGCGCTACCGACGAGTACGGCTACAAAGCGGTCGAGAATCGGGTCGAAATGCATGACATGCATGCCACGATCCTACATCTGCTCGGCGTCGATCACGAGCGGTTGACGTACCGTTTCAGCGGTCGCGATATGCGTCTGACCGACGTGGCCGGGCGGGTGTTGCACGATATCGTCGCGTAGCCTAATCCCCAGTGGTTGGTGATACCTTTCCAACTGGGCAACGGCAGTTCCGGCGGCGAGCAATTCGCTTTGGGCATGTTAAGATAAGTAATCGATCACCACCCCAACGGGGTGCGCTCTTCCAACTGTGGCGAGGGATGCGATGCAGTCCGTTATTCGACGTTGCTCGGTTTTGAGTGGGCTGATCTCCGCCCTGTCGTTATTAATTGTCGGTTCCAGTTCGGTTCGCGGCGACTCCAGCATCTATGACGTTGGCGTCGCCAAGGTCGACGTCACCCCCGGCTATCCGATCCGCCTCAACGGTTTCGGCAACCGCCGCGAGGAATCGGAGGGGATCACGCAGCGCATCTGGGCCAAGGCGCTGGCCATCGGCTCCGACGAAGCGAAGCCGGTCGTGTTGATCACGCTCGACAGCCTCGGCGTTCGTGAGGCGATGGTCGATGAAGTCGCACGACGACTGAAGGAGAAAGCGGGCATCGAACGCGATCGCATCGCGGTGACGTTCAGCCATTCGCACACAACGCCGAAGTTGACCAACGTCTGCGATACGATTTTCAGTTCGCCGATCTCGGCCGAGCATCAAGCCCACATTGATCAGTACACGGCCGAACTGACGGACGCCATGGAACAGGCGGCGCTCAAGGCACTGGCGGACCGCAAGCCGTCGACGCTCTCGTGGACTGTTGGCAACGTGGAGTTTGCGGCGAACCGCCGCACGCCGGGCGGCCCGGTCGATCACGACCTGCCGCTGCTTGTCGTGAAGTCGGCCGACGACGGCGCCGTGCGGGCCGTCTACGTCACGTACGCCTGTCACTGCGTCTCGCTCACCGACAACAAGATCAGCGGCGACTGGTCGGGGTTTGCTCAGGAGGCGATCGAGCGAACGCATCCTGGCGTCACGGCGCTTGTTTCGATTGGCTGCGGTTCGGATTCGAACCCCAACTTCGGCGTGGCGGGCCGTAGTTTGGAGGCGGCCGTGGACCAAGGGGGGCAGATCAGCGACGAAGTCGAGCGACTGCTGGCAGGGCCGCTTCGACCGATCAGCGGGCCGGTGACGGCCAAGCTGTCGCACATTGATTTGCCGCTCAATACGCCGCCGACACGTGCTGAACTAGAAAAACTTGCCGCCAATGACGACCCGGCCGGCTACAACGCGAAGTTTCAATTGGCGAAACTCGATCGCGGCGAAGCGCTGCAAGAAAAAATTGACTATCCGATTCAAACCTGGGCCTTCGGCGATTCGCTGGCCATGGTCTTTCTGGGGGGAGAAGTTTGCGTTGACTATTCGCTGCGGTTGAAGTCGGAACTTGCTCCCGATCGAATCTGGATGCATGGATACTCGAACGATTTTTGCTCTTACATTCCTTCGGAGCGTCTGCTGAAAGAAGGGGGCTACGGCGGCGGAGCCGAAGTCGTTTATTTCGCGCTGCCAAACACGCTGGCCGCTGGGCTGGAAGAAAAAATTGTGTCGCAGGTTCACGCGCAGCTTCCCATTCAATTCACCGCCAACGAGACGAAAGCAGCGGAGCCGCCTGCCGCGACCGAGACTTCCGCGCTGAACGCAGCGCTGTCCGCCTTCGTGCCAAAGCAAGGTTTCGTCGTCGAAGTCGCCGCCGCCGAACCGCTGGTGGCCGACCCGGTGGCGATCGACTTTGGGCCCGACGGCCGGATGTGGGTCGCCGAGATGCCCGACTACTATCGTTACACCAACGACGAATTCACTCCTCACGGCAGCATCCAAGTGCTGTCTGATCGCGACGGCGACGGCCGCTATGACGCGGCGTCGACTTTTTGTGATGGCCTGAAGTTTCCTACCGATGTGCTCGTCTGGAAGAACGGAGCCATCGTTTGCGACGCGCCTGACGTGATTTACTTCGAGGACGCCGACGGCGACGGCAAAGCCGAGACGCGCAAGGTGCTGCTTACCGGATTCGAAACTCACAACGCTCAGGCCCGCGTGAACAGCTTGCGGTGGGGACTCGACAATTGGCTCTACGGTTCGTGTGGTATCTTCGGCGGCAAGATCCGGACCTTTGCGGGCGAAGAGATCGAACTCGGCGGCCGCGACTTCCGCTTCCGGCCGGAGACGGGCGAGTTCGAGCCTGCCACTGGCTCGACGCAGCAAGGCCGCGCCCGCGACGATTGGGGCGACTGGTTCGGGTGTGAGAACAGTTCGCTGATGGATCATTACCCGCTGGAAGATCGCTACCTGTCGCGTAACCCCCACATCGCGCCGCCGCCGGTGGAAGTCTCGATTCCAGCCGGCAGCGATCCCAATCGACTTTATCCGATCGGCGAACTGACGCTGTTCAAAATGTCGGGCCCGCCCGGCAGACCAACCGCCGCGTGTGGGTTGGAGGTCTATCGCGACGAGTTGCTCGGCGCCGACTTCACGAACAACGTGTTTGTCGCCGAGCCGGTCAACCGCCTTATCCATCGCCGGCAACTGCAACCGCGGGGCGCGACCTTCGACGGCGTTCGCGCAGCCGACGAAAGTAACGTCGACTTTCTTGCGTCGACCGATCCTTGGTTTCGCCCCGTGCAGGTTCGCACGGGACTCGACGGCTGTCTCTACGTCGTTGATATGCACCGCGAGGTGATTGAGCACAAGAAGTTCATTCCTGAAGAGGAATTGGAGGGGCTCAACCTGACGGCAGGTCGGGAGCAAGGCCGCATTTTCCGGATTCGTCCGACGAACGTCCCGCGACGTGCCGACGCACGACTCGACGAACTCGACGCACCAGCGCTGGCGGCGGCGATCGACTCGCCCAACGGACCGCAGCGAGACTGGATTCAACAAACGCTCGTGCAGCGCCGCGCCAAAGAGGCCATGCCGGGACTGATCGAGGTCTTCCGCCAGTCGGTGCGCCCCGCCGCACGACTGCAGGCGTTATGCACGCTCGACGGTTTGAAGTCGCTCGACGGCGAATTGCTCGTCGCCGCGCTACTCGACGCCGATCCTGCGGTCCGTCGCCATGCGACTCGACTGAGCGAGCCTCTGCTGGCGACCGACGCCGCCGTCTTAGCCGGCGTACTGCAGCTCGTCGAGGACGACGATCCGCAGGTTCAATTACAGCTGGCATATACGCTCGGAACTTCGACAGATCCGCGCGTCCCGGCGGCGCTGGCGCGGATTGCCGCGCGCAACAGCGCTGATCCGTACATTCTCGGAGGCGTGTGGAGCAGCGTCGGCAAAGCGAACGTCGCCGCCGTCATGCAGGCGATGCTCGAACAGGCCGGCCAAGGCGATCTGAAACCAAGCCTGCTCGCCCCCGTGATCATCTTGATCGCGGAGTTCGGCGACGAAGGCGACCTGCTCGCTGTCGCCAAGTCGCTCCACTCCGTCGCCGTACCCAACAACGCTGAATGGCAACTCGCCGCCGCTGAGGTGCTGGAACAATCGCAGCGCCGGAAGGTGGCGGTTAGTGAGATTCAACAGCTGTTCGCTTCCATGCTCGCGGCGGCGCGCGATGAACTTGAGGCGGGCGGCGGCGATGAGCCGCAGCAACTCGCCGCGATCCGGTTGCTGGTAGCTAACGGCTCGCAGGGAGACGAACTGCAGCCGCTGCTCAAGCGGCTGCTGGAACCGCAGAACTCGCCCGCGGTGCACCGCGCGGCGATCGAACTGGCAGCGTCGATCGGAACCGACGAAGCGGCGCAGGCACTGTTAGCGCAATGGCGCACCTACACCTCGGCCGCGCGGAGTCAGGCGTTCAACCTGATGCTCGGCAGCGACCGCCTCACGTCGCTGCTGATCGATCAGATTACGGCGGGCAAGATCGGCCCCGGCGATCTCGATGCGCTCCAGCGCCAGCGGCTCCTGACCCACGCCGACGAAGCGGTCCGTTTGCGCGCCGTCGCCGCTCTCGCTGGCGCCACCGACGCCAACCGAGACAAGGTCGTCAAACAATATGTCGCCGAGGTTGCCGCAGCGGCGTCCGAGAGCGACGCCGGCCGTGGACGCGAGGCCTTCGCGAAGCACTGCTCCGGCTGCCATCGCGTGCAGGACCAGGGCTTTGAGGTCGGCCCCGACTTGGCGGCGCTTACCTCGCGCTCGGCGTCGGGGCTGATCGAGTCGATTTTCGATCCCAATCGGGCTCTCGACGAACGCTACCGCAGCTATTCCGCGCAGACCGTTGACGGCCTCTCTCACGCGGGAATTCTGGCCGCTGAAACATCGACCAGCGTGACCCTGAAGGAACAAGAAGGCAAGCAGCACACACTGTTGCGTTCTGATCTCGATCTCTTCGAGACGAGCGGCAAGTCGCTGATGCCTGAAGGCCTGGAGCGCGATCTGGCGCCGAGCGCGGTCGCCGACGTCATTGCCTACCTGCGGACGATCGGGCCGCCGGCCAAGACGATCGACGGCAATCAACCGCAGCTCGTCGCCGCCAGCGACGACGGCTCGCTGCGGTTGCTGGCCGAAAACGGGTCGATCTTCGGCAATGACATCACCTACGAGGCGCTGCACCGCAACATTGGCTACTGGCATGGTCAACTCGACCACGTGGCCTGGGACGTCGACGTCCCTGTCGCCGGCGAATACGACGTCGCGCTCGACGCGGCCTGCATCGACGACGCGGCGGGCAATGCGTTCGTCGTCGAAGGTGGCGCCATGCCGCTCCACGGAACGGTCGCGGGGACGGGCAATTTCGACTCGGGCGTCGGCGATTTTCATTCGTACCAGGACCGAAAAATCGGCCGAATCGCATTGGCCAAAGGCCCCGGCCGCATCATCCTACGCCCCGACGGCCCGTTGAAGTCACAGTACTTAATGGATTTTCGAGGTCTCTACTTAAGTCCGGTGAGCGACACGACCAAGGTCGCCGCTGCCGCCGAAGAGGGTGGGAAGGGCGATGGCGCTCAAACCGAAGCAACAGACGAATCCAGTGACATCCCCCACGAAAAAAAAGACGCCACGGCCGAGATTAAGGTTCTGCTCGACGGCCTCGCCGTCGGTAAGCCGGAGGAATACGAGCGCATCCCCAAGATTTGGGAGTCGGCCATCGCAGCCGCGAAACGCAATGAGAGCGACGAGCTAGTACGTCTCCTCGAACTCTCGCTACCCGACAAGGGCGAACCGCTCGCCGACTGGCAAGCCGTCGTCATCGGCGGCGGCGTCATCAACGGCGTGAGTATGGTCGGCGAATGGCCGGCCCCACGGCTGGCGGAACTGATGAAGGACCGCCCCGACCTACGCGCGAAGTGGGACCGCACCATCCTGCTAGCCGACGCGATGGCGGATAATGAGAAGGTAAAAACCGGCACCCGCTACGACGCCCTGCGGATCATCGCCCTCGGCGATTGGAACAAGTACGGCAAGAAGCTCATTGGCTACCTGCAGGCCGGCGTCGATCCCGAACTCAACATGGGCGCCGTCAGCGGCCTGAGCGACATGGAAGTCGACGCCGTGCCGCCCGCTCTGATCGCCTCGCTCGACCATCTTGACGAGACTAATCGCAAGTTGGCCATCGAAGCCCTCACCCGCACGCCCGAGCGAGCCCGGCAATTGCTCGACGCTGTCGAACGAGGCGACGTCCGGGAAGACTCGTTGACGGCGGAGCAACTCATCGGCGCCAAGAAAGCGGCGGGCGTCGCGGCGGATTGACCTTAAAACAACGAGCAGGCGCTTCCCGCCAGTCCCGGAGCATCGCTTCCCAGGCATCTGACGCGAGTTCGCGGGCCGGCATACCGATGCCAGCGATAGACGCCCCCGCTCAGTAGGCCGTCAGGTAAGATTGGGCAGCAAAGAACCCAAAAGAAGTGGACAGAGGCGGGCTCGAACCGCCGACACATGGATTTTCAGTCCATTGCTCTACCAACTGAGCTACCTGTCCCCGTGGCGCAAGCGCCAGCGAAACGGCGCATCCTAAGAAGCGGACGCGGCGATGTCAATGATCAGGCGGCCGCTGGACGTGAGGACTTTCGGCTCTTCGAGACCGCACGGCTTAGTTGCAATCGGCGTCCTGTCATAATCGGCCTGAGCGGCGGAACCAGACGCCGTGTGCTGCTTGACATGGCCGAAAAGCCGCAGCTACCATGAAGTATCGTACGGCTCGTCGCGAGGCGAGTTGTCGACGGCCGCGGCGGGTCCCAGAGGCAGGGAGCGCCGTGACGGCGGACGGCTCACTCTGAGCGGCGGCGACGGGCTTTGCCCGAGCCGCGACGGTCCAGATTCCGGAACATTGAAGTCAATCGAGGCACGCCACGCGATGATGGCCGCTGATGCTATCGATGCGCGCCGCTGCGGCTTGACCGCGGTGGGGGAGCGCGTGCGCTCGCGCTGCCGTCGTTCCGCGCATTGGGCGGTGCTGCTCATTTTTTGCGCGCCGGGGTGGGGCAACCAATTTGCCCAGGCGTACACCCCGGAGAGTCCGGAAGTCCTCGAGGTCATCGACAAGGGCCTGAAGTATCTCGAGTCGCAGACCCACGGCGAGGTGGGGGGCAAGTGCCTCATCGCGTTGGCCTTTCACAAGCGCGGGATGTCGCTGGGACATCCGAAAATCCAGGAGGCCATCGAGGCGTGCCGGCAGTCGGTAAACGAGGAGAAGCAGCGCGGCTACCTCTACGGCAAGTGCATCGCCATCATCTTTCTCACGGAGCTCGACGCGACGACTCATCGCGATCTCATCAACAGCTACCTCTCCCAGCTGAAAGATCACCAGAAGGAACATGGCGGATTCGGATACCAAGGGATTCCGAGCGGCGATACGTCGCAGACGCAGTACGCCGCTCTCGCGTATTGGGAATTGCTGAATCACGGCATCAGCCCCGACTCCGACTCCGTGCAGCGCTGCTTGAACTGGCTCATGCGCACGCGCGACCCGTCCGGCGTCTGGGGTTATCAGGGGATTGACCCTGGAAATTTCAATCTCGTCGAGCAGCCCGACAAGCCGGGATTATCAATGACGGCCGCCGGGATGAGCGGCACGTTGATTCTCGGCAACCTCGTCGGCCTGCTGCAGCCTCCGCAGGCCGAAACGGTGCAGGCGGCGAGCGAGCTTCCTTCAGCTTTGCAACGAGTTGAAAAGCCGGGCGCGACCCGCGCTCCCTCGCTGCCCGCCGGCAACGTCGATCCGCAGCGACTCGCCGAAACCGTCGCCGCCGGCCGCGGCTGGTTCGACAAGAATTTCGGCTTCGAAGTCCACGAGTATCAAAGCTATTACTTCTACTCAGTCGAGCGCATTCGAAGCTTTCAAGAGTATCTCGACGGCAATATCGTCGAGGAGCCGGAGTGGTACAACGAGGGCTTTAAGCGTCTCAAGGCAAGGCAATCCGCCGATGGAAGTTGGGCCGACAGTTCCGGCCAAGCGTGCGCCACGGCATTCTCCGTGCTGTTTCTGCTGCGTTCGACGCAGAAGAGCATTGAAGCGAGTTTGGGGGAGGGAACGCTCGTCGGCGGTCGCGGTTTGCCTCGCGACCTTTCGAAGTTGAAGCTGCGCGGCGGCAAGTTAATCGTTGATCAGAAGCCAACGGAGGCTGATGCGCTGTTGGGCATGCTCGACGAATCGAACTCCACCGCCCTGGATGAGCTTTTGGACAACCCCGCGGCGCTCACCGTCACCAGCGTCGATCCGGCCGACGCGCGGCGTCTGCAACAGGTGGCCAAAAGCGGGCCCGCCTCGGCTCGGCTCTTAGCGGTCCGTGCGCTAGCGCAGTTGCGCGACATGGAGAACGCGCCGACGCTCATTTTTGCCTTGACCGATCCTGACAAGCGCGTCGTGCGCGAGGCCCGCGACGGCCTGCGATCGGTCAGTCGAAACTTTGAAGGGTACGGCCCGTCAGATAATTTTGAAGACGCCGAGCGTCGCGCGGCCGTCGACCGTTGGAAGCAGTGGTACCGGACAGTTCGTCCTGATGCTCCGCCGTTGCCCTGATAACCCGAGGCGTTCCTGAAGGATTCGTGCGGCGCGCCGCCATGGCAAGTAGGGCGTCCAGCTTCGCCCGCAGGGTTCAGTCACTAACAAATAGAGTTTGTCAAAGGCAGTCGAGAATGAACGCCGCTAATAGTTTCGCCTCCATGCTCGAAGATTGGTGCTACGCGTTTTTAGCGCTGAACTTCTTCTGGGGACTGTATCACCTCGTTCTCGGCTATCGTCGGATCAAGCAACTGAGCTTCAGGACGCACGAAGACCAAGCGGAACTCATGGATGAGTTGCTTCCATTGATCGACGCCGGCCAGTACGACGCGGTCGAAGAATTGTGCGCCGAAGACTCGCGCGCCTTGCCTCAGTTGGCCTACATGGCGGTCGCCAATCGGGATTTGAGCGAATCCAAGCTACGCCAGCTTGTCGCAGAGGTCGTTCAACGCGACATCATCAGCGACTTGGAATATCGCTCGCGGTGGATCGCCACGGTCATCAAAAGCGGACCGTTGCTCGGGTTGTTCGGGACGGTGCTCGGCATGATGGCGGCGTTCGGGCGCATTGGCACCGGCGCCAAGATCCAGCCTTCGGAAATCGCCGGCGAGATCAGCATCGCGCTGATTTGCACGGCAATGGGATTGATCACGGCGATTCCGTTCAACTTCATGATGGCGAGCCTCAACAATCGAATTCGCAAGTTTCAGGATGCGTTGGGCGCCGGCTTGGTTCGAATTCTTGACGCCTTGAAGCATCGGTCCTAACCGTACAGGGGCAAGCATGCATTCCGGCGGAGTAAACTTGGGAGGCGCGCCTGGCGGCGGCGATACGCTACTCGCGCGCCGTCCGCTCGAAGATGACGCCGAGTTCGACATTACCGCCATGATCGACCTGGTGTTCATGATGAACATCTACTTCCTCGTATCCTTTCTCACCGCAGCAATGGGCGACATCGCGCAGCCAACCGCGAAGCACGTCGCCGCACTTGATCCCGATACTGCGGTGAGAATCACGGTGCTGGGAAGCCTCGACGGCGAATCGGTGAGCGTCTATTTGGGGAACGGCAAGGAAGGCGAAGAGATCAAAGACCCGGAACAACAAGAGAGCAAGGTTCGCGAGTACGTCGAGAAGGCGCTGGCCGAGGGGAAGACGAACGTCCTGATCAAGGCCGAAGCGAAGGTCCAAGAAGGGCAGGTCAACCGCATCTCGCTGGCGGCTGCGATTGAGGGGATGAAACTCCATGCCGGCGTGACGGAGATTGACGAACCATGACAATCTCCTTCGCCTGCCCCATCTGCGGGAAGAAAATCTCGGCGCCCGAATCGCTCGTCGGCAGCGAGCGAACTTGCCCGAAATGCCGCGCCTCGATCAAGGTTCCTACGGCAGAACAGGCGGCTCGCCGCAAGCCTGCGAGCGACGCCCACGGCAGTTCGCCTCATGGCTTGCTTGTCTCTTCGGGAAGCGAACACGACGAAGACCTGATCGACATGACCGCGATGGTCGACATCGTCTTCTTCTTGCTGATTTTCTTTATGGTCACCTCGCTCAGCGCGGTGGAGTCGGTAATCGGGCTCCCCCCGCCCCAAAAAAAGACGTCCGCCCCGGTGGCCCAGGCGGCGCCCGATTTAGCCAACGATCCCAGCTTTGTCGCCGTCACCATCGAAGCGGATGACACGGTTTGGGTGGAAGACGAACAAGTGTTCGGCTCCCAAAGCCTACGGGTTAAACTGAGGGATCTCCGCAATCGCGACTATCAACCGACAGGAATGATGATTACTTGCAATCCGAAGGCGAGCCACGGCACGGCGGTGATGGTGCTCGACTCCGGGGCCGACGTCGGCATGCAGGATATGCGACTGGCCGTGACCGATGCGACGGAGTGAAGGCGACGTCACGATGCGGGAAATCCCGCGGCCCAACTAACTAATTTCGGAAGCTCTCGACTCGATCCCCTCAAAAACACCCCACCTGCACTGAATGCGGTTCCGCCCGCAAACTTATGGCCATCGCCCCGCCCCCTAACACTGAACAGTCGACGAAAGTCCGCGAGAAGTCGGCGCTGAAGGTTAGCTCGTACGAGCAAACGGCGACGCTGGTGATTTCGCTCTTGGTGATTTTCGGCACGATGTTCGGCGGCCTGGCGATGGTCTTCTTCGCCGACAAGTTCGGCCGCGAGAAAGTCGTTGCCATCGAGTTCGTTCCGATGGAAGCGACCAGTCCCACGGCCAATGGCGGCTTCGGGACCGATCCCGATCCCCCAGGAGTCGAAGACGGCTCCGAACTCGCAGAACCCAACTTGACGGAAACCCTGGAGGCCGTCGAAACGACGACGGAACTGCTCAGCGACGCGGTGATGAGCGACTCTCCCGTTTCCGAGCAGTCGATTCAAGGAACGGCCGATGAAGCCAGCAAAGGAAGTGGCGTCGGCGACGGCCGGCAGCCGGGCCCTGGTAACGACGGCGTGATCGAGCGCGTCCCCCGCTGGGAACGCTGGAAGATCCGCTTCGAGCCGCAGTCGGCGGCTGACTTTGCAAAATGGTTGGATCAATACAAGATTCGGATCGGCGTCCTGGGTCGCGATAATCAGGTCCATGTGGCGTTCGACTTCACCACTGGAGCCCTGAAAACCGAGTCGGCCAAGCCGATCGACTACAGCGGATGGGGTCAAACGTTGCCTGCCGACGGGCCAATGCCGGCACTGACGAAAGACTTGGCGCGCAAAGCGGGCACGCTGCAACGAGGGCCGATCGCATTGCTGTTTTATCCGCGTGAAGTCGAGCAATTGCTCTATACGTTGGAGAAGAACCACATGGAAAAATCCGTCTACAAGAAACATGATCCCAACAAGATTCGCGAAACCGTGTTCACCGTCATCCAGGATCGAGACGGATACAAGTTTGAAGTGATCGATCAGAAGTACTTCTAAGACGACAAGCCGCCCCCGCCTCACTCGTATTGCTTGGACCAGAAACGCCGCCGTGATCACTACCGACGACTTTATCGACTTACTGGAACAGCAGAAGCTCGTGAAAGAGGGCGTTGCGCGTCAGTTGCGCGCGAAATCGAGTCAGGGAGACTCGCGGATTACCCCGCAGTCGATTCTGAAGTATCTCGTCAAGAAGGAATTGGTGACTCGCGCCCAGGCGCGCGTGCTGCTGGAAACGACGCTGGTGGTGAGCGACAAGGCCGAATCGAGCATCTTGGGGCTCACGCCGTTTACTAATGAGGCCGTCAGCCGATCGCATAGTTCAACGCCCCATATCGTGGAAGACGAGGAGCTTGAAGTCGTTGAATTTGAGGACGAAGTCCGCGTCGGCAAGCCAGGCCCGCCAGCCGACCTATTTGATGCTGGAGTCTTTAATTCCAGCGTCTCCGACCTCGGCCTCTCAACCGCGATTGATGAAGGGGGAGAACTCGCCGCGGACGAAGATGTGAAGCCAAACCGACCCGCTGCTGGCAGCAAACTTCGTCCCGCGTCGCTACTGAAGCCGAAGGGGAAGAAACCGACGCCAAAGAAGAAGAAAAAATCGGGCGACGAAGCTGAAAAAAGCCAATGGGATTCGCCGTTGCTGCTGATCGGGGGCGGGTCGCTCGCCGTGTTGGCCGTGGGCAGCTTGGTCTTATGGTGGCTGTTATTCCGTGAAACCGCGGATAAGTCGCTGCGGGAAGCGCAGGCCGCATTTGACGGCGGCAACTATGCGCAAGCGTTTAAAGATTATCAAGTCTTCACGACGAAGTACTCGCAACACAAGGACTACAGCGAAGCGAAGGTCCGCATCGGCCTATCTCAACTCTGGGATCTCTCGGAGAACAGCAACTTTGCCGGCGCAGCCGATTTGGCGCCAAAGATTCTCGCCGGCATCGAACTAGAACCGGCGTTCATTTCGAACGCCGAGCAGAACAGTAGTATCACCACAGGCAAGCAAGACCTCTCCCAGCTACTGCCGCGGATTGCTCGGGGTCTTGCCGATCAAGCCGAGAAGGGTGCAGACGAGGAAACCGTCGCCAAACGATTGGAGCAGGCCAACGTCGTCCTGGCGCTGGCTTCCAACACGAAGTACATTCCGGAGGAATTGCGGCAGCCCGCCCAGATTGGCGAGATTCAGGAGACGCTGAATCTCGTCAAGACGCGTCTGCAACGGAAGGTCGATCTCGCCGAAGCTTTGAAGAAGATGGAGGAAGTGACGGCCGCAGGAACTCCGGCGGAGGCGTTGAAGATTCGGAACACGCTCCTCTTAACGCACTCCTCGCTCGGCGACGACGCCTCGCTGGCCGAAGCGGTCGCTAAAGTCGGGGCCGCTGAGCAGGCGGCGGTGAAGTTCGTCGAGGCCCGCCAGGCGGCGACGACGACGGCAGCGGAAAGCCCGATCGTGGCGGAGTTGGCCCTCGCCGATCGTCGCGGGGAAGCGGCCACGGGAGCGGCGGCGCCCATCGTGGTGCGAATCGACGGGGGGCTGTACGGATTGAACGCCGGGGACGGCTCGCTGCTGTGGCGGCGGTTCGTCGGCTTCGACGCCGCGTCGTTGCCGCTCCTCTTACCAAGCGGCATCGCCGTCGCGGCCGATTCTCAACGTAACGAGCTGACTGCCCTCGACGCGAAAACAGGCAAGCTTGTTTGGAGATTGCCGCTGGAAGGCAAACTGGCGACTCCCATCATCTTCGGAAAACAATTGCTCGTCGCTAGCGACGCCGGTCGACTCTACGTCGTCGAACAAGCCAGCGGCGAGTTGATGGGCTATGTCCAGTTCTCGCAGCCGATCCGCCAGGCGCCGGTGGTCAACGAACGTGGTGATCGCATCTATGTGTTGGGCGACCACTCGAATCTCTATACCCTGTCGGCCGACAAGCTGGCTTGCCTTGGCGTCTATTACCTGGGGCACTCAGCAGGGGGCGCCGCGACGCCGCCGATTGCGATTTTGAACAAGGTCGTCGTCGCTGATAACTCTGGCGCCGAGACGTGCCAGATTCGCGTGATGGCGCTGAACGACCAAGGCGTCCCGGCGTCCGAGGCGGCCAGCTTTCGGCTCTCGGGATTAGTAACGACGCCGCTCCAGGTGGCTGGACGCCGATTTGCCACGGTCACCTCGCATGGGCAGGCAGTCGTCTTCGAGGTTGCCGCTGGAAACGACAAGTCGGCCCTCACGCCGTTGGCGTCGCGCGAAGCCCAGGATCGCGAGCAAATGGCGCGATTCAGTTTGCTGCACGATGGCCACCTGTGGTTGGCGGCGCGCGAACTCACCAAGCTTGCCGTTCTCCCCACAGGCAATCAGTTGCCGGTGCGTAGCATCGATCGCGATTTTCGCGGCGACGCGTTCGACTATCCCTTGCAGTCTGTCGGCAACTTGGTAATCCACGTCCGCCGACCGGCAGGGCAGGGGGGCGCGATCGTCGCAGCCATGGACGCGGCGGCAAACAAGGCGCTCTGGGAAACGGCGATCGCCGTTCCGCCGGCCGGTCCGCCAGCAGTCGACGCCAGCAGCCAGCAGATGATCGCCGGTTCGTCGTCGGGCGCCGTCTATGTACTCAATCGCGAAGCGTTGGCCCGTCGGGTTCAAGATCAGGCGCTGCGCATTGATTCGCCTTCACTGAAGCCGCCGGTGTTCGACGAAGCGCTCGACTTGGGCGGCGGACGTCTCGCCCTGGCAGGCGCCGGCACGTCAAAGATCATTCACTTCCGGCCCAACGATCCGCGGCAGCAGCTCCGCGAGATCGCGCTTCCTGGCCCGTTGAGCAGTGCATTGGCCATGTGGGGCGAGGGATTCGCGGCTCCTAGCGACGTCGGCCAGATCTTTCTCTATGGCGCCGACGACGCATCGCCGTTGGCAACCCCGTTTCAACCAGAGTTAACCCCCGGCCGAAAGTATGGCTGGCTTCCGGCCGCCACGGTGGGCGCCGGCGCCGATGCTCAGTTGGTCGTCAGCGACGGCAACGCGAAGATCACCTTGCTCAAGCTCGTCGCCGAGCCGGAGCCGCATCTCGAGGCGACGGCAAGCGTCGACGTCGGCCCCTCGCCGCTCGTCACGCGGATCGCGACCGTCGGGTCCACCTCCTTCGTCGGCAACGAGTCCGGCAGACTGGCCAGATTCACGGCGCCCGAACTGACTCCAGGGGAGGCGACTGATCTCGGCGGCCATATCGCGTGGGGACCGTTTACCGTCGGCGATGGCGTCCTGCTAGCCACCGACGCCAACGAGTTGCTGATGGTCGGCGTCGACGGCGCCGTCAAATGGCGACAGCCCCTCGCTCACGGCCAGGTCGGCGGCGAGCCGCTAGTGGCCGACGGCCAGGTCTATTTGCTCCACCCCCTGGGCGTCTCGAAAGTGGCGATTGGCGACGGAGCCGAGGCTGGTTTCGTTTAAATCGGACAGACTCTCTCCGCTGGCCCCGTCGCCTTCGCCGGGCGGTTGGTCGTGACGGCGTCTGACGGAACGCTGCTGGTGGTGAACTTGCCGTGATCCGCCAACTTGCTCGCACAACGACGACTCTCATGCGTCTCTGCCCGTGGAACCTCGCGATTCGCCGCAGCATCTTCACGATGCTGTTCGCTGCGTGCGCCGTGAGTTTCCTCGTCTCCGGCGTTGCCGGTCAGGAGTCGTCCGTCGAGGAAGCGGCTTCTCCAGCGACGAACGAAGAATCGGTCGAAATCGCCGTTCCTTTGCTGGAACGAAGTCCCTTCGATCGGATTACGCTCGACGCGGCGAACCAGAATGCCGTCATCGAGACGGTCATCCTCGATCTCCCAGAGCGAAAGGTTCCCAATCCGCTCCCCACGACTGGTTCGTTGGATATTCGCCGGCTCAGTCATCCGACGATTCCCTATACGGTTCAATGGGGAGCGATCGCCAAGGTTGAAATCTTCGAGCAAATGTTGCTCGCCGAGGCGGAGCGATTGACCGCGGAGGGGAAATTCGCCGAGGCGTTCAACTACCTCGCGTTTCTCACGACGAACTATCCGCAGTTGCCTGGCATGGAGCAAGCGCTGCAGGCCCATCTCTGGAGTGAAGCCTCGACGGCGTATGCGGCCAAGAAACGCCAAGAAGCCTGGCCTGCGCTGGTGGCACTGTACGAACGGAATGCCAAGTATCCGCGTCTCGTCAACGCAGTTCAGGCGGTAAGCGACGACTTGATTGCCGAGCGAATCAAGGCCGGCGACTACGCCGGCGCCCGCTTGCTGGTCGAGGCGCTCGGCCGCAGCTTCCCGCAGCTGGGCCTTCCGAACGTCGCGCGCTGGCAAGGCCAGTTCAAAAGCGACGCCGACGCCCAACTCGCCCGCGCGAGAGAGGCGTTTGCCGCTCGAGACTACAGCGAGGCCCGCACCGCCATTAACTTTGCTCGTTCGATCATGCCAGAGATCCCGGGCGGCGATGAACTATGGAGGGAAATCCAAACGACGTCGCCCGAGGTCAGAGTGGGCGTCACCGAGCTAGCCGGCGCGAGCGTGATGGCGAAAACGCCGACCTGGGCCGTGGCGCGAGTCAGCGATCTGGTCAACCCTCGGCTGGTGGAGATGATCGACTTCGGCGCCGAGGGGGGCGTCTATCAATCTCGTTGGAGCGATCTGAAAGGGAGCGACGATGGGCTGCGCACCACGATTTCGCTCACGCCGGAGGCGATCCAACGCGGCTTGCGCCCCGACGCCTTGGCGTTGCGTCTCGTCGAGATGGCCGACGCCAACGGCGATCGTGCGGCGGCCGACTTTGCGGCGCTCGCGGCGGGCGTGACCCTGGCGAACGGCCGCGACGTCGAGGTCCTCTGGCGCCGCCCGCACGTCCGTCCCGAATCGTTTCTCCAAATTCCGCTCCGCTGGTTAGCGACGGAAAGCGAAGCGCCAGGATTGTGGTTCGACGCAGGACCTGCGAAACGTAACGGCGTCGAACGCTCCTTTGAGCGAACAGGCCCGCAAGCCGCCGCTGCCGGTGAGCCGCGATTAGTCGTCGAGACGCAGTTCGACGACGACGAGGCGTCGCTCGACGCATTGATGCGCGGCGACGTCGACGTGATCGACCGGGTCCCGCCGTGGCAATTGGCGAGCGTCGCCAACGCCCCGAACGTGACCGTCGTTCCTTACAGATTGCCGACCGTCCATGTGTTGATCCCCAATCAAGCGAATCCCTTGCTGGAGACGCGCGAGTTTCGCCGCGCGCTGAACTACGGCATCGACGCCGAAAGCATCGTGCGCGATATCTTGCTTGCCGGGGAAACGCAGGCCGGCTTTCGCACCTTGAGCGGGCCCTTCCCGGCTGGCGTGGCGCTGAACGATCCAGGCGGTTACGCCTACAACCCCGAATTGGCGCCGCGTCCCTACGAACCGCGACTCGCGGCGCTGCTCGCCGGGGTGGCCCGGACGACGCTGGCCAAGCGCGAAGAAGAAAAAAAGAAAGCCGAGGCAGCCGCCAAAGCGAATGAGTTGGCCGCGAATCAGCCTCCCGCGAAAGCTGAGGGCGACGCCGCGAAAGAACCGCCGCCTCCGCAGCCGGCTGATACGACGGCAGACGCCAACGCGAGCGCGCCCAATGGCGAGGCAGCCGAAAAACCAGCCCCGCCGCCGGCGCCCCTCATCTTGGCTCATGCGTCGGATCCAGTCGCCAGATTGGCCTGCCAAACGATCAAGATCCAACTCGACCAGATTGGCATTCCCGTCAAACTTGCCGAATTTAAGGGAGGATCGCCCCCCGCCGATTTGAAGTACGACCTGCTCTACGCCGAACTCGCGGTGTGGGAGCCAGTGTACGACGCCCGCCGCTTGCTTGGTTCGACCGGCGTGGCTGGACGTGCCAGCGCGATGATGGCCGCGGCGCTTGATCAACTCGATCGGGCCGAGAACTGGAATCAGGCCCGCGACCAGTTGCGTGAAATCCACCGCATCGCCCACTACGACCTGCCGTTGATTCCTCTCTGGCAGACGGTCAATCACTTCGCGCATCGCAAATCGCTGGGCGGCGTGGAGGCCAATCCCGTGACGCTTTACCAAGACCTCCCCAAGTGGCGCAAGTCGATCGAATAGGATGCAGCGTGCCGACGCCGACAGACACAGCACGAAACTCACTAGCCGCCGCGGGCCTGCTCCGTCGGCTGTGGTTGGCGTGCGCATTCGTTGCTCTCTGCTGTTCGTCGACTTCGCGCGCCGCCGAAAACCAAGTTTGGGAGAACTCGCCCTACCGCGTGTCGGCGACAATCGCGGTCGACGACGGCGCCCGCCCTCAACCTGGATTGGAAGCTGCGCTTGCCAAGTCGATCGTTGACCGCGTCGAGGGAGCGTTGCGCCCCTTGTGGGCGTTCGAGATCAGCGTCCCGGACGGGGGAATCGAACGCCGCCAATGCTTCGACCTTCGCGAGATCCCCTGGGAAGAGCTCTCCGCCGCTCAGACGGAAAACGACAAACTGCTGTGGCTCGGCGTGAGGGTAGTTCCCAGCGGATACGAACTCGCCTGCCGCGAGTTCGACGTTCACGTTCGCCGTTGGGGACCGGTGCGACAAAGCTTCGTCCAGCAGGCGTCGTTCCTGCCAGACGCCAGCTTTGCACTGCTCAAAGCGACGTTCTCGCCGCTGGCGCTGATCACTCCGATCGAAGGCAACGACGCACAAGTGCAGCTTTCGTTCAAGGGTAGCCGCCTGCCCCGCCCCTCCGGCGAGGAGGTCTTCGTCACGGTCGGCGAGGCTTATCTCCCCCTGCTGCGGAGGAGCGATCGCTCGGGAAAACTGCTCCCCGGCGGCATCGCACCGGTGCCGTGGACCTATGTCACGGTGGCCGACTCGAACGACGCCGGCTGGCTCGGCGGCGTCCACAGCGGCATGGGTCGTCCCTTCGGCGTCGCCAAACGCGGGCTCGTCGAACAGGTGGCGATCGGGCTCGGCAATCCGCCGGGACCGACGCAGGTTCGGTTCCATGCACGAACCGACAAAACGCAGGGATTGGCTGGCTACGAGGTGTTCCGCGCCGGACCGAACGGCGCCAGCGATCGCATCGGCGTGACCGATCGCGACGGCCAGATCGAGATCCCGCCGACGGACGAGACTGTTTCGATGTTGCTGCTGCGCAGCGACGGGCAGGTCCTGGCGAAGGTGCCGGTCGTTAGCGGCGGCAGCGAGGTCCAGCAGACGCCAATTGCCGACAACGTCACGCGGCTGCAAGCCCAAGCCGAGGCTCAGGTCGTCCGCGAGGAATTGATCGACCTAGTCGCGCGGCGGGCGATCATGATGGGCCGCGTCAAAGCGATGTTGAAGAAAGGTCGCGTGAAAGAAGCCAAGGAACTGATGGGCGAGCTCGACGCCTTGCCATCGCCTTCGGTGTTCGGTCGCACGATCGAAAACGCCGCCCGGCGGATTCCGCGCTCGGATGATCCGTCGGTGCAGAAGCGGATCGACGCCCTCTTTTCTTCGACCCGCGAGATCTTGTCCAAGTTTCTCAGCACGCGACCGATCACCGACTTGCAGAGCGAAGTGAACGCCGCGGCCAACGCGCCGCAGACTCCTCCTGGCGAACCGACGGAAGCTCCGAGCGACGCCGCGGCGCCGGCTAGCTGAAAATCGCCAACCCTGCCGCGGCCATGGCCACGACGATGGCCATCCCCAACAGCACGAACACGCCAAAGCTCAGTCCGAGCGAATCCCAAGCTTTGACGCTGGCCGCCGTGGTGGTGGAAATGCCGGGCGCTGAGTCGCTCAGCGCAAGAGGCAAGCCAGCCAACGGGGTCGCGTCGGCGTTTCGCGTCGGCGTTTGTTCGCCGGTGTCGATCTCGCCGGCGTCGACGGCGACCGTGTCGGCCATCTTCCCGGCGATGAACGAGCTTTCGCCCGGATCGGCGGCGAACTGACCGATCTGGCGCCAGGTGTTCTCGTCTGCCGTCTGGGTCCAACGCCGGAGCCGTTCGACCACTTCCGCGGCCGAGCCGATCCGCTCGGCAGGCCGCTTGTGCATCATCTGCGCGATCAGTTCAGCCAGCGCAGGATCGAGAGTAGGCGTAAACCGCAGCGGCGTCAGCGGCGCTTCGTCGAGATGGCGTCGAAGTTTGTCGCGCGTCGCGCCCCCCGGGTAGGGAACCTTTCCAGTCACGGCATAGTACAGCGTGCAGCCGAGCGAATAGATGTCGCAGGAGCGGCGCACCTCGCCCGGGTTGGCAATCGCCTCGGGAGCGATGAAGTCGGGCGTTCCCACAATATGTCGCGGCCCGCCCGCTGCCGCCGGCGCCGCGTCGGAGGAGAAGGAAGCGAGTCCCAGGTCCGTCAGTTTCGTGAGGCCTTCAGGAGTGACCAGCAGATTGCCCGGCTTGACGTCGCGATGGACGAGGCCCTGCTCGTGCGCATACTCCAGCGCTTCGGCGGCCTGCGAGATGACCAGCGCCGCTTGTTGTTCGGTCAGCGGACCGTGATGGCGCACGAGTCGGCGCAGATCGCTGCCGGGGATGAACTCGGTCACGAGGAAGTACGTTTCGCCTTCCTTATCGGCGAACGACAACCGGACCAAGTTCGGATGATCGAGCTGCGCCTGAGCGCGGATCTCACGGCAAAAGGCATCGATCGACCGCGGGTCCATTTGGCTCTTGGGGAGAACTTTAATCGCCTCGATCCGCCCCAGAAGAAAGTGTTCTCCCTTGAAGACGTAGCCCATCCCGCCATGGCCGATCGCGTCGAGAATGCGATAGGGTCCCAGCGTGAACTTCGTCCGACCATGCCGCAGTTGCTCAGCCTGCCACGGATTGAGATAGCCCAGCTTGATCAGCTGCTCGCTGAGGACGTCGTCCGATAGATCGTTGAGCGAGCGAATGCCCGATCGCAGCGGGTCGACCATGCCATGCCAGGCGCGATCGATCTGCTCCTGCGTCAGCAGTCCGCTGGCGAGGCCAGCTTCCTCAAGAATGGAGTGATGCGCGTGAGCCAAGGGACCGCCTAATGCCGAGTTGTCGCTTATGCGATCAGCCGCCTCGATCGCGGGAGAAGCAATTCTCTCGCCGCCATATTATAGCCCATGCGGCGCCCCTGCCAGACCGGCGACAGTGCCCCAGCAGAGCGGCAAAGCGGTTTAAATTGAACCGCCAAGGACGCCAAGAGCGCCAAGAAATGCGGGGAAAATGGGAACACTAATCGGCGCTAATCTTCGCTAATAGAGATTTTATTAGCGCCGATTAGCGCCGATTAGTGTTCTCGCTTTCTTCTTTTTTCCGTCGTGCCCGCCGTGTCGTCGTAGTTCAATTCCTCCCCACATTTCCTTGGCGATCTTGGCGTCCTTGGCGGTTAACTCTTCAGTTCTGACCACGCCAGTTCAGCGTGCCGGCAAGGGCAACTTGCTCGTCTGCGGCGACCGCCGCCACGAAGCCGGCAACGGCGCCGTCAGCGTCAACGGCTCATGACGAACCGGGTGTTCCAACTCCAATTGACGCGAATGAAGAGCGATCCCTTTGGGAAACTCGGTCGCCGCGCCGTACTTGCGATCGCCGACGATCGGGCAACCAACCTTTGCGAGCTGCACGCGAATCTGGTGCTTGCGGCCCGTGTCGAGTTCCACCTCCAGCAGCGACAGGCCCCCGGCGCTCCCCAACACGCGATAGTGCAGCCGTGCCGCTTGGGCTCCCTCCGCTCCCTCCAACGTG
>Ga0163144_10007726_pt1 | contig 23486 bp, 15 predicted proteins | sample OliLak19BULKMAT1_FD_123175 | JGI IMG/M metagenome (GOLD analysis project Ga0163144, IMG submission 123175) | Freshwater microbial mat bacterial communities from Lake Vanda, McMurdo Dry Valleys, Antarctica - Oligotrophic Lake LV.19.BULKMAT1 | ecosystem: Environmental > Aquatic > Freshwater >...
GCTCTTTGAGAGAGGCACAAAAAGCCCGAAACTGTCACGCCCAATCTTGAACAACTCGTATGAACTCGCTGGACCTCTTCCGTGAGATCCCGGCTCCGAGAGAACGCCTGTGTCCTGTGTTAAGTTTGTGTTCGGAATCGCTGACAATGCAGGTCCGAGAACACCTTAAAGGACTGGCCTTCCCCTGAGTCCATCATACGTTCCAAACCTCCGACTGTTCCCCGCAAACCACCGAAAAACGCTTCAATTCTTGCTGAAACCCGTTCCAGATGCGTCCCGGCAAGTCCGGTACGATCCGACCACTCGTCCCAATCGGCTTATCCCGTCCAAGCGCCTGTCGCCTTCACACAACCTCCACACAGCCTCCACACAATCGCCTTGATTCTCGGACCGACTCGTGGTACGGTTCGGGTTTGGATTCACGCGGTCCAACCTCCGCACCATACCATGAAACCCGGAGGCCCAAAAGGGTCTTCACCCGTTTTGAACACCGTTTCCACAATGTGTTCAAATTTTCTGACCTCATGCGTATTCCTTGCCCAAGGATTCCACCATGCCTTTCGTCCTTCCCCCACTTCCGTACGCCCCAGAAGCCCTCGAACCCCACATCGACGCCAAGACGATGACGATTCACCATGGAAAACACCATGCTGCCTACGTCACCAACGGCAACAAGGCCTTGGAAGGGCACCCCTTCGCCGATCTCGACCCGGTCGAAGTCATCAAACGGCTCGCTGAGGTGCCCGATGACAAACGCGGACCGGTCCGCAATAACGTCGGCGGCCACGTCAACCATTCGATGTTCTGGGAACTCATGGCCCCCGGTTCCAAGGACGGCGGCGCACCCAGCGGCCCCTTGGCCGATGCCATCAACTCCGCGTTCGGTTCGTTCGATGGATTCAAAGAGAAGTTCGCCGCGGCATGCACCGGCAGATTCGGTTCCGGCTGGGCTTGGCTGGTGGTCAATGGCGGCAAGTTGGAAATCTGCTCGACGGCAAACCAGGATAATCCGTTGATGGGGCGCGCCGTTGCGGGCTGCGAAGGTACCCCCATTCTGGGCTTGGACGTGTGGGAACACGCGTACTACCTCAACTACCAGAATCGCCGGCCGGACTATGTCACCGCTTGGTGGAACGTGGTGAACTGGCAGAAAGTCAGCAGCCTCTTCGCCCGAAAATAAGGCGCGATCCGGCTTCGTCTGAACACCCCGCTGTTTCCGACGATTCAGACCCCTGCCCGTTGCCCCACCGACCTAACAATGATGGCGTAACCGGTCGCAGATCGCCTCCGGTGTGAACGGGAGGCGGTCCGCCAACGGGATCCATTATGTCTTTAGCCGCGAAACCAACAGGGATGGGCACCATGCGCCGACAAAATGTTCTGCTGAGCATCTGGCTCACGTTGCCAATCCTCATCATCGGATTGCTGATCTGGGCGATCGCCCTATCACTTGCCGATCCCCCGAGAAAGATGACACCGGTGGGTGCGGGAGCGGGCGACACGGGCGGGGCCAACGCCATCGGTCAGGCACTCGCCGGCCGACCGACCGTCACCCGCCACGGCGTCACGAGCGAAGAGACAGCGGCCGACGAGCCGGGGCCTTCGGCCCCTATGGCGGGGGCAGCGCAGCCCGAAAACGCGGACGGCCCGGTGCAGCCCGAGTCACTGTCACAAGGCTTCGTGCTGGTGGTCGAGGACAAGAGCGGCAAGGCCACGCCGGATTCGCCCATCCATGTTTCCGGGTCGTTCAACAACTGGAACCCCGGTGACGGCGAGTACAAACTCACACCGCAGTCCGACATGCGCTGGCGCATCGTCATGCCCAAGCCGGCCGACGGCAAGCCCATCGAGTTCAAGTTCACCCGGGGCTCCTGGGAACTTGAGGAACTCGGGTCGGACATGTCGCCGACGAGCAACCGCACGCTCGAAAAGATCGACATTTCGAAACTCGCGCCCGGTGAGCAACCCAAGATCGAACTCACCGTTGCCCACTGGGGTGACGAACGCCCAGAATACGCCAGCAAGAAAGCGATCGATCCGTACCGCGAAATCCCCGTGAAAGGCGACCTGCGGAGGGTTGAGGTCCGCGGCGGCGCGGGCGAGGCCATTGGGCTGACGCGGGAACTCCTTGTGTGGTTGCCACCGGGCTATGACGATGCCGCCAACGCCGACCGCACCTACCCCGTGCTCTACCTCCACGACGGCCAGAACATCTTTGAAAAACTCCCCACCGTTCCCGCAGAATGGCGGGCCGATGAAACCGCAACGACACTCATCGAGCGCAACATGATGCCGCCCATCATCATCGTCGGGGTCCCGCACTCGGGTGCCGGCCGCGTCGAGGAGTACCTCCCGATCGCCGCGATCGATGGAGCCATCCCCCGCGGCACGGAGCACATCGACTGGCTCATCTCGGCCGTGATGCCGCGGATCGAGCGGGCCTTCCGCGTTGCGACCGGGCCGGAGAACACAGCGGTCGGCGGGAGTTCACTGGGCGCGGCCATCAGCCTTTATGCCGCGACCACCCACCCCGAGACCTTCGGACTTGTCCTGGCCGAGAGCCTCCCGCTGCGGAGCGGAAAGGCGGCGGCGTGGGAGGCGTATTTGAACGGCGTCGGCACGTGGCCGATCCGCATCTACCTTGGCATGGGCGGCAGTGAGACCGGTGCAGGCGAAGACCGGGCCGAGCGAAACAAGGGGTATGTCGATGCCGCGCGGGCTCTTGAACAGCGGCTCATCGCCGCGGGTGTGACGCCGGACCGGCGGTTGCTGCTGGTCGACGACGACGCGACGCACACCGAAGCGGCATGGGCCGACCGCCTGCCCTCGGCGTTGCGGTTCTTGTTTCCGATGCCGGTGGAGGGGAAGTGAGATTGGAGTCGGGCGATCATTCGGCTATCTTCCTCAGCCGCCTGGTTTCGTCCTCAGCGCTGAATGATCGGTAGGTCATCACGGGTCAATTTTATTTTTTTTCGCCGCCCGCGGCGTTGTTACACCAACTGTGGCCGTCTTCATTCCATTTCGAAAAGTCCACCGCGCGTTCTCTGAACTCGATCATCTTTCCGACGCCGAGTGTGAACGTTACGTCCGTGATGCATGGATCAACAGCCCAGTCTGGCTCGGGCGCAGCCCGAGGAACTCAGCGATAGTTATGGCTTTCACATGGCCTGCGGGGTGGTGCGCGGCCTATGCCTGGCTCCCACTCCGAGGTGCCGTCCCGCTCCCCATCACCATCGAATGGCTCCTCGTAACGTTGGTCGTCAGCACGGTCCTTGCGACAGGCCTCACCTATCTGCTATTCCGTGACCTGGCCCTCTGGATCGGGATCCGGCGCGAGATCCATCGATCCAACTGCCCGAAGTGCGGCCAGAGCCTGACCGGCCTGCGGATCCGAAGTGTGGGTCTCGGCTACGACCCCGCCAATCGGTTTGTCCGCTGCACCGAGTGCGGGACGGAGTTCTGCATGCTGGATATCGGCGTCACACCGCGCGACCTGGTGCCCTTTGAGCAGCGTGCCGCGGATCCGAGGATCGGCCGGCTTCGCTAACGCGATCAGGCCTTCGCGGCGGCATCGCGGGCGGCCACGGCGAGTTCATCGCACCGCTCGTTCTCCGGGTGTTCGTTGTGGCCGCGGACCCAGTGAAAACGGACTTCGTGGGTGCTCTTGAGGGCGTCGAGACGTTCCCACAGATCCTTGTTCTTCACGGGTTCTTTGGCCTTGGTCTTCCAACCGTTCTTCTTCCAGCCCGCCATCCACGTCTCAAGGCCGTTGAGCACATACTGCGAGTCGCTGAAGAGATCGACGCTCGTCGGTTTCTTGAGGGCCGTCAACCCCTCGATGACCGCCATCAACTCCATCCGGTTGTTGGTGGTGAGTTTCTCGCCGCCGCTGCTCTCGCGCTCCGAATCGCTCGGGCGGTGCCGCAGAATGAACGCCCAGCCGCCCGGCCCGGGATTGCCGGCGCACGCACCATCGGTGTACAACTCAACGACTGGCAGCGTCAAAGAAACTCTCCGGCATTTCAGCGCGAGGTCCAAGGCAACGGGGCACGCACAACAGGGCACACACGACAGGGCAAGGCAAGTTGGGCCGGAGGGTAGGGTTCGCACGTGGTCTGCATCCGGTCTGCGGTTCCGACCTCCGCCCTCACATCAATCAGCCGGGCGACACCTGCTCCGCCGGGCGGCGTTGCGAGAGTGCCGCCGCCGACACCATGGCCACGCCGCCGGTTGCCTCCGCGCTAAATCGCGCCAGGGCGAGGTCATGGGCCGTGTGGTAGGCCCGCCCGAGTTTGCTCCAATCAAACTCCCACGAACGCTTGTCGACCTCGTTGCGCAGGGCGATGCGTTCGCGCCGCTCCATCTTGCAGAAGTCGAACATCCGCGTCGCGAGGTCGGCCGCGGCTTCGTCGTAGGGCCTGCCGCGGCGTTTGAGGACGGTCATCCCCCACTCCTCGGGCTTCTGGAAGTTCTCCTGGACATATCGCCCGAAGCCCGCGAGGTCGCTGGTGACGGCGGGCACACCCATGGCGGCCGCCTCCAATGGGGTGTAGCCCCACGGCTCGTATTGGCTGGGGAAGACGCCCAGGTGGCAGCCGCGAACGAACTGGTCGTACTCGATTCCGAAGAGGCGGTTCGTGGGGTTGATGAAGTCGGGGACGTAGACGATCTTCACCGGATCTTCCTCGCGGTTGACGAGGCCCAACTGCCGGATCTGGTTGAGCACGGGGTCGCTGACGTCGTCTTCGAGCATGTGCGTCACGACCATCGGGAGGCAGTGCTGCTTGAGCGCGTGCTGGGCCCGCTTGTAACGCAGCATCCAGTATTCATCGATCAGGTCGTCCATCCGCAATTTTCCGCCCGCCGCCGCCCGCTCAAAGAGGCGTTTTCCAACGCCCTCGGTGATCTTCTTGCACACGTCGTTGAGTTCATTCAGGACGCCTCGCTTTTCCATCGCCAACGGGTTGATGCTCTTGGTCGCCTTCTTTGTCACGATGAAGAAGACGATGGTCTTGCCCAATTGGGCCGCTTTCAGCATGGCGTTCAACCGCGCCATCGATTCAAGGCACAGATCGAACCCCTTGTTCCGGGGCTCGTAGCGTCCGCTCGTGAACATGTAAATCGTGCGATCGAGGTCGAACGAATAACTCGGGAAGAAGTGCCCCATCGTGAAGCGGTGGATGTCTTCCTTGTATTCCCCGTGCAACCGCTGCTGCTCGTGGCCCGCGTTATACAGGCCCACCGTCAGGCCGTTGGGCACCACGACGTCCACGGGGCGGCCAAGCAATTGTGAGCATTCCTCCGCCGTGATCGATGAAACCGTGGTGAAGACGTGGCACCCGTGCGCGCAGGCCCGCTCGATCTTGTGCTGGGGCCGCACGTTGTAGCGGGTGGCCTCAACGTCCTGATCGATCCACGGCAACTGGTCATAGAAATTCTCACGGGAACTCGCGATGTACCGACCGAGAAGGGTGGCGTGGGTGGTGAAGATCGTGGCGACCTGCAACTCGGCCTTGCGGAGCATGGGGATCGCAAGCCCACCCAGCCATTCGTGGAAATGGCCCACCAGCGGCGACCCGTGCTTCGCGCCCCCGGTGTTGGTGGGCCGGTGCTCGCACATGGCCTTGAACAGGCGGAAGACGGCGTCCGCGAAACTGACCACGCCGTCTATGAGCCAATCTTGACCCGGCGTCTCGATACCGTGGTCTTGCCACACCGCGTATTTGGCCTTGGCCAAGGCCTCCGGCCCCTGCCAGTGTTCGATCAGCAGCACCCGGGGCCGACCCGGCACCAGCCAGCGCCCGTGCCGAACCGTCAGACCTTCGTCCTTTAATTGCTGCAACGCCCGGGCAATCCAACCGGCCGGACGCACCTCTTCATACTCGAGGCTCGCCTTGGATTCTTCCCACGGCCCCACGAGGTAATACTGCTCGCCCCAGCGCTGCGTCATCAGGGGCGCCTTGCTCCGCAGCACCTGGTAGATGCCCCCCACCTGGTTGCAGACCTCCCATGAAATCTCAAAGAGCGTCGGCCCGACCGGCCGTGGCCGCCCCGCCGCGGCGTCTTCCGCGAGGACCGGCGAACCCGGAGAAAAATCGGTGCTGGAAGGGTCGGATTGGAGCGATCGCTCGGCCATGGGGCATCACTGTACACGGACGGCCCACGAGCCGGATTCCATCGGGCCGCTCTTTCTATCGCCGACCTTGGCCTTGCCCGCTCCTTACCATTTTGCGTGACCACCGCCCAAACCGCTGCCGCGCCCAACCAATCCCCCGTGACACGCATCGAAGTCCGGATGAAGCCCGGCCACACCGATGCCCGCGCCGAAGCCGCCCACCGCCAAGCCGTGCTCGCGGGGCTGGCGTGCACGCGCATTGATTCGGCGCGGGTTTACCTGATCCAGGGCCCGCTTGCAGGTCAGACCGAGCGGCTCATGTCGGCGTTACTCGCCGATCCAGTGCGCGAAACCGCGACGATCGGAACGGCCGGCTCGGGAAACTCTATCACGATTGAGGTTCACCCTCTGCCCGGCGTCATGGACCCCGCAGCGCAATCCGTGCGTGAATCGATCCGGGCTCTCCTCGGAGTCGAAACCCTCGTGTCGACCGGCGTTCGCTTCGATTTTATGGGAGCGGCCGCCGAACCCGCCAAGGCTTTCGCCGCCTCCCATCTTGCGAACCCCGTGATCCACCAAGTCACCGACAGTCCGTGGCTTCCCCACTCACTCCCCACGGGTTCCGCATACACCTTCCAACTCCGTCACATCGCCATCCGAGGGCTTACCGACGACGCCCTCGTGAAACTCTCGCGCCAGGCCCATCTTTTCCTGAGCCTCGATGAAATGCGTGCCATCCGCACCGAGTTTGAGACGCTGGGGCGGGAACCGACGGACATCGAACTCGAGACCCTCGCGCAGACGTGGTCGGAGCACTGTGTTCACAAAACGCTCAAGAGCACCATTACCTATCGCCAGATTGCCGAGCCTGCTGCCGAGCCCTCTGCCGCGTCACCGGCCGCCACGAACTCGCCTCCAGAAGCCATTTCGGCCAACCGCCCCACACCCAAGCCCCGCTTGGGGTTTGAAATCTCCTTCGGCTCTGCCGGCGCTGCCCAGAAGGTCGGCCCGAGCAGCGAAAAAGCCCGTCCGACTGCCGGTGTGTCTCTCGAGTCCTCGACGTTGGACCCCATCGATTGGTCGAACCGTCCCGGGCACACGGTCAACGCTGACGCTTCTGTCACCATCCACAACCTCCTGAAGTCCACCATCGCCGCGGCGACGTTCCAACTGATCGAGGACGGCGTCGATTGGGCTCTCTCGGTGTTCAAAGACAACTCCGGCGTGGTTGAGTTTGATGACCAATGGGGTATCAACATCAAGGTCGAAACCCACAACCGCCCCTCCGCCATCGAGCCTTATGGCGGGGCCGCAACCGGCATCGGCGGCTGCATCCGGGATGTCATCGGCACGGGGTTGGGCGCCAAACCCATTGCCAGCACCGACACCTTCTGTGTTGCCTTCCCCGATCACTGGAGAAATGCCAACGCCGCTCGCAGTGCGCTCGCCAATCCCGCTGAAACCAAGCCGCTGCCGCCGGGCGTTCTGCACCCCGCGCGCGTGCTGAAAGAAGTCGTGGCGGGCATCCGCGATTACGGCAATCGGATGGGAATTCCCACGGTCGGCGGGGGCGTTCACTTCGACGACCGCCACATCGGCAACCCGCTCGTCTTCGCGGGGTGCGTGGGGCTCGTGCCGCGACACCTCGTGAAGGGTGCTGCCAAAGCCGGCGACCGCATCGTGGCGCTGGGCGGCCGCACCGGCCGCGACGGCATCCACGGAGCCACGTTCTCGTCCGCTGAACTCGAGTCGACCGCCTCCACCGAGTTTGCCCACGCCGTGCAGATCGGCAACGCCATCGAAGAAAAACGCGTGCTGGACGCCATCCTTCGGGCCCGCGACGCCCGCCCGATGGACGCCGGCGGCCCCCTTTTCTCGGGCCTCACCGATTGCGGAGCGGGAGGGTTTTCGTCGGCGGTGGGCGAGATGGGTTCCACCCTCGGGGCCGAGGTCCACCTCGATCGCATCATCACCAAGTACGACGGCCTCTCCTACACCGAGACGTGGATCAGCGAAGCCCAGGAACGCATGATCCTCTCGGTCCCGCAAGCCGACATCGCAGCGCTCGCCAGCATTTGTGGTGAAGAGGGTGTCGAGATGACGGACCTCGGTGTCTTCGGCACGCCGAACGCCGACCTCATCCTCCACTACCACGAAACCAAGGTCGGCCAAATGCCCATGGCCTTCATCCACGATGGCATCCCCATGCCCGTGCGCGAAGCCGCGTGGTCGCCGTCTTCAGCCCCTTCGCCCAAGCCCGGCCCAGCACCGGCCGACCTCGCGCCCGCCCTCCTCGCGCTGCTTGCGCACCCTTCCATCGCCAGCAAGCACTGGATCATCCGCCAGTATGACCACGAAGTGCAGGGCAACACCGTCATCAAACCCCTCTGCGGCATCGGCGGCCGCGGCCCTTCCGATTCCGCCGTCATCCAACCCGTCCCCGCTTCGGTCCGCGGCATCGCACTCGCATCGGGCCTTCAAACCGGCCTCGGCGATTCCGCATCGGGAGGCGACCCCTACCACATGGCCCTCGCCGCGATCGATGAATGTGTGCGCAATCTGGTGTGCTCCGGCGCCGATCCTTCCCGGATCGCCATTCTCGATAACTTCTGCTGGCCCAGTTGCGAGAAGCCGGCGAACCTTGCCTCCTTGGTGCGGGCCTGTGAAGGCTGCTACGACGGGGCTCTCGCCTACCGCACGCCCTTCGTTTCGGGCAAAGATTCCCTCAACAACCAATTGCGCTACACCGATCCCGAAACCGGCTTGGCCACAGTCATCGAGATCCCCGCCACGCTCCTCATTTCCGGGCTCGGGTTGGTGCGCAACGTCAACCGTTGCATCACCATGGACGCCAAGTCGGGGGGCAACACGCTGCTCCTCGTCGGCACGACGCAAGGCGCGCTCGGTGGATCTCACTACGCCCGCACCACGGGTCTTGCGGGTGACGACAACGCGGCCATTCCCACCGTCGATCTCACCGCCGGGCCGGCCACCGCCCGCGCGGTTGCCCAACTCATCGCCGACGGCCTTGTGCAATCGGCCCACGACGTGTCGGATGGCGGATGGCTGACCGCCGTGGCCGAAATGTTGATCGCGACGACCGGCGCGAAGTCCGGCGGCACCGGCACCGCCAGCGATTCCCCACTTGACCAATTGCTCGCGGGTGGTTCCACCGTGAGGCCGCTGGGAGCCGTTCTCACGGTCGATCCCGGCGTGCTTGAAGCCCACCAGCACGCCTTCTGCGAGTCCCCGAGCCGGTATGTGCTGGAAGTGCGAGCCGCGGACCTGCCCAAAATCAAGACCGTTCTGCGCGACTTTGGAGCCCTCTTTACGACCTCCCTCGGCACGCTCGATCATTCCGGAACGTTGTCCTGGCCCCGGGCCGATCTCACCGCCGAGGTCGCCGTGTTGGCGGATCGCTGGCTCGCCCCGCTGGATTGGTGAATCAGCCCGGTCACCGTTTAGATCTCGGTCTCCTCAACCCCGCTACACTGAAACCGCTCCCAATGTCCTCAACCGCTTCCAGTATCGATGGCTGTACGCCCGCGGCGAGGTTCCCCAAACTCGCTGCGCTGATCGCCTATCTCGATTCACTCAACACCCGCGCCAATCTGCGTGTTCTTTCCAGACTCCTGGCCGACCTTGATCTTTCGCGGTGCGACATCGCCCCATGCTGCGTCTTCGGCACCAACGGCTACCGCCGAAACACCATCACCGAAAGCCCGTGGTACGAGTTGCTGGCCCTCACTTGGCATTCCGGTGACGCCACCCCCATCCACGACCACATGGGTGTCAGTTGCGCTTTCAAAGTCATCGAGGGCACCGGTACCGAAATCCGCTTCAGGCCCACACCATCCGGGCTCATCTGCCCGGCCGAAACCAACCCCATGAACCCCGGTTATGTCTGCGCCGCCGACGACGCCGACATCCACCAGGTGGCCAACATGCAGGCCCCGGGTGCAGACCTCATCACCCTGCACATCTACTCGCCGCCCATCAAGAAGATGAACACCTACGACTTCGCCAACCGCATCGGCAACGATGTGACGGATCGATACGCCAAGGGCTCGAACGAAATCCCGTGCTGAATGAAAAAGTCCTCAGTCCTCAGTCCTGTGTCCTGAGTCAGAGGAACCAAGACTCGAGCATGAGCACATTTGCACTAATGACTAACGACTAAGGACTTTTAGCCTTCCGACTCGTTCGCCAGCCAGTCCGGGCTTCCCAGATGGCGTATCTGCGTCTGCCGGATCCGTACGGCTTGTTCGCCGAACGCACGCCCGACAATCCGCAGCGTTCGAACCGCAGTGTCCCCAAAGCCCTGGCGTCGGTCGCGGAACAAGGCGATCACCGCGCCGGGCTCCCGCCCCACGCCACACCCCACCGCCATCAACGCGGCCTCGCCTAACCCCTCGGGCATCGTCCCCACCGCACCCACAATCGCATCCGCTGAATCCATCCGCACCGGTTCCGATTCACTCCCCACCACGTCCGGCAACGTGCTCGCCAAACGATCCAGCATGCATTCCGAAGCCTCCCGCGGCGCGTCATAGTTCGCGTACGCCCCGACTTCAAAGTCCTCGCAAGTGTTCCTCAAGAACACCACCGCATTCGTCGGACCCACCTTCCGAAGCGTGTATTCCAAAGTCGTCCGCAACAGCCCCTCAAGGTCCAACTCCTGCCGAAAGAGAGCGTTCACCTCGCTCGCCATCGCCACCGACGCAAGTTCCATCCCCATGCCGCGGCAGGTATGCGCCAGGTCGGCGCACAACGCCTGCGTCTGCGACAAGAGCCGCCGCCGCAAGGTCCGGGCCGATCGGCGCTGGGCTTGCACAGCCCGCCGCTCCGCCCGCTTCTCGGCGAGGCGCATCACACGCGCCCAGATGCGGGTCACCGCATCGTTGATCGCTTGCTCAAAGTCCGGATCCGTCAACGCCACGACATCCGCAACCCCGGCACGCAGCGCCGCAACCAAAGCACCCGCATCGCGCCGACCCGTGATGAGCACCACCCGCGCGGCAAACGCCCGTGTCGCCCCGAGTGCACTCGCCATCTCAGCCGTGTTCCGACTCGCATCGATCACCAGCACCGCGTCCGGAACGGCTTCAGGAGCGGTCCGCGGCAGGTCCATCGGGCCCGGCACAAAGTCTGCGCCCTTCAGCACCCGCCGCAGCCGGGCCGAGGCCTTGCTCCCGGCTTGCTCGACCACAATCACGAGCGGATCCTTCCGCCCAGCCCGAAGTTTCTGATCGCTTGATTTCATGCCCCGAGAGGTCCTTGCTTGTGGGTGTGCCAGATCAAATTCAGGCCCGTCACGCGCTCCGCTTCACGAGGAGGTCGCAACCGTCCTCCCCAGATCGGACGTCGGACCGCGCGTATTCAGCACAACTCACCCAATCCGCCCGATCGATTCAAGCGGCAACGGGGTCTTGGTCAGCAATTGGATGAAAGGTCGTGGCCACCCACGCTCAGGACGTGACAGCCTTCGCACCCGTCCTCGATCACGCAGCACGCCGCACTGGCCTTTGCCGCAGAAATCGCAGCAGTTCCTCGCGCGGAATCCGCCGGAACTTCGACCCAGGGACTTTGAACCCCGAGAGCCGGCCGTCGTCAAAGCATCGGATGATGGTCTGCTGGCTCAGGCCGCACAGTCTCGCGACCTCGCCGGTCGTGAAAAACCGCTTCAGCGGAACCTCAGATTCTTGACCACTCGGGCGCATACACACTCCGGCCGTGTCTCACCCCTCCGGTCGGAAATCCGAACCCACACCGGTGGATATCGGGCCAACCGACGGCCGACTTCAACCCCGCCCTCGGAATCCCGACGGCCCGCAGAATCCCGACACCACCGGAACAACATGCATCTACGGCAAGCCTTCCCACGCCAGCCCGAACCTGCCCAGATACTTCCGCAGACGGTCGGCATCGTTGGTGCTCGCCTTGCTCATGCGCGACTGGGCAAAGAGCGTCCGACCCGCTTCCGAGAGCGATCGCGACTGTTTGCACACGGCGAGAACGTCGGCCAGTTGACACCGATCGAAGCGGTCGAGTGTGGCCGCACGCTGCGGCCCCAAGGCCGCTTCGCAAAGGTCCGAGCCCGCCGCCGATGCCGCACCTGCACCTCCAAGGGTGCGCCACGCCGCCGTGAGTCGGCTGACCTCGGATTCCACAACCTCCGGTGAAATGCGCCCGGCCGGAGCCAGTGTGGCCATCCGCGTGATCGAAGCCGAGAGGTCACGGAAATTGCCCGACCATTGCGATGATGGGGCCACCGCGAACGCAAGGTATGACTTCCGCGCCTCCGTCGAAAATCGCACGACCCTCCCGGAAATGCCCGCGCGTACCGCGCGGGCCGCGAACTGGCCGAGTTCATAGTCCAGGTTCGGCTCGATATCCTCGCGCCGATCTTTGAGCGGGGGCAGGCAGAACGTCCAGAGATTGATCCGCGCGAGCAGGTCTTCGCGGAAGCGGCCTTCCCCGACCCGTGCGCCAAGGTCACGATTGGTGCCCGCGATCAGCTGAAAATCACTGACGGCCTCGGCATCGGATCCGATCGGCAAAAACCGCTTCTCCTCGACCGCACGCAGCAGCATGGCCTGCTCATCGATCCCCAGTTCGCCGATCTCGTCAAGAAAAAGCACGCCCTTGTCCGCGGTCTTCAAAAGCCCGGGCCTGTCAGAAGCGGCCCCGGTGAACGAACCTTTCTTGTGGCCGAAGAGCGCGGACATGGCCCCATCGCCGCGGAGCGTGGCGCAGTTCACCTCCACAAACGGCCCCTCCACCTGCCGCCGGTGCTTCTTGAGTTCGTAGATGCGGCGCGCGAGGTGGCTCTTCCCCGCGCCCGTGGGCCCCAGCAACAGAATGGGATCCACCGCGTTGGCCGCGACGTGCTCCAGTTCCTCAATAAGGCGATTGAACGCGGCGTTGCGGGTCGCGATCCCCGATTTGAGGCCGGCGATGTTGTCGGTGAATTCACGCTGAAAGCGCGCGGAGATCTTGTCGTACTTGGAAAGATCGAGATCGATGATGCGGTACTCGCCGGCGGGATCGTTGGTGCGAAACCTCGGGCTGGTCTGGATGAGTTGCCCCGGGAACCGCCGCGTCTCGGTGAGCATGAACAGGCAGATCTGCGCAACGTGCGTGCCCGTCGTGATGTGAACCAGGTACTCCTCACGCGCCGGGTCAAAGGCGTAGTTGGCCGCGAAGTCATGAAGTTTGGTGTACACCTCTTCAAAGTCCCACGGATCGCGCTGGTCAAACTGATGGAGGTTGACCTTCGTCTCCGGTGAAATCTGCGCAATGTCTTCCGCAACCTGACGCGAAAGTTTCGTGGCCTGACGCGGGAACAACAGTTCCAGCCGAGCCACAGCCAGGTCTTCCTGCTGGCACAAAGAGAGCGTCGGACGCCACCGCTCCCAACGATGCGGGCCGTGCCCTGCATCAAGGGACGTACCGAGAAGGCTGAACGCAACGCGGGGAAGGGGCATGGCTGTTTAGATCATATCTTATCCATTGGGATAAGCAAGGTCGGATGTAAAGGGCGTTACGAGGTCCCTGCACGCCATCCCACCGCCCAAGCGGCCTCCAACCACATTGGCACGCGGCTCGCATCGGCATTTCCCATCAGTGCACCGGGCCGACAGAGCAGGAAAAAGTCTCATCACCCTTCGTCGTCAACGATCCTGCCGCGCCGGTGCTGGAAAGGAAACCAAGTATGAACAACGCATCTCAAGCATCAGAATCGGCCGCGACGCCCTCACCCCGCTTCATCGCCACCGGCGAAGCCACCGCCATTATGCCCGTCGCCGATGGAAAGGTTTCACCGATCACCGTCATCGCCACCGAAACCCTGCGCAACTCGTTCGATGACATGTGCATCCGGCAGGCCCTCAACTCACGCCTCGCGCCCGGCGTCACCGACATCGTGCTCAACCCCGACGCCCACGCTGGCTACGGCGCACCCATCGGCTGCGTGCTGGTGTCGCCCTCCCACATCTACCCCGGCCCCGTCGGCGTCGACATCAAGTGTTCGATGAGCCTCCTTCAACTCAACCTGCCCGAATCCGCCGTGGCCGACAAACAGACCCGGCGGGCCCTCATCGACGCCATCCTCGAACGAACCCCCACCGGTGCAGGCCGCGGCTTCCGCCAAGTCCCTAAGGGACGACGCGTGAGCGCGGAACTGGGTGCCCGGGCCGTCACCGAGGGTGCATCGGAAGGCGTCCTGCGCGACCTTGGCGTCCCCACCGAGTGGGCGGTGCGCTGCGAGGACAGTTTCCACGTCGGCCACAACGGCACCGCCGATGCGCTCCGCGAGCGGCTCGGCGTTCTCTTGGCCAGCAAGAACGCCTTGCACTGGCAGGGCAACCAGGCCAAGGTCTTCCAGGAAAAGACCCATCAATTGGGTTCCTACGGCGGCGGCAACCACTTTGGTGAATGTGAGATCGTGCACATCGAGAAGACCGACAAGGCCCGGGCCGCCGCGGAAGTCTTCGGCCTGCGCGATGGTCAGGTCGCATTCCTTTCCCACTGCGGTTCCCGCGGCTGGGGAGCCATGCTCGCCGATGGGCAGTTCAAATCCATGAACAAGAAATTCGCTGATTGGGGCATCCCGCTCCCCGGCGGCGACCGGCACATGGTGCACGCGCCGCTCGGTTCCCCCGAGGCCGACGCCTACCTCGACGACATGGCCCTGGGCGCGAACTTCGCGACCGTCAATCACATGCTCATCAACTCCCTCGTCCTCGATGCCTTCCAGGAAGTGATCCCGGGCACCACCGGCTCGCTCGTGTACTTCATCAGCCACAACATCGCGCGGAAGGAAATCGTCCGCAACCAGCCCGTGTGGGTCCACCGCAAAGGAGCCACGCGGGCCTTCCCCGGCGGCCACCACGCCCTCAAAGACACACCCTTCGCCGACAGCGGTCACCCCATCCTCCTCCCCGGCAACCCGCAAGACGGTTCGAGCGTCATGGTGGCCGAAGCCGGCGCTGCGCTCTCGTGCTACAGCGTCAACCACGGCGCGGGCCGCCGAATGAGCCGGACGGCCGCCCACAAGAGCCTCGATCAGGCCGAGATCGACCGGAGTTTCAACGAATCCGATATCTTGACCAACTGCCGCAACTACCCAAGAGACGAAGCACCACGGGCCTACAAAGACTTCGAGGAAGTCTTGAAGAGCGTCAAGGTTGCGGGCCTCGCGAGCGAAGTGGCGAGGCTCAAGGCTCGATTCGTCATCAAAGATGGTGACAAGGCCGACGATTGAACGAAGACGTGAAAGCAGCGCAGCGAAGGTTCACCGGGCCGCCGAAGCGCGGCGGTTCATGGCACAACCCCGGACCAATGCAAAGGCGGCAGCGATGATCGAGATCGACGGTTCACAGGGTGAGGGCGGCGGGCAGATCCTGCGATCGGCCCTCGCCCTCTCCATGGCCACCGGCAACGGGTTCCGCATGGCCCGCGTCCGCGCCGGCCGCGCCAAGCCCGGGCTGATGCGACAGCACCTCACGTGTTTTCAAGCCGCCGCGGCCATCTGCAACGGACGCATCCAGGGCGCGGCCATCGGCTCCACCGAAGTGTCGTTCATGCCCGGCACCGTTGTTCCCGGCGACTACTCGTTCGCCGTCGGCAGCGCTGGCTCAACCATGCTGGTCTTGCAGGCCCTACTCCCCGCTCTTCTGCGGGCGGGCGAATCAACACTCACGATCGAGGGCGGCACGCACTGCGCCTCCGCGCCGCCCTTTGAGTTCATCGATCGGGCCTTGGTCCCCCTCCTGAACCGCGCCGGTGCCAACGTGCGACTCCGCATGGAGCGTCACGGCTTCTACCCCGCGGGCGGCGGCAAGGTGGTCGTTGAGATCAGCCCCCAGCACACGGCCGACCGCTTCGAACTGTTCGAGGCGGGCGAACGTCTCGGTATCGATGGCGATGCGATCGTCTCGAGATTGCCCATGAACATCGCACTGCGCGAACTGGATGAACTTCGCACCCGCCTGAGCCTCGGGCCAGACAACCTCCGTGCCCTGGCCGTCCCCGAGGCGGTCGGCCCCGGCAACGCCGTCATCGTCACCGTCCGCGATGCCCACATCACCGAAGTCTTCTCGGCCATGGGCTCCATCGGCCGATCGGCCGAAGCCGTCGCCAGTGAAGCCGTCGATGCACTGCGGGCCCATACCCATGCAGGCAGACCCGTCGGTGCCCACCTCGCCGATCAACTCATGGTTCCGCTCGCCGTCCTTGGGGGCGGCGCGTTCGCGACCGGTCCGCTGACGCAACATTCGCGAACCAACATCACGACGCTCGGCCTCTTCGGCGTAAACGTCAAGGACAATGCCATGGGCGTGGTCGAGGTCGCCGGAATCTGACCGAGTGGGTCGTGATACGCTCCGAACCCCCGTGAGCGAGACCACGACATCACACCTCGGCCGCACCGTCCTCATCGCCGGCTGCGTCTACGCCGCGCTCCCCGCCCCATGGTGCGTCGCGCCGCTGGCTCTCGCCATCGGCATCGGCGTGGGCCTGTGGGGCGGCGCCTCCGCCGAAAAATGGCCCAAGGTCGTGAGTAAATACCTCATCCAGGTGTGCGTGATCTTGCTCGGCCTGCGGATCGATCTCGCCGAGTTGGCCAAAGCCGCGCAAGACGGCTGGATCATCGCTATCGGCAGCATCGTCGTCACCCTGGGCCTCGGGCTTCTGCTCGGTCGGTGGCTCGGCGTCGAGCGCGAAACCTCCACCCTCATCACCAGCGGCACGGCCATCTGTGGCGGCTCCGCCATCGTGGCCGTCGGAGCCTCCATCGGGGCCCGGCCCGGCGCCATCGCCGTCGCAACCGGCGCCATCTTCATCCTCAACGCCGTCGGCCTCTTGCTCCTGCCACTCATCGGCCGCGGCCTAGGGCTCACGCCCCAAGAGTTCGGCACCTGGGCCGGCGTCGCCCTGCACGATGTCGCATCCGTGGGCGGCGCTGCCAGGGCCTTCGCGGGCACTTCCGGCGATGGTTCGGCCATCGATACCGCCAACATCGTCAAACTCACGCGGGTCGTATGGATCTTCCCCATCGCCTTGGGCTTCGGGTTCCTCGCGGCCAAGCGCCAACGGGCCGCACGGGCGGACGACAATGACCCGACGCTTCCCGCCACAGGCCCCAGCCCCCTGCCGCGGCTCAAAAGCCCCTTCCCTTGGTTCATCGTCGGGTTTTTGGCAGCCAGCCTGCTGCGAACGCTTATGCCCGAGTTGGCCGTGTGGGCGCCGAACATCAAAACCGTCGCCGCCAGCGGGTTCCAGATCGCGCTGTTCCTGATCGGCACAGGGCTTACGCGCGAGGTCTTGCGCGAGGTCGGGTGGCGGGCGGTCGTGCAGGCCACCGTCCTCTGGCTCGTGGTCGCGAGCGGCACCCTCGGCGTCCTGTGGCTGATGAGGATCGCTTGACCGCACCCCAAGAAATGACCGATAAGGACCATGGTCCAGCCGACCAATCATCCCCGCCCGCCGCGTCGGTCGATGGCTCCCAGCATCAAGTGCCCGTCTAACTTCCCGTCACTTTCGGTACCCCCTTATGCCCGACCACGCCAACTCGTGCCCCACCATCCGTCGCCTGGGCGTCCTTACCGGCGGCGGCGATTGCCCGGGCCTCAACGCGGTGATCCGCGCCGTCGCCCGCGATGCCTTCTTCTGCGGCATCGAGGTCATCGGCATCGAAGACGGCTTTCTGGGCCTCATCGAAAACCGCTCCAAGCAACTGGGAGAGGGCGACCTTTCCGGCCTCATCAACCGGGGTGGAACCATCCTGGGCTCCAACAACAAAGCCAACCCCGCCCGTCACGTCGTCGGCAAAAACGCCGACGGCACCCCCATCTTCAAAGACGTCCGTGATGTCTGCTTCGCCAACCTTCGAAAACTCGGCATCGAGGCCATGGTCGTCATCGGCGGCGACGGCACGCTCACCATCGCCAACGATTTCCACGCCATGGGCATCCACATCGTCGGCGTGCCCAAAACCATCGACAACGATATCGAAGGAACCGAGATCACCTTCGGTTTCGCCACCGCCGTCAACACCGCCACCGACGCCCTCGACAAGGTCCGTACCACCGCCGACAGCCACCACCGCGCGATGGTCGTCGAGGTCATGGGCCGAAACGCCGGCTGGATCGCCCTCCACTCAGGCGTCGCCGGCGCGGCAGACATCATCCTCCTCCCCGAGGTCCCCTTCACCCTCGACGCCGTGTGCGAGGTGGTCCGTGCCCGCAGCGGCAAAGGCAAGCATTCCACCCTCATCTGCGTCAGCGAGGGAGCCAAGCCCGCGGGCGGCAAACAACTGGTCGCCAAGATCGACCTCACCAGCGCAGACCCCATCCGCCTCGGCGGCATCGCGAAATACTTGGCCGACGAAATCGAAATCCGCACGGGCGTTGAGAGCCGCTACACCGTCTTGGGCCATGTCCAACGAGGCGGAACACCCGTCCCCGCCGACCGCGTCCTCGCCACCCTGCTCGGCAACCACGCCATGACCCTCCTGCGCAGCGGCCAAGCCGGACGCATGGTGGCCGTGCAAGGCGGCAGGCTCACCAGTGTCCCCATCGAGATGCTCGCCAACAAGCAACGCCTCGTGACGCCCGATGAGCCGCTCATCAAGGCGGCCCGCGCGGTCGGGGCCAGTTTCGGGGACTGAGTTTCCTTCCGCTGAAACCGCGGCCGACCAACGCGGAATAAGTACCCCGGCCGCAGCCACCGCTCGCCGCCGCCGAGGAGTGCCCGACATGCCCGAGATCAAGTCCCCATCCACCGCCTATTGCTTCTGGCTCCTCTGCCTCGTCGGCGTCTGCGGCATCCACCGCTTCTACGCCGGCAAGTGGGTCACCGGCATCATCTGGCTGCTCACAGGCGGGCTCTTCCTCGTCGGCCAAATCGTGGACCTTTTCCTGATCCCACGCATGGTCGAAAAGAGCAACCAAGACGTCGTGGACTTCGTCAAGGCCGTGCGGAGCGCCTAAAGCCTCCCGCACAGGCCCAACTCGCGGCTTGTTCCATCTCGCGTGCGTTCCGTCGCAAGCCCCCGCCTTCCCATCCCTCTCCGCACCCCACTCCGGTCTCTTTCCAAATTCCCCTTGCATCTTCGCGGCAACCCAGTACACTACCCAAACAAACCCCTCTTTGACATCCCATAGCCCCGATCCCCCAACCCATCCACACCGTCCGACACCGCCCCGCCTTGCTGTCTTTCGGTCCTATAACACACCAAACACCACACCACACAACACGGCACACACACATTCTCGACAATCTGCGCACCTTGCCCGTTTCCTAAGCAGAAAACACCAAAAAAGCAAGGTGCGCAAAGGCTTTCCCTCAGTTGCGCACCTTGCCCCGCCTGCGCACCTTGCCGCCCGGCTCCGGCCTTGGCTCCGGCCTTGGCTCCGGCCTCAAATTTCAAATCTCGTTCGCCCCTCGCTCCCCGCCCCCACTTTCGGCGGGGCGGATCCCTATCCTCGCCGAGTTTGCGCCGTTCCGAATCTCCTCTGCGAGAACCCACCGCCCATGCCAGCCCGCTCCGACCTCAAAACCATCCTCATCCTCGGTTCCGGCCCCATCGTCATCGGCCAAGGGTGCGAGTTCGATTATTCCGGCACACAAGCCTGCAAGGCCCTCAAGGCCGAGGGCTATCGCATCGTGCTGGTCAACAGCAACCCCGCCACCATCATGACGGACCCCGCCTTCAGCGACCGCACCTACATCGAGCCTATCACGCCCGCCAGCGTCCGCAAAATCATCCAGAAAGAACTCGCGATCGGCCCCCGCATCGACGCCATCCTGCCCACCCTGGGCGGTCAGACGGCCCTCAACTGCGCCTGCAAATTGTGGGACGACGGCACCCTCCAAGAGTTCGGCATCGAGATGATCGGGGCCAACCGCGAGGTCATCCACCGGGCCGAAGACCGCCAGGTGTTCAAAGACATCTGTGAGAACCTCGGCCTGAAACTCCCCAAGGCCAAGGTCGTCACCACCATGGTCGAGGCCGAGGAGTTTCTCAAGGAAATCGGCCTCCCCGCCATCATGCGCCCCGCCTTCACCTTGGGCGGCTCGGGCGGCGGCATCGCGTACAACAAAGAAGAGTTCCGCGACATCATGTCCCGCGGCTTCTCCGCCAGCATGATCGGCCAGGTCCAGATCGATCAATCCGTCATCGGCTGGAAGGAGTTTGAACTCGAAGTCGTCCGCGATAAGAAGGACAACTGCATCATCATCTGCGGCATCGAGAATATCGATCCCATGGGCGTGCACACCGGCGACTCCATCACCGTCGCACCCATCCTCACCCTCACCGACAAAGAATACCAGGTGATGCGCGACGCCGCCTTCGCCATCATGCGCGCCGTCGGCGTCGAGACCGGCGGCAGCAACGTGCAGTTCGCGGTCAACCCTAACCCCAAGCCCGACCCCATCACCGGCAAAAAGCCCTTCGAGATGGTCGTCGTCGAAATGAACCCGCGCGTCAGCCGCTCCAGCGCGCTCGCCAGCAAGGCCACCGGCTTCCCCATCGCCAAAATCGCGGCCAAACTCGCCATCGGCTACACCCTCGATGAACTCCGCAACGACATCACCGGCACGACCAGCGCGTGCTTCGAACCCACCATCGACTACGTCGTCACCAAAATGCCCCGCTGGACGTTCGAGAAGTTCCCCGAGGCCGACGAAACCCTCACCACCCAGATGAAAAGCGTCGGCGAGGCCATGGCCATCGGCCGCACCTTCAAGGAAAGCCTCCAGAAGGTCATCCGCTCCATGGACGTCAAACGCTTCGGCCTCGGCCTCGACAAAAACGATAAGTGGCTCAGCGCCATGCGCGCCATCGAGAGCCAGCAACTCGTCCTTGACGTCTCCTCGGGAGCCAAGCCCGGAACCGGCAGCGTCTCCGACACCGGCCTCCGCACCGCCGACGGCCAACCCATCGAGTGGCCCATCCCGCTCGAAAAACTCAGCCGCAAACTCGCCGTCCCATCCCAAGGCCGCCTCTACTACATCCGCTACGCCTTCAAAATGGGCTGGACCATCGAGAAGGTCCGCCAACTCACCAACATCGATCCCTTCTTCCTCGATCAGATCAAAGAAATCGTCGAGTTCGAAGACGAAGTCCTCTGTTCATTTAAAACCCTCGAACAGGTCCCCGCCGAGATCCTCTTCCAAGCCAAGCAGATGGGCTTCGCCGACGCCCAACTCGCCAACCTCTATTCCGGCACCCTCTCCCCCGAATCCATCCTCCGCGTCCGCGAACACCGCAAAGGTCTCGGCATCGAACCCATCTACAAACTCGTGGACACCTGCGCCGCCGAGTTTGAAGCAGTCACCCCCTACTACTACTCCACCTACGAACGCGGCCTCTCCACCGACTCCGCCTTCAAGGGCGAAGACGAAATCCGCATCACCGACCGCAAGAAAGTCGTCATCATCGGCGGCGGCCCCAACCGCATCGGCCAGGGCATCGAGTTCGACTATTGCTGCTGCCACGCCGCCTTCGCCGCCGCCGAGTTGGGCCTCGAAAGCGTGATGATCAACTCGAACCCCGAGACCGTCAGCACCGACTACGACACCAGCGATCTCCTCTTCTTTGAGCCGCTCACCCTCGAAGACACACTCAACATCATCGAACGCCTCAACCAAGCCCCCCTCAGGCCCGCATCCCTGTCAACCAACACCGCCGCCCCCGCAGGCTCCGCACGCCCGGCCGGTCTCGTCATGGGCACCATCGTCCAGTTCGGTGGCCAAACCCCCCTCAACCTCGCCAAAGGCCTCGTCGCCGCCGGCGTCCCCATCATCGGCACCAGCGTCGATTCCATCGACATCGCCGAAGACCGCGACCGCTTCGACGCCCTCCTCACTCGCCTCAACCTCCGCCGCCCCGCCGCTGGCATCGCCCGCAGCCTCGAACAAGCCGTCACAGAGGCCAAGAAAATCGGCTACCCCGTCCTCCTCCGCCCCAGTTACGTCCTGGGCGGCCGCGGCATGGAAATCTGCTCCGACGAAGCCGCCCTCAAGAGTTACATCACCACCGCCCTCAAGAGCACCGGCCTCGATGAAGCCCCCGTCCTCATCGATAAATTCCTGGACGGCGCGATCGAGGTCGATGTCGATGTCGTCGCCGACTTCCCCGCTACCGGCCCCATTCCTCCCACCTGCCGCGCCCTCGTCGCGGGCATCCTCGAACAGATCGAACAGGCCGGCGTCCACTCCGGCGATTCCGCCTGCACCCTGCCCCCGGCCTCCCTCTCCGCCGACATCCAAAGGCAGATCGCCGACCTCGCCCGCGGCATCGCCCGCGAACTCCGTGTCTGCGGCCTCATGAACATCCAACTGGCCATTCGCGACAACGAGATCTACATCCTCGAAGTCAACCCCCGCGCCAGCCGCACCGTGCCCTTCGTCGGCAAGGCCACCCACACACCCTGGCCCAAAATCGCCGCCAAAGCCATGATGGGTAAGTCACTCGCCGACTTGGGCGCCACCGAACGCCCCATGAAGGGTGCGTTCGCCGTGAAGGAATCCGTCTTCCCGTTCTCCAAGTTCCCCGGCGTCGATGTCGTCCTCGGCCCCGAGATGCGCTCCACCGGCGAAGTGATGGGAATCGACGTGAGCCTGCCCATCGCATATGCGAAGAGCCAGATCGCGGGCGGTGTCGACCTCCCCACCGATCCTTCCAAGGGCGGCGTCTTTGTCTCAGTCCGCGAGACCGACCGCGCCATCATCACCGAACCCATCCGCATGCTCATGGCCATGGGCTTCAAGGTCTTCGCCACAGAGGGCACGGCCCAACACCTCGAAGACAACGGCGTCAAGCCCGAAGTCCTCCAGAAGATCGCCGCCGGTGCACGCCCCAACGTCCTCGACCTCATGAACAACGGTCAGATCGCCCTCATCATCAACACCCCCACCCGCACCGGGTGGAAGACCGATGAAGGCCGCATCCGCTCCACCGCCGTCCGCCTCAGTATCCCCATGATCACCACCAGCACCGCCGCCGCCGCCGCCGTCCGCGCCATCGCCGCCATCCGCGAACGCGGCTGGGGAGTCGCCGCCATGCAGGACTACTTGGCAAAGATGGATGATGTGATCGTGGAACCGCTGGGAATGAAGGCGCTGGAGACTGCGCAATAGAGGTCATGATGCCGTGACAAATTGGCGTTCGTCATTCCAGCCCTTTGGGTGGCACTCCGTCCGCACCACCATCGGGTATTCTGCCAAACGCCTTTAGAATCGGTGTCGTCTCGACGCCAGCAAGCCACCGTCCCAGTTCGCCGAACGAACAACAGCGATAGAGTCCGTCTGAACTTTGGTCATGCGTGCCGCTTCCGATCCACATTGGACTTGGAACGCACAC
>Ga0163144_10007727_pt1 | contig 23483 bp, 14 predicted proteins | sample OliLak19BULKMAT1_FD_123175 | JGI IMG/M metagenome (GOLD analysis project Ga0163144, IMG submission 123175) | Freshwater microbial mat bacterial communities from Lake Vanda, McMurdo Dry Valleys, Antarctica - Oligotrophic Lake LV.19.BULKMAT1 | ecosystem: Environmental > Aquatic > Freshwater >...
GAACCCAGTGTCTGCTGCGCCAGTTCCGCCCGGACCTGCCGCAGCATGAACGGCTTCTCCGCCGTCCACGTACTGTCGTTCATCGTGATCTTCTTGGACTCCGTGATCTTGCGCAGGTCCTGCCACTCCGGCTCGGCCAGCGTGAAGCTGCGGCTGAATGACTCCGGCTTCCACGCGGTGCCCTTGCGCTTGTTCACGTACGCCGTGCCGAACTCGAAGAACGCACGCTTGGTGATGAGCTCGACCTCGGGACGCGTCAGGTTCGGCGGATCCTTCACGACCACGTCGGGATGCACGCCGCCACCGCCGTAGACCGAGCGGCCAGAAGTCGTCTTGAACACCGGACGCAGCTTGAGAGCCGAGTCGGTGGGGACATCCTCCTTGTAGGCATCCTCCTGATAGTCGGCGTTGTCCGCGAACTTCGTGTAGTCGCGCTGGATGCCGCGTCCGCTCGGCGTGTAGTAGCGCGCCACGGTCAGCAGGAGCTTGCCCTCGGACAGGTTGAGCTGGTTCTGCACCAGGCCCTTGCCGAACGTGTTGATTCCCACGACCAGGCCGCGGTCCAGATCCTGCACCGCGCCCGAGACGATCTCCGAGGCCGAAGCGCTACCGTGGTCGACCAGCACCACGACCGGGCCATCGGTCCACTTGCCGATGCGATCGGTCGAGTAGTAATCGGCATTCGCGGACGGGATGCGGCCACGCGTGTACACCAGCTTCTTGTTGGCCGGCAGGATCTGGTCGAGCACGTCGACCGCCTGCGACAACAGGCCGCCGGAGTTCGAGCGCAGGTCGATCAGCAGGCTCTTCATGCCCTGTGCGCGCAGCTTGGCGATCGCGCCCTCGAGCTCGTCGCCGGTGGTCTGGGCGAAACGGATGATGCGCACGTAGCCCACGCCCGGACGGATCATGTAGGCGTAAGGCAGACTCTCGATCGGGATCTTGGCGCGCTCGATGTCGAAATGGACCGGCTCCGCCTCGTCCACGCGCTCGATCGTGACCGACACGTGCGAGCCGGTGGGACCGCGCAGCGCCTTGAACACATCGTCGTTGTTGAGGTTCTTCTTCAAGGGCTTGCGGTCGATCTCGATGATCTTGTCTCCCGCGCGGATGCCCAGCCGGAATGCCGGGGTCCCCTCGAGCGGGGAGAGCACGACGATCTTGTTGTCCTGGATATCGAAGTTGACCCCGATGCCCGAGTACTCACCGTGGAACTGCTCGTCCATCTGCTGAGCGCGCTGGGTCGGGAGGAACACGGTGTGTGGATCGAGCGTCTTGAGCATGCCGTCGATCGCACCCTTGATGAGCTTCTCGTTGTCCGGCTGCTCGACATAGTTGTTCTGCACCAGGTAGAGCACCTGGGAGAACAGGTCGAGCTGCGTGCGCAGGTCGTCGGCCGCGGTGAGCGCGCGCGCGAGCCCGAAGCCCAGGAGCAACGAGAGCGCCATGGCCACGCCGAGCGGGCCAAGGGAGGAGCGACGGATCGGTGCCATATAGGGAACCCCCCTGGTCAGTGCGTCTGGCCCGCGCGAAGGCGGGCCGGAATGGTCTGCAATCGTTCGATCGCCGCGTCGAGCGTCTCGCGTCGGCGTGCGAAGTGGAACCGCAGCCGCTGCCGCCCCGAAGCGGGATCGGAATAGAAACTCGAACCGGGCACGCCGGCGACTCCCACCTCGCGGACGAGCCACTGAGCGAAGGTCACGTCATCGGAGAATCCGAATCCGGAGAGATCGGTCATCACGTAATACGCACCCTTGGGAGCGAACGGTTTGAAACCACACGCCTCAAGCGCTGGCACCAGCACGGCCCGGCGTGCGGCATAGTCATCGGCCAGTTTCCGGTAGTACTCCTGCGGCATCTCCAGCGCCAGGGCCGCAGCCTCTTGAAGCGGCGCCGGGGCGCCCACGGTCAGGAAGTCATGGACCTTGCGGATGGCGTTGCAGATATCGGGAGGAGCCAGGCACCAGCCGATACGCCAACCGGTCAGACTCCAAGTCTTACTCAGGCCCGACAACGTGATCGTCCGTTCCCGCATGCCGTCCAGCGTGGCCATGCCCACGTGCTCGAGCCCGTCGTACAGGATGTGTTCGTAGATTTCGTCGGTGATGCACAACACATCCCACTTCTGGCACAGTCGCGCGATATGTTCCAGTTCGGCGCGGCTGAACACCTTCCCGGTGGGGTTGTTCGGCGTATTGACGACGATCGCCCGCGTCCGGTCGGTGAACGCGGCTTCCAACTCGGATGCGTCGTAATGCCAGTCGGGTTCGCGCAGGCGCACGAATCGGGGAGTCGCGCCGGACAAGATCGCGTCAGGTCCGTAGTTCTCGTAGTACGGCTCGAAGATGATGACCTCGTCGCCCGGGTCGACAATGGCCATCATGGTGGCCGCCATGCACTCGGTGGAGCCACAGCACACCGCCACTTCACGCTCGGGGTCGTAGGACACACCCGTGAATCGCTGCTGTTTGGCCACGAGCGCATCGCGCAGGCGCTTGGCGCCCCAGGTGATGGCGTACTGGTTGATGTCGGCCATCACCGCGCGCGCCGCTTCGGCCTTGATCACCTCGGGCGCAGGGAAGTCCGGGAATCCCTGTGACAGGTTGACGCCGCCATGGGCCGTACAAAGCCGGGTCATCTCTCGGATGACGGACTCGGTGAATCGCAGGCTCTTCTGTGAGACGCGTTCGCGCATGATCAGAACGGGGTCAGCAGACCGCTACCGACGAAGTTGTAGCTCTTCACCAGCAGTTGGAAAGCAGGCAGCGCCCGCGAGAAATCCTCCGCGGTGCGCGAACTGAGCACCAGCAGCATCACCAGCTCGTCCTCGGCCACGTAGGCCACTGCCTCATGAGGCTTTCCGCCTTCATGCGCGAAGAACCGCACCTCGGCCTTCTTCTCCGTCGCGGTCGGCATCATGCGTCCGCTGAGCGCAACGCCCTTGGGGTTGTGCTTTCGAAACGCAGTCATGTCATGCGCGATCATGTCGCGCAGTGGCTTGGGACGTTTGGCGTCCTGATGCAGTGGGTTCACGTACATGACCGTCCGGGCCGTTGCCCACTTCTGCCCCTTGGGATACAGCACGACTCGGATCTTGGAGCCCATGCCGCTCGAGTCATCGATGACCCAACCGCTCGGCGCACAGATCGCGAACACGTGGTCGTCGCCGTAGAGGAGCGTCGTTTCCTTGCCCGCTTCCACGCGGGTCTCGCTTCCCGAGGTGCGTTTCGGGCTGGGGGCACCTTTGATGCTCACGCCGGCTTTGCGTGCAGCCTCTGGGACGCCCGCGGCGTGGACCGTGGCAACCAGAGTCGATGCGAGGAGGACCGCGAGGATGATCCGAACGACACGATGGATGAGCAGACTTCCTCCGACGCTCGAGGTGTGGGGATGGCAGCCCTGCCAGTGTAGCCCGCGAACGGGCTGCGCCCCAATGAGCATCTTGCACGACCGCTGCGCAATGCCTGACAGACGGGGCACACTGGACGCAGCGTTGACATCCCCACGTGGCTCCCCCACCTTCCACGCCCTCATGGACGGCCAAAGGGGCATCTCGCGACGCATGGTGATCGGACTCCCCGCGGACGGGCTCACGCCCGCATGGGAGAGGGATTTCGCCATGTTCCCCCCCGCCGGCGTGATCCTTTTCGCGCGCGACTTCCGCGATCTCGACGACTTGCGACGGTTGATCACGCACTTGAGATCCCTGGTCCGGCCACGCCGACTGTTCTTCTCACTCGATGAAGAAGGCGGCTGGGTGTCGCAGCTGGGAGCGCATCTGGTGGTGCCCCCGAACGCGGCGCTGCTCGCACGCGGGGCGCAGTCCGGCGACCTCGAGTATGTGGCGCGCGTGACCGCGCGGCGCCTGCGCACACTCGGCTTCGAGTGGGACTTCGCGCCCGTGGCCGACGTGCACAGCGAACCGGCGAACCCAGTCATCGGGCCACGCGCGTATGGCACCACGCCAGCGGGCACGATCGCGGCTCTGCACGAGGTGCTGCGGGGATTCCGCGCCGAGCGCGTGGCCTCGTGCCTCAAGCACTTCCCCGGACATGGCGACACGCGCAGGGATTCGCACGTCGCCGAGCCGGTGTGCGAAGTGGATCGAGCAACCCTCGAGGCGCGCGAGATCGCGACATTCCGGGAGCTGGCACCCCACGCCGATTCAGTCATGACCGCGCACGTGCGCTACCCGGCGCTCGACCCGGTGCAGCCGGGTACTTACTCACGCGCCATCGTGCAGGGACTGTTGCGTGACACTCTGGGCTTCACCGGCATCTGTGTGACCGATGCGCTCGAGATGCAAGGCGCCGCCGTTGGCCGCACGCCGGCCGAAGCAGGCCTCGCCGCACTCGAGGCGGGCTGCGACTTATTGCTGTACGCACACTGGCATGAGGACGTGCGTCGCGCGCGCCTCATCATCGCCGATGCAATCGTGGACGGGCGGATCGACCGCACGGCGTTCGATGCTTCCCGGCCTCGGTTGGCTGCATTCGACGCAGGCCGCGCCGAGCCTTCGGCCGAGGAACTCTCGACGCCGCTCGAAGCACTGACGCCCGCAGACTGGGAGGCGCGCCTCACGCGCATCATCGACCGCGGCATCCAGGTGGACGGCAGCGTGAAGGCCGGGACCGGTGCGCTACGGATCGACGAACCCGAATGGGCGGGCGGCGGTCCGACGTTGGCCCGAGAGCTCGGCGAAGCGGGTTTCCACTTGGGTGGGGCAGAATCCGAGGTGCAGGTGATCGTGCGAGCCTCTCGCCTGCCCCTCACCGAATCCGAGCGCGAAGAACTCCAGCGACGCTGCGGCGAGCGGCCGACCGTACTGGTCGGCATGCAGAACGACGCGTTCCTCACTGAGATCCCACAGGCCGCGCTGCGTATGTCGGCGAGCGATTTCACTCCGCTCACGCGCAAACGCGTTGCGGCGCGCCTGACGAGCGAACTCGCCGGCGCGCCACGCGCGTGAGCCAGCCGGGGCTAGTACGAGAAGTGCAGCTGTAGGTAGGCCTGCTTCTCGTTCTTGATCTCCACGTCTGACAGATCCTTCTCGGCGACGGGATCGATCATGCGCAACGTCCAGCGCAGCTCCGCGAACGGTACGGGCGCATATTCCCCTTCGATCGCGTAGCGCCGGTACTGGAACTGCTCCGCCACCAGATCGGGTGAGCCGTTCGCCAGATCGAGGTAGTCATAGCGCACGCGCAGGTTGTATTCGCGCGCCGGCGAGTAGTTCGCCTCCGCGAAGTACGCGAGCCGGTTCACCTCGCTCACCTCGCCGAACCCCGAGTTGAGGTTCACCGTCTGCACGCGGTCGGTGCCGGCGGCAGCCTCGAGGATGAAGGCGAAGCGCCCGGAGTGTGCGAGTCCATAGTAGCCCCAGCGCGTGCTGCGCTCACCGACCGGGGCAGTACCGCCCAGAATGTCGTCCTCGCGGTGGAAGTCGTCGTACACCGAGAACCCGCCCTGATAATGCGGCGTGTTCACTCCGAGCTTCGCGGTGGTCGCATGCGCGATGCTGTGAGTGCTGCCGAACACGTCGTTGCTGCCATTGGTGTAGGCGATGCGGCCGAACATCGAACCGCGGTCGCCGCCGATCTCGACGCCGCGATCCATGCGGCGCGGGTCGTAGGGCAGGAACCGCTCGCCATTCTGGAAATCGAGGAACGAGTTGCGTGTCGCCACGGTGTGGTCATCCATGCGCAGACCAAAGGGCACGCGGAACTGTCCAGCCTTGAGGTACAGATCGCCAGGCAGGCCGATCATGCCGAAGGCCTCCTTGCTCGAGCTGCCCTCGTTGAAGCCATCGCGCGAGTAAACCATCGTGAGCCGAGGATGCGGTTGGAACGTGAAGTGGATCGAGTTCTCCATGTTGTAGAACCCGAGCCGATCCACGCCAGAATCCTTGATCTGCTGGTTCGCCAGCATCATGAAACGCTGGTTGACGCCCACGTAGAGCGGGAAAGTGTCGCTGACGCGATTGGTGAGCGACAGTTCGGCGAAGTCGCCAGCGGTTTCGGCCTCGAGCGAGTGGCGGTTCTTGCCATAGGCGAAGCCGAACTCGTTGCGCGGCCCGCCGCCATTGGGATCGAAGTGACACGTCTTGCACATGAGCCCGGTCCGGGCGGCGTACAACGGCACGCCAACGCCGAGTTGCGGCGTGGAGAGCAAGGCGGCCCCGCTGGCCAGCAGCAGGAATACGGGGAATGCGAGGAACAAGCGGCGCATGGCACCTCCGGGTGGATGGGTTGGAATCAGGATCGGGTTCGGCGTCGCCGGCTCGCCTTGGGGAGGGCGGCACCGTGACCACCCCCTCCTGGACTCGCCACGGTCAGCACCGCGCCCTTCCGCAGATCGATCGTGAACTTGGCTGGAAGTGTGTTATCACGCGCATCGCTCGAGCGCCACCGAACGGTGGTCCGGCCCGGCTTGCCGGCAGCACCGCCCGCGAGCCCCCAGGGCCCACGCGCACGACGTTCAGAGATCACCGTGACCCGAACGTCCGCGCCCATCTCCAGGACGCGTTCGATGCCATCGCCGCCACGACGACGACCTGCGCCACCGCTTCTGCGGCGGATCCGCGTACTCACCACGTGCAGCGGGTAGGCGTGCTCCAGCGATTCGATCGGGGTATTGCGAGTGTTGGTCATATGCGCCTGCATCGCACTCTCGCCCGAAGCTTGTGGGCCCGCGCCGTGTCCACCGCCCAGCGTTTCGTAGTAGGCGAACGCCAGACCTGTGCGCGGATCCACCCCGCCGATCAGCAGGTTGTTCATGGTGCCGCTGCTCGCCGCCGGCACGCGGTCCGGCAATGCCTTCGCGAGTGCGCCGAACGCCACGTCGACCAGACGCTGCGATGTCTCGACATTGCCAGCGCCGACCGCCGCTGGGGGCAGTGGATCCAACACACTGCCCGGGCGCGTCACGGCTTCGACGCAGCGCAGCAGCCCATCGTTCACCGCGACGTCATCCTCGAGCACGCAGCGCAACGCATACATCGAGGCCGCGGTGACGACCGCTCGCACGGCATTGACCGGTCCGCGGGTCTGCGGCGCCGAGCGCGTCCAATCGAATCGTGCGCGGCCATTGCGCAAGGTGAGTGTGAGCGAGAGCGGCACCGGCGCGTCGATCACCCCGTCGCCATCCAGTAGGTCGGTGAAGGACCACGTGCCGGTGGGCAACGCGCGGATGGCCGCACGCGTGCGACGCTCCGTGGCGGCGAGCAGCGCGGCGGCGGCGACGGTGAGCGAGTGTCCGGGACTGCGCTCCGCCAGCGCGCGCAGACGCCGCTCGCCGGTGTGCTGCGCGCCCAACTGCGCGGCGAGGTCAGCGCGACGCTCATTCGGCGTGCGCACGTTCGCCAGCAGCAGGTCCAGCACCTCGGAGACCATCGTACCCGCGCGCATCAAACGTACGGGCGGGATCCGGAAGCCTTCTTCGAAGACTTCGCGAGCGATCGGCAGGGAGCCAGGCGCAGCGCCGCCCACGTCAGCGTGGTGCGCGCGACTGGCGACGAAGAAGTCCGGCACGCGCCGAGTGCCAAGGAAAACCGGCGAGACACAGGTGAGGTCGGGCAGATGCGTCCCGCCCGCGAAGGGATCGTTGAGCAACACCACATCACCGGGCGCGAATGGTGCGAGCGTGAGCGCAGCCTCGACCGCCCGCGGCATGCTCCCCAGATGCACCGGGATGTGCGCCGCCTGTGCCACGAGCCGCGCATGGGCGTCGAACACCGCACAGGAGTGGTCGAGTCGCTCGGTGATGTTGGGCGAGTGAGCGGAGCGCATGAGCGTGACGCCCATCTCCTCGGCCACCGCGGTGAACCAGCCCTGATGCAGCGCGAGCGTTACGCCGTCGAAGCGGGGAGTGCGCGGGCTCATCGCTTCGCTTCCTGTGTCGCGATCAGTGCGCGACCTGCATGCACGCGCGCCGACCACCCGCGCGGCAGCCAGAACGTGGCCCCGGAGTCGAGCACCACGGCAGGGCCCGCGATCCGAGCGCCGCTTCCGAGCGCTTCGCGCCGCCAGAGGGCCGCCGCGCTCCACGCGCCATCGTCATGGACCTGCGTGCGCGTGGCGGCCCCGCGCGTGCGCACTCGCGCTGGCGCAGCCACCGACGCGAGTCTCGCGGGCAACGCCCCACGCATCTCGAGCGTGACCACCTGCACCTCACGCTCGGCATCGGCGAAGCCGTATCGCTTGGCATGCACTTGATGGAATCGCCGCGAGAGCGTCGCCAGCGGCAGCGCAGGCAGCGAGAGCTCATGCGCCTGCCCGAAGTAGCGCGCCTCGGCCCACGCCTGACGCCGCACGCCCCGGCGTTCGCTCGGAGCGAAGCGGGAGAGCACCTCGCGCTCGAGCGTGTCGAGCGTGCGAGCCATGGCCACCGACTCGCTCGCCGCGCACATCACGGTGCGGGATCGTTCGCGCCGCGAGCCGCCCTCGAGCGCCCCGAGCGCGCACAACACGCCCGCATGGCGGGGCCAGACCACTGCGCGCGCGCCAAGCGCTGCTGCCAACTCGCAGGCGTGCAGCCCGCCCGCGCCTCCGAACGCCACCAGCGCCGCATCGCGCGGATCCTCGCCGCGTTCGACCGAGACCTTGCGAAGCGCTGCTTCCATGTGCGCATCCGCCACACGCTGCACGCCCACCGCTGCGGCCGTCGCATCGCGCAGCCCGAGTTGCCGGGCGAGCTGCGAGAGCGCGGCCTCTGCCCGCGCGCGATGCAGCGTCAGTGCGCCCTCTGCGAGTGAATCCCCGGGGAGACGACCGAGCACGACCATGGCGTCGGTCACCGTGGCGGGTCCGCCGCGCCCATAGCACGCCGGACCGGGATCGGCGCCTGCGCTCTGCGGTCCCACACACAGCAATCCGCCCGCATCCGCACGCGCGATCGAGCCACCCCCCGCGCCCACCGTGTGCACATCCAATGTGGGTAACAGCACCGGCACGCCCGCGATCTCCCGCGCGCGCCGGCGCGGCAAACCGTCCTCGCCACTCTCCCCCGCTCCGAGCAGCGCGCAGTCCGTGCTGGTGCCGCCCACATCAAGGGTCAGCGCCGCGGCGAAGCCGCACTCGCGAGCGGCCGCCAGTGCGGCACGCAATCCCGCCGCTGGCCCCGAGAGCAGTTGGCGCACGGGCTCGCGCGCGGCCTGCACCGGCGGGGCGGTGCCGCCATGCGACAGCACCACTTCGATGCGTCCTCGCGTCGCCCGCGCGATGGCGTCCAGATAGCCCGCCACGCGGGGCTGCAGCGCCGCGTTCGCGACGGTAGTGGCGAAACGCTCGAACTCGCGGATCTCAGGTACCAGCTCGCTCGAGACACTCACCGGCACGCCCAGTGCAGCCAGCGCCCGCGCCAGTCGGCGTTCGTGCTGGGGATGAGCCCAAGCGTGCAACAGCCCGATGGCGATGGCCTCGGGGCGGGTCGCGCGCACCCGCTTCACCACTCGCGTGATCTCGGCGTCGGTGAGCGCGAGCCGAACACGGCCGCCCGCATTCAGACGCTCGCGTACGCCGATGCGGCGCTCGGCGGGCACCAGTGGCGGCTCCCGATGCGGCACCAGTGCGTAAAGATCGGGGCGGTCCTGCCGGCCGATCTCGAGTAGATCCTCGAAGCCTTCCGTGGTGACGAACGTCACGCGCGCGAGCTTGCGCTCGAGCAGCGCGTTCGTCGCGACGGTGGAACCGTGACGCACCTCGGTGCCAACACCCGCGCCAGCACGTGTGAGCCCGGAGATCACCGCCTCCTGCGGCGCTGCGGGCGTGCTCGGCACCTTGAACGCCTGGCGTGTGCGTCCGACCTGCACGACCACATCGGTGAAGGTGCCACCGGTGTCCACCCCAACAGCGTCGGCGCGGGTCGGGAGTTCAGGCCTGATCGCCACGCCGCCTCCAAAAGTCGACGGCCAATCCGATCAGCACGGCGACCACAGAGGCGATGATGACCCAGCCCGGGATCTTGAACGAGTGACCGATCAGCGCGAGCACGTAGTAGTAGGGCACCGATCCCAGCAGCACCGCGAGGAGGTAGCGCGGGATCGGATAGCCCACAGCGGCGGCCACGAGCTTGAGCGGCGCATCCGGCAGCGGCGTGGCGCGGGCCACGACCAGCGCGAGGAACGAGGCGCTCGGGTACTTGGCGAGCGTTGCCTCGAGCTTCTCGCGCGACGGCAGGATGCGTCGCATCCACGGGCGCTCGTTTCGCAGCATCCAACGGAACGCGAACAACTGCACCGCGCTGCCCGCGGCGCTCGCAGCCCCGCCCGCGAGCGCCAACTGCCACGGCTCGTGCTTCGATGCCTGCGCCAGCAGCAGCGGCGTGGTGAACGCCGCCGTGGTCACACCATCGAGGAACAACAGCAGGCACAGGACGAAGAGCGAATCAGCCAACGCAGCCTCCGGTCGATGCGCCCGGCGCTGGTACGCGTCCGGGGTGCGCGGACGACACTGACGGAGCACCCCATGGGCCGCAAGTGCGCCTGCGGGGCAGGAATCGAACGGGGCGGCCTCGGATCGAGGCCGCCCCGCGGTGCTGTCTATTGGTCAAACGCGATCAGGGCACGAACACCAGATGCCTCTGGGCCGTGAACTCCCCTGCGATCATGCGGCACAGGTACACCCCCGCCGCCGCGCGTACGCCGCGTGAGTTCCTGCCATCCCACGCGCGGACATGCCGCCCAGCGGGCTGGATGCCATCGACCACCGTGGCCATGCGTCGCCCTGCCAGGTCGAACACCTCGACTCGCACCGGCGAACGCACCGGCAGGTCGAACCGCAACTGTGTGGAGGCACTGAACGGGTTCGGCTGGTTCGCGTTCAGTGCGAACCGGACCGGCAGGTCCTGCGACTCCGTCTCAGCAACGCGCGCCGAACCGGTCGGGTTGGAGGTCATCGGGTACTCGCCGTCCACCTCAAGGAACCAGTCCCGCACCAGGCCCTCTGCCGCCGGGGTCGGAGTGAAGTCGGCGAGTATGTGCTGGCCGCCCGTCAGCTCCAGGCCACTGGCGGCGACCGTGGCGAGGACGTCCTCACCTGTGGTGTTCGTCGCAGCCTCCGCAGTGAACCGCGTGACGGTGCCTGCGACCGGCGCAGGCGAGAGCGACCCGATGCCGTGCAGGGTATGTGCCCCGTGGAACAGCAATCGCACCTGCGATGCCGGCAGGATCTCGACGACGGCGTCCGACGCGAGCGCTCGAGGATGCACACGAGCTGCGCTCACCCATTGCCCGCCCACCGACTCCTGCACCTCGATCCCCGTGTGCTCGGAGTCGGTCAGGAGCTTGGCCCCGCTGGTCCTCAGGTAGAGCCGCCACGGTGTCGCGGCGCCGAAGCCGACGTCGACGACACTGCCGGCCGGGAACTCGGCTGCGCCTTCCGTGGCGATCAACGACGCGAGGTCGGAGTTCTCGCTGGTGCTGATCTGAGCGGCAGGCGAGCGTGTCGCGGTGATGAAGCCCTCGGCCGTGGGCAGAACCTCCTCGCCCTGGGCATGGTCCACCGCCACGAGCCGTGCGCCATGGATCCTCACCTGCCCCATGCCAGTGCGACTCACCCGGATGCGCGCGGTCTCCCCAGTCCAGACGGGGCCATGCGGCAGGAGGATGCGGTCGGTCCGGACCTCACCGGCGGGGATGTTCGCGAACAGGGTGTTCTCAAGGTAACGGGGCGCGGTCGGCGCGGCCTCGAATCGGTCGTCGTCCCCAACCCGTGTCGCCCGATGGAGGATGTCACCCGGATCGTCACCACCGCCGCCCGTACCACCGCATTCGTCGGCCTCGGCGGTGAAGACCAGGTCGTTGCTCATCGCGGACCAGTTTCCTTGTGCACTACCCCAGTCGCTGCTGATCAACCGAACGTGGTAGGTGAGCCCATTCGTCAGGCCGGTGAGCGTCAGGTGGGCAGGGCCGGCTGTCGGATCGCCGGGATCGGGGACCGAGGTCGCGAGCGTCCCGGATGCGAACTGGGACCACGTGGTCATCGCGCCGGCCTTGTAGCGCACCTCGTAGCTCTTCGCCCGGCCTGCCGTGTGTCCAGAGGCAGGCGCGATGCTGTCGGAGGCGGGATGCGACCATTCGAGGATGGCCCAGTCGCCCCCGCTGCAGGTCTTTCTGAGGGAATCGACCTGCGCGGGATGATCGGTGTCCTGGTTTGCCGCCCGCACGCGCACCCAGCGTGCGATCGAAGGTGTGCCCTGCGCGTTGACGGCGAACAGCAGGTACTCGCCGGGCGTCACCTCGGTGGAATCGCCCGGGATGGCGGCCGTGTATCGCCGCTTGCCGCTACCCGAGGCAACGAGCGAGAACGCGAGCGGGATGTAGCGCTGGCTCTGGTCGAACCCGTGCGTCACGGCACCCGGGCGGACCAATGCCATCTTCGCCACGTTCGCCGTGTCGGTGTCGACGATCACCGCGATATGCTCGCCGTAAGAGACGTGGCGCGGCACCCGGACGAGCACGGGTCGGTTGGCGGCGGAGCCGTCCTCGTTGAACAGATAGGGCGGCGAGAAGATGTCCACCATCATCTGGTGGTTGTAATAGGGCTGGCCATATAAGGAATTATCCGTTGTGCCGTTGCCTCCGGCGCACAACACGCGGCCATCTGGGAGCAGCAGCGCCGAGGAGTGGTAGCCGCGGTAGATCGTGCTCGGATCGAGCACGCCCGCGCCCGACCAGGCACCGACACCGCTGTTGGCTTCGGGATCCCAGATCTCGGGGCAGAGCCGAGGATCGATATTGAATGAGTTGTGGTTGTATCCCATGCCACCGACCACCAGAACCTTACCGTCCGGCATGCTGACCAGATTATGGTTCACGCGTGGCATCATGCTGTCGGACAACGCCCAGGTGGGCGTTCCAGCGTCGAGATCGATCCTCGCGGTGCGACCGATCACGGTGGTTCCGAATCCATCCGTGTCGCGCGAGCCGGACTTCATCACCTTGTTGGGTCGGTACATGACGGATGAGCCACCCTTGAAGGTGGTCGGCCCTGAGGCGACATTCGACCATGTGCCGCCACTGCCGTTGATCTGGAACTGCCGGTCCCACCGGGCAGGTCCAGGGAAATAGGTCCGCCACTGCCCCGCGCTCGTCACGCCCTTGCGGACGAACCCGTGCGGGAACCACTCCTGCACCTGCGGAATGGGGAGCTCGGTGAAGGTCTGTGCCGCGGGGTCGTAGACCTCGGGGAAGCGCGAGAAGACCTCGCCTTGCGAGAACGTGTTGGTATGTCCCCACACGGCATGGCTCGCGCTCGGGCGTGCCTGCCACCGGGCCGTCAGGGTGTCGAACCTCGCTGCGCGCGATGAGAAGGAACGATAGTCCGCGGTGGCGGTTCCCGCCGATGATTTCCCGCCGAGGACCCAGAACTCGCGGGTATTCTCGCTGGCGGTTCCCGAGGCGTACTCGAGTGCGGGATGGGTACCGATCTGAGCGACCTCCTGCCAGCGCACGGTCACGCTGTCAATGACCCACAGGACGAACAACGAATCCGATACCGTGCCATCGGACGTGCGACCGCCGTAGAGCAGCATGCCCTGTTTGGTGTCGATCGTTGCAGTGGGTCTGCGATCGATGACCCCGTTCGCCATGGACCTGCGCGGGGCAGGGGCAGCGGCGTCGCCGGGATTCTGGACCGTGCACTTGACCCATTCCACAGCGGTGCTGTCGACGAAGCGCATCGCGTAGACCGACTGATCGACGGGCGCAGAGGAGGTGTCCGCGGCGCCGCCGAAGACGAAGAACCGCTTGAGCGTCGGGTGCCACATCGCGGCGTGGCCGTAGCGCGCAGAGGGAACGGTGCCGGTCTGAGTCATCTGGCGCCAATAGGTGAGGTAGGAGAGTGAGACCAACTCCCCTCTCCAGACATCCCCCAATGCGCCATCGCCATTCAGGCCGCCGGCCAGAAGAAACGTTTCAGCATCCCGCGGCGATTGGTCTGGAGGAATTGCGGCGGCAACTCCGAATGCCCGCGCAGCAGGTCCAATCGAAGTCGGCGGCGTTCGTTTCTGCCAGCTGTACTTGTAATCTGAGGCAGCCGAATCGTCGGATCTTCGAAGCATCCAGAATTCTTTCGAGAATAGACCGTCATCGGCCCCACCGACCAGTTGCCCACCGAAGTAGACCTGCGTCCCCCCCATTGACCAGTTGGCGGTATGTCCGCGCCGTGATGTCAGGCGATCCGAGGTCGGCCCTTCGTCCTCATCGGGAAGAACCGAGGGAGCCCACGGCTCCCCGATTCCCACTGGCGCCCGATGTAAGCTGTCGTCACCGGATGACCCGCCGATTAGCCAATTGTGCCTGAATTGGCTGCCGCTCGTGATCAGCAGCTTGCCCGATGGTAGGGTGAGCACATCCGGGTACCAACGGCCCCACTTCATCCGAGTGGACAGCGTGTCCCACGTATTCGCGACCGCGTCGTAGATGGCCCCACGTCGTTCGCCGTTCTCGGCCTCGGCCGTTCCGCCGAACACGGCCAGCCTGGAATCCGCCATGAAATTCGCAGCCGAGCAGAAGATGTTGTACCCCACCGAGCCGAGTGTGAGCGGGACGAGGTGATTCGACTGGAACGAGGTGTCGCTCTGGGTGAGGTCGGTGAAGGGCGTCCAGACGAACCTGCCCCCGATATTCGTACGTCCTGTCTCCTCGAAGTTGTGGTCGTCCTGCCACCAGATCAGTCGACTGAAGTTGGCGAGCGTTGTATCCGGCCCGGGCATCAGCATCAGGTTGACCGCCGTTCCACCGATGTTCCGGGGAGCGCTCCACCTGCCGGTGCGGACTGCCCCGGCGGGAACGGCGAGCAGGAGCGCGAACCCGATCAATCCAGCCGTGATGAATCTCCTCGACATGGCGGCCACCCCCGAGTATCTGGCTCGTGGCACGGCGAGCGTCGCAAAATGCGACTTACCTGCCAAAGCCTGAGATATCGATACCAGCCGTCATGGGGGGGGTCAAGAGAAAGTCATGGACGGTTCTGCACAGACAACGCTAGACTTGGTCCATGCGGAGCGCCCTCAAGTGGCCAGTGACCACAATTGGCCTGGTCTGGATTCTGTGTTTGATAGCCGGGCCCGCCGGTGCGGATTGGCCGACAAGCGGCCTCAAGGTGAGTACGCTTCGGCGTCAGTGGGCGCCACTGCCTGTCCCCAGCGCGACGGGTGGCGCGTACATCGGGCTACTGGATGAGTCAAACTACAATCAGAATTCTTATGACTGCAGAGTCCAGTGCCTCACCCCATCAGGTGGTGTGGCTCCGGGCTGGCCGCCCGCAGGGCTCCCGATTGCGCAATCCAGTTGGATCGATAGTCCCCAATTGGGCTGCCTCAACTCGGACGGCAGTTTGACGATTCCATTTGTTGCGGATGTCCTCAACCGACTCTATGTCGCTAGATACCGGGGGGACGGAACCGTCGTGCCGGGGTGGGCACCCGGCTCATTCCAGGTCGCCCCCGGGGTGAGCGTGCAGGACATCGCCTCCGCGTTCCCAACACCCGACGGCGGCAACCTCTTCCTCTGGCACGCTGGCTTCTCGAGCTGGGATATCTGGGCGCAACGGCTCACGTCGACTGGCCAAGTGGCGCCCGGCTGGCCAGCGGCGGGACACGAAGTCGCGGCGGGACCTGGCCTTCAATTCCTCGCCATCAATCCCGGTGCAGTCGCCGACGCGAACGATGGCTGGTGGCTCAGCTACTACAGCGCGCCATCAGGCTCTGAAAGCGATGCGATGCTGCTGCATGTTGATGGGCTCGGCAACGCGCGTGCTGGCTGGCCCGTGTATGGAAGAAGCGTCACAGCGGCAGCGGGAGTGCAGGCGCAGCCGGCACTCTGTTCCGATGGGGCCGATGGAATCTACGTCGCATGGGTCGATGCGCGCACCGGAGTGGGGGTCCCGGATCCGGGTGTCCAGGACTACTACGACATCTACCTGCAGCACTTCGACGCTGAAGGCCAGCCTGACATTCGGTGGCCGAACACCGGCCTCCCTGTCTGCATCTGGCCAGGCGCACAGCAAGCTCCTCGGGTCATCAACGATCACGCTGGTGGGGCATACGTCTCGTGGGAGCTTTCTGGACCACAGGGGAACACCATCCATGTGCAACACATCCTCGCCAACGGAACACTGGCGGGCGGATGGCCAATCGGCGGGCGCAGAATGTTCGGTCCCGAGGGGTACGCGCATCTCAGTCAATTATGCGCTGACGGTGAGGGGGGATGCTTTGTTGCCGGAGAGATAGGCGTGCAAGGCGACAGGCCGCATGTCTATCTGCAGCATGTGAATGCCGCTGGGCAATTCGACGGGCCGTGGGGAGCATCAGGATTTCGGTTGGTCCCAGCAGGGGTCCAACTCCGTGACTGGCAGGAAAGTCCTCGCATGATCCCGTCGCTTGCCGGGAGCGCGATCGTCGCCTGGAATGACTTTCGTTCAGGCTCGGAAGAAGCTTACGCCCTCCGCGTCGGCGTTAACGGCGTTGTTGCCGTCACCACGTCACTCGTCGACCAATCCGTTTCCAGCGAACTCGTCGCGCTCACATGGCAGGTCTTCGACGGCACGCTGGCTGCGGCAACTGCGGAACGCCGTACCGAGGACGGCACGTGGATCGAGCTCGCGAGCATCTCGTCCGACGGCACGGGCCGCCTGCGGTACGAGGATCGCGGGATCGAGCAGGGCGCGCGATATGCGTATAGGCTCAGCTGGCAGAGTGGCGAAGGCGCACAGAGATCCAGCGAGACGTGGGTACAGGTGCCTGTGCTCGCGCGCTTCGCTTTGACGGGCGCCACGCCAAACCCTTCACCGCGCGCCGCGCTCAGCGTGCGTTACTCGCTCGAGGCGGGCACTGCGCCTGCGCGCATGGAGCTGTACGACCTGCAGGGGCGATGCGTGTCGAGCCACGATGTGGCATCCGCGGGACCGGGCGAGCACCTGCTGCAGATGAGTGATGCCCGCCTGCTCGACACGGGCATCTACTGGTTGCGGCTCACGCAGGGTGCGAAGCAAGCGACCGCGAGGATCGTGCTGGTCGACTGATCCGAGCTGCACCAATCACAACGGCCCGAGCCTCGAGGGGCCCGGGCCGTTTCGTGCCAGCAGCGGCTCAGTTGACCGGCGGCGGCGGAGGCGCGAACGATGTCGGATCGTACACCGGCGCAGGGGGCGGCGGAGGCGGCGGAACCGAATCGCCCGTGTGCATTGTCGACGGCCCATCGCCCCGGCGCTGACCCGGGATGTTCGGCCGCGCACGATTCCACCAATCCTGCACCGTGCGCCGCAGGTACTCCGAGCGCACGAGCGAGCCTGCGCCGAGCGTGGCCAGCAGCACGGTCATCGCCGCTGCCACGAACTTCACGAGCCCACCCACGAACCCGAAGATGGGCAGCACATGGAACAGGCTGCCCACAGTACGCAATCCGACCACAGCCACCACGCCCCAGATCGCGGCGCGGACAATGGTCGGCGCACTGCCCTTGATGCGCTGGTGCAGTTCACCGCCGAGCAACGTGTAGCCCACCACGGTGCCCCACACGGCCGCGACCACGAAGAAGGCCACGTATCCCACCGCCACAGCTGCGGCGAGCGGGATACCGATGATGGTGATGCACAGCAGAGCGATCACCAGTGCGAGCGCGATCATCGAGGGGATGATCACCGCCCATAGCGCCAGACCGATGATGAAGCTCATGCCGGCTTCGCGGCGGATGGTATCGAGCGCCTCCTGAGTGCGCCCAGGTGCCAGCTTCACGATAAGCCACGCGACGCCGATCCACAGAAGCATCTTCATGAGTTGCGAGGCCACCTCGAAGCCCGTCCCGACCGCGGCGATCATCGGAAGAAACAGCTTTCCGCCCGGCCACTTGGGAGCCGCGGTCACACGCTGGCCGCCCACAGTGGCGCCCGGCTCCTCGTTCAGCGTCCCACCCATGCAGACCACGTCCCCGTCGACCCGCGCATCGGCACCCAGGCTCACATCGCCGCCCATCGCGGTGACGCTGCCGGTCACGCGCCCTTCGACGCGCACGTCGCCACCCACACTGACGACGTCACCCTGGACCTCCTGGCCCGGTTCGACCGTGATGTCACTCCCCAGCCGCACGATCTCGCCGGTGGTGGAGCGTGGCGGTGCTGGCACCTTGGGGACCGCGGGGATCAGGGCGGCATCATCGAGGCTGTCCGTGGTGACGACGCCGTCGGCGATCTGGATGCGCACGCCGCCATTGCTCGTGGTGGTCTGGATCTGCTCGCGGATCCGCACTTTGGCCGCGTCGATCTCACGCTTGGCCTCCTCGCGCATACGGCGTGCGTCGGCCTTGGCGGCCTCAGTGGCCGTCGCGACACTTTCGGCCGGCACCGGGCGGAAGGTCATGCTCTGTGCCGCCGCCTCGGCGGCGAGTATTCCGCCAGCCAGCGTTGCCGCCAGCGCCCACGTGGTGAGTCTGGTTGCCCGCATGATCATCTCCCTCCGCTCGTCACGGTGATATCGCCCGAGGCGCTACGCAGCAGGATGGGCGAGCCACCGCGCCCATAGGTTCCAGTGAGACTGTGTCGTCCGGTGTTCGGCGACGTCAACGGCACCCGGCAATCGATCGTTCCACTCACGCTCCCGACATCGAGCGAGGCATCCATCCCGCCCGCCAGATCGAGCCAGATCTCGCCACTGGTCGAGTCGATGCTCCCGCGCCGCAAGGGCCCTCGCACTCGGGCGCGGATGTCGCCGCTGGAGGAGGACAGCTCGACCAGACCGGTCGCGCCCTTCACGCGGACCTCACCGCTCACGCTTTCGACTCGGATCCCCTTGGGCGCGTCCTCGACGATCACGTCGCCGCTCGCGCTGCCGATCCGCAACGAATCGGTGGCCTGCGTGATCACGATGGTCCCGCTCACGGTGTGCGCATCGACCGGGCCGCTGGGGGACACCACGTCGAGGTCGCCACTGGCCGAGTGCACGCTCGTACGCGTCGAGCCCGAAATCGAGACGTCGCCGCTCACGGACTCGACCGACACGACCTTGGCGCCCTTGACCACGACATCGCCGCTGGCCACTCGGATCCGCTGCGAGCCATTCAGGCCCTCGGTCGAGATATCGCCGCTCACCGCGTGCAGGTCGAGTTCGACGCCCTCGGGGGTCTCTGCCACGAGCCGGACCTCGACGCGCGGGATGACTCCGTTGTCCCAGTTCTCCGCCTTGAGCATCTTCCAGAAGTCGAGCTGCACACGCACATTCTGCGGATACTTGACCTGCAGCTTGTACCGCTCGCCCGCGCGCGAAGCGATGACCTCGGTCCGCGCCGCCAGGTCCTTGGCCTTCGCATCGGTCTCGCCCCGACAGATCTTGTAGGCGACCAGATGGATCTTGCCATCGGTGCTGCGCCGCACCTGGATCGAGCCACGCGGGTTGTCCAGTTCGAGCACGCGGAGCCCCGTGGCGGGCAGAGCCAACTCACTGCGTTCCGTGTACGGCTCGCGCGCCGAGGCCGGCTCTGGGAACGCCAGCAGGGTAGCAGCGAGGAACAGCGCGGCAGCTCGGTGGTCGGGTCTCACGGGGTCTCCCTCCTCAGGTCGTGTATGAGCTACGCGGGAGGGAGCCTTTGGGTTGCACGCCGGGGGTGTGGAGGGCTCTTCCGGCGGAAAAAGTGAGGGGGAGCCGCGTTTCCGCGTCTCCCCCTCGGTACTTCATGCGAATCGACGTCAGTGGGACATGGTCGAATCGGCCATCGTCGAGTCGGACATCGTGGAATCCGTCGTCGTCGTGGTCTCGGTCGTCGTCGTGGTCGTCGTGGTCTCGGTGGCAGCAGGAGTTTCCTCCTTCTTGCCACAACCCACCAGAGCAGCCAGCGCGAGGGTCAGCGCCATCAGGGCGAGAAGCTTACGCATCGTTTTCAAATTCACCTCCTCCCGATCTCGCCGCGCCGGCATCCTTCGCCAGCGACGGCCTTATTTTGCTGTGATTCAGGGTGAATGGAGTGCCACGAAAAAACACCACTGTTCGTAGCGGTGTCGGGGGCGGCAGCATCCATGCGCATATTCGAGGGTGTCGTGATGCGGCCAGCACACGCCAGGACCTGGCAGGGAGGCGTGTGCCCCAAAGCGAACTGCAGGCTAGGGGTGAGCCCTCCTGTTGTCAAATGGATTATTGCGGCTCAGCACTATTCTGAAAGGTGCCAACCTCAAGCGCTCAAACATCTTGGAGGGATTGCTCGAGGTCCGCCTGAAGATCGGCCAGGTCCTCGATCCCCACCGAAAGGCGCAGGAGTCCGTCGGCGAAGCCCTGGGCGAGGCGCACCTCGCGTGGTACCGAGGCGTGGGTCATCGACGAGGGATGGCAGACCAGGCTCTCCACACCGCCAAGACTCTCGGCGCGGGTGAACAACTGGAACCGATCGAACACTTTCTTGCCCGCGGCGAGCGAGCCATCCCCGGGGATGAACGAGATCATCCCGCCGAAGCCCGAAGCCTGCCGCTTGGCCAGCTCGTGCTGCGGGTGGCTGGCGAGCCCAGGGTAGAACACCTTCGCGACACGAGCGTGGGTCGAGAGGAAGCCCGCCAGCTCCCGCGCGCTGCGCTCGTGGGCCTGCATGCGCACCGCAAGCGTCTTGGTGCCGCGCAGGCAGAGGAAGCAGTCCATCGGCCCCGGCACCGCCCCGGAGGCGTTCTGCAGGTAGCGGATCTGTTCCGCCAACGGTTCGTCGCTGGTGATCAGCACTCCCCCGACCATGTCGCTGTGGCCGTTCAGGTACTTGGTCACGGAGTGCATCACCACGTCGGCACCCAGTTCGAGCGGGCGCTGGAAGTAAGGCGTGAGGAACGTGTTATCCACCACCACCTTGATGCCACGGGCATGCGCGCGCGCGCTGATCGCGGCGATGTCCGCGAGTTGCATGAGCGGATTGGTGGGCGATTCGAGCCACACCAGCTTGGTGTTGGGCTGGAAGGCCGCCTCGACGCCCGCGGGATCCGTGCAGTCGACGAACGTGAACTGCAGCCCGTGCCGCTTCCAGACCTTGTCGAACAGCCGGAAGGTGCCGCCATAGGTATTGTCGCCGCACACCACGTGGTCGCCCGCGGAGAGCACCTGCATGAGCGTGTTCGTGGCCGCCAGCCCCGAGCCGAAGCAGAAACCGTGGGCGCCGTTTTCAAGCGCTGCGAGATTGCGCTCGAGCGCGAAGCGCGTGGCGTTGTGGGTGCGGGCGTACTCGTAGCCCTTGTTCTCACCGAGCGCTTCCTGCGCGTATGTGCTCGTCTGGTAGATCGGCGTCATGACGGCGCCGGTCATGGGATCGGGCGACTGGCCCGCGTGGATCGCCTTGGTGCTGAATCCGGACTTGGGGCCGAGGCTGGACTGGCCACCCATCAGATGCCTCCCGAGATGAACTGCAGCATGTCGAACCGCGTGAGGATGCCGCTCACCGCGCCGTTGGCGCGCACGAGCACGGCGGAGTTGCGCGAGGCCAGCAGCTTGACGACCACGTCGGCGGAATCATCCGCGCCCACGACGGGCAACGGCGGCCCCATGATGCTGTCGAGCGGGCGCTCGAGCGCGCCCTGATCGGCGAGTGCCGTCTTGAGGACGTCGCCTTCTTCGAGCGTTCCCACCACCTCGGTGCCGCGGAATACGGGCAGTTGCGAGACCCCGAACTGCTCGATGAGCGACAGCGCCTTCTTGAGCGGCTCACCCGCTTGCACGGAGATGAGCATGCGTACGTTCGCGGCCTTGGCTCCGAGCAACGAACCGGCGTGCGTGGAAGTCGGATCGAGCAGGTGGTTGTCCCGCATCCACTCGTCGTTGTGCACCTTGGAAAGGTAGCGCTCCCCCGTATCGGTGAGCAGAACCACCACGACATCGGTGGGCTTGCACTCGCGCGCCACCTCGAGCGCCACCCACGTGGCCATCCCCGAGGAGCCGCCCACGAAAATCGCGTCCTCGCGCGCCATTCGCCGCGCCATGTTGAGGCCATCGTGATCGGTGCAACTGATCACGCGATCGACCATATCGAAGTCGAGCGCGGTGGGAATGAAGTCCTCACCCACGCCCTCGATCTTGTAGGTATGGGCCTCGGACATCTGGCCCGTCTCCTTGTAGTGCTTCAGGATCGAGCCCACCGGGTCCGCGCCGATCACCTGGATCTTCGGGTTCTGCTCCTTCAAGTACTTCGCGGTGCCGCTGATGGTGCCGCCCGTGCCCATGCCGGCCACGAAGTGCGTGATGCGGCCGGCGGTCTGACGCCACAACTCGGGTCCGGTGGTGCGGTAGTGCGCCGCGGGATTCGAGGGGTTGTGATACTGGTTCATCAGCACCGCACCGGGGCGCTCGCTGGAGATGCGCTTGGCAACCGAGTAGTAGGACTCCGGATGATCGGGCTCCACGGCGGTCGGGCTCAGGAACACCTCGGCGCCGAACGCCTTGAGCAGGTTGACCTTCTCGCTCGAGACCTTGTCGGGCATGCAGAAGGCGGCGCGATAGCCGCGCACGGCAGCCACCATCGCCAGCCCCAGACCGGTATTGCCCGAGGTGCATTCCACGATCGTGCCGCCGGGCTTCAAGCGGCCCGAGCGCTCGGCATCCTCCACCATGGCCAGGCCGATACGGTCCTTGACGCTGCCGCCGGGGTTGAACATCTCGGCCTTGGCCAGCACCGGGCACGGCAGTCCCTTGGCGACTTCGTGCAAGCGGACGAGCGGCGTGTTGCCGACGGTATCGAGGATCGATTCGAAGTACTGCATGCCTTCGAGGGTCTTGAAATCCACGGGGACGCTCCAGAGCGGGTGGGTGGGCGAAGGATCGGCCGGCGCGCCCGCGCGGGATGGATCGCGGGGCCGCATGCTCTGGGCCGCGAACAGGTTAGGCGGCGGTGTGAAGGGCCGTCAAGCGAACGGCCGCCTCCACCCGAAGTGGAAGCGGCCGCCTTCGCACGCAACGCGGACGGTCAGTGGCCGTCGGCGCCCTTCATCATCTTCTTGTTCGGATTGAACGGCAACGGCTTGAGGTCCGCGACCGGCTGGTGCACCACATGCGACTTATAGAGCTCGAAGCTGAACGTGGGGCTCGTGGTCGAGTTGTGGCACTGCGCGCACGTCGCCTCGGTGATCCGACGAGCCGCCGTTGGATACGCCTCGTGCTGCGTGCCCATGCCGTGACAGCTCTCGCACTGCACATCCCCCAGACGCGCCGCATCCTCGCCCGTCTTGAAGCCGCCGGCCTGCTTATAGCCGACCACGTGGCAACTCACACACTCCGGAGTCGCTTCCTTCTTGATGTCGACCAGCGTTTCCCAGGCCCGCGCGTGCGCGGTGGTCTTGTACTGAGCCATCTCCGCCGTGTGGCAGCGGCCACACACCTCGGCGCCCATGTAGTGATCCACCGCCGCCTCGGGCTCGCCACCTTCGGGCGTGGCCGACTGCGCGGCTGCCTTCTTCTTCTCTTCTTTGCGCAGAGTCTCGTTGAACGCGTCCTCGAAGCTCTTGACCAGCGAGAGGATCTCGGGCTTCTCGCCCACC
>Ga0163144_10007732_pt1 | contig 23477 bp, 20 predicted proteins | sample OliLak19BULKMAT1_FD_123175 | JGI IMG/M metagenome (GOLD analysis project Ga0163144, IMG submission 123175) | Freshwater microbial mat bacterial communities from Lake Vanda, McMurdo Dry Valleys, Antarctica - Oligotrophic Lake LV.19.BULKMAT1 | ecosystem: Environmental > Aquatic > Freshwater >...
CACGGAGGCACGGAGAACACGGAGAAGAGGCTGGGGAAGCCCTCCCTTTCGTATTTTCTCCGTGACCTCCGTGCCTCCGTGGTGAATGCGTTTTGCGAGGACTGTTCAATACGGTTCCGAGCCAGGGACGGCGGACGCTACATGGAATTGAGAACTGCTCTAGATCCTGTCAATCCGTGCAATCCTGTTATCCTGTCAAACAATCAACACATGTTCTAGGGCAACTCGCGGAGGCGGATGTTCTTGAACTCCACTGGCGAACCTTCTGACTCAAGGCAAAGATAACCGGTCCGCGGGTCAGCGTCATTGCCGCCGGAGACTTCCTCGCCGTTGACCCAGAGGCGGATCTCGCCGTTGATCGCGCGGACGTAGTAGTGGTTCCAGTGGCCGACGCCGCGGCTGAGATTTTTCTTGGGGAAGCTGCGGCTGCCGTCGGGGGAAATGGGGGCGAAGGGCTTCAGTTTGGCCGTGCCGACGGGGAAGACGTCGCCGTGGCAAGTAAACCAATCAGCTTTCTTCCCGGTCGACTCCTCGAATTGCTTCGTGTAGCCGAGGTCGAGGACCTGCACCTCGATGCCGCCTGGGGGAAGTTTTCCTTTGGGGAGATCGGTCAGGGCCTCTTCGCTCGTCCAGACGAAGATGCCGGAGTTGCCGGCGTCCTTGAGGTGCTGCCACTCGGCGACGAGTTCGAAGTTGGTGAATTTTTCCTTCGAGCGAATGACGCCGACGGGTTGGCCGGTGCAGTGGGCGACGCCCTCTTTCCAGGTCCAGGTGTCGTCGTCGCCGTTGACGTTGACGAAGTCGGCTTCGCCGAGGGGGCGGAAGCCGGGAGCCGTGCCATCGATCGTGGCGGCGGTGACGGGGTCGGCGGCGCGAGCCGTCGACGTGAGTGACAGCAGGGCGACAGTGAGGACGAGTCGTGTGAGCGTCATGCGTTGAGATCTGCTATGGGTTGAGAGTTTGGATATATGTCGCGAAACCGGAGTTGGGCGACAAAAGTGTGTGAAGCGATAGTAAGTCTAGGGAGGGTAAGAGTTTGTGATTGTCGCTTGGTTTTTGTCACTCGCCAATGTGTCGTGACATAAAGGGTGCCACTCGCCGCGGCGAGTGAGAAGTGCCGAGCGAGTACCCACTTCAGCACTGGCAAGATGCCAGTGGCACCCATTTGCTTCGTGTTGAACGTGAACTTAATGCTGTCAGTCGAACGTTGTGACGCTTTCTGTCGCGAAGTCGATTTTTGGCGACAGAAAGGGCTGGGTTGGCGGTATGTCTCTATGTTGTAAGGGCTTGCAACTGTCGTTGGATTTTTGACGTCCGGAAATGTGTCGCGACAGAAAGGGTTGGCTTATTCAGCGGTCGGGCGATGTGACGCTATTTGTCGCGAAAGCGATTTTTGGCGACAGAATGGTCTGGGTTGGCGGTAAGTCACGGTGTTGTAGGGACTTGCTGTTGTCGCATGGGTTGTTGGCGGAGCGACATTCTGTCGTTTGTTGGCTGAAAGCCAACTTTTCACCGTAGCCTGGGGCAAGCGCAGCGCCGCCCCAGGTTGGCGAAAAGCGTCCATTCGATTGGCTGAAGGCCAATTTCATCTCTCGTTTCGTTGACCGATGGGTGAGTTTGGCTTTCAGCCAAAGGATGTCCAGCGTTCCTCTCACCTGGGGCGGCGCTTCGCTTGCCCCAGGCTACGGTGAGCTTGGCCGTTGGCCAAGAAGCATCGCGGCCTGCGGCAGCAATGCAAGACGGCCTTTGGTCGCATGTCGAACCACCTCGCATGGCTGCCGTCACGGGCCGCATTATCTCATGCCCGGAAGAGAAAAACGAGATGGCCAATTTGGCCAGCTTGACACGAGCACGGAGAGGATCCTGCAGACAATTGTCGCACAATGACGAATGCGGCTAGAATTCGTGGATGAACGCCGATCAATGGCCATTCGATCAACCGCCGAACTGCGCCGTGATTTCACTACGATCCATTGTTTTCAACGGAGTTCCGATTCTCCACGTCAGTCACGACGCCGATGATCACGGATGGCAGTTTTTGGATGGCGGCGATGTCGTCATGGAAGATGCCGCCGTCATCTGCCTCGACGAGATTGTCCGACTTGATCAAACGATCGTTGAAGTCGCTGATCTCCCACCGGGCTGGAGTGCTTGGCGCGCAGCGAAGGACGCTCCATGGCAGCGTGGCCCTAGATAGGGGCTGCCAAACTTGTGCAACTCCTTCAGAGTTGTGAGGCATCCTCGTGATCGTTGCCCAGGGTAGATCGCTGTGCGATCAACCCTGGGCTGGATGATGCAACGCTTTCAGCGTTGATCTGACGGCGCTGTATTTTTTTGCGACTTCGCGCCTTTGCGTGAGATCTTCATCGCCCGCGACACGGCGATTCAGAACTGTTGCCACAGTTGCAGCCCGAGGAGGCCCAGCGCGGTGGCGGCGACGGCTTGGTATTCGCGATTACGGCGCCACTGGCGAAGGCTCCATTTTCCGGTCGCGGGGATCAAGCGGCGGGGAATGAAACGGGGGGTGGAGGCAGCGTAGGCGGTCCACGCATCGCCGTATTGGGCTGCGAGCACGCGCTCTTCGTTCTTCACGGCGGCGAGGAAGATGAGTGAGAACGCTCCGGCTATCAACCAGAGAAAGCCGCTTTGACCAATCAGGATGAAGAAGCCGACGATCATCATCATCGAACCGATATAGAGCGGATTGCGGACGAGCGAATATGGGCCGACCGTCGTGAGCTCGGCATGTTTGTGAAGCGTTCCGGCGGCCCACGAGCGAATAGCCAGCCCGGCAATCACGAGTAAGGCGCCAGCCCAGGACTGTACGTCTCGCACGTTCGTGAGGTCGTGGGGTTGGACGCCGGCGACGAAGCTCCAAATGACGACGATCACTGCGACGAAAAACGTAATGTGAACGCGCCTTTTGACGATGCAATCGCTCCATGTCGGTCGCGAAGTCGTCGATTCAAAGTTGACAGTGGAAATCATGCGAAATTGCTCCATAGCGCTGATTAGTATTCGGTTGGAGTGCGAGAGGATTCTCGCCTTCTCATGTCGTTTATTGAACGTGTCGATTGATCCGTCGCGCTAGCCGGCCTGCTGATGGCTTGGCGGCGATTTCGCCAGATTCGCGACGTTACCGATGACGATCGGCGTTAGGTTCAGCAGCGATTCGCGATGGAACAGCTTCAGGCCTCGCTCGACGTCGCGGAGTTCGGTTTCTTGTAATGCTTGCAGCAACTGATTGAAGACGTGAAAGTAAACCGCCCGCATCGGCCGGTCTTGGCGGTCGTTGCGGTGGCCGCAGACGATGTCGTACGCGCGCGACAAGATGGCGAAGCGGTCGAGTTGCGAGGCGTCGAACTGACAAGCGGCGTCTGTGAAGGCAACGAGCTGGCAGGTCGCAGCGGCGAAGCCGGAGCGTAGTGCGGAGCCGTAGCCCTGGTTTGGTTCGTGACGCACTAAGCGGACGTGGGGACGTCTTACTGAGATGGCGCGCACGTTGGCGGCGGCGCCGTCGCGTCCTCCGTCGTCGATAATGAGGATCTCGAAGCAGTCGGTAACTTTCGCGAGCGCTTCGTGGAGACGTTCAACCAGACGAGCGATCGAGCCGGCTTCATTCCAGACGGGGATGAGCAGCGAAACGCTCGCCGGGTGATCGTCTGCGGGGTTCGCTGGCATGGGGGCGGCGAGATGCATGAAAGGCGTCCGTCCGTTTCGGCGTGGCGATGGGTGATGCTGCGTACGTTGCCGATTGTTGATCTGGGGAATTGAGGCGAGTCGCGATGTCAGTGGCATCGCTCTCCAACTACTAAAACTTTAGGACTTTGCGCAAAAAAAAAGCACCTTAATGCGCGCTCGGCACTGGGCGCTACAGATCCTTGGAGAGTTCATAGATTTGAAGTCGACTGTCGAACTGATCGAAATCTCGCACGGAGACGTTGATCGTATGGAGAGCCGCCGCAGACCAGGCGGGCCAGGGCGAGAAGTTGGTCTTGGGGGAGGCGAGCGGATTGGTGGGGAGCCACAGTTGTGACGCCGTGAGGGAGGCCAGCAGGACAAAGCTCGGCGCCCAACCTGCCAAACGACTGCCGGCGACTGCTGCAGGATTGGCCAGCCGTTGGGCGCGGACGCGCAATTCGCTTGGCGAACGGACGATCGCGAGCACGGCATTGCCGGCCGTGTTCGGCTTGCTGGCGTACCGGAGCAAGGTTTTCAAGTAGCTAGCAGCGGAAGCGCCGTGACCGACAGCCGCGTCGTCGCAGACGAACTCGCGCGCTAAGCTGGCACGGCGCCCGGCGGTCCAGACGGCCGGGACGAACCAAAGAACGGTTTGCACGACGCGCTGCATGAAGACTTGCAGCGGATGCTGCGTCTGCAGATGCGTGAGCTCGTGCTGCAGGACGTGCCGCAGTTCGCTGGGACTTCCCGCCATGAGCGACGGGGGTAAGTAGACCGCGGGTTGGTGGAGTTGATAGCAGAAGGGGCCGAGTTCCTCGGGGCAGATGCGGAACTCAATGGGGCGACCTGCCGACTCCAGTAATTCTGCCGACGCTGCGGAGCGCAGGAGGCGAGTTTCCGCGGGAGTGGCGACGCGGCAGCTTCGCAGGAAGCGCTGGAGTTGCACGAACTGGACGACCCAACGAATCGCGAAGTAGCCGAGGCCGGTCAACCACGCGGCGAGCAGGAATAGCGCAGCCGATTGTTCGAGCGTGACGACGCGCATCAGATCTTGGTCGCCGAGGCGTTGCCACGGATTCGCCAAGTGGGCGCGGGGCAATAGCAAGCCGGCGGCCAGGAGGCCGAGAACGCACAAATAGTAACAGGTCCAAATGCGGGCTTTGACTCGCGCCGATTCGCAGCGGCGTTCGACGGTGCACGCGACGGCGGTGAGGAGCGTCGCTTGGAGGGCGAGCGAGAGGATGATCTGGAACCACTGGAGGGAATTCACTTGCTGGCCTCCAGCTCTTCGATCAGCCGTTTTACTTCCGCCAAGTCGTCGGCGCTGATGGTTTCGTCGCGCACAAGATTCAGCACGAGCGACTTCACCGAGCCGCCGAAGAGGCGATTGGCGACTTCCTGCGACATCGAACCTTGCGCGGCGTCTCTTTTGACCGTCGCTTCGTAGAGAAACGCCCGGCCGCGTTTGCCGCACTGCTCGATGAAACCTTTGGTTTCGAGGATGCGCACGGTGGTCATCACCGTGGTGTAGGCGAGCTCGCGCGGTAAGCGGGGGACGATGTCGGCGACAGCCGTCGGCGTGCGGTCCCAAATGACGTTCATTACCTCGGCTTCCGCTGCCGTAAGCACCAAGGTTTCGGTTTGATCCTTCATGCTTAACGAGCCTCTGGTTCGCTTGCTTCTCGTTGGGCGAGCAGCCGGTAAGTGATCGCGTCGATTTCCTCGCTGACGAGCGAGACGTGTCCGTCGGCCCAGGCGAATGCGGAACCGCCGGCGTGCCGGCTGCTGAATTCGCACTCGTCGCAGCCGACGCAATTCGGCCGCGTGATGGCGGAGCCGACGAGGCGGCAGGTCGAGTCTTCGCCGCGAAGGTCGACGCCGAGCCAGGTCGAGGGGACCATCGCCATCGTTCGTTCGCCGACGAGCAGCGTGTGGCTGAGGCCGCGCTGCAGATCGGCCCAACGAACGCGGCGGTTGTGGACGATGGCGCCCTCGCCGAAGGCGGGGTTGGCGGCGGCGATTGGTTCGTAGGCTTCGTCGGCTTCCGACGTGCCGAAGACGCCTTGGTAGTTGGCGGTCGGGAGGTGGATCAGCGGGGCGCCGAGGGGGCTGTCGTCGTGATCGCTATCTTCTGCGGCGACGACGGAGATGCTTGTTGATGGATCGTCCGCTTCCGCTTCTTTCCAGAGATCGAAGAAGGGCTCCGTGATGTCGGAGGGGCAGATTAGCTCGGGCAATTCGGTGAACTGTTGGACCGCGGTTGCAGGCGGCCGTGTGCCGGTGGTGAGCTGTCGGGCGAGGTTGGCCTGTTCGATATCAGGTAGAATCTGCGTGGCCCAGCCGTAGGCGAACTGTTTGTCGGCGTTGGCTTGGCGCCAGGCGGTGGGCAACGCGCCGGCGCGATCGTGATGGAGTTGGAACGCCGTGCCGAGTTGGCGGAGGCGATTGGAGCAGGTGGTGCGGCGGGCGGCTTCGCGCGCGGCCATGAGGGCGGGGAGAAGCAGGGCGGCGAGGAGGCCGATGATGGCGATGGCGACGAGTAGTTCGAGGACGGTGAAGGCGCGTCGCGGCGGGCGTCGCACTGGCGCGTAGCGCGCCAGTGCGTGAGAACGTCGAATTCCATTGTTGCCGGTCATGCGTTGCATCGAGCCTCCGTGCTGATGCGACTGTTTTACTAAGACTTTCGTAGTTTGATCAATGTCGGTTCTGGGAGCGTGGTGAAAGTTGTTTTGGCAGGTGCTAGCAGTGATTCGTGCGAAGCGGGGTGGTGGCCGTGTGCCCGCTTCAGCACTGGCAGGATGCCAGTGGCACACGACGGGGGCGAGCACCCACCCTGCGGGAGGCCAGCATCAATGCGGCGCCGAGGGTTAGGATCATCGCGCTCGCCGGTTCGGGGACGTCGGGGTTGCCGGCGCCGACACCCGATTCGCGGAGGAAGACGAGTTCGAGCGTGTCGACTTGCGCGGGGTTCAGTGGCGCGACGACGTGGGCGAAGCGGTCGGTGTAGGCGAAGTTGTAGGCGTCGGAGAGGGTGCTCATTTTCGCGGCCCACTGATTGTAGTAGGGGTGGCTCGGCTGTAGCGCGGCGAATCGCTGGGTGAGCGTGAACCACTGTTGGCTTTCCATGAGGCCGACTTGCTGGCCGTTCGCCTCGACCGTGCTGCCGAGGGCGCCGATGTTCAGGCCGGCGAAGAGGTCGGCGATCACCCAGCCGAACATGTCGTTCTGCGGCGTCATCGGGGCGCCGTCGAGTTGGAAGTGAGGGTTGGCGCCGTAGATGGCGGCGGGGTTGTTCAGTTCGTCGTGGTGGAACGTGAGGGCGTGGTTGCCGACGAGCGTGCCGTGGCCGGTGAGCGTGATGTTCTGTTGGGCGTCGATGCTGGCGGTGAAGTCGTAGTCTTGCGCCTGCTGCGACGCGGGGCCGCCGCCGCCCAGGCCGTGGAAGCGCCCCTTGATGCGGGCGATGACGCCGTCGTGGCTTTGGCCGTACGCGTGGAGATAGTTGAGATAGCCGTCGAAGTTGTCGTAGGGCGAAGCGGGAAGTCCCGGCGGCGGCGGGTAGACGCTCGGGCCGATGATGCGGACGAAGTTGTTCGATCCGTCGCGGACGACCGCGGCGGCGTGGGGCGTGGCGATCGTCTCCATCGCGGCAAGCGTGACGTTGGTCGGCGAGGCCTTCAGCGACTTCACGAGCGTGCCCCCCGTGCCGCCGTGGTAGACGTTCAGGCCGACCGGGATGCTGAAATAGTCGAATGACGTGGCGTTGGCGACGTCGGCCGGGTTGCCGTGGTAGGTAATTTCGACCTTGTCGTACCGTTTGTGGGCGTTGGGGTCGCTTGGGTTTACCGGCGATGGTTCGTAGCCGGCGTGGGTGAAGTTCCAGGGCGTGCCGTAGCCGACGTAGATGCGGCCGCTGAACGAGGCGAGGTCGACGCCTTGCGACAGCGTGTCGAGCGTGTACCAGTGCTCGCTGCCGAATTCGCTTTTGGCGAGGGGGGCGCTGGTGGCTTTGTTGGTGGCGGTGAGGGGGCCGGCGCTGACGAAGCCGATGTAGACCTGCGAGTCGGCGAGGCCGGAGGTGTTTTTGAATTTGACCGCCAGCGGGGCGGCGTGGGCGGGAGCGAGCGGCGAGCAGAGGGCCGCGATAGCGCAGGCGGCGAGGCAGAGCGAGGTCAGACGGCGAGGCATACGTTTCTCCAGGCGTGGAACTGCGAAAGAATTCGTTGCGACGAATCGCGCCTGGCAGCGTGCGGGCCGCCGGTTTTTGGGAAGCCCATTAGTATGATTGGGGGGCGGGGCGGCGTCCAATTTGTATGGCGTGCGGGGAAAAAGTGGGTCTCACGCAAAGGCGCGAAGGCGCAAAGGGAAACAACGGATAGGCATTCTCTTTTGCGCCTTCGCGCCTTTGCGTGAAATAATTCTGAATAAAATCAGTCCCACCAGAGCGCGACTTGCCGGTGCTTGGCGAGTGAGCGTTGCAAGAGTTCGAGCCCATATTGATCGTCTTCGAAGTCGACTCCTGCCGTCAGCTCCAACAGTTCCGGCGGGAGTTGCTCGCCTGTTTCGTCGGCCATTTCGATCATCTCGGCAAAGCAGCCGAAATGCTGATCGATCGTATCGGGGCAGAACTCGTAAATCTCCGCCGCCAACGACGCCATATCATCGACGGGAATCGCATTGAACGTCACCGTGACGGCGTCGTGCGTCACGTCGCTCAGCGTGACGCCGTACTTGGCGTCCCAGGCTTGGAGTTGGGCGATGATTTGATCGATGTCGAGGTCGTAGTTTACGCCGTTGGTGTTGGCGTCGCGCAGGGGTTGGTATTTGTCCATTGCTTTCCCAATGCAGATGAAGAGTGAGGAGATGTGGCGAGAGCGGTGGTGGTGGCTTGGCCGATGTTGCTGGTGGAGCCTGTGACGAGGGCGGTTTGGGAGGTGAGGTGGAGATTCATGGGGAGGACTCGCAAAATAAGCGAGAGGCCGACGCGAAAGGATTCAGTAAAGGTGCATGAGTTCAACAGGTCTTCCGGCCTGGAAAGGAGAACAGTAGAACGTAAGTTTACACCGTTGCGTGGCAATTCCATCGCGACTTGCAGGATTAGGGTCGATAGAATGAGGGAGATGCGCCGCCGGCAAGCCGTTTACAGCAGAATAGGCCAAATTCGCACCGCATTGACGAGGAGTCCTGCGACAACGTGGGGAGATTGACGTGACGAAACTTAAATCGCTTCGGCTAGCAGGATGGAAGTCAATCCGAGATCAATCGATCGACTTTGGGTCGATTACTGTGCTTGTTGGCGCGAATGGAGCTGGGAAGTCAAATGTGATTTCATTTTTTCGGCTTCTCAATGACATGTTCGCTAAGAAGCCTAGCTTCAGTGCATATATAGGCACGCATGGTAAGGCTAGTGGATTCCTTCATTTTGGTACAAAGAAAACGCCGGTCATGGAGTGTGAACTCAAGTTCCATGCGGCGAATGGCGAAATCGGCTACAGCGCTCGTTGGGGATATGCAGCAGGCGACCAATTGGTGTTCCTGGAAGAGGCGCTTAGCTTTCATAAGCAGAGCTTTCCGAAGCCACGCTTAGAATCATTGGGAGCCGGGCACGCGGAAACCAAACTCATAGATGCTGCCGATGTAGGGAATGAAACGGCGCGAATTCTGTTAGGAATGCTTCGTCGGTGTCGTGTATTTCATTTTCATGATACATCGGAAACTGCCGCGGTACGGGCATCTTGTTACATAGATCAAGATAAGTGCTTAGCTCCGGACGCCAGCAACCTCGCCGCGATACTGTATTCGTATAGTCGGCATTACACCACAGAGTACCAGCGCATTCGCTCTGCGGTTCGGCAAATGGTTCCGTCTTTTTACGATTTCGTGTTGGAAACCGACGCGCACGACGCAAATAGAATTCAGCTTCGTTGGGTAGGAGAGAATTCGGACTACGAGTTCGGCGCCCATCAGTTGTCTGACGGTTCGGTGCGACTCATAGCGTTGGCGACGCTTCTGCTTCAGCCAACTGATCGATTGCCTCTGATGATTGCGCTAGATGAACCTGAACTGGGGCTTCACCCGGCAGGATTGGCGTTACTTGCTGACATGGTCCGCATAGCATCCAAATCCTGTCAGGTGCTTCTTGCAACGCAATCTGCCCTTCTGCTAGATCACTTTGATCCAGAAGATATTGTTATTGTTGACAACATGGAGAACGTTTCGTCATTTCGACGTCTTACATCTGAAGCGGCGCTAGACGAATGGCTTAAGGAGTACACGCTTAGCGAACTCTGGGAGCGAAATTTCGTTGGCGGAGGGCCATTTTAATGCGTCTAAACTTCTATGTTGAAGGCTACACTGAAGAAGCCTTTGTCAGGGAAGTGCTAGGCCCCCATTTTTTTGCTTTGGGCGCCCATGATGTTCGCCCATGTCTAGTGTGGAGTGCTGCCGAACGGCGCCGAATAGCAAAAGGCGGAGGGCGCAATTGGCATGCAGCGAGGAAAGGCCTTTTTGACTTGATGCGAGATCGGTCGCGAGACGTCCGCTTCACAACTATGTTTGATCTCTACGCGCTGTTTGACGAGTTTCCAGGAACTGTTGAAGCCCGGAAAAAGATGAATCGACGCGAGCGAGTTGAAATACTCGAGCAATCGCTTGCGAGCGAGATGGCCGATAGTCGGCTCATTCCATATATCCAATTGCACGAGTTTGAAGCACTCTTGTTTGCCGATTGCACGGTCCTGGGAGCGTATTACGAACTTCCAGAGAAGGGAAACGAGGCGAGGAGGATAATGCAACAAGCGGGTGGACCAGAGGCCGTGAATGATGGGCCTCAGACAGCGCCGTCGAAGCGGATTGCGTCGCTATTCCCTGGACATCAGAAAAGACTTGATGGGCCCGCAATTGTCGATCGAATCGGACTTGCGACCATCAGGCAGCAATGTCAGCATTTTGATGGGTGGATAAAGAGTTTAGAGAGTGCTGTTGCGGAGTGACTCCAGCGAATGACGGGAATGCATGAAAGTTCGTTTCGTGCGTGGGATGCACTTCTCGGAGCCTGGCGGGTCGCACCGACAACTCTAGTGAAAGCGGCTTTCCATTTCCGAAACGTCCGCCCGCCGGGGCGTCAGTTTTGCCGTAAGCAGCAGGAGGCGATGCGGCTTGAAGATTGGTTGCCTCTTGCCTCTTGCCTCTTGCCTCTTGCCTCTTGCCTCTTGCCTCTTGCCTCTTGCCTCTCTCTTGTCTCTTGTCTCTTGTCGCTAGCGCGACCCCGACACATGGCCTGTCGGGCGATTGGGGATGGACGACGGTTTTCGGCCGAGTGTCGAAGCCCTACTTTTCTTGAAATGACGCTTGACGGCTGTATTGTTCATATGTAAGATAATGTCATGGCTGTTAAATCGCCGATAGTTATTCGTGACGGAGGGAGTTTCATGTCGGGCGGATCACTCCAAGCGGAACTGAAGAAACGCGAGCCGTTCGCGTGTGCGGAGCAAGAGGCGATGATCGGGTTGTGGCGGGTGAGCGACTGGTCGATGAATCGGTTCGGGGCGCTCTTTCGCGACTTCGAGCTGACTTCGTCGCAGTACAACGTGTTGCGGATTTTGCGCGGGGCGGGGGAGCCGTTGCCGGTGCAGGAGGTGGCTGGCCGGATGATTCAGCCGGTGCCGGCGATGACGGGGTTGGTCGATCGGTTGGAGAAGGCTGCGCTGGTGGAGCGGCGGCGGATCTCGGACGATCGGCGAGTGATCCACGTGGCCCTGACGAAGAAGGGGGAGGCGGTGCTGAAGAAACTTGATAAGCCGGTGGTGGAGTTGCATGAGAAGCTGATGGCGGGACTTTCGAAGAGCGACGTGAAGCAGTTGGCGGGATTGATGGAGAAGTTGGCAGGGAAGATGCGTGGGTGCGACTAGTGAGCGACTTTTTTGCTGCTGATATCTTACATGTAAGGTAATTGTGAATTGAACCACCAAGGCACGAAGGCACTAAGGAAGCACGAAGAAGAGAAGAGAAGTGAAGAAGTACAGGCTGCCATTTCATTGCCTTTCTTGGTGAATTCCTTCGTGCCTTCGTGTCTTCGTGGTTAACGAAGTCAAACTGAGTCAACAATCAGAAAGCGAGGTGTGTGATGATTCGCGTACGGAAGAGCAACGAGCGCGGCTTGGGCGATCATGGGTGGTTGCGGAGCCGGCATACGTTTTCGTTTGGCCAGTACTATGATCCGCAGCAGATGGGGTTTCGTTCACTGCGGGTGATGAATGAAGATCGCGTTGCGCCGGGGAAGGGGTTCGGCACGCATCCGCACGACAATATGGAGATCATCTCCTATGTACTCGACGGCGAGTTGGCCCATCGCGACAGCATGGGCAACGGCTCGACGCTCACGCCGGGGCGGTTCCAGCGGATGAGTGCGGGAACTGGCGTGACGCACAGCGAGTTCAATCCCTCGCCGGAGAACGCGGCCCACTTCTATCAGATTTGGATCACGCCGAATCAGCAGAACGTGACGCCGAGCTATGAGGAGCTCGACGTGCCGACGGTGGAGAAGCGGAATCGGCTGCGGCTGGTCGCTTCGCCCGACGGACGCGACGAGTCGCTGACGATTCATCAGGACGCGGCGATTTACCTCGGCGATTTGGACGCTGGGAAGGAAGCGTCGTTGCCGTTGGCGTCGGGTCGGCATGCTTGGGTGCAGGTGTTGCGTGGGGCGGCGACAGTCAACGGCGAATCGTTGGTCGCCGGCGATGCGGCGGCGGTGAGCGAGGAGTCGGCCGTGGCGATCCGTGCTCAAGAGGGGACGGAGGTGATGGTGTTTGATTTGGGCTGAGAGCGGGGATTGAACCGCCAAGGACGCCAAGGACGCCAAGGGAGAATGCTGAAGAGGAACCGCGGATGAACGCCGATTAACGCAGATAAGACCAGAGACGCATGCAAGCCACATCTTCATTTATTTGCGTTCATCGGCGTTCATCCGCGGTTTCAATAATTCGTCTTAACTTGGCGTCCTTGGCGTCCTTGGCGGTTCAAAATTGAAGTTAGTTAGTTTTTCAAATTCGCAGGAGAGACTGTCATGAATAACACACTGGTTGGCGTAACGAGCGTTGTGGGACGGCTGCTGCTCGTCGGCATCTTTTTTATGAGCGCGGTGGGGAACAAGATCCCCAACTTCTCGCAGATCACTGGCTACATGGCGAGCCAGGGGGTGCCGGCGCCGGCGGTGTTGCTGCCGGGGGCGATTGCGTTTTTGATCATTGGATCCGTGTTGGTCGCACTGGGCTATCAGGCCCGCGTCGGGGCGGCGCTGTTGCTGGTGTTTCTTGTGGCGGCGACTTACTTCTTTCACGACTTCTGGACGTTCGGCGATCCTGCCGAGCGGCAGCAGCAGACGATTCAGTTCATGAAGAACGCGTCGATGATGGGGGCGATGCTGTTCATCATGGCGAATGGGGCGGGGGCTTGGAGTTTTGATCACCGTTGTGGGGTCGTGGGGAATGCGACAGCGGGTTGATGGATGCGTTGACGGCGGCGCGTGGCCCCCGGTTTGAAGAACCGGAGGCTAAGGGGGTTTCACTTACTCAAAAAATCATGAGGACAACAATCATGGCTAATATTCTTCCACATACCGACGCCGGACTCATCACCGCTGAGAACAGCGCGCTGGTTTTCATTGATCACCAACCGCAGATGCTCTTCGGCGTGGCGAACAACATCGATCGTCAGCAGCTTATCAACAACGTCCTGCTGCTCGCTCGCGGGGCGAAGGAATTCGGCGTGCCGACGATTCTTACGACGGTCGAAACCGAATCGTTCAGCGGCGAGATGTGGCCGCAGCTACTCGATGTGTTCCCCGACCAAACGCCGATCGAGCGGACCGGCATGAACTCTTGGGACACCGCGGCGTTCCGCGACGCGATCAAGAAGACCGGCAAGAAGAACATCATTCTGTCGGGGCTATGGACTGAAGTTTGCATCACTTGGCCGACGCTCAATATGTTGGCGGAGGGGTACAACATCTACGTCGTTGAAGATGCGTGCGGGGCGACTTCGCAGGCGGCCCAAGAGGCGTCGTTGTCGCGAATGGTGCAAGCGGGCGCCGTACGGATGACGACGATCGCCACGGTGCTTGAGTTCCAACGCGATTGGAAGAACCGCGATCACTACGATGCGTTGATGCAGCTGTTCCGCGAACATGGCGGAGCCTACGGCGTTGGCGTGGAGTATGCCTACACGATGATGCACAAGGCGCCGCCGGCTCGGAAGGTGACGAAGTAGGGTTCCCGGATAAATACTTGCCCGCGAATGACGCGAATCTCGCGAATAAGAAAGAAGAATAGAGAGCCCCCAATTCAGTTCGCAATTGACTCTCTGTTATTCGCGATCATTCGCGTGATTCGCGGGCGATAGTTATTTTCATCATGCGGTGGCCCGCTGCGAAAGGTAAACGATGATACCAGAAGTAGTTCTATACCATGGCAAGATCACCACGCTCGATCCTGCTCGGCCGGAAGTAACGGCGGCGGCGATCAGCGGCGGGCGAATCGTGGCGACCGGGAGCGACGACGAGATCCTGGCGCTCGCCGGGCCGGAGACGCATCGAATCGATCTTAACCATCGCCGTGTGATTCCTGGTCTGAACGATTCGCATCTCCATGTGATCCGCGCGGGGTTGTACTTCAACCTCGAACTGCGGTGGGATGGCGTGCCGAGTCTGTCGCAGGCGCTTGCTCAATTGAAAGCTCAAGCCGAGCGGACCCCGCCACCGCAGTGGGTGCGCGTCATCGGCGGGTGGAACGAGTTTCAGTTCGCCGAGGGGCGGATGCCGACGCTCGAAGAGATCAACCGCGCGGCGCCCGACACGCCGGTGTTCGTGCTGCATCTATATGATTCGGCGATGCTCAATCGGGCCGCGATTCGGACGCTAGGCTTTGACAAGAACACGCCGAATCCCCCCGGCGGGCTGATCGCTCGCGACGCCAGCGGCAACCCGACCGGTATGCTCATCGCCGAGCCGAGCGCGCTGGTGTTGTATTCGACGATCGCGCAGGCGCCGAAGCTGTCGCACAGCGATCAACTCAACTCGACGCGGCATTACATGCGTGAGCTGAACCGCTTTGGCGTGACGAGCGTCGCCGACGCGGGCGGCGGTTGGCAGAACTACCCTGACGACTACGCGGTGATTCGCGAGCTCGACGAAGCGGGCCAGCTGACGCTGCGAATCGCCTACAGCTTGTTCGCTCAGACGCCGGGCGAGGAGTTGGCCGACTACACGCGGTGGCTCGGCATGACCGAGCCAGGCGCGGGGAGCGAGACGCTCCGCGTGAACGGCGCCGGCGAAAATTTGGTGTGGAGCGCCGCCGACTTCGAGAATTTTTTGCAGCCGCGGCCCGATCTGCGACCCGTGATGGAGAGCGAGCTTGAAGCGGTCGTTAGTAAACTCGCCGCGGCGAAGTGGCCGTGGCGGATTCATGCGACGTACGACGAAACGATCGGCCGGTTTCTCGACGTGTTCGAACGCGTTCATCGCGACACGCCGATCAACGAGCTCGGCTGGTTCATCGATCATGCGGAGACCGTATCGGAGCGTAATCTCGAACGGATCGCGGCGCTCGGCGGCGGCATCGCGATTCAGCATCGGATGGCGTATCAAGGCGAATACTTCATTCGCCGCTACGGCGTCGAGGCGGCCAAGCGTCGCCCGCCGCTGCGAAAGATGCTCGCGATGGGGCTGCCCGTCGGCGCCGGCACCGATGGGACGCGCGTGGCGAGCTATCATCCGTGGACGTGCCTCTGGTGGCTCGTCACTTCGAAGACGGTCGGCGGGACGGTGCTGCATGACGAGGCCGATCGCTTGAGCCGCGCGGAGGCGTTGCGACTTTATACCGCCGGCAGTGCGTGGTTCAGCCGCGAGGCCGATCGCAAAGGGACGCTTGCCGTTGGTTCGTACGCCGATCTCGCGGTGCTGAGCGACGACTATTTCAGCGTTGAGCCTGATGAGATTCGCGGTCCGGAGAGCGTGCTGACGATGCTCGGCGGCCGCGTGGTGTACGGAACGGGCGAGTTCGCGTCGCTGGCGCCGGAACTGCCGCCGGTGAGTCCCGATTGGTCGCCGATCGCGGTGGAAGAAACTCGCGGCTACAACAACTCCGCGCCGACGCCGCCGCGGCATGACCACACGCCGATCATGGCCGCCGACGGTCGCGTCTGGGAAACGGGCTGTGGTTGTGGGGTGTGAAGTTCTCTGTTTGGGCCGCAAAAGGGCGAGGCGCCAACAGTGAAAAAGACTGGCGACGGCGCTGGGCGGGGAGTTAAGGTAAAGCGGCGCCGGCGGGCTGAGGTTTGGCCCGGTCGGTTCTTTTCCCCGCATTGCACCGTTCGGGCCGCGTTTTATGAAGCTGCTATTGGTTGTGTTGTCGCTGGTTTGCCTGCCGCTAATCGCTCGCGGGGATGATGCGACGGGGGACGAGCATGCCGCGGCGAAGTCCGTGGAGCAGTTGGACGTTCATCCCGAGCTCGAAGTGAAGCTCTTCGCGTCGGAGCCGATGCTGACCAACCCGGCGTCGATCGACGTCGATCATCTCGGCCGCGTGTGGGTCTGCGAAGCGATCAACTACCGGGCGTTTGCGAACGCCGACGTGATTGGCGACCACCAGGAAGGAGATCGCATTCTGGTGCTGGCGGATATCGACGGCGATGCGCAGGCGGATGCGTCGACGGTGTTTTATCAGGGGCATGACATTGATTCGGCTCATGGCATCCTCGTGCTCGCGACGGGCGACGGAAAAGAGACGAAGGCGCTCGTGTCGGCGCTCGACAGTGTCTTCTTTCTGATCGACGACGACGGCGATTTGAAAGCCGATCGCAAGGAGGTGCTCTTCACCGGCATCGGCGGCGTGCAGCACGATCATGGGGTCCATGCGTTCCACTTCGGACCCGACGGCAAGTTGTACTTCAACATGGGGAACGCAGGGGAGCAGATTAAGGACAAGGAGGGTCGGCCGATCGTCGATCGGATGGGGCATGAGGTGAACGACTCGCGGCAGCCGTACCAGCAGGGGATGGTCTTTCGCTGCAACATGGATGGGAGCGGCTTCGAGACGCTGGCATGGAACTTTCGCAACAACTGGGAAGTGTGCGTCGATTCGTTTGGCACGATGTGGCAGTCGGATAACGACGACGACGGCAACCAGGGGGTGCGGATCAACTATGTGATGGACTACGGCAACTACGGTTACAACGATGAGTTGACCGGCGCCGCGTGGAGCGAGCCGCGGACGAATATGGAGCCGGAGATTCCGCGGCGGCATTGGCATCTGAACGATCCGGGCGTGATTCCGAACCTGCTGCAGACGGGAGCGGGGGCGCCGACGGGGATTTGCGTCTACGAAGGCGACCTGCTGCCGGCGCCGTTTCGCGGGGCGCTGATTCATACCGATGCGGGGCCAAACATCTGTCGGGCGTATCGGACGAAGCCGGACGGCGCGGGATACACGGCTGAGGTGGTCGACATGATCGACGGCTCGCGGAACCAGTGGTTTCGGCCGAGCGACGTCTGCGTGGCGCCCGACGGGTCGTTGATCGTGGCCGACTGGTACGATCCGGGCGTGGGCGGGCATCGGATGCAGGATGTGGCGCGGGGGCGGTTGTATCGCGTGACGCCTAAGGGCGCGGCGGCAAAAGAATACAAGACGCCACCCGCCGATGTTTCAACGCCGCAGGGAGCGGTGAGTGCACTGCAGTCGCCGAATATGGCGACGCGGTATGTAGCGCTGCTCCATTTGCAACGGATGGATGACGCCGCCGAGCCGGCGCTGCGGGAATTGCTGAAGTCGGACAACTTGGCGTTCCGCGTTCGTGCGCTCTGGGCGTTGGGAGTTGTGCTGGATATCTCTCCGCAAGTCATCCTGGCGTTGGCAGAAGAATCGCTGCAGGACGCCGATGCTGAAGTACGGGTTGCGGCGGTGCGAATGGTTCGCGAGTTGATGTTTGGTGCGTTGGATAAAGTAGCTTTTCTTGACGTCGTCATTGTGAACGACCCTTCGCCGGCGGTTCGTCGAGAGATTCTGTTGGGTATGCATGAGGCTTGGCGTAAGGACGCCTTGGTAGGTGCAAACGCCGCCGAGTCGCTCGCCAAAGCGTGGGCGCAGCTCGCGCAGCAATACGACGGAAAAGATCGCTGGTATTTGGAGGCGCTGGGCATTGCGGCGGAAGGGCATTGGGACGAGTGCTTGCAGGCGCTTCAGCAAGTCGGCAATGTCGAGTGGCAGTCGTCGTCTGCGGCGCGCGACATTTGGTGGCGTTCGCGCGGGGCGGAGACGAGCGCGCGGCTCGCGGCGATCATTGCCGATCCGCAGACGCCGCTCGCGGAATTGCCGCGTTACTTTCGGGCGCTCGATTTTCAGGCGAACGAACCGCTGCAGGCGGCGGTCGCCGAGTTGGCGTTTGGCGAGCATGCCAAGCTTTCGCCGGAGCAGTCGGCGCTGGTGCGTGCGGAAGCGTTCAGTCGTTTGGCAGGATGCGATCTCTCGCAAGATACGGCGCGGATGGCGGTGCTCGATCGGCTTCTCGATGGTTGCCGCGGGACGGAGCAGTTCGTGCGGCTCGTCGACAAGTTCCGCGTGGCGCCGCGGTTTGGCGAACTGCTGACCCTTGCCCAGGCGAATGCGTCGTCGCAGTTGTCCGTCGATGCGCTGGCGGTGCTCTACGCGAGCGATCAAAGCCGGCCGGAGAAGTTGTTTGATTTAGCGCTCCGCAGCGACGATGCTGAACTGGTGGCGCAAACGCTCGCCGCGATGGCGACTGCGGCCGATCCGCGAGGTAATGAGTTGCTGCTGGCGCTGGCCCTCGACGCCGATCGACCGCTGGCGGCGCGGCGGGGGGCGGTCAAGGCGCTGGGCGCCAATGCGGCGGGGGCCGAGCAACTGTTGCAGATTGCGCAGCGCCAGGAGTTTCCGGAACAATTGAAAGAGGCGTGGGCGGCGGCGCTGGCGACGGCTCCTTCGCTAGAGATTCGCACGCAAGCGGCGGCGATCTTTCCGGCGCCGCCGACGAAGGACAGCACGCCGTTGCCGTCGCTAGCGGAACTGGTGGAGGCGACCGGCGACGCGGAGCGCGGGAAGACCGTGTTCAACGCGACGGGGACTTGCCGCAACTGCCATCAGGTAAACGGCGACGGGACTGAGGTGGGGCCCGACTTGTCGGAGATCGGCAAGAAGCTCGCACGGCCGGCGATGTTCGAGTCGATTCTTTATCCGTCGGCCGCGATCAGTCACAACTTTGAGAACTGGGTCGTGCTCACCGACGATGGGTTGATGCATGGCGGTCTGCTCGTGAGCGAGACGGCTGACGAACTGAAGCTCAAGGATGAGAAGGGGATTGTGCGCGTGATCCCGACAGCGACGATTGAGGAGAAATCGAAGTCGGAGGCGTCGCTGATGCCGGCCGATATTCAGAAGCTGATGACGGCGGCGGAGCTGGTCGACTTGGTTGAGTATTTGTCGACGTTGAAGGAGCGGCGGTGAGTTGGGGGTCAATGACGAATGGGGCATCGCTCCTGGGAGGACTGCGAAGTCCAAATTAACCGCCAAGGACGCCAAGTGCGCCAAGGAAATGCGAAGAAGAGCTGGGAACCGCGGATGAACGCAGATAAACGCCAATAAGAGGTATCTGCGTTCATCCGCGTCTATCGGAGGTTCCATCTTCTCGGCCGTTTCTTCCGTCGTGTCCGTGGTGCCGTCGTGGTTCAATTCCTCCCTGCATTTCCTTGGCGCACCTTGGCGTCCTTGGCGGTTCAATTGAAAACGATTCTGCAAGTTTTCGGCGCCGCTCCGGCGGGTCGTTGACCCGCGGCTACTAGCGGCGGACGGTGGCGGTGGCGAGGATGTTCGCGACCCAGGGCGAGGCGATGAAGCCGAAGAGGAACAGCGTGCCGGCGTTGTAGCCCCATTCTTGTTGTTGCGAGACGCCATAGAGGCAGACGACGCCGACGACGGCCATCGCGGCGGCGAAGAGCGACATCGCTCGCCGTGGCCAGCCGGGATCGCAACTGAAGAGCGTGACGATCGGCATCGCGACGCCCATTGGCAACACGGCGCCCAACAACAACGCCTCGTGGCCGTAGACGAGCCAGGCGATGAAGCTGCCGAGGCTCAGCGCTACGCAGCCGCCGAACCAGCTCGACGCGACGCGCTGATCGCGCGACAACGCGTGCCTGCCGAAGCGGTTGAGCCGCAGCAGCAGGTTGAAGATCGGCATCGCGAACCACGTCATGAAGACGAAGATCAGGTAGAGGATTTGGATTGGCAAGATCCAGGGCGCCAGCTCGGGCGAGTTGCGCGAGATCGTGTTGAGAATCCGTGCGCCGAAGTAGCCGCCGAGGACCACGCCCCAGCGGGCGCGATTGTCGAGTCGAGCCATCCAGAGGAAATAGGCGAGAATCCAACGATAGATCGGATTGCGGGCCTTCAGCGCTTCGACCATGCCGTGGCGGGCGTATTCGTTCGTGGGATCGAGCCGCAGGGACTCGCGAAACTGGTCGAGCGCCGGCCGCGGCTTTCCTTCATGCAGCAGCGCCCAGGCCTTGTTGGCATGAGCGTACGAGTCGTCGGGATCACGGGCGAGCGATTCGTCGACGGTGGCGATGGCTTCGCGTTGCCGGCCGAGCTTGGTGAGAGCCATCGTGCGCAGGTTCGTGCAGTCGGCGTGTTCGGCGTCGTACTGCAGGCCGGCGAGCGCGGCGTCGAGCGAGTCTTGCCACTTCCCCTGGCAGTAGAGCGTGATCGCGAGGCGGGCGTAGTTGTTGGGATCGCCGGGGCTGAGCCGCAACGCCTCGCGGGCAGCCGCCTCGGCCTCGGCGTAGCGGCGGCGTTCCTGCAGGACGACCGAGCGGCAGTAATGGGCATGATCCCAATCGGGAGCGAGCGTGATCGCCTGCTCGACCTCGGCTTGCGCTTCCGGAAGCTTTTCTTGCTTGGCGAGGCAGAGGCCGAGGAGGGCGTGGGCCTGCGGATCGTGAGGCTGTTCGGCGAGGGCGCGGCGGAGCTCCAACTCGGCGTCGGCGTAACGCGAGATGCGGAAGAGGTGGAGGGCGCGGTTAAGGGGCTGGTTGGCGGGCATCAGGGGAGATCGAGTAGGTGTGGGTTGCGACGAAAGCCAACGGAGGTGGTCCAGCGGATAATACTGTCGCTGGTGAAAGCGACTCCAAAAGAGAACACGAGAATCGGAAGGCCAACGACGACAGACTCAAGATCGAGCATGATTGCGCCGAGAGTGCCGACGATCATGATCAGGAAGAAGAGCGGCAGGCAAACCCAACTGGTAAGGCGAACGGCGCTGGTTTGTACGCTGGCCGATAACAACGGGAAGCAGGCTCCGAGGAGCGCTGCCATGACTCCAAGGCAGGGCAGGCTGATGAGAACTCCGAGCATGGTTGCGGCAAAATGAATCCAGACGGCTGGGATGATAATCAGCGGTCGCAACAGCAATCGATACCACGGCAACCGCATCTCGTGGCGTAAGGCAATATAGCCGACGGCTCGCGCGAGCCGGTCGAAAGAGAACGGCAGGGCCAGATAGTTGGCGATAGCGACGCAAAGCCCAGCCCACCATGGACCAGGAGCGGACGCCTCTAAGCCAACGCCTGCAACTTTGCCTCCTGCCGCGAGGAGGATCGCAAGCAGCATGAACATCGCGCATTGTTTCTTTCGCGAGATCTCGCACCAGCGAAAAACGCATCGATCGACGATCCTCAATGGCCAAATTAATCGTCCGTAGGCGAGTGCGATCGCACCCGCATCGTTGGCCTTCACAGGGTCTAAGCGACGCGCCTCTCGAAGCGCGCCGAGCGCTGCATTGGATTTGCCAGTGCGGAGCTGAAGCGAGCCAAGGGCATGTTGGGCGGCAGCGTCGAGCGGGTTGTTTGATAAAGCCGAGATGTAGAGGGCGTGAGCTTCGTCGAGCTTGCCTTCCTTGGCAAGAAGTCTGCCGCGGAGGATGATCGATTCGTTGTGCGTCGGATCAAGACGCAAGGCTTGAGCGGTAGCCGCCAGCGCGTCGTCAAATTTTCCTCTCGCTTCGGCAATCGTGGCCCATTGATGAAATGAATTAGGGAGTTGTACGAGCCGAACCGACTCGGCGATCGACTTCTCCGCCTTATCGAGCCGGCCGCGTCTTAGATCAATGAAGCTTTGGAGATAGAAGGCGCAGGCTAGTTCGGGGTCGAGTGCGAGTGCTTGCCGGAGCTGCTCTTCAGCTTCCTTAACGCGATTGAGATTGAACAGAGAGGCGGCGATCATCGCATAAGAGATCGCCGAATTGGGATTGCCCGCCAATTCGGATCGATAGGATTCGATCGCTTCGGAGAAGCGACCGAGTTCATAGAGAGCTTGGCCTCGATGGAAGTCTGGACCCATGGGCAATGTCAGAATCTATCCCGTGACGCCCGTGGAGGGTGACGGTGAAATCTCGCTACCCGAGATCGAGACGACGGCGCTGGGCGCTGGCGGGCCAGCAACAGCTTCGGGCTGATTGCGGGCCAGTAGCTCCGCCCGGTGCCGATAAAGTACGGCGAGCAGTTCGTCGTCCTCCAAATCGCTGAGGCCGCGATCGAGATAGTCTTCGCCCAGAAAACCAAGGTGGGCGATGAGTTGACCGAATCGAATGTCGGGCGCGAGCGAAAGCGTCTCGGCAAGCGTCATGAACATTTGTCGTTGCGTATCGGGACTCATCAGAGCAAATCTCCAATCTTGGGGTCCGCGGCCCGGCTGCGCTGTAATCGGCCAATCACCTCCACGCGAATCTTGACGCCCGGCGATAGTTTGGCAATTCTCGTGGCGCGCGTGACTCCATTATACAACACCAGCACGCCATCCGCCGCCTCGTAGACCCAGGGCGACGGCATGCCCAAGGTGGAAGCACCAAACAGCGAGATCTGCCGCTGTAGCTTGGCGGGATCCGCGCCCTGCGGGCGAGATGTGGGTACGCGGAGTTCGCGGGGATCGACTTCTCGGAAATCGGGCATGCGGGTCGTTCACGCTGAAGAAATAGCTTGTGGCGTCGGGAATCCCTCCCATAGCCCCTCCCTGCAAGGGAGGGGGATGTTAGAGCTTCAAATGCTTCAATATGTCGTCGTAGACGCCCCCTTGATTCGAATAGAGGGCATAGTTCCGCGCCGTCGCAAACCATTCTCGCGTCGACGGCTTCACCGTCCCCGCCGCGGCGAGCAGGTCCTTGGTCCGTAGCGGTTCCAGCTTGCCGCTCTTCATCGCATCGCGGAGCTTCGCTTCGACGGCAACGTCGACGACAGCCTTCATGTCGGCGCCGGAGAAGTGGTCGGTCTTCTTCGCGACCGCGTCGAAGTCGACGCCGTCGGCTGGTTTGCCGGCGAGCATCAGCTGCAGGATCGACGCCCGCGCGGCGCGGTCGGGCGGCGGGACGAAGAGGATGCGGTCGAAGCGGCCCGGGCGGCGGAAGGCGTTGTCGAGATGCCAGGGGGCGTTCGTGGCGGCGAGGATCAGCAGGCCTTCGTTCGATGATTCGACGCCGTCGAGTTCGGAGAGGAACTGGTTGATTAGATGGCGGCCGCCGCTGTGACGCATGTCGGCGCGGCTGGCGCCGAGGGCGTCGACTTCGTCGAAGAAGAGGACGCAGGGGCGATTGCGGCGGGCTTGTTGGAACAGTTCGTGGAGATTCTTCTCGCTATTGCCGATCCACATGTCGAGGACGTCGCTGATGCCGATGGCGAGGAAGCCGGCCTTCACCTGGCCGGCCGTGGCGCGGGCGAGGAAGGTTTTGCCGCAGCCGGG
>Ga0163144_10007734_pt1 | contig 23472 bp, 21 predicted proteins | sample OliLak19BULKMAT1_FD_123175 | JGI IMG/M metagenome (GOLD analysis project Ga0163144, IMG submission 123175) | Freshwater microbial mat bacterial communities from Lake Vanda, McMurdo Dry Valleys, Antarctica - Oligotrophic Lake LV.19.BULKMAT1 | ecosystem: Environmental > Aquatic > Freshwater >...
AGAGCTGAACGTGGAGAGCTTAAATTGGTGAGGAAAGTAAGAGCACAAGAGCTCTATAGAAAGATTTTGATGATGGCAGCTAAGACAGGAAACTACTGGTTGACCTTCAAAGATAGACACAACGAGTTCAATCAAGCTCCTAACTACAGCATGATTCACTCCTCTAACCTCTGTACAGAGATCAGTATCGCCAACAACGAAAAAAGTACAGCGGTCTGTACTCTTGCGTCAGTTAACCTAGCTCGCGTAGTACACGAAGATCTTTGGAAGAAGTCAGATATTGCTTCTATGAGCCTTACACAGAAATATAACTTGATCAACTGGGACGACCTCAAGCAAACTGTTCACCTCGCTATCAGAGCGTTGGACAATGTGTTGGATATCAACTTCTATCCATCTCCAGAAGCAGAAAAAAACTCTAAAGATCTTAGACCTCTCGGATTGGGAGTAATGGGATTTGGTGAGTTATTGATTATGCTCGGAGTGGCATATGACAGCAAAGATGCACTTGAGCTTTCAGATCAGTTGGGTGCCTTCATCTACGCAGAATCATTAGCTCAGTCTAAACTTCTCGCGAAAGAAAGAGGTGCATTTGAAGACTGGGATGCTGAACGCTACCCATATGAAGCAAGAAGAAATGCGTTGTTGGTTGCTATCGCTCCTACCGCTTCTATTAGTAATATTTGCGGAACATCTAGTGGTATCGAAAACTTCTTTGCGAACGTCTACTCTAGAGAGACACTCAGTGGAAAATATACTATTATCGTAAGACAACTTGTTGAACAGCTCAAAGAGAAAGGATTGTGGAATGAAGATATGAAAGAGATGGTAGTAGCTAGTGGAGGAAGTATTCAAGCAATTGAAGAGCTCGCTGAACATATTGATATAAACGTTTTCAAGACGGTCTATGAAACATCTCCTTATGCACAAGTTGATATTGCGGCTACACGACAAAAACACGTAGACCAAGCAATCTCTAGAAATATGTATATGAAAGAAAGTCTGAGAGATCAGCTCTTCGATATCTATGTGTACGCATGGAAGTCAGGACTTAAATCTACCTACTACTGCTTCATCGAGAAGACAATTCAAGGAGAGAAATATACACAAAAGGTTAACAAGAGAGGTGACAGACGCGGATTTGGTGCTGGTTCTGGTGAAACAACAACCGTTGTAGTAGGTGGGGAAACAGAAAAAGTTACATCCCCCTCTAGCCAAGAGGTAGTAGCAGAAGTTACTATCGAATACAGTGAAGTAACCACGACTCACCCAGATACCAAACTTATCTCAGACGAAGATAAAGCAAAAATTGAAGCTTCTCTAAGAGCTGAAAAGGGTGATGAATACGTCGACAAATTGAAAGCCTGAACACTGTATGATGGCGCTTGCCCCATTGACCCGTTTGAGAAGGTTATGTGTGTTAGTTGTCAGTAATAGTCTCCTAAGATATCGAATAGAAAGCCCTCCCAAAAGAGGGTTTTTTTATATAAAAAATTACGCAAATTCCTCTGCACTGACTAGCTAAACTTCTTGTCTTTTTCCCTTGTTACAAGAAGTTTAGCTAGACGAAATCAAATATCAATCCTTCTTATGTTTGAACTATTTATTTCTAAATGGCAACATTATTTTTCACCAACAAAAAAGCCCCGACAAGTCGGGGCTTTTTTTTAGATTATGAAGTTGGAATTATTCCATATCTTCGTCATCTTGTTGCTGTGCAGAAGAAGAACCTCCGTTTGCAGGAGATACAGCTTTTGCAGCAGGGCGTCCATCTTTTCCAGATCCTTCAGTGAAGCTTACCGCGTCACCTTCAGCTGGGATGTACCCTTCAGCACATTCGCTAACGTGGAAGAATAGATCCTTGCTTCCATCTTCTGGAACGATGAATCCAAACCCTTTGTCAACGTTGTAGAATTTTACTGATCCTAACATGTGTTGTTTGTGTGTATAGAGAATTAAAAGTGCCTACCCGTTACAGATAGTGTTAAGTCTTCACTTCTAATCTTTAGAAAAGATATATAAGTTAATAGACTACAATCTTGGGAATTATTTAGGCCTGCATTTCTGCAGTCCAGACAATATACACAAATTTTTTAATATTGCAAGCTATTTTATAGTATAGACTCCTTCAGCTTCTTTCGCAAAGCCACCATCGCCCACGTGTCTTGTTCGCAGTAGGTAAGGAGGTTTTTCTTAGCTTCGCTACAGTGTGGCTCTTCTAGTTTTCAGCGGATCAAACGCATCAATAAATCTGCTGCAACTGCTCCATTTGGTACCGCCATCCCTTTGTATGAAATATCAGTAAGCACAGGTAAGACATTCTTGATCGATGCCGAACCTTCAAACTTTCTATCGAAGTACAGTTGTTTGCTGAAAATCTCCATGAGATCAAATGTATGATCGTTGATATATTGAAATCTTTCTGCCATTGCAGGAAACAGTTTTCCAAGTTCATTATTTCTATAGTTCTCAAATCCCTTGTACCAGACAATCCGAGTCCCCTGGCTACAATTGTCCATCTCTGTCAACATTTTGTTAAGAAGTTGTTCATTACTCGTAGCGCCTGGGTCCAAGAGTCCTTCGAAATGTTCTACCTCAGCATCTGGGGAAGCAATCTTATGCAATGAGTACTGGACGACGACTTGTTGCCAAGAACACGTTCCATCGAAGACTGGAATCGGACTACTCACCGTTTCATAATCATAAAAATACAAGGGGTAGACTAACTTCTCCAGTTCAGTTTTGATCGCTTCTTTATCGATCACCACCTCTCCTTGTTTCCATAAGTTCATAAATTTATATGCCGCCGTCTCCTCTCCTTTGGCATTTTTCAAATACTCAATATGCATCTCATCTAAGTTTTCTAATTGCGTAACCCCCGCATTATACAACTTTGTTTTTTGCTCTGCTCCCAAACGAGAGATAGACCGTATCGATCTTGCAGGTGGTTCTTTCCCGAAATAGGTCATATAATCGCCTCCGTCATAGGGAAACCTCGCAGTAAACTCCTCCGCATTCATCGCTAGAGCCGTTCTCATCACCTCCAGGATTCTTTCAATCTCTATGTCAGGTCGAAGTTCATGGCTGACAAACTCTTGCTGGATCAGTTGGGTGGGATCGATCTCACCGTGTCTGATATACTCTTTGTTCAAATACGCAATATAACACTTCCCAGAAAATTTGTCTCCTAGCGCTCTGCGGAGTACATAGTTTTGGATACTCACGTCTGCAAGCAGATCGGTAATCACGCCACCCACTTTTACATCACTATTGGCGCTACGTGATTCCTTATGGATCTTATTTTTTGCTTTCACTTCGACCAAGTCATATTTGTCGTCTTCCCCAGGTACCAAGAAATCACATTTCACAAACAGATCTCCCACCACAAACGCAGGTTGGTAGATTACCCCCGTCGCCTTCTCCATGACCTTTATCGTCCTGCTATGGTACGTCGCATGCCGATCTTTCCGCATTTTTTCCGTATCTATCAGCGCAATCGTGTGGTCCGGATAGATCTGTTTGACCAACTCCTCGACCGACTGCCCAATCGCCAACCCATCCATATCGCCATACATCTCTTCCTGTATCAACTCATACGTTTTCTTGTCGTTACAATGCCACCAAGCTAGCTTGGGAGATGAGCAGAATTCGACGAAAAGGGATTTGGTGAGGAACATGAGAGGGAATGTTTAAATATGGATTTATAGGGAGAGAACGAAAGGATGCAAGGGAGATATTACTTACTATAATTTATTTCAATATAAAAATGAAAGGAAAGCTACGATCAATACTAAAGCAGAAATGATATTTGCTCGCATAGAAATATTGCTCTGCTGACCCTGTAGTTTAAGAGCCATTTTTTGAGCATTTGTTTGTTCTAAGGCACACTTTTCTTGAAGATTTATTACATTCTGACAATTTTCACAAATAAAAAAAGATTGTCGTGGCTTGCTTCCAAGGTATCAACTAGATGCTGAATCTATATGGAAATTCCATTTATGGTTGCAAGTATCAAAATCATTAAATTTTGGCATACTCTATATAGGATATTAAAATCTTTATAGTGCTATAATGTAGTAATTGATGCATAATACAAATAACTTTTTAGTAATTTTTAAACATTAAATAAGTTGACAATCAGAAATATATATCTATACATTCACTTCAAATTAAATGCCTCAGTGAAACTTTAGAAGTTTTGAGCATACTGGGTGATGTGCAAGTTGACTCTCTAAATGGAAAATACTCCGATAGACTGTAGGACGTCGTGAGCAATTGAAGAGCTACAACTCAGCGTTTGGATAGCTCTGTCAACTTACCGTCATAACGAATCGTGGCGGCGGGGTTTTTTATTCAAAAATCCTCTAATCCCTTGTAATTATTTCTCACTCCCCTATAGTGACAGTACATCAAGAGTAGATAGTAGAGCACTGGCTCGTTTGAACTATCTTGGCAACCTACCCCTAGGGTAAGGTGCTACATCCAGCCTGAGAAGGAAAGATGTAATCAATTACCTTGACTATGCAACTTTTCGTCTCACGGCAGAAAGGTTTTTTTTATCTTTAAAAATTACTGCCATGAGTACACTAGGCAATACAACTAACGAAAACGTTAACAAACCGATTGACGCAGATCGCGAAGGAACAATAAATAAAGAGCTTGCTGATGATTTACAAGAGAAAAAGTATGCATTGAAAAGACAAAGAGACAAAGAGAGATTCGCTACATACAGTGATGATGAGCTTATTAGATTGTTCAACCGCGAAGTAGACAATAATTGATGGGGATCAGCAAGAGCGCTGCATCTATCTCTTATCCGCGAAGAGTTTATTGCTAGATGATATGACTACTCTGCAGTCGGCGACGATAGATCTATCTCATATGCAAAAAAGATTAAGCTCGAAGAGAAAGTAATCGTAATTGCTGAAAATATACTAGCTAGTTAATCTATCTATATTCTTGATGTAAAACTTGCCACTCTCTTAGGAGACGGCATTTTTTTACAGTTCATTCTTGAAAAACTTCTGTACAAGCTCCTCCATATACGCTTCGGTCTTTTGAAGATGCTCTTTTTGTACCGGGTGGAGATCGGCATGAATATCATACCCCATGACTTGGAGTTGGTCGATTAGTGACTGGGCGTAGTCTGGAAAAAGCATATGATCTTTTAGTCCTCTTACAATCGCGATAAACCTAATGATATCTCTGAGTGATCCTCTACTGTAGATATGTATTTTGACTAATTTCATATAGTACTCGACGGTTGCGAGGAAACTTATCCGACTGTTGGTGTCGAACTTCTGGAGTTGTAACGCAGTAAGATCAGTAACGACCTCTTTGATTCAACTTTCGATATGAGGATTTCAAAAAACATTGTTGGTATCTATCGTATTAAGTTCAGAAATTTCGCTCGGACTAAGTCTGTTATTCCACAGATCTTCATAGTTAGGATTGTAGATATGACACAACTCGTGATGTACGATGTGCGGAAAAACGACTGGGAGTATACTGTCTTTTTCTTTGGGTAGGGTTATTTTAACAATAGCTCTCCCTGACTCTGCTCCATCATCAACCAATTGAAAGGGTATCGAATGAATTGTTAACGGGGCATACATATATTGTACTTCCACAGGGATATGTAAACGATTGCTGTGTTCCTTAACAATATCATGAATTACTCCTTTGAGCCATTCGGTCAACGCGAGCTGATCTTCACTGATCTCGACATTCTCATCGTTGTCCAAAACGTCAAAAAGTACCTGAGAGAACGGTGCGTCTCATGCATCTCAAAAGTGTGGCGTAGATTTTTGCTTAGCATTAGATAGTTTCTCTACCATAGCTAAAGTATAATCGAGGTAACAAGAAAATGCAAAAAGTTTCTATTCCGGCCTACTCAAACAAGAAATCATAGATAAGACGCACCATTGGATCAGCATCAGGACCATATACCATCGAACCTCCTAGCGCTCCGGTAATCATAAGGAGTACGGACCCAAAGATTGCTATAAGCATGATAACGAGATGAATTCGTCTGTGATGTGTGAGAGTTACCAACCAACTTGGAGCTGTAAACCACCATGATGATACTACCGATTTGAGGAGATACCATAGAGCTAGAAATCCATATGTTTGGTAGGTCATGTTTGCAAAATTCTTATGGGCATCAAATGCTGCTGGTTCTCTTCCTCCTGCACTACCGATAACGTCTGCTGCTATCTCTCCTGTTTGTAATGCCATCCATGCAAATGCAACTCCTACGAAGAGGAGTATTTTTTTTGTAACAAGCAAACTTACTGCTCGACGTGGAACTACTCGACTAATTACTTCCAAAACAGTATAGATCATCAAACACGCTATAGGAAAATGGACAATCATCGGATGAATATTTGGTAGTCCCATGAAGGTGACTGAAAAAGTAAAGTAAGCCCATAGTATGCAGATGGTAGATAATTACAAGATTATCGCGATAGGCACTTTAGGTTTTATTATAATCCAAAGTCGATATACTTATCACTTGGTTTATAATTGATTGAAGATACAATGAAAAAGATAGTTCTAGTTGTATTATTGTTACTCCCACTCGCTACATTCGCACAAGGCATCTTTCCAGACACCGTCGATCATCAATATCATGGAAGTATAGATTTTTTGTATGATCGCAATATCGTGCAGGGATTTCCTGACGGAACGTTCGGACCAGATCGTCCTATCACGCGTGCAGAGATGTTGAAGATAGTATTTGGTGCCACTGAAGAAGAGATGGGTAGTAATCGTTCTAACTGTTTCGAAGACGTACAAGACCAGCGATATGCTCCATGGGTATGTTACGCAAAAGAACAAAAAATAGTGCAATGATATGGGGATGGAACCTTCAAGCCTGATCAACAAGTAACGATCTCTGAAGGGCTAAAAATGGCTTTGGGAAGCTTTGAAGTAGATGTAGAAGAGGGAGAGGGACATAGATGGTATGAGCCGTTTGTCGACTTCGTTCATGATAATAGTATCTTTTCAAAATACGCTCTCTTCCCTCACGGGACAATGACCCGTGGACAGATGTCTTATCTTGTACATCAACTGGTGCTAGAAAAAGAAGAAGATAGAGAGTTTACCTGAAGACGTTCAAACAAGTCTATAGGCTGTGAAGAACCAGCTCCCAGAAATACTCCTGATTCGGTAAATGTCAGTGGCATGGAACGCCACTTCATCACCGCTCTGCCTGATGATTATGATGAAGATAGACAATATAAATTGATAGTTGCCTTCCATGGACGTACCAACTCCAATGAGATGATTCGTAGTTATTACAAAATCGAAAGAGAAGCAGGTGATGAGGCAATCGTCATTTATCCTTCTGGACTACCTGAAGAAGGTCCTACGCGTAGTCGACAAGCTGGCGGTGATCGTCCTGATAATCTGAGAGATTATGCACTGTTTGATGCGATTGTAGAAAAGTTTAGTGAAGAGTACTGTATCGATCAAGATGAGATCTATGTGATCGGTCACTCGTTGGGTGGATGGTTTACAAATACATTGGGATGCGCTCGCGGAGATATGATCCGTGGGATCTGATCTGTAGGAGGAAGCATAACAAGAAATACGTGCGCTGGTCCAGTTGCGACTATGATTATGCACAATCCGAACGATAACTTAGCGGGATTTGGTGGTGGTCTTGCAGCTCGCGATCATATCCTGCAAGCAAATGGTTGCGGACCCAAGACACACGAGTATGATAGTCCCTCACACGGTCATTGTATAGAGTATACAGACTGCTTAGATGGTGCTCCTGTAGTTCGATGTGAACACACGCAAAACGAAGACCATCGTGACGTCTACTATCCTCATGTTCGACCTGACTTTGCAGGAAGATTGATCTGGGAGTTTTGGAAAGATTTGAATTAAGAACAACCAGTAGTTCTACTATGGACGGGCCTACTAACTAAGAAATAGACTCTTACAGTCAGTTATAGGTGACTCTATATACAAGACCTGCATAATCCACAGAGATTAACAACGATCCATCAGGAAGTACTAGTACATCCACTGGTCTACCTCGTGTTTTTTTATCTTCTTGTCGTCACTGAGCAAAAGGCTCGTACTATCAATCAATGCAACGACAGATCCTTCATCCTTGGTTGCTACGAATATAATGTTGGCGTTACGCTCTTCAGCATATGCAAAGGCTAACGGTGTCGATAAACAGATAAAAATAGATCTCTAGATCTTATCTATACCTACGAAATAAAAAGTTTACGAGAGAATTTCTTAGATCGAAAGTTCTGAATTTTCATCTTCATTGTCTACTTCTGGTTCAGATCCCAAAATAGTCGTGAATGATGATTTAATCGTGTTTTCTTCAGAAAGATAGCCGTTGTTTTCAATAATAGTTAAGATATCTTTGAAATCCGATGTTAATGCTTGATAAAATGCATCAGTGCCGCTCTCAAATATCTTCGTGTCATGAGCAACTGAAACATATAAATACTCATCTGATCAAATGTGTAAACTAAGTCGATAATTATCATTTTTGTCATACACTCCTAATTTAACAAGTTTTTCTTTGATCTCATCCATGACATAGAGTACATTTATCTTCGTATCTACACACATATCATCCAAAAATGAATGGACACCAAAAAGATCTAATTTGGAATGGTATTGTACCATTCATGAGGAGTTTGCAAGTCTTATAGGGCAGTTTTGCCAGTTCGATGTATACACAGTTTTTTTGCTTAACTGGGTGAAGATATTTTCTAGATGATGTTGGTTATGGGTTTTGAACCCAGCTGGGTCTTGTTGTATCTCAGGTAAATGTTCAAACTGTCTAGTGTACTCTATCACAAAATCTTTGAACTCTAGGCGCGCAAATAACTTTTCTGGAGGTAGAATATTATCTATAAGAAGTAGCGCAAACATCTGTTTAAGAAATGTATGCTTATCTCCTTCCAATGAAACATACTCATACATCGCCCAAAGTTCATTTTCTGTGTACCCTCACATTCTGTATCTATAATATAAATATCTTATGTAGATCGTTCATCGTCCTCTTCATCATCATCTTCCTCAGTATCGAGCTTGTCGATTTCATCATCAGTGAAATCTCCAAATGACTCCTCTATAGTCTCTTTCTCATGACGATATCAATATTTTTCCAATATTTTTATCATGAGCGTAGAGTCATTTGTAAGCATAAAGTCAGCTCCTATAAACTCGAGCGTATCAGCATAATTCCTTCCAATAAGGCCAGTTAGTTCATGATTTGAAGAGATAATGAAAATCAACCGATAGGCAGAGCTATCATCTGTATCAAATCCATACTCATCAAATCCTTCTGCGATCTCCTTATTTATATTATGTGTTTTGATATCAAAATCAGTGCAAATTGTTCTAATGAAATTTTTGATCCATCCATACGAACGTAGTTCATTTTTCGGAAATGGTGAGTAAAGCACTTTAAATCTTAAAAGTTTATTTTCGGGTAGTCCAGTAAATTCTGATCTTGCATCTAACTCTAGAAATTGATCTTGTAAGAGCTCTCTATTTTTCTTGACATGCTGGAAGGTGATTCTTTTTTCACTCATCAACGCTTTACCAATAAGTTCCGAGTTCTGTTCCACAAAATGACAGAACGCTGGAGTCCTAAAAACAAACTCTTTGGGAACATTACCATCGAACAGCTCCAAAAGATATCCTCTCACTCTCGCTAGTGTCAGATTCTCTTGATCTATGAGCGAATATATGCTCTTCAACTGCTTGATACTATAGTCTTTCATACAATTGATCAGGAGGTAGAATGTATTGACATACTATACTTGTTACTTTTGAATGCAAGAAGAATTCTGTTTAATCCGTAAAAAAAGGGAGCCGACCTGTCGGCTCCCTTTTAATAAACTGTTTAAATAGCGAATTTCTTACTCTTGCTTATTACTCTGAGAATTCAGAAAGAATATCTTGTAATATTTCGATATCGCTATCTTCTTCCGAAGAGTCCATTAAATCTTCTATTTCAGATACTAACTCATCATATATACCATAGATTCTTTGGAAGATTATCCATGCGTATGCTCTCAATTCAACTTCGTTAGGGTCATCAATTTGTGTAATGATATCCGCATCTTTCAATGCTTCCAAGTGCGCAACATACCAATTTGGGTCATCTGCATTTGGAGAGTTATAGGTATTACCCCATAGCATTCTTGAAAGTAGTGCTCCAAACTCTGCTCTAGAAAGCGTATCATTTGGACGGAATGTAGTAGCGACAGATCCATCTGCGCGCAATCCCATAAATCCTAGACGACATGACATGATAATGTACTCATATAATGCATCTTCTATATCTGAAATATCAGTAAACGCACACGAATCATGTACGATTTCAGTTCCTCATACTGACTCAATAAATTCAACAATCATCTTCGCAGCATCTCTTCTATAGAGAGGCTCGAATGGCATAGCTTCTTCTAGTTGATCAATTGTTGTGATGCCATGTTCTAATGCGAACTCATATGCACTTTGCGTCTCATCATCGAATGTTTGTGATTGTTCTTGCTCGTTGTCATCATCTTGATCGTTGTTATCACTTTCTTCGTCATTTTGTTGATTGTCATTTTCGTCATCTTGTTGATCTGCTTCTTCATCCCCATCTTCATCGTCGTTATCTCATCCACCTCCTCATCCTCATCCGCCACCTCATACACTAGATGGGTTTCCTCCGGATGGTGCGATAGTGCTAACAACTATTGCGAGATGGCATGCTCATACCAGATACTCTTCACCAATATCATAGGCTGCACAGATACGTATTTCATATTCTTGTCCTGGTACTAATCACTCGAGTACGTACTCAGTAACATCACCTGAAAGTCGGATTTCTGTTTCTCCATCTGGTTCATAGGTAATATAATAATATTCTACTTCAAGCACATCAATAATTGGACTCTCCCAGCTTAACTCAATCTCACCTCCTACCAAACCAGTTCAAACGAAATTAGTTGGGAAGAAGTAACAGCTTCCATCATCTGATGTGTAGTCTGAGTCGTAATTTGCTGCTACAGGATCTGTACATCCAGGACCTGCATCTATAATAGTCCCTGGCAGCTCTCCATCACGCATCTCGAAGATAAAGCGCCCTGGAATCTCACTATTGAGATGGAGCGTATTTAAAGCGAACTCTCCCTCATCTCGAAGCTGATCTGTAGTCATTCCATTTAACTCGGTGTCATCATCATCAACTAGCGAGTTATATACAGTTGTCTCGCTCCCTGTATCATATGTCCCGAGACCGATTGCAACTGCATTGAAAACGTCACCTGTAGAATATCCTTCTTCACTTTCATTTCTCATACTTCAGTAGTTGATTATAATATCCGTATCATCTGTATCATCATCAATATCGACAAACATAATCTGAAAGGTGTTCCATGTAGCCTCAATCTCATCGGTGTTATATGCAGGCATATTAATCCATGTTGCCGCGAATGCTGGACGTCACTCGAAGGTACTGCGTCCTCGATAGAAGTAATCACTATGGCGACCTGATCCCCAGTTGCCTGCTACAATAACCTCATCTATTTGATCATTATTTTCCAAATCTATACAATACGCACACACTCCTGGGCTGGATCATAAGATTTCATTTAAGGGTTGATCATAATTCTCAGATCCTGATTGGAAAGATACCGATCCATTTGAGTTAACAAAAATAGTATCATACTGCTGTCCAAAATAATTAATTTCAAATCACAAAGGTATACCATCTTCCCCCTCATCTCAATCAGCCGCCATCCAGCAGTCATCGCAGGCAAAGCCTAAACGTGTTAAAAATCCAGTACCAAACGCCGCATGAAAATCAGCAACTCGATCCAACCAAACTCAATTGGGAATAAGATCTTCGTTTCCAGTTCCTGGTTGATTACATCCGATAACTGTACCATCGTCTTCTAGTACTACAGCACCAATATATGCCTGGCCACTATAGTTAACACATCCATACTCATCATCGGCAAAACCAAAAGCAAACATCCCTATTGTTCCTACAATAAGGGAGATTAAAATTTTCTTCATACTGTTTAACAATAGAAAAATAAAATATTTACTTTTGAGTAAGGATATGCTTGACAAATACAAGTGTATGACTGAGTGAATAAGTAGATTATACCTGCCAATAGTTATAAGAGCGCATAATATAAATTGACTTGTATGCGATAGTATATGAAAAACTTTTTCTAAAATCTATGCTACTCTTCTAAACAAAAATCCTATACCATCACCAGCTATTGGAGTATCGGTTGCGAGTCAGAAATAAATTTCACCGTCAAGATCATTTATAATTTCTACGCCATCATCGTATCCAATTATTTCTTGCGGTTGTACTCTGCGTAACTGATCAAAAGATTGTGCGTAAGTGAAATGAGTGGTGTGACAATAGACCTCTTTTTTAAACTCATACACTCCTTGAAAGTCCTTTTCTTTTATCAGAGCTCACTCGATCATTCACAGATATTTCAGAAGATTTGTAATATTAGATATACCAGACTCTATAGATGAGATATCTTTGTGTTGCCCTATTTCTAAGCCAATCCCAATCCCTCCAATGCTATTAAAATACCCAACAAATGTCCCCTGCTCTTGCACATCATCTACTCGTATTTGATCGACATCCAAAGCTTGTTTGATAAAATCAACTTGTTCTTTGTCTCCGATACCAATCAAGCCAAGCGGTTTGGACATAGTGTGCAGATCGATACAGTAATCGAAATGGTGAGCGCCCAAAAATTCTTTTATTTCTTCTCTTCTCCCAAACTCGTATCCCTCTCCATTATCGTCTCTTCGTACTCTATTAAAATTAACATCCACAAATCTTTTTTGCTGACTATATGCTTCTGGATTTAAGAGAAGAAATCAGATAGTTCCTTTTTTTATCGATCACAAAAACTCCTTATCTGCAAGGAGTCTATTGACGACTTCAACGGTAAGTGGCTCATTCCCATGATTTACACACGTAACGAGCAATGCAGGTCAAACCTGTCAGCTTGCATATAGAGAAAAGTTGGTAGTAGCAGTTAATCAGCTCATACACTATCTTTACATAAAGCTGGTGGAATGTCTAGGTATTATGCTACGTGAATTTTTTCTGTTGCTTGGTAGTTCTCAAGTGACTCTTCAAGAATGTCATATGCTTTTTGTGTTTTTTTATAGACATCTTCAAACGATGTTGGCCCATCGACTGTTCTTAACTCACTAATATATAATTTACCAGTATCTACATCCAAAGATTTTAATCTCACTAGCTCATAACTAAATAACGCCTCACCCTCCTCACCTTTCTTATCTGATATTTGCAATGATTTGACATCTTCAGGAGTAAGTATCTCATGAGGAATATGGCCATGTTTGACGAATCATAATTGCACAAGTGCACTCACCACATTGATGTAATGTTTAACTCTCTCAGGTGAGGCTCCTATAGCTCTCCAGTCATTTGCAAACAATTTTTCTCTTACAAACTGTGTGATAGCTATATGGTTTTCAAAATTATCTCCTGCAAGGTAGTTGATATGCGTTCAAGTGATATTTGTTGATTTTCTATGTCCTTGAGAGACACTCATCAACTTGTCATGGATACCTTTATAACGCTCTACTGCATTTGAATGGACTGGGATAAATTCTTGATTTGGTACAACGATATTAGCCAAATAAAGTCCATAACCAGTAACAATATTTTCAATTATGCGAAATGTCTCAGCTAGTTCGTCCTGACAACGCTGTAAACAGTCTTTGGGAAAAGGATTATAAATTTCCAACTGAGAAGCATCCAACTCAGGTTTTACGATTTTTCACCCTGCTATTTGCGTCAATTTCTTATACACACTCCTCCCTTCCAACAAATGCAAAATCTGCGTTGAAGCAATATTCCCATCTATATAGTTGACGATTTTCCCGTCATTATCAACGATATTTACTTCTAGCTCAAATCCGAGCGTTCATACATACTTTTCCATAGTCCCACCAGTTTAAAGATAAATAGTTTTTATAATTAATAACGTAATATTCCTAATGCATCTTTAAGTTCTCTCAATGTCTCCTTCGCTATCTCCCTTTCATATTCACTTCAGAGTATCAATGCATCACGAACTTTCTCTGGATCTTGTTCTATTTCAACCCTTTTCTGTCTTATCGGTTCCAATAATCTATTTAATGTATCGGTAAGTAAGATCTTCATTTCACTATCACTTGGCGCATTCTCTCCACCAGTTCTATAGCGTTCTTTATACATTTCCAAGAGAGCTCTATCCTCAAAGAAAACATCTAAATAGGTGAAGACAACGTTTCATTCAGGATTTCCTGGATCGTACTTTGTGAGACGATTAGGATCAGTAAACATCTTTTTTACTTTCTTTTCCACCTCGCTTGCACTGTCAGAGAGCATAATCGCATTTCCGAGGCTTTTGCTCATTTTATCCTGCCCATCGACACCGACCAATCTAGGGGTATCACCCAAAAGTGCAAATGGTTTATGAGGGAACACTACTCTGAACTTTTTATTAATTTTTTGTGCAACTGCTCTCGTCATTTCAATATGGGGGATTTGATCTTCTCACACCGCAATGATTTCTCACTTAGGCAACAAAATATCAGCTGCCTGGCTTGTAGGATAGGTATAGAATGCGACTGACAAACCTGATTCATCTTTACTTCATTCAAGTATTTTTTGCATTTCATTCTTCAATGTAGGATTTCTATCAAGCGTTCCTTTCGAGATAAATGTCTGTAGAAATTGCGTTAACTCTGCAGTTTCAGGGACGTAGCTTTGTACCACAAAATGAGATTTTAATGGATCGAGTCCCACAGACATCCGATCAATAGCGACTTCACGAACTGAATTTCTCACAATACTTGGATCTTCAAAATTATCAGAAAGTGCGTGATAATCAGCAATTAGAAACAAACAGTCTACATTGTCTATATCTTGGAGCTCTTTCCAGGTTTGTAATGCCCCTACGTAGTGGCCCAAGTGGAGCTTTCCGCTTGGTCTCATCCCCGTAAGGCATCTGATAGATTCAGTACGAATCTCTGCAACTTTTTTCACCTCATCGATACCCTCTTTCCCTCTCAGTACTCGTTTTGGGTATTTACTTTCTTCGTTTGCACGAATATCCATGATTGATCGATAACAAGATAAAGCTATTCAGTGATCGGTCTATTTTTCGCCTCTGAGATCTTTTCTTTGGTAGATTGTATATTCCCCAGTAAGAAGTTTTTTACAGACATCTCCTTCCCACTTTCTGCGGTACTGAGAGCTCATGTCCCTGGCACAACATCAATATAAATATCCAATGCAACATGCTTCAATACCGCTTCATGTGACTGCCTAAATCTTAAAATGCCTGTACTCACCAGAGTATGAATCTCTCTTAGGCTATCTAACTCATATCTATCCACATAATCAATAAGCGACTTATTTTTGTTGATTCTTTCTCTTGCGGCTACAATCATCTTTTTCCCATGTCTAGGGTAGATATTAATGTTTTCATCTACATATCATGGAATATTTGCATCCAAAGATCCTAATCAGATCAATAGATCTAATATTGGTATTGATGAACTAAATGCACCACTCGCTCCTCTATGATGATACTCTATTTCTTTTACCTCTTTAAACGACTGACGGAATACCATAAAGTCTTTGCTACTTATTCTATGGAACTCTCACAATTTTTTCATTACGCCTTGCCATTCGTTACTGAATGTTTCAACATAGGTTGTTAGTAGTTCATGATCAATAATTCATGTATCACACATTTTTAAAATATCGATCATAGTATTGATCACTGGCTCAAATTTTTGTTCAATCTGATTGTGTCCGATATAAAAATCTAATTCGCTGATACCAACTTTCCCTTTAAAGAACAGTCTCGGATCTTGATTGAGCGGATTTATGAAAATCAAGTCTTCGTAGGTTAACTGAGGCGATCTATCATTGAATTTAGCTATCTCCTCAACAATTACTTTTAGTGCTCGATAAGGTTTCTTAAGATAGACCTAATAGAAAGCTTTTAGGAAGAGCAAATCTAAAAGAGCTAGATCTGGATCTTCTAAGTGCTTGAAAAAAACAGTTCCTTGTTCTATATATTGTACCAATATGCTATCTACTTCTCTATTTAATTTCTCTAGTTCGGCTGGATCATATGCTGCATCCAAACTATCTAGTTTCATCTCTCCTGTTACGAAACTACTAATGGTCGGAAATGGACGCAGGGGTTGTATGTTCAGGTTATCTGCTAGTTCCGCAGAGACATCCTCTTTGAAAAGATTTTTGGACGTAGCTTTCCATTCTCTTGTCAAATCACTGTTTCCTGAACTTCCACTTGTTAGTTCGACCATACTGATATAATTAAGAAATAAGACGACTTACCTATAATTAATATCAACCCTTCAGCAATAATTCTTCATATTCAAAAAAATGGTTATAAGATAGATTATGAGTTTGTCAAGTACAGTTAAACAGTTCTTGCACTATCCAACAAATACCAATACAATGGCTCTTTCTAAGAGTATAATTTAGTTAGTACATGGCACCTATGCTTCATACAACGGTCAAAGTAATAATTTTTCTAGCATGTTTGCTTCTACTGGGATGAGGATATTATTTTTTTGTTAAGCGCTTTTCTGCTAAAGACGCACTAGTAAGTCCCCCAATCACGTGACTTCCGAGCACACAATTTACTTCCAAATGAACTGTTGTAAAAAACGAACCTAATGAACCTAGCGAGATTCCATCTGAAATAAATTTAACTATACCCTTCTTCTCTCAAGCACCAGATGCTGATCGATCGCTCCCCTGGAAAGAAGCGTGCGAAGAGGCAAGCATTGCATTGGCTGCTTATTACCTCAAAGATCAACCACTTACGATAGAACAGTTCAAAAAAGATATTGTTGGTATGGTAGCGCTTGAAGAAGAGCTCTTCGGCGGAGATATTGATATTACCTTAGAACAAATTGCAGAACTCTATGAAAAGTTTTATGGTATTGGTTCCACAAAGATTATAGAAAATCCCACAATCGACCAGATCAAAAACGAGCTTGCGCAAGGACATCCAATTGTGGCTCCCTTTGCTGGAAAACAGTTAGACAATCCATACTTTACGAGCGGGTGACCTAGATATCATGTACTGGTGATAAGATGATATGACAAAAAATATTTCTATACAAATGATGTCTGAACCAAACGTGGAAATAACTTCCGTTACACCTATAAAAATCTTCTCGACTCACTACACGATCTCATAAGAGTATGAGAAGGCGAGATGAGCCAGTGAACAAAACGTATTTTAGTCATTCGTAAAAAGTAATGAGTGAGGTGGTTCCACTGCTACCAGATGAGTCGTTAACGTTAAAGCTCAAGAGAAAAGGAGTATGGATCTACCTACTCAGTTTTATCGTCATGCCGTTCAGTTATATCATCAAAGTGATTGTTTCCAACGATCTTTCAGTCGGAGATGTAGGCTTGATGTACAGTATTTTGGGGTTTGTGGGGATACGGTCTGTCTATAACGATTTAGGTCTGACTGATGCGCTCCAGTACTATGTACCCAAATATATCATCCAAGAAAAGTTTGAAAAGTTAAGGGGCCTGCTCTTTACAGTTATCTGATTACAGCTGTGAAGCGGCCTGCTTTTGGGTGGAGCTATGTTTATAGGAGCGGATCGATTAGCAACACACTACTTTTCATCTCCAGAGGTTGCGGATATTTTGCAATACTTTGGATTGTATTTTCTGTTACTCAATCTTTTCCAGGCAGCTCAATCATTCTACTTTAGTCTGCAGCATGTAAAACTAGAAAAAACAATCGAGCTAGTTAGAATGTGACTAGTAACTCTCCTCATCGTAGGAGTATGGAAAGCATCACTCTTAACCTTACAAACCTTTGCTGTGGCATGGTTGTTCTGATTGATCTTGGCTTTAATCATAAGCGTAGTAATTTTCAAAAAAAAGTACTATGCCAATTTCCTTATCTGACCCTATGAGATTTCAAGGGTTGATCTAAAAGCACGGCTTCTCTATGGCTTCTGGTCGCTATTGTGAGCAAATGCATGGACGATTATCAGCCAAATTGATCTTCAAACAATCCTTTATTTTTCAGGAAAAGAAGCTGCGGGATACTGGACCAACTATATGTCCATCACTTCCTTACTTATTTTTGCATTCGTTCCGCTCCTCTCATTTTGTTTTCCTGTGTTTACTGAGCTAATAGAGAAAAAAAGATTTGGGGAATTAAATAGAGCAAGAAGACTCATGCTAGTGGGTATTGTGGTCTATGGTATTCTCCTAGGAGTTATTGCCAAACTCTATGGTATTGAGATTACGACGATGGTTTTCTGAAATAAGTATATCCTCACCGGAGAGCTATTGGTGTATAGTGCACGACTATTGATAACACCGTTGCTTGGTATCCTCAACTTCCAATATATCAGAAGCCATGGAAAAATAAAACGAGTCGCTTCCATGCAAATGATCGTCCTGGTGCTACACCTTGTTATCTCTCGAGCAATTATGCTCTCTACAAAAAACTATTTCTATCTAGCGATTGTGTTACATCTAAGTCATCTGCTCTTCTATTTAATTACGGAACGGTATATTGCAAAACGTGTCGTTAAGTTTCAACATTAATCCAATGGGCGGTCGACGGGACTTGAACCCGCGATCCTCGGTACCACAAACCGATGCTTTACCAGCTAAGCTACGACCGCCATTTGCACAACAAACAAATGTCGTGAGCGATATGTATAGGAATATCCGAGGCTTTTTCAAGAAAAGCGAACAAATACAGTGAATTTTATTACTATTTTGTCAATTGCACTTGTTTTGGAGAGAAAAGTCGCTATGCAAATGGTGACAGTGACAGAAGATCCTTAACTTAAATCATTACATATGCAATTTGGGAAACTAACTAGTTCGACTAACTGGCAACGGTTAAACGGACAAAAATTAGGATGTTCACTCAACGAAGCAGTTGAAAATATCCTAATAAAAGAACAACAAGCAGGCAACCAAATGAAAGTCTGCATCGGTACAGATAGTCAAGTGAAAGGACAGTTCGTAGAGTTCGTGACGGTTATTGTCTTTATACGGACAGGAAAAGGTGGCTTTATGTTCAAACACAGAGCTACCTACGATTGTAAGCTTCAGACAAAGCGACGAATGTTAATGGAGGTATCAGACTCTATCGACGTCGGCTACGGACTGAATGAACTACTTGAAATATATGATGTAGACATGGAAATCCATGCCGATATCAACAAACAATCCAAGTTCCAAAGCAATTTGGCTTTCAAAGAAGCTATGGGATATGTCTTGGGGATGGGATTTGTTTTCGTCGCAAAACCTGATGCCTACGCAAGTTCTACTTGCGCAGACAGGGTTGTCAAGGGAGGGAGTTGGCCGAAGGCTGTAAAAAAAGTCGCTTAATTAATCTCGCGACTATTCTATAAAAAATAAGTGATTATTGAAGTCAGGCGGAGGATCTCCCGTCTGACTTTTTTTTATTCAAAAAAATATCTCCCAAAAGAGTCTTTTTCGAAACAAATAGTTGAGTAGCATCTTATAGGCTTTTATCTATAGTATAAGGTAATTAGAACAACTTTTATTCATACCAACAGATGAAATTTACTGATCTTGGATTGAACGATCCTATACTTAAAGCCTTGGGAGTACAAGGTTATGAACATCCTACCCCAATTCAGCAGCAAGCAATTCCTATTATCTTGAAGTGAAAGGATATGATTGGTTCGGCTCAGACAGGAACCGGAAAGACAGCAGCGTTTTCTCTGCCTATTTTGCATATGCTCAATAAGTCTATTGCAGAAGGGGTAAAGCAGAAAGACAAGAAAATTAGATCACTTATTATCACTCCTACCAGAGAGTTAGCAATCCAAATTGGTGAAAACATAGAAGCTTATAGTAAATTTCTCAATATTCAGCATACCGTAGTTTTCTGATGAGTGAAACAGTATGGCCAAGTGAAAGCACTCGAGAGAGGTGTGGATATTTTAGTCGCAACTCCTTGAAGATTGCTAGACCTTATTCAACAAAAAATAATACATCTCAATGCTGTAGAAATATTAGTGCTCGATGAAGCTGATCGTATGCTCGACATGTGATTTATCAACGATATCAAAAAAATACTCTTACACGTACCGAAGAAAAAACAGTCACTCTTCTTTTCTGCAACTATGCCACCAGAAATTCAGAAACTTGCAAACTCACTACTCATAGATCCCGTAAAAATTTCTGTAACACCTCAATCTTCTACGGTCGATACCGTCAAACAGTATGTCTATTTTGTAGACAGTACTCAGAAGATACAGCTCCTACTCTATCTTTTGAATGATCCCGCTATTGCTCATGCATTGGTATTTATACAAATGAAACATCGTGCTAATAAGCTCGTTGATATGTTGATAAAAAACGGTGTTACTGCATCAGCGATTCATGGAAATAAGTCACAAAGTGCAAGACAATCCGCTCTCAACAAATTTAAGAAAAGAGAGATTAGAGTGCTTGTCGCAACAGATGTAGCTGCAAGAGGTATAGATATTGATGATCTTTCACATGTGATCTTATTTGAGATGCCAGTGGAGCCAGAAACATACGTACATCGTATAGGAAGAACTGGAAGAGCCGGACAAAACGGAATCGCTATTTCGTTTTGTGATCATAGCGAGAAAAAAACATTAGAGACTATTGAAAAACTTATATGACAGAAAATTCCTGTAGCAAAAGATCATCCTTTTCATATCGACTTACATACCACTAGACCACAACCTGCTGCTCCTGATGCATATCGCCCAAGAAATCACAGAAGTGGAGGAGGAAAAGGTCAAGGCAAGCCATCTATCGGGAAAACGCCATATACATGAGGGAAACGCACAGAAGACGGTGCTAAGAAAGCTTACTCTGGAGTGCATGCAAAACACTCTGGATGATCATCAAAAAGTCCTCATAGCTCAAAACATACTGATAAACCTACATGAACTAGTGGAGCTCCCAAACATCAAAAAAGTTCTTCGAAAAGAGACTCTGATAGAAGAAGATCATTTTCGAGATAATAGATAGAAAAAATTATGTGATGCTAAGTCCCTTTTCTTGTTTCAATAAATTGATCACATACAACGTATGGCGACTAGTTTTAAGTATCTCTGCAATATCCTGATTGGTTAATCACTCTTCTTCCTTATTTTCAATTAAGGTTTGCTCTTGTAAGAAGCTATACAAGGTAGCATCTTCTGACTCTTCCTTGGTCTGAGAATTTTCTTCAACTCAATCTAATGAAATTGCATGTTCAATTTGTTGACACAAATGCATTCGATACATCGCAATATGTTCTTCTTCCATATAAGAAATATGTTCTATATGGTGCATGTTATCCTTGATGAGCTTAGCTGCATCCAAGAGAGAGTATATTCTATCTTGGATTTTATTGAGTTTAGCTACTGTCCCATTGATAAACTCCTCTTTTGGAAGACGAATAATAAAGGTATAAAGATCTGCTTCAATCTCCTTGATGTCTGTATACTCTTTGATGCGAGCTTGTAAAGAATCAGGGTGATACTGTACTATCACTTCTTTCAACTCACTTTTGGTTTTAGATATTTTTTGCCAAAGACGCTTCCATCGAGGCTCGCTTTCAAAGTGATCCATCATCTCCTCCTCAAACTTAGGTTTGTGAAAACCAAAACAACTTTCAATAAACTCGTGCACACTAGTACGCAAAGTAATAACATCTTTTTCCAATGCTACTAATACTTCTTCAGGCATATTGGTTGCAACCTTATGGATATAAAGCAAGATATCTCCTTTATTTTCAGGCATAACACGACTTATCCATCTAGTATACACTCCTACCAATGGAGAAAGTAAAATAACTCAGGTAAGATTGAAAAGCGTATGAAAAACTGTGAGAGAAATAATTGGATCCTTATTTTTAACAATGAGTCATATAAGTTGTAACACTTGTGGAAGAAATCATATTATTAAAATAGTACAAATTACATTGAATAGGAGATGACCAATCATAAGTTGTTTCTTTACTATACTCTTCCCAGTTGAAGAAAGTGATCACATAAGAGCAGTGGAGATTGAACTTCATAGATTTGCTCCGATCATGATACTTACTGCAACCTCAAAGGTGATTAACTGAGCATGCAACGCAGCAAGCAAAACTACTGATGTAGCTGCACTAGTCTGCATGATAAGCGCCATTGCTAACCCTATAAGTATAGCTGGTAGTAAGCCAATATTTACAAACATAGACATGTCTACTTGTGTCGTGATCAATGCCACTGACTCTTTAAGAAAGTTCAATCACAAAAATAGTAACCCAAATCCAAAGAGTAACTTACATCGTCCATACCACTTACTATACTCATTGGTAAAGAGCAATCCAAATCACCCTGCACCCACAAAATAAAATGCTATAGAAAATATATTCGCTTTGAATCATAACAATGCAACCATCCATGGCGTAATCGTTGATCCAAGATTTGCGCCCACAATAACACTCATTGCATTATGTAAACTTAGTATACCAGCTCATACAAACCCCACAACAATCATTGAGACAATTGTACTACTCTGCGCCAATGCCGTCATTCATACTCACATAGTTACACCCTTTCGAACTTTATTTGTATAGTGCTGTAAGACACGCTTAATAGTTTTCCCTCATAGTTGTTTTATGGCTTGCTCAAATTGAAGCATTCCAAAAATGAATAATCCTATACCTCCAATCAACTCTCCCACTGACATGCTAATAGTTGAACTATAAATATTCTGAATATACTTGACATAATAATACCTATAACAGCAGTATTTGTCAAAGAAACAGCGATCATTAAAGTGACTAGCACATAGAAAAATGGCTCTAGAAAGCCTATCTAATACTAAATATCATAAAAAACTCTCGTTAGAGAGCTCACGGTATAGTAAGTACTATGGCATTTCTAATTGGGAGTATGGCCAGCATGTCATAATTTATAGCCAAATCCTTTCACCGTTACTATGAGTTCTTTATCTAACTTTTTTCTGAGATTAGAAATATAGACATCAAGTTTGCTATCATTTTCAAATAGTGAATCACTTCATCGGACTTGATCTACTAAATCAGTTCTACTAATAACTTTTTCATTTCGATCAATCAAACAAACAAGTATTTGAAACTCTTTGAGAGGTAGTGGAATTTCTTCTCATCACTTCAGTACTAAATTTGAATCTATATGAACTTCTATATCGCGTCGGCGGAAAATATCTTGTGGCTGCCCTCTTTTTACAATAGCTTGAATACGCATTCGTAACTCTTCTAGAGCAAACGGCTTCACTAAATAGTCATCTGCTCCCGCGTCATAGCTTTGGAACTTATCATCCAGTTGTCATTTTGCTGTCGCCATTATAACAGGTGTTTTCTTCTGTCTTCTGAG
>Ga0163144_10007735_pt1 | contig 23471 bp, 18 predicted proteins | sample OliLak19BULKMAT1_FD_123175 | JGI IMG/M metagenome (GOLD analysis project Ga0163144, IMG submission 123175) | Freshwater microbial mat bacterial communities from Lake Vanda, McMurdo Dry Valleys, Antarctica - Oligotrophic Lake LV.19.BULKMAT1 | ecosystem: Environmental > Aquatic > Freshwater >...
TCACGCTCTGCGCCTCCAGCTCGGCCTGAGTTGGCACCAGCCACCCGCGCTCGCGCAGCAACGCCAGCGTGCGCTGCGCGGTCGCCGTCTGCGAGTGCTGGCGGACCAGCCTGTTGAGGATTAGCCGCGACCCCGGCGCATCGCCCCGGCGTAGATGCCAGTCGGCGGCGTCGAGCATCTGCTGCGCGCCAGACTCATCGATCCGCGCGCCCAGCGCCTCATCGAGCCCAAGCTGCTCGGCCTGGGCCGGATAATCACGCCTGAAACGGTCGATCAGCAGGCGCGAATCCAGCAGCTTGGTGCTGTCATACCTCGGGCCCTTGAACCGCCCCAGGTTGGCGAAGATCTGCCGCTGACGGGCCCGCATCGTGTACGCGCTGCGCGGGTGGTTCTGCTGGAAGAGCTCGTAGGCGATCGCGGCACTCTCAAGGTCGCGCGTGCGGTAGTAGTAATCTGCAAGCTCGATGCTCGCACGCTCCGCCAGACGCGAGCCCGGCAGCCGCTCGTGCACCCGCAGCAGCAGCTCCTCGCCAACTTCCGCGGCGTCGACCCACCGGATGCCGGCCATCTTCCGACGCGTCCCGTTGACATACCGCACCGCGATATCAAGCTCGCGCTCCACCGCCGTCACGTACTCGGGCGAACCCGGAAAGCTCTTGATCAGCGACTCATAGTCGTACAGCGCCTGATACTCATCGCCCGCGGCGCTCTGCGCATCGGCCCGCAGCAAATACGCCTGCGGCAGCAGCGGATGGTCCGTCCGCTCACGCGCCGAGAGCCACCGATCGATGACGTCGAACCCGCGCCGCGCCTGGCCCTGCGCCAGCTCGCGACGGGCCTCAGACAGCACAGCCTCGTCGGTGCCCTCAGCCGGGCCTGAGACCATCGTCCAGTTACCCTGCGCATCTAACGTGTACCCCGGCGTGACCTGACCGGCGGTGCCGCGCTGAGCTGGCCCGACGTCCATCAGACGCTCGCGCGGATCTTGCCCACTTGGCAGGTTCAGCGCTCGCGCGCCCGGAGTGACTTGAGGCCCGCCCTTTCCGCTTTCACCGCTGGCGCGAACCACCGCCGACGCTCCGGGTGCCGCATTGCCAGCCTCAGCCTTCGCGCCGGTGCCACAGCCGCTGACAATCAACGACAACAGCGCGCCGCCCGCCGTGAGCGTAAGACGCAGGACGGCCAGCGAAAACTCACTAGCGCCATCGCCCGCGGGGCACCGCGTGCCGCCGCCGCTTCGCTCGAGCCCTCGCGCTGCTTTGCAAGACCAACGCTGCATCCGCCCAGCATAGCCAGAGGCGCCCGTCAACGCTCACAGCCCGCGCTGCTGGCGAAGCTTCTGCGTCAGCTCGGCCTCTGCGGCAGCCCAGTTGCTCGCGTCGTCGCCGCCCTCGCGCAGCCAGCGCAAGTACGCCGTGAGCTGAACTTCATGGAAGGCTGGCCGAAGCTCAGCGTCTGCCTCTGGGGCCGCCACGTCTTCGGCCACCGCGAGCCCACTGATGCCGTGGTCCATGCCTCCAATCTGGCGATCGATCTGGCGATCGCTTTGGCGATCAGCGCCGACAGAGTGGTTGGGTTGTACGACGTCAAAAGTGCGCCTCGCCATTTGATACCTCCTGAAGACCCCTTGATGCTACCAGACGCACCCCCGAGCGGGTTCGCGCTCCCACGAATTGCGACACAATTTCGCCAGTTAAACATGGCCAACACCCGCGCTGGGGTGCCTACAAACCACGGACGAATCCGCAGTTCGAGTACGCCCGCCCGCAAACTCCCGCCCGCAAACTCTCGCCCCGCACTTGCGCCCGCCCCGCACTTACGCCCCCGCTCACCCGCGCCCGCCTTGCGTTCCTCGCAAAGACCAGACCTGTGGAGCTTACCACCCTTCGTCAATTCGTCGCCATCGCCAAGGTCGGCAGCCTCACTGAGGCAGCCCGAACCCTCGGCGTCGGGCAGCCCGCACTCTCGATCATGCTCAGCAAGCTTGACGCCCACGTCGGCACACCGCTCACGCACCGGACCCGACGCGGCATAGAGCTCAGCGACGCAGGACGCGTCTTCCTCACCTTCGCCACCGAGGCGCTGCGCCAGGCCGACCAAGGCGTCTCCGCCGTCCGCGAACTCGTCGGGCTCGCCGCCGGTTCGCTGCGGATCGGCGGCGGGGCGACCGCCATCACTTACATCCTTCCGCCCGCGGTCTCGGGCTTCCGTCGTCAGCACCCCGGCGTCCGCTTCTACTTGCGTGAGGCGGGCTCGAGCGACGTGGCCGCCGCCGTTGCCAGCGGCGAGCTTGACCTTGGCATCGTCACGCTGCCAACCCCCGCCGCCGACGAGCACCGCCTGCTGATTGCCCCGCTGGCCGATGACGAGCTGCGCCTGATCGTCCCCGACAAGCACGCGCTGGCCCGCAAGGCCGCCTTTGACTGGCCAGACCTCACCGGCGTGCCGGTCGTCGCCTTCGAGCGCGGCAGCGCGGTACGCGAACTCATCGACTCGCGCGCGAAAGCCGCCGGCGTGACCCTTGACGTTGTGATGGAGCTGCGCGCCATCGAGCCGATCAAGCGGATGGTCGCCGCGGGCATCGGCGTCGGGTTCGTCAGCCGCTTCGCCCTGCCGTCGCGCGCCGGGCTTCGCTGCAAGCAGCCGCTGATCCGCAAGCTCGCGCTGGTCCGCTCCAGCCAGCGTCCGCCCAGCGTCGCCGCCGCGGCCTTCGAGAAGACGCTGCTCGCCACGCTCCGCCGGGCCCAGTCGCCCCCAACGCTGTCCCGCTACGCCTAGAACCAAGCTCTCTCGCCCCGCGCCCTGACCAACAGGAATCACGACATGAGCACTACCAACCCGGCTGCTGGCCCCACCGCCGCCACCGCCTCAAGCCCCACCGCCGATCTCGGCGCCGTGCGCGAGTTGATGGCCCGGCAGGCCATCGACGCGTGGGTCGTCTATGACCTTCGCGGGTCTTCACAGGTGCTGCCGCGCCTGCTCGGCGGCAAGCAGCACCTGACGCGCCGGGTCTTTTGGATCTTGCACAGGAGCGCCCGCGAGCCGCGCGTGCTTTGCCACAACATCGACACCGAGGCGTTCAAGAAGCTCGCGATCCCCTTTACAACCTACGCCGGCTGGGCCGACCTTCCTGCCGCGCTCGCCGCCGCGTTGAAAGGTTCGCCGGGGGGCGAGGCGGGGGGCGAGCTGGGGGGTAAGCTGGCAGGCGCGCACACCGGCACCAAACGCATCGCCATGGAGTACTCACCGGGCGGCGCGCTGCCCGTGGCCAGCACCGTTGACGCCGGGACTATCGAGCTGGTCCGGGCCCTGGGCCTTGAGGTCGTCAGCTCTGCCGACATCGTCCAGCGCTGGGCCGCCCGCTGGAGTGAGGCCGGGCTCGACGCCCACCGCCGCGCCAGCGCGGTCACAGCGCTCATCATGCCCGAGGCCTTCGCGTTCATCGCCGCGCAAGTCCGCGCCCACGGCGTGTGCCAAGAGCGCGCCGCGCAGGCCTTCATCACCGGCCGCTTCAAGGCCGAGGGCCTGGCCTGGCCCGACGACCCGATCGTCTCGGTCAACGACAACAGCGGCAGCCCGCACTACGGGCCCGACCAGCACCGCTCCAGCCCGATCCGCCCGGGCGACTGGGTGCTGATCGATCTGTGGTGCCGGTATGAAACTCTTGACGGGGTCAGCCTTGGTGACGCGGCGATCTTCAGCGACATCACGTGGACGGGCTTTGTAGGTGCCAGCGTGCCCAGCGAGCACCGCCGGGTCTTTGATGCCGTGCGAAATGCGCGTGACGCCACGCTGAACGCCGCAAAGACCGCGTGGGCGCAGCAGCGTCCTATTGAGGGCTGGCAGCTTGACGACGCGGCGCGGAGTGTCCTGCACGCCGCCGGGCTCGACGCGTTCATCAAGCACCGCACCGGGCACTCTCTGAGTCCCGGCGCGCTGGTCCACGGCATCGGGATGAACCTCGACAACCTCGAGTCTCACGACACACGCACGATGCTCGCGGGTACGGGCTTTACCATCGAACCCGGGGCCTACACGCCCGGCTTCGGCGTCCGCAATGAGATCAATATCTACGTCGACCCCACGCACGGGCCGGTGGTGACTAGCTGCGTGCAAGACCAGCCCACGCTCGTAATCTGACCGCGCCGATTGACAGACCGGTGAATATCCCCGATCTGGCGCCATCGTAAAAATCTGTGTGCGCTCACCCTCACGCACACGTCCGCATGCGCTCGCCCGCAGAAGATAAGTTTCTCGCCCGCACGGCCCATGGCACGCCGGTGGCTCAGCTACGCTCTGCGCCGCTAAAGAGGAGCCCACGGATGAACGAAGCCCAATTCTGGACGCTGATCGAGAAGGCCAGCAAGCTCGGCAAGCGCGACGAGGATGAAACCTGCGAGGCGCTGTTTGAGGCCCTCACCAAGATGAAGATCAAGGACCTCGCGGCCTTTGACTCGCACATGCACCAGGCCCTGGCCCGCGCCCACAACTGGAAGCTCTGGGGTGCCGCGTACCTGCTGCAGGGCGGGTGCAGCGACGATGGGTTCCTGCACTTCCGACTCTGGGCCGTCTCGCAGGGCAAGGCCGCCTTTGAGGCGATCCTCGCCAATCCGGACAAGTCCCTCTCCGCCATGGAGTTTGAAGAGCCCGACATGGAGACCACCATGGAGGGCCTGCTCTACGTCGTCGCCGACGCGTTCGACGAGATCGCCGGCGACAACGATGAGCTCCCCGACGTTGAGCTGCCCGAAGACCCCGCCGGCGAACGATTCGACTTCGAGGACGAGCAGGTCATGGCCGCCGCCTATCCCAAGCTGTGGGACGCGTACGGGCCAGACTCCCAGGGTGAAGATGAGGACGAGGACGACGGCGACGAGACCGAGTTCGACGACGCCGACGAAGATGAGGGTGACGACGAAGATGAAGACGGCGGCGATGACGCCGAGAGCGGTGAGGACGACGACGACGGCGAGAGCAACCCGACCAGCCCCCACTGACCCATACGGCCCGCACTGACCCATACGGCCCGCACTCTCTGCGAGCATCCGCATGATGTTCATGAGCCTGATCCCGATGGGCCTGGTGGTCGTGGCAATCGTCTTCTGCGTGCGATCTCTATACCGAGAATTCATGCTCGAAGCCCGGGTCCTGACGCCCTCCGCCTGCGCCCACTGCGAGCACGAGGCAACACACTCAATGGTCGTCGCTGGTCGCTGCCCGGAGTGCGGGACGCCCTACCTGGTCGGTGGCATCGTGACGCCCGCGGTGCGCATGCGCGACCACACAGTCCGAAGCGGGGCCTACGCCGCGTGCCTGGTGATCGGGCTCGTTGGCTCATCGCTGGTCTTCTTCTCGCTTAACGCGCTGGTCCCGAGCCTGATAAATGACGAGATCGCTCGGGGCGTGTCGTGGCTGGCGCTCGTGCTGGTGATCATCGGCGCGATGGTCACCGCCATCGTGCTACGCCGCCGCAGGGTGAAGCTCGCGGTAGCCCAGTATGCCGTGGCGCACGAGGCCGGATCAAAGGTCACGCCCGGTGACTGATATTGACTGGCGCAATACAATCTCGTGCTTTGATTGATTGTCTTTACACCACCCGACGGGTGATAGTTGAACGGTGGGCCGAAGTCCGGCCCGTGAGCTTCCCTGGAGACAACCATGACCAACCACGACCCGTTCGGTGCGAAGGCGACCCTTTCTGTCGGCGGCACCAGCTACACGTACTACCGCCTGGCGGCGCTGACGGAGCGGAAGGTCGGGCGCCCGATCGAAGAGCTGCCTTACTCGATCCGCGTGCTGCTGGAGAGCATGCTGCGGAGCGTGGACGGGTTCGTAGTCAGCAACGACGACGTGGCGGGGATGGCGGGGTACAACGCCAAGAGCCCGGGCAAGGGCGAGGTCCCGTTCATGGTCGGGCGTGTGGTGCTGCAGGACTTTACCGGCGTGCCGTGCGTGGTGGACCTGGCGGCGATGCGTGCGGCGATGAAGGCGCTGGGGGGCGACCCGAACCTGATCAACCCGCTGGTGCCGTGCGACCTGGTGATCGACCACAGCGTGCAGGTTGATGCCTTTGGCCCCGGTGAGGGCGGCGCGACGGCGCTGACGATCAACAGCAAGCGTGAGTTTGAGCGGAACAACGAGCGGTACGAGTTCCTCAAGTGGGGCCAGCAGAGCCTGAGCAACTTCCGGTGCGTGCCCCCGGCGACGGGGATTGTGCACCAGGTGAACCTTGAGTACCTCTCGCCGGGCGTGCTGACAAAGACTGTCTGCCATGCGGAGCGTGGGGACACCCAGGCGCAAGAGACGGTGGTGTACCCGGACTCGTGCGTGGGGACCGACAGCCACACGACGATGATCAACGGGATGGGCGTGGTGGGCTGGGGCGTGGGCGGGATTGAGGCCGAGGCCGTGATGCTGGGTCAGCCTTACTACATGCTTGCGCCGGAGGTGATCGGGTTCAAGCTGGTCGGCAAGCTGCCCGAGGGGACGACGGCGACGGACCTCGTGCTGACTATCACGCAGATTCTGCGGAAGCGCGGGGTGGTGGACAAGTTCGTTGAGTTCTTCGGGCCCGGGATCGCGGCGCTGGCGGTGCCTGACCGGGCGACGATCGCGAACATGGCGCCCGAGTATGGCGCGACGATGGGGTTCTTTCCGGTGGACGCGAACACGATCGCGTACATGAAGTTCACGGGGCGTGAGGCGCAGGCGGCGCTGACTGAGGCGTACTGCAAGGCGAACATGCTGTGGTGGGAGGAGGGGACGCGCGACCCGGTATTTACCGATGTGATGGAGCTGGACCTGGACACGGTGCAGCCGAGCCTGGCGGGGCCGAAGCGTCCGCAGGACCGTGTGGACCTCAAGGGCGTAAAGGCTGAGTTTTTGCGGGGCCTGGGCGCGCCGCTGGGGAACACGAGCTTCGGGCTTTCGCTGGAGAAGATCTTCGGCTCGTTCGGGAACGTCAAGGGTGCGCACGCGGAGGGCGGCGGGCAGAGCAAGCTGACGCACGGCGCGGTGGTGATTGCGGCGATCACCAGCTGCACGAACACGAGCAACCCTGATGTGCTGATCGCGGCGGGGCTGGTGGCGCGCAAGGCGCGGGCGCTGGGGCTGAACAGCAAGCCGTGGGTCAAGACGAGCCTTGCGCCGGGCTCGCGCGTGGTGACGGACTATTTGGACAAGGCGGGCTTGTCGGCGGACCTTGACGCGCTGGGCTTCCAGACCGTGGGCTACGGGTGCACCACGTGCATCGGCAACAGCGGCCCGCTGCCTGAGGCGGTCGAGGCGGCGATCAAGGAGGGCGACTTGGTAGCGGCCAGCGTGCTGAGCGGCAACCGAAACTTCGAGGGACGCGTGCACCCGGCGGTGAAGGCGAACTTTCTGGCCAGCCCGCCGCTGGTGGTGGCGTACGCGATCGCTGGGAGTGTGGCGGTTGACCTTGCGACCGAGGCGCTGGGCGTGGGGCATGACGGGAAGCCGGTGATGCTCAAGGACATCTGGCCGACGCACGCGGAGGTGCAGGCGCTCAAGGCGCAGTGCGTGACGCCCGAGCAGTTCAAGAGCCAGTACGCGCGGGTCTTTAGCGCCAACGAGACGTGGAACCAGGTGCCTGTGACCAAGAGCGAGCTGTACGGGTGGAACGCCAAGAGCACGTACATCCAGCACCCGCCGTACTTTGAGGGGATGAGCGCCTTGGCGGCGACGGGCGCGATGGCGTCGATCGCGGGCGCGCGGGTGCTGGTGAGCGTGGGCGACAGCGTGACGACCGACCACATCAGCCCGGCGGGCGACATCGCGGAGAAGAGCCCCGCGGGCGAGTATCTCAAGGGGCTGGGCGTCCCGCGCAGCGAGTTCAACAGCTACGGCAGCCGGCGCGGGAACGACCGCGTGATGACGCGCGGGACGTTTGCCAACGTGCGTGTGAAGAACAAGCTGACGGGGGTGGCGACCGACGGCGGGCCCGCGCCCGCGATCAAAGAGGGCTGGTGGACGCGCGACTTCACGCAAGCACAGGACGGGGCGGGCGCGCCGCTGGCAACGATCTTTGACGCCAGCGCGAACTACAAGCGTGCGGGGACGGCGCTGATCGTGCTTGCGGGCAAGGACTACGGGATGGGCTCGTCGCGCGACTGGGCGGCAAAGGGGACGATGCTGCTGGGCGTGCGGGCGGTGATCGCCGAGAGCTTTGAGCGGATCCACCGAGGGAACCTGGTGGGCATGGGCGTGCTGCCGCTGACATTTAGGGCGGGCCAGACGGCGGAGAGCCTGGGGCTGTGCCCGACCGACGCGTTCGACATCCACCTGCCAACGGAGTTTGTGCCGCGCGGCGAGATCAAGGTGACGGCGACGGCGACGCAGGGGCCCAAGACGGGCCTCAAGGTTGAGTTCATGGTGGTCTGCCGGCTGGATACGGCGGTGGAGATCCACTACTTCCGCAACGGTGGCATCTTGCAGACGGTGCTGCGCAAGCTGCTGAACGAGAGCAAGCGGCCCGCGCTGGCTGGAGTGTGAGCGGCCCCGTATGAACATCCTGTTCTTCTCCAGCATGGCGGGGGGGCCCTGGGGCGGCAGCGAGGAGCTGTGGGCGGCTGGCGCACGCGCGGCTCTAACGCGCGGGCACACAGTGGCGGTGTGCGTGTTTGATTGGCAGCCGCGGGCGGAGGCGGTGGCGGAGCTTGAGCGGCTCGGGGCCGAGATCATCGAGCGCCCGCGGCGCGAGGGGCGGCTGGCGATAGCGATGGCGCTTGGGTTGGGGCAGAGGCGCGCTTGGCTTGAGCGGGTTGAGAGGTTCAATCCGGCGGCGGTGGTGCTGAGCCAGGGCAGCGCGTTTGAGTGCGTGGCGCGGCGCGTGACGCGCCCAATTCTGGGCTGGCTGACGGATCGACCCTTGAGCGGCGGCGGGCTGGCCCAGGCCAGCTCGGTGCTGGTGAATGTTGTGCAGTTCAACCGGCCGGGGGTCAAGACGGGTTGGCTGCTGCGTCGGCGTGCGCGGGCATTGCACGCGCGGGCGGGCGCGAACCTGTTTGTGTGCCGTCGGAACGTAGAGGAGGCGGGCGAGGCGCTGGGCGGGGGCGTGCCGCGAGCGGCGGTGGTGTGCAACCCGGTGAACCTGCGTGATGTGTCGGCGTTGGCGATGCCCGGAGTTGATGGTGTGGTGCGGGTGGCGTGTGTTGGGCGGCTGGCGAGCGCGGTGAAGGGGCAGGACGTGCTGCTGGAGGCGTTGGCGATCGCGCGGGGTCAGGGCGCGCAGATCGAGCTGACTTTGGCGGGCGAGGGGCCGGACCGCGCGACACTTGAGCAGCAGGCGTTACGGCTCGGACTGGTCGCAGGTGTAGAGGCAGGCGCAAGCCGCGCGGTGCGGTTTGCAGGGCAGATGGCGGATGTGCGGGGGCTGTGGGCGGAGAACCACGCGTTGGTGCTGGCCTCGCACGCAGAGGGCACGCCGCTGGCGATGGTGGAGGCGATGCTGCTTGGGCGAAGCGCCATCGTGACGGACGTGGGCGGGTGCGCAGACTGGGTGCGAACTGGGATAGAGGGCTGGGTTGTGCCAGCGGGCGACGGCGCGGCAAAGGCGGCTTTGCTGGCGGCGGCGCTGCTTGAGCTGTGGCGATCGCGCGATCGGCTGGCGGAGCTTGGCGCGGCGGCGCGGGCGCGGGCACTGACGCTGTTTGAGCCCGACGCGGGCGGGCGGCTGATCATGCTGGTGGAACGGCTGGCGGAAGCGCGGGGCTAAACGCGCGGGGCGTTGTCTTCGAGGCCGGCCAAAGTGCCTGCGTACTGAGTTCGCAGCGGGTCGATGACCTCTTTGATGAAGCGTTCGGTCTGCTCGACGGAGCGGCCGATGTACTGCACCGGGTCCATGACGCCGTCCCAGTCAAGCTCGGCGGTCAGCTTGCCGCCGCGGGCGGTGGACTGGAAGTATGGGTCGGCCTTGAGGCGTTCGAGCAGGTCGTTGTCGAGGCCTTCGCTCTTGACGCGGAGACCGGCGGCCTGGGCGTGCTGGCGGATGACCTCGTGGTAGTGCTGGCGGTCGCCGCCGCCGGCGGGCGCGAGCTTGACGCAGGCCATGAGGATGTTCTCGGTGGCCATGAAGGGCAGCTCGGCCAGGAGGTTTTTGCGGACCGTCGCCTCGTGGACGATGAGGCCGGAGGCGACGTTGTGCATGAGGTCAAGGCAGCCGTCGAGGGCGAGGAACGCCTCGGGTAGGCTGAGTCGGCGGTTGCTGGAGTCATCGAGCGTGCGTTCAAGCCACTGGGTGGCGGCGGTGTCGTAAGCGTTGCCGACGAGGTTCATGACGAAGCGGGCGAGCCCGCAGATGCGCTCGCAGCGCATGGGGTTGCGCTTGTAGGGCATGGCGGAGGAGCCGATCTGCTTGTCTTCGAAGGGTTCGTCAAGCTCTTTGCGGTTGCAGAGCAGGCGTATGTCGGCGGCGATCTTGTGCAATACGCTCGCGACGCTGGCGAGGTCGGCGAGGATGAAGGTGTCGACCACGCGCGGGTAGGTTTGGCCCGAGAGGGTGTGCTTCGCGGGCGCGCGGTCTGTGTCGCTAAGGTGCCTGAGGGCGAGGGCCTCAAGCTGGTCGACGCGGTGGCTCTGCCCGCCGAGCAGCGCGAGGAATGACGCCTGGGTGCCGGTGGCGCCTTTGAGCCCGCGGAAGGCCGCACGCGCGCGGTTGTCGGCGATGCGCTGCTCGCAGAGGTGAAGCTCGTAGGCCCAGCCGGCGCAGCGTCGGCCAACGGTGATGGGCTGCGCGGGCTGATAGTGCGTGAAGCCGAGGGTTGGCAGCGCGCGGGTTGCGGCGGCGCGGTCGCCCAAGCTGAGAATCGAGCGGACGAGCTTGGTGTGTAGCGCGGCGAGGGCGCCGTCGATGATCATCGCGTCCGCGTTGCAGACCACGTCCTGGCTGGTCATACCCAAGTGGACGATGCCCTTGGCCTTGGGGCACGAGTCGCCCAGTGCGTGGACGTGGGCCATGACGTCATGGCGCAGCTCGCGTTCGTACTTCTCGGCGGCGTGCAATTCGGCGTCGGTGATGCCGCCGGGGCGTTTGACGACGGCGCGGAGCTCATCGACTTGTTCTTTGGTGACGGGCAGGCCGAGCTCGTGCTGAGCCTGAGCGACGGCGAGCCAGATGCGTCGCCAGGTGTTGAACTTGTGCCGAGGCGACCAGAGGCGGAGCATCTGCGGGCTGGCGTTGCGGCTGGCGAGCGGCGAGGCGTAGGTGTCGTAAGGGGATGACATCGCGGCATGGTACGGGCGGGCCTTTGGGGCTGAGAGTAAGGGTTGGGCCTTGCGGCCGGCCCGGGGCCGGGTGGGCTTCTATCCTTCCGCCCTATGGCCGACGATCGCTCCAATCTGCCCCCCTCAGGCCCAGCCTCTGGACCTTCGTCTGGCCCTTCGTCTGGCCTGTCGTCTGGCAAGCGTGCGGGGGTTGACGTTCGCGCGCGTGAGATCAAGACCGGCGCGGGGCTTGAAGAGTCAAAGTACAACACCGATGTGATCGAGTTCTTGCAGAAGTACTCGGTCTACATCATGCTGGCGATCGTGGTGATTGCCGGCGGCTGGTTCTTCTACACGCGGTTTCAGGAAAAGAAGACCGACGAGCTGGGGGCGGCGTTTGAGGCGCTGGACAAGGCCCTTGAGCCGCAGCGCAGCGGGCTGGACGTCTCGCCCGAGGTGCTTGTCTCGATCGCTGGAGATCACTCGGGCAAGGCCAGCGTCTCACTCTTGGCGCGCCTGGCGGCGGGCGACCAGTGGCTTCTCTCGAGCGCACGCGGGCTGCTGCCGGGGGCCGAGGTTGACGCGCAGACGGGTGTATCTAAGAACGCCGACGATGTGCTGACGAGCCAGGCCGCGACGGACCTTTTGGGCAAGGCCAAGGAGCAGTACGAGCTGGTCCGCGGGCAGGTCACGGGCCAGAGCGGAAAGGTGATCTTTGAGCTGCGGGCGCTGTTCGGGCTCGCGTCGGTGGCAGAGAGCGGCCAGCAGTGGGATGTGGCGAAGGGTCACTATCAGAGCGCCGAGGCGCTCGCCAAGGTTGGCGGGTACAAGCAGGTGGCCGAGTTGGCGGGCAATCGGCTGGCGGACCTCGAGACGCTCAAGGACCTGCCGGCGCTGGTGAGTGACAGCCAGATCGTGACGTTCAAAAAGCCCGAGCCGATCGCGTTGCCGATGGGCGTGCCAGGGCTGTCAATGCCGAGCCTTTCGTCACCGGGTGCGGGCTTGCCCGGTATGCCGGCATTGACGCCGCCGAGCCTGAACACGCCGCCGGCACCTCCTGCGGGGCCGAGCACGCCGCCGGCACCTGTGACTACGCCGGTGCCCGCGCCTACTTCCGCACCTAGTCCGGCGGCTGAGCCTGCGACTACTCCTGAACCTGGGGCGACCCCGAAGCCGTAGGCGGCGATGAGCCGCTCGGCAGTGAGCCCGCCTTGGCGCACAACAAGCGTCGCAAAGAACCCAAGCCAGTCGCTGACCGTGCCGACCCGCTGATCGGTCCGGGCGGGAAGCTGGACCCGCGCGCGCTTCGTGCGGCGGCGGGGCTCGATGGCTCGCCACGCGCGGCCCGGCAGACCAAGTCAGCGTCAGCAGCAGCGCAAGAGTCAGAGCCAGAGTCGTTGCCCGGGGTGCTGCCAGAGGCACTCCTCGAAGGACCGGAGGCCGCGCAAGACGACGGCGACGACGAGCTATTAGTCGGCGTGCCACGCACGACCCAGAAGGTCGTCTTCACGCTGGCGCGTGACCTTGACAAGCGGCTGGACAAGTACCTGGTCGACCGCATCACGTTTTTGAGCCGCGCCAAGCTGCAGGCGCTTATCGACGTGGGCGGCGCGAAGGTCAACGGGCGTGTGGCAAAGGCGAGCACGAACCTGCGGCTGGGCGATGTAGTGGAGGTGGAGATCGAGCCGCCGCCGAGCGAGGAGGTGCCGCCGCAGGACATCGCGCTGAGCGTGCTGTTTGAGGACGAGCACATGATCGTGCTGAACAAGTCGCCCGACATCATCGTGCACCCGGCGCGGTCGCACCTGTCGGGGACGCTGATCAACGCGCTGGCGTTCCACTTCCAGAACCGCTCGAGCTTCGGCGGGCACCTCTCGCAGGTCGGGCGCGAGTATGCGCGCCCTGGGGTCGTGCACCGTTTGGACCGGCAGACCTCCGGGGTCATCGTGTTTGCCAAGAGTGAGGAATCACACTGGAAGCTGGGGACGCAGTTCGAGCACCGCCAGACCGACAAGCGGTACGTGGCGTTGGTCCACGGGCGCGTTGATGATCTGGTCCAGACGGTGGACGTGCCAATCGGCCCACACCCCTCGCGTGAGAAGGGCCACCGCGAGAAGCAGGTGGTGCGGCATGACCACCTGGGCAAGCCGGCGCTAAGCGTCTGCCGGGTGCTGGGGCGGTACTGCACGATGGCATCACCAGTGGCCGCGCGTGCGGCGGGCCCCGGCCAGCGCCGCGCACCGGCACCGGGGTGGAGCAAGCCGATCGAGCCGGGCGACAGCCAGCCGGTGACTGGCGGGGCAGTCGCGCGGGGGATTGATCGTGACTGGCCCGGGCCCTTGTACAGCGCCGACTCGCCCTGGCTGAGCGTGGTTGAGGTTGAGCTCAAGACCGGGCGGACGCACCAGATCCGCGTGCACATGCAGCACCTGCGGCACCCGCTTGCGGGTGATGACATGTATCAGGGACGGGTGCTGGAGGCGGGGTGGCAGGGCTCGCCCGGGGTGCCGCGAGTGGCGTTGCACGCGGCAATGCTCAAGCTTCGGCACCCGATCACGCAGAAGCCCATGGAGTTTCGGGCCCCGTTCCCGGCGGACCTTGGCGTGATGCTGGCGTGGCTGCGGGCCCGCCCGCTGCGCGATGAGCCGCGGGCCGCGGGGCGGGTGTTGAACCTGAGCGACCTTGGCCCGGAATGAACCGTTCGCCAAGGGGTTGTACGATCTGAGCATGCGTGCGAACCGGGACAGTTTGGGCCTTTGCGATAGCCGCCGTGGTGCACGCCGCACGCGCAGGGCTCTTTGTGCGGTGCGCGGGGTGGGTCCGGTTATCGCAATGACCGCGGTGGTATGGCTTTCGCTGTTCGGCTGCACGCCGGGGCCCGGGCGCGATGGAGATCGGCAGGGCGGCGCAACTGGTGAGACGGGCGTGCTGGCGGGGCGGTTTATCGCGGTGCTGGGCGACTCGGATATGAACGCCGCGCCAGCGGGGACGCTGTTTCAGCGGTCTGATCGTGACCGGCTGTCGGTGCTGGCGCTGCCGATCACGCCGCCGGCCGGTGGCGAGGCGCGCTGGAGCACGCGCCTAGCGCAGGTGCCAGCGAGCAATAGCGCCCTGGGCCCGCCGGGCGCACTGGCGATAACTCCCGACGGGAAGCGCGCGTATGTGATCGAGGCTTTTACCCCGGCCGGGCGCACGCGCGATGGGCTGGCGACGGACGTTGGCGGCGTGCTGCCGGGCGAGAGCGTGACGCCGATTGATCTCTCTGAGCCCAGCGCGCCGCGTGCGCTGGCCCCGGTGCCGGTGGGGCTCTCGCCACAGAGTGTTGACGTGCACCCATCGGGGCAGTATGTCGCGGTAGCGACGACCGAGCCGGGGCAACAGATCGTGCTGCTGAAGGTGGGCAACGAAGCGACGCGCCCGCTGGCGTGGCCGCTGCTGGGGATCAACCTTGACGAGCCCGCGGCGGTCGGGACGATCTTGTGGCACCCCACCGGGCGATATCTGGCCATCGCGCTGCCTGAGCTTGACCAGGTCGCGCTGCTGGAGTTTGCCAAGGACAAGGCCAGCGGGCTACCAAGCCTGGCGCCGTGGGGCGCGCCCGTCCGCGTGCCCAGCACGCCGAGCAACCTGCGGTTTACCCCCGACGGGCGGCACCTGCTGGTAACGAGCATCAACGCGCCGCGCTCGGCGCTCTCTGGTGCGCTGCCGGCGGGCAGCCTGACGGCGGTGCGCCTAAGTGAGGTGCCCAGCGAGACGTCAGTGGCGGGGGCGGCGCTGCGCGGGCTGGTTGACCACCGCGTGGTCTCGAGCCAGCCGGTGGGCCCGCTGCCTGAGGGGCTGGCGGTCAGCCCCGGGGGTGAGCTGGTCGTGGTGGCGTGCTGGCGCGGGCCGAGCTTGTTTGCCGGAGCGGCGGTGGCGCAGGGCGGCGGGCTTTTCGCGTTCCGGATCGATTCCGAGACGGGCGCGCTGAGCGTGGCAACGGTGCGCCAGCTTACCGGCGTGCCGACGGCGCTGGCCTTTGACGCGCGCGGTGAGCACCTGATCGTCGCGCAGCTTCGTTCGGCTGACCCGGCGGCGGTCGATGGCGAGCTGGACTTCTACCGCGTCAGCGGGCTGAGGCCAGTTGCAGGTAGCGGGGCAGGCTGGGTTGGTGGAGCAATTCGGCTTGAGCCGCTGGGTTTCGCGGTGGGCGTTGGCCCGGGCCCGCACGCGCTGGTGGTGCGGTAGCTGCGTCACAGGGATTGAGCGCGAAGACGGGATTGGTCTAGAAGCCGACGCGGAACTCGAGCAATACCGCCTCGCGGCCTTGGGCGCGCTGGTTGGTGCTGCCGAAGAGGTTGCTAACTTTTTGGTAGCCAACAGAGAGCGTCGCCCGCTGTGAGAGCCGCAGGACCTGCTCGACGCGGAGCTCGAGGTAATCGCCGCGTGAGCCGCCGGGGTCGCTCAGGAACATGCCGCGGGCCTGTGCCCACCGGGCCTGCTGCCAGCCGACGCCGGGCCCGACCACGGGGGTGATGTAAGTGACGCCGGGCTCTTGGTCGAGGGTCGGGCCGGTCATGGCGACACGGACGCCCCCTGAGAGCGAGAGGGCCAGCTCGCCCAGACGCAGCGCGTCCCAGGTTGCTGAGACGTCAACGAGCTGCGCGGGTGTGCGTCCGTCGCGGGCTTCGCCGACGCTCGCACCCGCGCCGCTGAGGTAGAACTCGCTCTGCGAGCCTTGCAGGTGCAGGTCGGGGCCGAGGTCCAGCGCGCCGCCCCGGCGCTCCCAGCCCGACCAGCCGATGGTGCGTCTGTCACGGTCAAGGGTCGGCTCAGCGCCAGCCCGGGGCGCAACGAGCAGCTCGCGCAATCTTCCGGCGGTCTCTGGGTCGAGCATGGGCAAGGTGCCAGCGGAGGTCACGCGCGTGAGCGGCGATGGGGAGATTGCAGGCTCAGTTACGCGATCGTCACTTGGCTTAAGCGTGGGCCTCGCAGGGTCGGCAGGGGGCGGCGGGGCCGAGGCCGGCTGAGGGTTGAAGCCCCGATCGGGCGCCGTGCCAAGTTCAAAGGCGGGAACGGCGAGCGCAGGCTCATCACCGAGCGCAGGTTGCGCCAGCGCGATCGAGGCGGTCATGTAGAGCAGCGTTAGTGGCCAGACAAGTGCGCCCAGCGGGTGGGTCACGGCGCACCTGCGGGTTCGTCGAGGTCGCGTCGGGTTGGCGTGGCGATGATTCTGCATGGCACTGGGGCTGGGCGATGTGTACTAAGGCCTTTCGCCTACGCTGATCTTCGGTTCGCTGTTCGATCGGGGTTTGCGCGAATCCGCCAGATGTGCGGGGCGAAACCAAGGTTGACCCGATATCGTTGGCATGCGGGGCGGCCTGGGCGGCGTAAGCCTTGGCGCAGTCAATAGGCCCCGCGGGACCGAGCGACACTCTTCCGAGCGAGAATCACATGCTCAAGACCTTTGCGCGTTCACCTCTTCCGTCTTTGGCCCTGTCGGCCAGCCTTGTGCTTGGTGCCGCGCCGATGTGGGCCCAGGCCGATGACAGCAAGAAGGAGACGCCCGCCTCGCAGCCTGAGACCAAGCCCACCGAGACCAAGCCCACCGAGCCAAAGCCTGTCGAGGGCCAGCCCGCGAGCAAGGATCAGCCCAAGCCGACGACCCCCGCAGCCCCGAAGACCACCAGCACGCCGGCAGACCCGGCCAAGGAGCAGCTTGTGTACGTTGTCCTGCAGACCTCCATGGGTGACATCACTCTTGAACTGAACCAGACCAAGGCGCCGCTGAGCGTCGAGAACTTCTTGAAGTACGTCGACGACAAGCACTACGACGGGACCGTGTACCACCGGGTGATCAACGGGTTCATGGTCCAGGGCGGCGGCTTTACGCCCGACGGGAAGCAGAAGCCCGTGCGCGATCCGATCAAGAACGAGGGCGGCAACGGGCTTGAGAACAAGAAGTACACCGTCGCAATGGCCCGCACCAACGTGGCCGACAGCGCGACCAGCCAGTTCTACATCAACGTGGGCGACAACGGCTTCCTGAACCGGGCCGGCTCGCGTGACGGCGTCGGCTATGCGGTCTTTGGCAAGGTTGTGGCCGGGACCGAGGTGGTCGACAAGATCAAGGAAGTTCGCACGGGCGTGAAGAACGGGATGGGCGACTGGCCCGCCGAGGACGTCAAGATCAACACCGCGCGGCGTGCGACGCCCGAAGAGGCCGCCAAGCACACGGCGAAGTAAGGCCAAGGTCGAGAAGCTGGGCCTGTGTTCGGACCATCTACAAGTACCATCGGCACCCCGCCCGCGGCTCAACCGGCCATAGGCGGGGTGCTTTCGTTGTCGGCCGAGTGGCCTTGGTCGCTTTCTTCCTGGGTGAGGGCGTCGTGGTGTGACGCGCCATGGGCGGTGCTGGCGGCACCGGCGAGGGCCGCTTCGAGGCGTGCGAGGCGGCGGGTCACTTGGTCGAGCTGGCGCATCAGGCTTAGGACGTGGGACTGGAGCTGGTCTTGGTCGTAGGAGGCTTGCGAACAGGCCTCTTCGAGGCGTTGCAGGCGCTCGGCGGTTTGGTCAGCTGGCTCGGGCTGGGGGGGCGGCTCGGGCTGGGCAGGATTGGTCGCGTCGGTCACGGGGCTAAGGATAGTGGAATGGCTAAGCCCGCGCAACCTGAGCCCGAGAAGCTTTCGCGCGGCGACGCGCACGGGGCTGGCTTGAGTGAGGTGCGCTCGCCTGCGGTGAACGCACAGCTTACAGCAGGGCCGCGGGCGCGTGTGGAGGTGGGTGACTGGCTTGCGCTCGCCGCGACGCTGGAAGCGCAGAGCGTGGACTTTGTCTACGCGGATATTCCGTTTGGGACCGGGCGGGTTCATCGCACGCCCGCGGGGGCCAATCGTGTGGCCAGTCGTGTGGCCAGTCGTGAGGGTGGTGGTGCCGGAGGGGCAGATGCCGCGAGCTTTGACGATCGGTTCGCGGGCCCCGCGGAGCTGGCGGCGTGGCTGCGGGCGCGGCTGGTGGTCACATTGCCGGCGGTCCGCGACAGCGGGCTGGTGGCGATTCACTGCGACTGGCGTGCGTGCGCGCACGTCCGCCTGCTGCTGGACGAGTTGCTGGGGCCGGCGGCGTTTGTGAATCATTTGATCTGGAGCTACGGGCTCGGGGGCAGCTCGCCGCGGGGCTTTGCGCGCAAGCACGATGACATCTTGCTGTTTGCTCGGCGCGCGGGGGCGCACTGGTTTGAGGCGCCGCGGGTGCCGGCGACGAGCGCGCGGCTGCGGGGCCAGAGCAAGAAGATGACCGACGTGCTGGCGATCCCGGCGATCAACAACATGGCAGCGGAGCGGACGGGGTACCCAACGCAGAAGCCCCTGGCGCTGCTGGAGGTGCTCGTGGGCGCGTGCTGCCCGCCCGGGGGCGTGGTTCTCGACCCGTGCTGCGGCAGCGGGACGAGCCTGGTGGCGGCGGCGCGCTTGGGACGCGACGCGGTGGGCTTTGACGTCAGCAAGCGAGCGGCGCAGATCGCGCGCGAGCGGTTGTGGGCGGCTTGGAGGGCGGATCGAGGGCTTCTAAATGTCGGGCCTATGGCGCGCCCAGGCACCCGCTAAACTGCCCTCTGAATGCTCTCGTGGTGCGCACGCCAATACGCCCGGCGGATCGTCAACGTCAACGTGAACATCGCGTTGGCGGGGCTCTCGGCGATCGTACTGACCACCGGTGTGCTAAAGCTCTTGAACGCGTGGCACCTGCTCGAGGGCCAGCCCAAGTGGCTGATTGTGGGGATCACCTTCGCGCTGGATCTGATCTTTGACCTGGTGATCGCCGTCGGGCTGCACTGGCTGGCGAGCCACATGCCCGGGCGGCTCAGCGCGGCGCGGCGCGTGGTTGACGCGGCGGATCGGGTGATTGATGCGGCGCCGCCGAGCATCTCGTTTATCAAGGATGCCACGACGATCCAGTTTCAGCGTCTGTGCCTCTCGCCGATCTTTTACGCGACGGCGTGGGGCGTGCAGTGGTGGCTGCTGCACGAGGGCGTGCGGGCGGAGTGGACAGCGCTGCCGGCGTACGCCTCGGCGGTGCTGCTGACGCGCGGGCTGCACACGCCGTGGCTGCTGTACTCAAACCGGAAGGTCTGGGAGCAGTGGGAGGCGGCAACACGGGCCCGCAACGCCAACAACCTGGCGATTGTGCCGAACCTGCGTGACCTGCGGAACAGCGCGCACCTGCCCTCGCGCAATGGCGCGATGGAGCGGGCGGACTTGCAGGCCCCGGTCCCGCAGGTTCAGGCCGGCCTCGCGGGAGCCGCGCAGGGGGTTGTTGAGCGCTCACGCGGCGCGGCTGGCGTGCCGAAGCCCAGCGGGCCGGTGCCGCCGGGCCCGGGCGGGGCGTAATCTCCGCGTGTGTGCGGCATCGCGGGCATCTTGCGTGTGACGAGCCTGAGCGGCGATGAAGCCGCGCACGTTGGCCTGATCCCGCAGGCCTGGCTCGACCTGCTGCACCGGCACATCGCGCACCGCGGGCCCGATGGTCACGGCACGTTCCGCGCCAGCACCACGCGGGGGGCAAAGCCAGGAGGGGTTGAGCGCGTGGAGGTTGCGCTGACGCACGCGCGGCTGAGCATCATCGACCACGCCGGTGGCGCGCAACCGATGGTCAAGACCTTCTTGGACCCGAGCGCTGCGCGTGACGCGCGGTTGGCGGTGGTCTTCAACGGGTGCATCTACAACCATCGGGCCTTGCGGCGCGAGCTTGAGGGCCGGGGCGCGCGGTTTGCCAGCGATCACAGCGATACCGAGGTGCTGCTGCACGGGTACGAGGCGTGGGGCGAGCGGCTGGTGGATCGGCTTGATGGGATGTGGGCTCTGGCGATCTGGGACGGTGCGCGCGGGCGCTTGATGCTGTCGAGGGATGGCGCGCTGGAGAAGCCTTTGTACGTTGGCGAGCTTCGCACGCAGAGCGGGGCCGAGATGACCCGCACGCTGTGGTTTGCGAGCACGGCGTCGGGTGTGTCGGCGCTGGCGGCACAGCTTGGTGCAGAAGGCGAGCCAGAAGGAGGGCCAGAAGGAGGGCCAGAAGGGCGGCCAGAAGGTGAGCTGACGCTCGACCTCAATCTGGCCCAGTGGCTGCGGTTTGGCGCGAGCGAAGCGCCGCTAGGTGCCGCGCAATCATGGCCAGCGCGGGCGGCGCTGCACAGCGCTGAAAGGCTGGGCGAGCCGGCGGCGCGTTGGGCGCGGGCGGCGCGGGTGCCGAGGCGCGGTGGTGTTAATGAGCTTCAAGGTGAGCGATTGACGCCCGAGCGGGTCGATGCGTTGCTGAGCGCGAGCGTTGCGGAGCGGCTGGAGGCGGACGTGCCGCTGGCGTGCTTTCTCTCGGGCGGGCTGGACTCAGGGTTGGTGGCCTCGCACGCGCAGCGGGCGCTGAGCGCTCGCGGGGCAGGCCCGCTGCGGACCTTTACCGTCCGCATGCCCGCGGGTGTGCTCGATGAGTCACCCGTTGCGGCGCATGTGGCCAAACACTTGGGCACGCAGCATCAGACGCTTGAGTGCCACCACGATGCGGCGGCGGCGCTGGTTGTACTGATTGAGCAGCTTGGGCTGCCGCTGGGCGATAGCAGCCTGCTGCCGACGTACTGGATCAGCCGTGCGGTACGCGAGCACGCGAAGGTGGCGCTCAGCGGCGACGGGGGCGATGAGCTGTTTGGCGGGTATGAGCGTCAGGTAGCGGCGGCGCTGCTGGGGCCAAGGGCTGACGCGCGTGGAGGTGCGCGTGGAGGTGCGCGTGGAGGCGCGCGTGGAGGTGCGCGTGGGGACTGGCGTAGAAGTGCACTGCGCTTGGCGATTGGTGCGCTAGACGCCGGGGCGATCAATGACGCCGGGCGGCTGCTGGCACGCGGCGGGACGCTCGGCGGTCGAGTTGGGGGTTGGCTTGAGCGTGCGGCGCGGCTGCAGGGCGGCGTGCTGCACGGGTATCACGAACTGCGGGCGCAGACGCCGCTCAAGCTGCTGCTGGAGCTCATGCCCTCGCTGAGCGCGCGCGCGGGCGGGGTGAGTGCCGGCCTAGGCCTGGTGCCGCTGATGGATGACCCGGCGGCGGCTGACCCGCTGGCGGATGACTTCTTTGCGTACTTGGGGCCGGACGTGCTGTGCAAGACCGATACGGCGTCGATGGCCGTGGGGCTTGAGCTGCGGTCACCCATGCTGGCCCGCCCGCTTGTGGAGGCCGCGCTGGGCGCGCCGCTAGAGGTGCTGATGCCGACGCGCGGGGGCGTGGGTTCTTGGTTGGTTGGTGGGATACCAGAGCGAAAGGGTTTGCTGCGGCGCGTGGCGGCTGGGCACCTGCCCGCTGACGTGCTGAGGCTTCCTAAGCGCGGGTTTGCGGTCCCGATTGGGCGGTGGTTCCGTGAGGACTTTGGCGGGCTGCGCGGGCTGCTGCAAGAGCGGCTGCTGGGGCGAGAGCCCTTTGGGCCAGAGGCGGTGGGCGTTGCACCGCTGGTGAGTGTGAAGGCCGTGCGGGAGATGGTTGATGAGCACCTGGGCACGGGGGCGTCGGGGCTGGTAACTCGTGAACACGGGCAGCGGCTATTTGGGCTTCTGGCGCTTAGCGTGTGGGCGCAGTGGCTTGGGCGGCGTGGGCCGGCGACAGGCGGCGCCGCGAGGTGAGGTTGGGGGCTGCGTGTGGGGGTTGAGTGTGAAGGCGTATGCTGCGCAGAGCCCCCGTGAGATTTGCAGCGGGCCGCGGCGGTGTGTCGATGGAGATTCCGTGAACGTCCAGCTCTCACGTCGACTTCTGCTGCAAGCCTCTGGTGCCCTTGGTTTGCTGTACCTTGCGGGTTGTCAGAACAAGGGCGCGATGCCGGGCGACGCTGGGCTCGCGGACGCGACGCCGGATATTCCGTGGCCTGATCCGCCGTTGAGCCCGGTGCGCGGCGCGCCGGGGAACGTGTACTACCCGACGCCCGGCCCCGGGGGCATGGGCAGATTGCCGCCGACGACCATCGGGGGCGTGCCGATGCCGGTGGAGCCCTCGCCGCTGCCGGGCGGTGCCAACGCGGGCGTGATAGCGCGCGGGCAGTGGACGCGCGCGGGTGTGGGGCGGCCCAACAGCATCTACCCGCTCAACGGCGTCAAGCGCATAACGATCCACCACGACGGGATGGACGTGTTTACCGAGCGCAACTTCTCGCGCTGCGCCTCGCGCATCGAGCAGATCCGCCAGTCACACCTGCGGCGGACGGCCAAGGGCGGCGGGCGCTGGGCGGACATCGGCTATCACTATGTTGTTGACGCGCAGGGCCGCGTGTGGGAGGGGCGGAGCATCCGCTACCAGGGTGCCCACGTGCAGGACCACAACGAGAACAACATGGGCATCTTGTGCCTGGGCAACTTTGAGCGTCAGAGCCCCACGCGCGAGCAGACCGCGGCCCTGGACCGCTTCGTGGCCACGCAGATGCGCAGCTACGGCGTGCCGCTCTCACGCGTGTACACCCACCGCGAGCTGAACCCTACCGAGTGCCCCGGGCGAAACCTGCAGCGCTATATGGTGCAGACGCGCTCGCGCGGCGGCGGCATGATGCTGGCGGCAGTGGAGATGGGCGCCGAGCGGCTGTTGGGGTAAGGTGGGTCCAGCGGTAGCGTGCTGACGCTGGGCAGGCCATCGAGTGCGACCGGGCCGCGAACGCGACGCAAAGATCGAGGCACTGTGGCGAATTTGGATCGCGGCGGACACCAGCGGCGACAGACCTAGTAGGCTTAGGACGGTTGTAATAACCCGGGAGCAGACATGCTCGCTGCTTGAGGCTCGAACGCGCAACGCTATTGATGGGCGCGCTCATCGGCTGGGCGGCTCCAGTTACACAGGCGCAGTTTACGATTAACTATGTGATTGAACAGGGCTCGCTTGAGGCGGCGTTTCCTGATGCAAACCGGCGGCAGCAAGTGGTGTCTCGCATTGGCGAAGTCAAGGCGTTCTTTGAGCGAGTCCTTGCGGAGTCTACCACCACGATTGGTGTGCCGCTGAAGCGGGATGAGCCTGCCGGGTCTGTCGTTCTGCCCGCCCGCGAGCGCAAGCCCTCCGTCTGGAGACTGACGGACGCTGGTTGCCGAAATCCCCAACTACTGGGACGGAGGATAATCCAGCCCATTCAGCAAGTTCACGATCGCGTGCTTTGCGGACATCGCGGGCGCGAAGGCCGCGCCGGGGCCCGATGGCGAGCGGACGGCGGACGACATCATCGCCTTCATCAGCGCGTTTACCGGGGGCAACCTGGGCGTGGCTGA
>Ga0163144_10007736_pt1 | contig 23470 bp, 21 predicted proteins | sample OliLak19BULKMAT1_FD_123175 | JGI IMG/M metagenome (GOLD analysis project Ga0163144, IMG submission 123175) | Freshwater microbial mat bacterial communities from Lake Vanda, McMurdo Dry Valleys, Antarctica - Oligotrophic Lake LV.19.BULKMAT1 | ecosystem: Environmental > Aquatic > Freshwater >...
CACGCGCGATCAGCGTCGCCGCCTGCAGCTGGTGCAGCAGAGCCCGGACGTGGCGCTCAATCCGCACCAGAGTGTGCGCGAGACGATCGGCCGCCCGATTCAACTCTTCTTCGGCTGTGACGCGGCCGAGACCGAGCGGCGCGTGCGCGCGTTGCTGGCCGCAACCGAATTGCCCGAAGGCTTGATCGACCGCATGCCCGAAAGTCTCTCGGGTGGGCAGAAGCAGCGGGTCTGCATCGCGCGCGCGCTGGCGGCGGAGCCCGACGTGCTGGTGTGTGACGAAATCACTTCGGCGCTGGACCTGCTGGTCGAGGATGCGATCATCGGGCTGCTCAAGCGGCTGCAAACGCAGCGTTCGCTGGCCATCGTGTTCATCACCCACAACCTCTGGCTGGCACGACGCTTTGCGCACGACGTGGCGGTGATGCATGCCGGTGCCGTGGTCGAGCACGGGCTTGCGGGCGACGTCCTGGTCCGACCGGCGCACGCTTACACGCGCACCTTGCTGGCCGCGGTGCCAACGCTTGAGCCGGGATGGCTGGACAGGCAAACAGCCTGACCAGCGCAGGGCGCAACTACTTCCGTTGGGATGATGTGCGTGTGCCGGTCGCGATCGTCAGAGTTTGTTCCGGGTCGCCGCGCCGCACATCAGCTGCGGTGACCACCGGCGTTGATGCGGGAAAAATAGTCCGTCAACATCGGCGCGTAACTGCGCTCGACGGCCAGGTCGAAGCCGTGGGGACGGCGCAGCAACAGCACCCTTTGACCGAACGCCTCGGTGAAGGTCGCGCCATCGTCCGGGAAGGCAACGGTGTCGGCATCCAGCGGACTGGCCACAGCCACCAGTTGCCGCGCATCGGCGCCTTCGATCGCGAAGAACTGGTACAGGTCGGACACACCCAGCACCAGCGAGTCGGCGGCCCATGCATTCGCCTTCAGCGCATGCAGCAGCCGCTCTTCCTGGTCCAGCGGCGCCAGCAACAGCCAGTGTTCGGGGCCTGCCTTGAGCAGTTCCATGGTGCCGCTGCGCACGGCCCGCCCAGCGACCGCGGCCGGCAGGCCCAGCGATTGCAGGCGTGGCGCGATGTCGTCCGCACTGCCCTTGAGGTCGATCACCGCGCATGGCGGCAAGTTTCGGGTGGTCGCTTGGTAGGTCATGTCAGTACCGCCCGGCCGTTCCGAAGGTACTGACGGCCCCCTCGGGGCTGAGTCCCGCGGCTCCGACTCTGCCTGCGCAGAGTCGGACCGGACGAAGAGCCGCGGCCTCTGGCCGAGGCACGACCAGCGAACGCACAGAGCGTGGGGGTGGTTTCATGCTAGCTACGCAGTTTCTCGCCCTTGGGGTCGTAAAAGCAGGGTGCCGTGACGGTGGCGCGCACCACGTCTTCCTTCATGCGCACGTGCACGGTCTCACCGATACGCTGACGCCCGTTGGTGAGCAGGCCGAGCGCGATGGCGCGTTGGTTGGCCACGCTCCACACGCTGGCGCTGACAAACCCCTCGGCCGCCTGGCGCGCCCCATGGGGCGTGATGGGTGCGCCTTCGATCACCAGGCGCGCCGGGTCTTCCATCAGGAGCCCGACGAGCTCGCGCCGCGGCCTGGGGTTGCCGCGGCGGATTTCGAGTGCGCGCTTGCCGAGGTAGTCGGGCTTTTGCTTCGACAGGATCCATCCCAGACCCAGGTCGATCGGGTCCACCGTGCCATCGACCTCATGGCCCAGCGAGAGGAAACCCTTCTCGACCCGCAGCACGTGGCTGGCCTCCGAGCCCACCGGTGTCATGCCCAGCGGTGCGCCGGCCACCATCACGCGCTCCCACAGGGCCCGGGCATCGCGCGCGCGCACGTTGACTTCGAAACTCAGTTCGCCGGTGAAGCTGACCCGCGCCACGCGGGCCGGCAATCCGGCCACCTGCCCATGGCGCAGGCCCATGAACGGGAGCGATTCGTTGGAGAGGTCGATATCGGTACCCAGTGCAGCCATGAAGGCACGTGCCTGCGGCCCGCAGATGGTGGCGTTGGCCCAGGCGGCAGTCACCGGCGTGACGCGCACTCTCCATTCGGGGCGTTCGATCTGCAGCAGATGCTCCATATGGCGGTAGACCTCGTCGGCGTTCGCTGTCGAGGTCGAGACGAGGTAGTGACCTTCGCCGAGCTTGAACGAAACACCATCGTCGAAGATGAGGCCATCGTCGCTCAGCATGACGCCGTAGCGTCCCATGCCGGTCTCAAGGTTGGAGAACAGGTTGGTGTAGAGCAGGTCGAGCAGGCGCGCCGCATCCGGGCCGCGGATCTCGATCTTGCCCAGTGGCGAGCCGTCGTAGACACCGATGCTCTCGCGTACCGCGCTGCATTCGCGGTTCACGGCATCCTGCAGCGCCTCGCCGGGGTGCGGGTAGTAGCCAGGGCGGCGCCAGCGTGCGCCCGCCTCGTACATGACCGCGCCCTGCGCGATGTTCCAGGCCGTGATGGGCGTGTGCCGGTAGGGCAGGACGACCGGGCCGCTGCGTGCACCTGCCATGGCGCCGAAGTCGACCGGCGCATAGGGCGAGCGGAAGGTCGTGGTGCCGACGCCTTCGGGCGGCAGACCTTGCGCCATCGCGATGGTTCCGACGACGTTGATGTTGCCGGTCTTGCCCTGGTCGATGCCCATGCCCGCCGTGGTGTAACGCTTCACGTGCTCGACCGCGCCATAACCTTCGCGCAAGGAGAGATGGATGTCGGCAACCGTCACGTCATGTTGAAGGTCGACGAAGGCCTTGTCGGACGCGCCCGAAGGCTCCACGTGCCACAGCGCCAGCGTGTCAACGGCTGGCCCGGTGCTGGCCGCCGGAGCGGCGGCGGCGCTGCCCGTGAAGCCGGCCAGGCGTGCTGCATCCATCCCCTTGTTCGCACCGTCTTCCAGGCACCCCGGCAAATCGAGCCGGCCGTCCGCCGCCCCGGCGCAGGCGCATGGCTGCTGGGCAACGTCGGCCACGAAGGCGCTCAGCCCGGAGTCGAATCGCAGCGTGCCGCGCGACTGAGAGAACAGGTGCACGACCGGATTCCAGCCACCTGACATAGCAAGAAGGTCGCATTCGATGCGCCTTGGCGCACCGCCGGCGCGGGGCCGCACGCGCACCGCTCGCAGCGCGCGTCGCCCATCCGTCGCCGCAACCACGTGACCTGCGAGGATCTCGATGCCCGGCACCAGGGCCGCCGCCTGCGCAGGCACCGCGGCACGCGCATCGACGATGGCAGCAACCTCGATGCCGGCCTGGCGCATATCGGCGGCCACCTCGTAGGCCGAGCTGTTGTTGGTGAACACCACTGCGCGCCGCCCGGGGCGCACCGCGTAGCGATGGATATAGGTCTGGACTGCCGAGGCCAGCATCACGCCGGGGCGGTCGTTGTCATGGAACACTAGCGGCCGTTCGAGCGCGCCAGTGGCGATCACCACCTGTTTGGCGCGCACGCGCCAGGTGCGCTGGAAGATACCCGGCGTGGCCGGTGCGCGTTCGGTCACCACCACCAGGTTGGCTTCGCGATATGCCCAGACGGTGGACTGGCTCAGGCGCGTGACATGGGGCATGGCGCCGAGTTCGGCGACCGCGGCGCTCACCCATTCGATCGCGGCGCGCCCGCCGATCTGTGCGCTGCGGCCCAGCAGGCTGCCGCCTGGCTCGGTGGCATCGTCGGCCAGCAGCACCCGCGCCCCCGAGCGACCCGCGCTCAAGGCGGCCATCAGGCCGGCAGGGCCGGCGCCAGCCACCAGGACGTCGCAGTGCCAGTGTCGCGTCTCGTAGGTTCCCACCACACGGTCGGCATCCGGCGCGACCGACAGACCGGCCGCGCGCCGGATGTGCGGCTCGTAGACGTGCCAGTTCGGCCACATGAAGGTCTTGTAATAGAAGGACGCCGGCAGCATGCGCGCAAACAGCTGGTTGAGCGCGAGCAGGTCGAACCGGGGCGACGGCCAGCAATTGACCGAGCGGGCCGCCAGTCCGTCGCGCAGCTGCACGGTCGTGATGGGCTGGCTGCCGGATTGGTCGTCGCCCAGCAACTCGACGAAGGAGGACGGCTCCTCCTGGCCGGCCCCGGTGATGCCGCGCGGGCGGTGGTACTTGAAGCTGCGCGCGGTGAGCCGCTCGCCGTGGGCCAGCAGCGCCGACGCAAGCGTGTCGCCCGCGCAACCGGTGTAGCTACGGCCGTTGAAGGTGAACCGGATGGTACGTGTGCGGTCAATGCGACCGCCCTGTGCCAGCCGCATGGGTTCAGCTGCCATCGTTGCTCCTGGGTAGAAACCGGTGTGTCATGGTGTCGCGCCGCAGCACGATCCAGGCACCGCAGCCGCGCGCATGCCACCATTTTTCATCGATGGGTCCGAGCGGATTGGCAGGCACGGTCAGGTAGTCGACCCAGGCCTCGTCGGCCAGCGCTGACGGATCCTGCGGGCGGCGCATGCGGGCCGGTCCCCCGTGAATGAATTCGGACTCGTTGCGTTGGCCGCAATGGGGACAGGAAATCAGTAGCATGGTCTGTTCCGGTCAGCGGGCGGTGGTGGTGCCCGCCTCCAGCACGAAGTCGAGATGGCGGAAACGCTCGAGCGAGAACGGCTCGATCAGCGGATGCGGCTCGTCCTTGGCAATCAGGTGCGCCAGCGTGTAGCCACCCGCCGGGACGGCCTTGAAGCCGCCCCACCATCCGGCCGATACATACAGCCCGCCGATGGGTGTCTTGGAAACGATGGGCGAGGCGTCATGGGAGATATCCAGCGTGCCGCCCCATTGGCGCATCAGCTTGAGACGCTTGAAGGCCGGGAACAGTTCGAGCATGGCGACCACCGCATCTTCGAACACCGACTGCTTGATGTCGCGGCGGAAGGATTGCCCCAGGTCGTTGGCGCCGCCGATGATGAGCTCGCCGCGATCCGACTGGATGATGTACACGCCGATGTCGGGGCAGTTGACGATCACGTCGATGAGCGGCTTGACCGGCTCCGAGACGAACGCGGTGAGATTGATGGTCTTGATCGGCAGACGCAGACCGATGGTCTCGGTGATGGTCGTGGTGTGCCCCGACACGACGACCGCCACTTTGGCGGCCCGCACCGTGCCGCGATTCGTCTCGACCCCGCATATGCGACCGTCTGGCCCGCGCAGCAGTGCCGTCACCGCGGTGTTCTGGTGCATCTCCACGCCCTGGTCGTCGGCCGAACGCGCGAAGCCCCAGGCCACGGCGTCGTGCCGGCAGGTGGCTGCATCCGGGTGCAACATGCCGCCCAGAATCGGCAGGCGCGAGTCCGGCCCGCCACCGGTGAGCGACGGGATGCGACGGCGAAGCTCCTCCACGCTGAGCGGTTCGTAGGTCGAGCCGTGGTTGTACATGTTGAGCATGCGCCGGCGCAGATCGCGCATCTTGGGCGAGGTCTGCACGACGTCGATCATGCTGCGCTTGGAATACATCAGGTTGAAGTTGAGCTCTTTCGTGAGCTCGTCGAACAGCGCGACCGTCTTGACATAGAACGGAATGCTCTCGTCGCGCAGGTAGTTGGAGCGGATGGTGACCGTGTTGCGCGCGATATTGCCCGTGCCCAACGCGCCCCGCTCCAACACCGCGACATGGGTGATGCCGTGGTTGCGCGCAAGGTAATGGGCGGTGGCCAGGCCGTGCCCGCCGGCACCGATGATGATGACGTCGTACTCGGCCTTGAGCGGCGGGCTGCGCCAGGCGCGCTGCCAGTTCTGGTGATGCGACAGCGCGTTGCGCGCGAGAGACCACAGCGAATAACGTTGCATGGATGCAGCCTGACTCTCAGCGATCGTGCGGCCGTGGCCCGGGCCGGTCGCCACGACGCAGGGGAAACGGATATCCTATGCCCTGGCCAACACGCAGGACAGGATCAACGGGATGCATGATGAAGCGACGCGGTCGGCGGGGCAATCGGTGTTTGCCTTGGTCGGGCGCACGGACATGAAATCCATCATGGTGCGCAACAACAGCGCCGGCTTGTGGCATCTGGCTGGGCACACTGCGGTCCTGCTTGCCCTTGGCGCCCTGGTGGCCCTGGCTGGCGACGGCTACCTGCAGTGGCCGGCGATGTTGCTGCTCGGCATCGCAATCACGCATCTGTTTGCGCCGCAGCACGAATGCGCCCACTATTCGGCGTTTCGCACGCGCAGGCTCAACGAGGTCGTCGCCTGGATGTGCGGGCTGCTGATCATGGTGCCGCAAATCCATTTCCGCTACGAGCATACCGACCACCACACCTACACCAACCTGCCCGATCGGGACCCACAGCATATCCCGCTGCCACGCAGCGTCGGCGCCTACCTGTGGTATCTGAGCGCCATTCCTTATTGGTGGAGCAGCTGGAGCGGCCTCGCACGGCGAAGCGTCGCTCGCCTGACGGCGCAGGAGCTGGGCTTCATTCCGCCGGGGCAGCGGCGCTTTGTGGTGTGGGAAGCCCGCCTGATGTCGCTGGTTTATGTTGGCGTGGCCGCTCTCGTGGTGGCGGGCTGGCATGCGCCGCTGCAGTACTGGTTCCTGCCACTGCTGCTCGGACAGCCGGTGATGCGCTTCATCCGCATGACGGAACATGTGGGCCGCCCGACCGAGATCGACCTGTTGCACAACACGCGTACCACACAGGTCAGCTGGCCGTGGCAATTCCTGGCCTGGAACATGAACTTCCACGCCGAGCACCACCTGGCGCCGCCGGTGCCCTACCACGCCTTGCCCCGGCTGCGCAGCCTGCTGAACGGGCGTGTTCCGGTGCGTGACGGGTATCGGGCCGGCCACCGCGAGATCTGGTCGGAAATGAAGGCCCGGCGCGACGCACGCTGAGCACCCAGATGCGGTTGCCGGCGCGGTGGCCAGAACCGTGCCGGCAGTTGCGGCGTTCATGGCGTGCCACCCTGCGACACGCGCACATGGTCCTCGACCCAGCGCGCGCAGGCCAGCAGATGCTCGTCACCGCGCATGGAGCCGATCAATTGCGCGCCGATCGGCAAGCCGGTGGCGCCACAACCCAGCGGCAGGGTCACCGTGGGCACGCCGAGCAGGGTCCACATACGGCTGAACAGCGGGTCGCCGGTGGCGCCCAGGCCCAGCGGCGCCTCGCCCACTGCGCTCGGTGCGAGCAGTACGTCCCAGCGTGAACGCCAGTCGGCAAACTCGCGTCGGGCGGCGTCGCCGGCTTCCAGAGCAGCCAGGTACTGCGCGCGCCCGACCCCCATGCCATCGGCCAGTAGCTGTCGCATCTGCGGGCTCAGGGCGTCGTGGTGCCGGTCGTTCTCGAAAGCCAGGCTGCGCGCGGCTTCGTATGCCATGATGGTCTTGTGCACCTGCGCCAGGCCAGCAAAGTGTGGCGGCAGGTCTGCCGTCGATACCGATGCGCCCTTTTCGGACAGCTGCCGGGCCACCGAATCCAGCGCCAGCTGGCAGTCCGGCGCGGCCTGATCCCACCAGGGGGTGCGGCACAGACCCACGCGTGGCGGCGCCGTGATGCAGGCGGTATCGATGGCCTGCCGCTCGCCCAGCAGGGCCCAGCGCAGCCACTGGGCATCCACCACGCCGCGTGTCAGGCTGCCAAGTGCATCGAACGACGCGGCGAATGGCTTGATGCCGGCCAGGCTGAACTCGCCCAGACTCGACTTGTAGCCAGTCACGCCGCAGAACGACGCCGGTCGGGTGACCGAGGCGGCAGTCTGCGTGCCAAAGCCAGCCGGGACCATGCAGTCCGCCACAGCAGCGGCGGACCCGCTGGACGAGCCGCCCGGCGTGTGCAGGAGGCGGTGCGGATTGGCTGTCGGTCCGGGCGCGAAGTAGGCGAACTCGGTGGTCACCGTCTTGCCCAGCACCAGCGCGCCGGCCCGCCGTGCCAGTGCCACGCAGGAAGCGTCCGCGCCGGGGCGGCGCCCGCGGTAGATCGCAGAGCCGCATTCGGTCGGCATGTCGACCGTGTCGATGATGTCCTTCACGGCCATCGGAACGCCATGCAAAGGGCCGCGCACGGGAAGCCGGTCCAACGCCTGGGCCGCACCGAGCGCCGCTGCCGGATCGAGCCAGGCCCAGGCATGGATCTGTGGCTCACGGGCGGCGATGCGATCCAGACAGGACTGCACGAGGTCCACTGAGCGCAGGCGACCCTCGCGCACTGCCTGTGCCGCGGCGAACAGGCCGAGGGTATGGGGTTCGATCATGCGCCGAGTGCCGCGAGCGCTTGGGCAAACAAAGCTGCCGGTGCGCGATAGAAACCGCCGGCCAGGCGTCCGCGCTGGCCCGTGCGCTCCACCACGCCCAGGCTGACCAGCGGTTGCTGTGCCGAGCGGGCGATGGTGCGCGCGTCGAGCACCATCAACGGTTGGGCCTGCACCATGGCCGGGTGGCGCGCGCGCAGCAGTGCACGCGGCATGCCTTCCATGCCGGGCCAGGCGGCCGCGAATGCCGCCGGCTCGACGCTGGCCTTGGCCAGTGTTGTCATGGCGCCCAGGCCCAGCAGGTCCACGATGGCACTGTCGCCGATCGCGCCCAGGCTCGATGCCTGCAATTCGGCGCTACTGCCTGCGACCCGCGGTGCGTCCGCTGCCTGCATGAACCAGCGCCCCGGCAATCCGGCGAGCTGGATGCCGAAGTCCAGGCCGTTCCCGGCGGCGGCCGTCACCACGCTGGCGCTCGGCAATCCCGATGCGGCCGACAGCATGCAGCGGGAAGCCGCCATCCACAGGTTCAGGAAGAAACCCGGGCTTTGCGCGAGGTAGTCGGCGCAGTGGGCGGCGCTTGCCCGCGCGAGCCTCGGTGCCAGTGCCGCCGCCAGCGCGCGCGTGGCGGCGGCCGTCTTGCCATGGCAGTCGTCCCCCGCGCACAGGCCCGCGTCAGCCAGTGCGAGCAGGTCGATGGGCTGGTCCAGGGCATCCTGCAATGAAGGTGCGAGCGCGTGGTCGAGCCAGCGCAGATGCTCAACCACCGCGGGTGTGAATACGCCAACGCGCATCGGATGCGCCATTCCGCCGTTCAGCGGGCTGCAGGAATCGCGTCCAAGCCCGGCGGTATCGCGCACGACCTGCACCCACATCGACGGTGACAACACGTCGGCAAGCGGGACCACGCAGTCGAGATCCTGCGCGGGGCGCAGCCTGATTCTGCCGGAGTGCACCATGTCGCGCGCCTGCTCCGGTGCGGTGGCCCAGCCTTCGAGCAGTGCGGCGCTGACGGCGGCGTTGAGCACCGCAGCACAGGGTGCGGTCGGGTCGCGCAGGGGCGGACCCGCGCACAGCAATTCAAAGTCGCTCAGGCCGAGTTGATCGCGCGCGCGGCGCAGTGCAACCCACTGCGGGCGCACGGCCAGCACCCTGGCGCAGGCCAGCGAATCAGGGTCCGACGCAAGACTGCTCACGGGGTTGGCGGCAGGATCCAGCTCTCGCAGAAAGCGAGGAAGGCGGTGCTCATGCGCCCGCCAAGGAAATCGCGCACGATGATCTTCCCCGGCAGTGCTGCGCCATTGATCCTGATCGAGCCAGTCTGGGCTTCCACAAACACGCTGACCATCTGGTGCTGACCGGTGGATGACATGGCCGGTGGCACGTCCACGGCGAAGGGTTTTCCAAGGCCCTCCCAGCGCAGGGCGACGCTGACATCGCCGCCCTGCAACTGCTCTTCGTGAAAGGCCTGTCCCTCGGCGCTGGAGCGGGTCGTCTCGGCGCCCACATAGGTCATCGACTGCAGGCCGGCCGTATCGCGAAAGGATGCAAAGCGCGAGACGAAGTCGCTGACCAGCCAGCGCATCAGGGGCTCGTTGGTAGAGATACACAGGTTGGGCGCCTGCGGCCAGCCCGCCGCCTGATGGGGCGCGCCGAGCACGATGGCCCCGGTGCCGGGCCCATGCGGCGAGGTGACAACACGGAAGTACACCGATAGCGACTGCCAGTTGCCTTGCGCGTCCTTCAGATAGATGCCGGGGTTGTCGCCCGACCACACCACAGTGCCAGGATTGACAGGAGAACTCATGCGGGGTTCCTTGGTCAGCCGGACTGCCTAGGCAACCGTCTTGAATTCGAACAATTTTCCGTGGTCCGGATTGACCTGCGCGGCGTCCGCGGTATTCAGTGGCGCCAGCTTCACGGTGATGGCAGCGCGACGCTCGGCATCGGCCAGGTGCATGGTCTCGGTGTAGGCGGTGGCGACCTTGCGACACAGGTTCAGGATCAGCTGCTGGTCATCTTGATCGGTACGCGGCACACGCAGGATGGTGTCGCCGCCCACGGTGGGGATCGTAGGGCCGTCTTTGGGCTGCAGGGGCAGGGGCTCGATGCCGCCGGCCAGGTCATTGATGTCGCGCCGGATGCGCCGGCGCAGCATCGCCACGCCCCGATCCGTCATGCCGAGGTTCTCGCGCTCGTGGCTTCCGATTTTGCCGAGGCTGCACCAGGCGTCCCAGTCGCCCGGGGAATCCTGGCGCTGCGCGTAGGGCAACTCGTCGCTCTGGCCATAGAAGTCGGTCTTGCCCACGTGGTTGTCTTGCGGACGACCCATGTGCATCGGGTCATCGCGGTCATTGAAATGCCGCCAGGCGATCACCATGGTGTTGGTGTCGTCCACCGGCGTGACCCAGCGCGTGAGACCGGGGCGGCCGAAGTAACGTACCTTGCTCACGTTCTCGAAGATCGCGCCATTCTGGGAGAAGTTCGGGACCATGAAATCGTGCATGCGGATCCAGATGAAGTCGCCGACCCGGCGGGCATTCGTGTAGAAGAATCCGCGTTCGGTCTCGTGGTAGTCGATGATGGGCAGCGTGGCAAAGACTTCGCTGAACTGCGGTCCCGAGACGCGCGTGTGCAGGAAGGCGACGTGGAACGGATCCATTGCGTTTTCCGCCACCTGAAGCCAGTTGCAGGGCGAGTGGATCAGGTAGGGTTTCATCGTGTTGTCCGGCATCACGATGGCGTCCATGAGCGGGAAATCCGGTGCCGATTCGGGCGGCCCCATGTAGGTGAAAAGCACACCTTCCTTCTCGATCACCGGGTACGCGCCGTGGCAGACTTTATGCCGCAGCGGACTCTCGGCACGCTCACCGGGTGTCTCCAGCACGGTCCCGTCATTGGCGAACAGCCAGCCGTGGTAGCTGCAACGGATGCCGTCCTCGGCAATGATGCCAAACTCCAGCGACATGCCGCGATGCGAGCAGTGCTTGTGCACCAGTCCGGGGCTTCCGGACAAACTGCGAAACAGCACGAGTTCCTCTCCCAACACCCGGACCACCTTGGGCCTGTGGCCTAGTTCGGATGTCAGTTCGAACGGATGCCAGTAGCGGCGCAGGTATTCGCCACACGGCGTACCGGGGCCGACCCGCGATACGAGTTCCTCGATCGGGCGATCCTTGGGTTTGTGGTAGCCGGAAAATTTCAGGGGCAAAGGTTGAGGGGTGGGATCGATCATGGGGTGGTTGCTTCGATGTCAGGGACAGTGGGGGACTCGTGGATACCCGGCCAGTATCGGCAACGCACGCTCAGCCAGCAAGCCCGGGCCAAATTCTGCGCCAGAGCATTACCAGATTGACCAGCCATGCATTAGCAATCGTGATGCCCGCGGCTGTCAGGATGCCCTCAAGTCGGCCACGTTGGTTACGAAGATGTGGGGATAAATGCGTGGCAGCAACCGGCGCAATTCGCCCGAGACAAGTGCTTCGAGTTCGGTCGCGGCCAGCCGCGCCAGGCGCAAGGCGAGTTCATCGAATTCGCCGCGCCGTGACACCATGTACAAGCGGCGATGGAACGACTCGCCAGGAAAAGGCACGACCCGAATCTGCGGGCTGTATTCCCTGGAGCGCAACAACGACAGCGGAGTACCGATGCTCCATCCGATGCCCGCGGCGACCGCAGCGATCAGCTTCTCTGTCGAATCCACCGACACGCGGCGCAGCGGCGCTACGTGGAGGCGGCGGCATTGGCTGTCGATCTGCGCTCCCAAGTGTGAAATAGCTTCGTAACGGACCATCGGGTAAGCGCGCGCGAGCAGCTCAAGGTCGGGGGCGCTCGGATCCCACGCCATGTTCGCCGGCAACAACAGCACAAAGGGCTCTTGCAGCAGTTCGTAGCGGGTCAGGTGGGGTTCCGCCTCGAGCGCGTCGTTCAGCACCACCACGTCTGCGCGCTTTTCAAGCAGCGCATCGCCCAGCCGAGGCGTCAAGTCGGACCAGAGTTGCAGGTTCAGTGCCTCCTCGAGCATGCATTGAATCAGCGCGGGCCCGACAGCCGTGCCGAACGAATCGACCATGCCGATGCGCAGCTGCCGCACGCGGGTCTTGCTGTGCTCGCGCACCAGCGCCGTCATCTTCCTGATGTCGTCGATCAGGTTGGCGGCCTTGCTGCGCAAAAGTTCTCCTGCTGGAGTCAAGGCAAATGTCCGCACGCTGCGATCGATCAGTACCGCGCCGACCTCGTCTTCGAGTTGCCGAATCGACTGGGACACTGCCGATTGCGTCTTGTGCAGGCGCCGCGCGGCACTGGTGAAGCTGCCGGATTCACCGACGGCGAGAAAGGCTTCAATGTTGTGCAGATTCATGGAAAGTTATATGACCCGAGTTTGCATTGTCATGCAAGTCGGCAGGTTTGCGGCTGCATATACGCGTGCCCGGCAACAGCGGGTCGGCAATGAAACTCCTATACTGATTTTCAGGACGGGCCGGTGAGCCTTTCCTCGGCAGCGTTGCATGGAGCGTACGGTTTGGAAAATGAAGATACGTTTGAATTGGGCGATGTCGTTCTGCAGTCCGGCGCAACGCTGCGCGGGGCAAAGATCGTCTTCAAGACCCATGGGCAGCTCGATCGAAGCGGCGCCAACGCGATTCTCGTGCCGACCTTTTACGGCGGTCGACATGGCGATTACGATGCGATGATCGGGCCTGGACGGGCCCTCGACCCCACACGCTACTTCGTCGTGGTGGTCAACATGTTCTGCAACGGCCTGTCGTCATCCCCATCCAACACGGCGCGTCCGTTGGATGGACCGCGGTTTCCTGGGGTTACGCACTGGGACAACGTGCATTGCCAGCATCGTCTGCTGACCGAACATCTGGGGGTGCGCAAGTTGGCACTTGTCACTGGCTTCTCGATGGGCGGGCAGCAGGCGACCCATTGGGCAGCCATCTTTCCGCAGATGGTGGAGCGTCTTGCACCCTGGTGTGCGTCCGCGAAGACCGCCCCGCACAATTGGGTCTTTCTCGAGGGCGTCAAGGCTGCGTTGCTTGCCGACCGGGAGTTCGATGGCGGCGACTATCAGCGTGCACCGAACCGCGGCATTCGCGCGTTTGCCCGGGTGTGGGCTGGTTGGGGCCCGTCTCAGGCGTTCTATCGCGACGGGTTGTACAAGGAACTCGGGCACTCCAGTGCGAACGACCACATGACAGCGTTCTGGGAGGCGAATTTCCTGCAGTTCGACGCCAACGACCTGCTGGCGATGCTGCACACGTGGCAACGTTCGGATATCAGCGACAACCCGATGTATGGCGGTGACTACGTCAAGGCTCTCCGGGCGATCACGGCACGCACCATGTTGCTCCCCGGTGCGACAGATCTCTATTTCCCGGTGGCAGACAACGCCTTCCAGCTGCAGCACATGCGCGATGCCGAACTGCGGCCCATTCCTTCGGACTGGGGGCACATCGCCGGGGCGCCCGGCCTGCACGCGCCGGACATGGCCTTTCTCGACGCCGCTTTGCTTGAATTGCTGTCGCGTTGATGGCGCCTGGTGTGTGGACAAGAAATACCTTCCCAAGCGATGACCCTGAATGGAGCCCCAACATGAAAAAACACCTGATTCCGTCCATGAAACTCAGCTATGCAGCGGCTGCGGAAATGCTGGCCGCAGCGGTGGCGCATGCCGAGTCCATGAAGGTGCCGCAGTGCATTGCCGTGATGGACGATGCCGGGCATCTTCTGGCCTATGGCAGAACCGACGGCGCTGCGGCGCTCGCTGGGGGGCCTGCCCTGCGCAAGGCGCAGGTTGCCGCCGAGCGGCGCCACCCCTCGGGGGCGTTGCCGAAGGAATACGAACTCGGTGTCGGCCTGGCCACGGATGGGCATTACACGAACCTGGCAGGCGGACTGCCCGTCGTGCTCGATGGTCATCATGTGGGCGGTATCGGTGTCAGCTCCGGGTCTGGCGACGAGGATCTGGCTGTGGCACGCGCCGGTCTGGCTGCCGTTGGGGCTCGCACGGAGTTCTGAGGCTTGCTGCGGCCTTTTCAGTCTGCGGCTGGGCGGGCTCTCAGCCGGAAATCCATGACTCCGCAAAGTAGAGGAAAGCCGTGGTGGTTTGCAAGCCGGCCTGCTCGCGTGGTTGAGGGGTTCCCGCGAGCCGCTTGCCATTGACGTATATGGCTGCCTCACGTGATTCGACCAGCAGGCTGAACATGGTGTGCTGGCCGGTTCCTGACAACTCCGGGGCAACTTCGATGGCCGTCGGTGGGCCCAGTTTCTCCCACACCAGGTCGACGCTCAGCGCGTCACTGGCAACCGTTTCGCAATAACGATTGCCTAGCGGATCACCGGTGGTGTTTGCGTGTGTGACAGGCACATATCGCATGTTCGCAAATGCCGGCACCTCACCAAACACGCCGAACTTCCCCACGAAGTCGGTCATCAGGAACTGCGCCATCGGCTGGTTGTCTGTGATGACCACGTTGTAGCAGTCGGGCAGGGATGCCACCCGATCAGGCTGTTCGTACAGCACCAATGCGATCCCGGCTCCTTGAGGAGACCACGCTACGCGAAAGAACAATGCTAGGGCAGACCACGGCCCGTCGGGTCGCTCCTTGAGCATGATGCCCGGGTTTTCGCCAGTCCAGCAGACGCGGCCTGGGTTGATGGGGACGCCTAGGGGCATGGCAAATGTCCTGTGCAAAACGGACCCGGACAACAGGTCATGTCGGTACCGGTTTGACCCAGGTCTCGGAAAAGGCAAGGAAGGCCGTGCTGATGGTGCGACCGAACAGTTGCCGATCGGTGACGGTTCCCGGCAACCTGGTGCCGCCGAGCGCGATCGTTGCCGTCTTGGCCTCCACAAAGATGCTGTACATCTGGTGCGTTCCGGTGGCGGATTGGCCGGGATTGACTTCCACCGCGAAGGGAACACCCAGCCGCTCCCATGCCATTTCGGCGACCAGATCTCCACTCATGACGCGCTCGCAATGGCGATGGCCTTGGCGCTCGGTGGATGCGTCGGTCAGCGCGAGCACGGCAAGCGCCTGGAGTGCAGGTTTGGCACGAAATGTCGGCATGTTCACCACGAAACCATCGATCAGGTAGCGCGCCAGCGCCTGGTTGTCCGTGATCATCAGGTTCGGTGTGCCCGGCCATGTGCCAGCCTGATCGGGAGCCCCGAGTACCAGCATCGCCGTGCCGCGGCCATGGGGTGAGAGGACAACCTGGAAGAAAAGCGCCAGCGTCACGAACGGACCGTCGGCACGCTCGCGCAGGTAGATTCCAGGGTTATCGCCCGACCATTCGACAAGCCCCGGGTTGATGGGAACGCGCTGGGTCATGCTTCATACTCCGGCAATCGGTTTTCGTCAGTGCAAAAGGATGGTGCCGCGCTGTGGGGGCCAGGCCACCGAGATAGGTGTTCCCGGGGCCGTTACAGCGACCTCGGGCCGCACATCCACCGTGACACTTTGCCCGCCATCAAGAGCCACCTCGACATGCACCAGGTTACCGGAGAAGGTGCGTCCGACGATCTGTCCGGGCAGCACGTTGAAGCCGGTGGGGGCAGCTGACTGCGTGCATAGTTCCAGATGTTCCCGACGCAGGCCCAGGGTGATGGGGCCTGCGGCCTGCCCTGAGTCGTTCACTTTCAGGCGTCTTCCAGCGATCTCGACGATGGCAGCGTTGCCATCGCGTCCGACAACAGCGGCATTCAGCAGGTTGATCTGGCCGATGAAGCTTGCCACGAATCGGGTCACGGGGCGGTCGTAGATCTCCTCGGCACTGCCGATCTGTTCGATACGGCCGTCGTTCATGACAACGATCCGATCCGACATGTGCATGGCCTCCGTCTGGTCGTGTGTCACGTAGACGGTGGTGGTCCCCAGGCGTTGCTGTATCTGCCGAATCTCGGCCTGCATGACCTCACGCAGCTTCAGGTCTAGGGCGCCGAGCGGCTCATCCATCAGCAGTACACGCGGCGAGTAGGCAACCGCGCGCGCGACTGCGATCCGCTGCTGCTGTCCTCCTGACAACTCAGGGGGGTAGCGATGTTCCACGCTGGCGAGTCGTACCATCTCCAGCAATTCTTTCACCCGCGTTGCGATCTCGGACTTCGCGACCCGGCGCTCGGTCAGCCCGAAGGCAATGTTCTCACCGATCGTCATGTGAGGAAACAGGGCGTAGTCCTGAAACACCATGCCGATCCCGCGCTTGTTGGGTGGCAGGTGGGTGACATCGTCGTCGCCCAGCCGGACCGTGCCGCTGGTGGGCAACACGAATCCGGCGACCATGCGCAAGGTAGTGGTCTTGCCGCACCCCGAGGGGCCCAACAGGGTGAGGAACTCGCCTTCGCGAATGTCCAGGCTGAGGTCGTGAACCGCGACGGCATCTCCGTAGCGCTTCGTGACGTTCTTGAGTTCGACTCTTGACACGTTGTCACTCGATCAGTGGGTCCCGGCGTTTGCCCGGCCGGTCAGCGGCTGACCGCGCGGTTCCACTGGTCGTACCAGTTGTTGACGTTGACGCCCTTGTAATCGACGCGCAGCATCCGCTCCACGTCAGCGGCATCCAGCATGTTCATTGCCGCAAACACCGGATCTTCCGTACGAAGGCGCTGCATTGCCTTCTTGTTCACAGGCCACACACCGCTGTTCTTGGCAAAAGCGACCTGGAACTCTTCATCCAGATACGCGTTGATAAAAGCCATCGCGGCAGCAGGGTTCTTGCTACCTTTGACGACACCAAGCCAGCCCACCTTCAGCACGCCGGTCTTGCCTGCGTTGATCTTCGGGTGCGACGTGGCGACGTTCGCTGCAGCAAACTTGGCAGCGCGCAGGCACCAACCGGTATGCGCTACCGCGGCGTAGATGTCACCGGCCTTGAATGCGGAGACGATGTCGCCACCGGCCTTCCAGAACTTGACACCCTTGAAGGTCTTGAGCGTGTCCAGGCCAGGCTTGACATTGGTGGTGTCGCCGCCGGACGCATAAACGATACCGGCGAAATTGGCCAGGCCACCGCCGCCCGTGATATCTGCGTACATCACGCGCCCCGATAGTTTGTCGTTGGCAAGATCCTTGTAGGTTGTCGGGACGGCAATGCCAAGCTCTGCGAATTTGCCTTTGTCATAGCAGATGACCTCCTGGGTCGTCCAGTTGCCGACCGCATTGGCTCCTCGTTGCCATGGCTCGATCTGATTGGCGTTGGGTATCCCGGCGTAGTCGATCGGAGCCAGCATCCCGGCGTCAGCCATCTGATCGATTTGCGCGTCGAGGATTTCAACGACGTCGAACGGCGCCTCGCGACCACGCGCGGCAATGATCTTGGCCAGGTTGTCCTGCGGACTGCCGATGACGAATTCGACCTTCATGCCCAGCGCTTCCATTTTCGGCTGCACATACTTGACGAGGTCGTCCCTCCACGGCCCCCCAAACGTGCCGACACGCAGGGTCACACCGTCGAACGGCTTTGCCTGTGCGGCGGCGTCCACGCTCCACAAGAGTGGTGTCATCGCTGCCACTGTCGCCAGAAGGGGCGCACCGAATCGTTTCCATGCCTTGCTCATGTTCATTCCTTTCAAACCACGTTTCAAACGGCCTCGAGTCGCCACGAGGCCACCATTGACAACCAACGCTAACTACGCGAATGCACGACGGTGTCAAGCCCGATGACGCGCTGTACCAGCAGCAGCAGTCCCAGAGAGAACAGGATCACCAGCGACGCGGAAGCCAGTACCGATGGATTGAAATCCGTCTCAATGCCGAAAAACAGTTCAACCGGGTAGGTCAAAAATCCGGGCGCTGTCAGGAACATCGCAATCGGTACGTCCGAGAACGACACCATGAATGCATAAAGCGCGCCAGCGTGGACCCCCGGCATGATGGTGGGCAGCGTTACCCGGCGAAACGTACTCCAGCGACTCGCGCCCATACTCATGGCAGCTTCTTCGAGTCGCAAGTTGAACCGCTGCAGCACCGAGACAACGGTACCGATCACGTACGGCGTGGCAACAAACAGGTGCCCGAGATAAAGCCCGGCGAAGGTGGCGTTCAGGTACAGCCCGGTTGCATCCCCGAACGCGTAGTAGAGCTTCAGGAATGCCACACCGGTAACCACCGCGGGGATCTGCATTGGCGCGCGGAAAAACGCGAGAAACATGGACTTGCCGGGAAGCTTGCCTCGAACGACCCCGAGGGCGGCCGGTATGCCGAGCAGGCAGGCGCCGATGGCAACGGAGAGGCCGAGCACCAGCGAGAGCCCGAGCGCGTTGTAATGCGACGCGGGAATCTGCCGATACCACTTGAGCGTGAGTTCCTGCGGCGGAAACACCACCCCGCTGTAGGCAGTGGTCCCGTCGAGCGAGGAGCCCAGCACGACAACCATCGGAGCAAGAAGAAAGAGGTAGGCCCACGTGACCCATGCGTATTTCGCTATCGCGCCCACGCTCGGTCTGCGCCACCGCGCCACGCGGCTTGCGGGAGGTGCCAGTGGTGCATTGTTCGGATTCATGCGATCACCAGGCGCGCTGCCGACAGTCGCTTGACCAGATACACCGACACCAGATTGATCACAATGACCGCCACCAGCAGAACGGCCGCCAACGCGGCACCCATCCCGTACTTGGTTTCGATGATGACCGCGCGTTGAATCAGCACCGGCAGGGTGAACACCCGGCCTCCACCCAGCAAGGAGGCGGATGTGAACGCCCCCATGCACATGTTGAAGATCATCAGCGCACCAACAATGATGCCTGGCAGCGACAGGGGAAGGATCACGCGCCAGAACACCCGGGCACGTCCGGCGCCATGCACCATTGCGGCTTCTTCCAGGGAAACCGGAATGGTGCGCACCACGCTGTACAGCAGCAACACGCCAAAACCCAGGGTGAACTGCATCAAACCGATGACCACGCCGGTCTGATTGCCAATGATGGTGTAGGGCTGGTCGAGCAAGCCAAGGGCCATCATCAGCTTGTTGAACCCGCCGTCCGCCGAGAAGATCACGATGATTCCGTAGACCTTGATCACGATGGTCACGAATGATGAGACGACAACGCCTGCCAGCAAGAGCATGGCCCAGCGCGAGCGCATGCGCGCAATCACATAGGCCACCGGAAAGCCCATCAAAAGCGTGAATATGGTGGCCAGCGCAGAGACCTTGAGGGTCAGGAGCAGGGCGTTCAAGTAGAACTCGTCCGTCAGCAAGGTCGCGTAATTGCCGGCGCTGGCATTGGCTGCCAAACTTCCCAGACCGAGGTCGGCGTAAAGGCTGCCCTTCAGAAATGTCAGTTGTGAGGCCGCCAGCAGGATGAAGCTCACGGCAAACGATGGAACCAGCAGGTAGTCCCAGCGGGCCGGCGCGGGCCCGGCCATTGCGGAAAACCGGCTGCTCATCCTGCAGCGAACCTTGGGTCGCTGCGCAGTGCGTGCAGCCCGTGTTCAATGAACGCGCGGCGGTCTGCGCCGCCAAGGGAGTCGCCCCGCTTCACAACATCCATGATGGCGTCCGTCAGCGCCTGCATGAGCGTGGCATCCTCGGCCTGCGGCCTGGGCCGGAATGGCATGACGGTGTCCTGCACATAGGTGGCCACTTCTCCGTCCACCTGCGGCAGCCTGGGCAACTCACCGCCATCTTGGACCGTCTGAATGCCCTTGCGGATGCCCCGCCGCAGCATGGCCACGCCAAGATCGCTGGTGGCCAGGTTCTCCGCCGCATGCCGGGCCATCGGGCCGATCGAAACCTGCGCTTCATAGTCGCTCGGGTCGCGTTGCATCACATCGTAGGAGCGCAGTTCCGTCTGGCCGTCGAAGTCGACTGACTGCAGTCCGACCAGATCGCGCCTGCCGCGCTGGTCGGGGTCAATGGCCTGACCGAAACTGCGGTAAGCAATGATCATGCAGTGGGTGTCGTCGATCGCCACCGTCCACTTGGTGATGCTGGCACGCCGGAAGTACTTCTCCTTCTCGGCGTCTTCCCAGAATGCGCCTACCTGGCTGAAACTGGGGAAGGTGGTCTCCTGGGTGCGAACCCAGATCATGTCTTTCCAGCGATAGGCGAGTGTTGCGTATACCCGTGTCTCGGATTGGTGGAACTCGAGCAGCGGCATCACCTGCCATGCAGCTTCGAACTGGAAGCGATTCAGGCGCGAATGCAGGAACACCGTGTGCACCGGGTCCATGGTGTTCTCGGCCACCTGCAACCAGTTGCAGGGGTACACGATCTTGTAGGGCACCAATTCCGTTTCGGGCAGATCTGCGATCGTGTCGTACATCGGGAATGGCGGGGCGCTTTCCAATGGCCCCAGGTAGGCGAACAGCAGGCCCTTCCAGGGAATGACTGGATAGGCGCCATGGCACTTCTTGTCCTTGATCCTGGACGTCGGCGGTTCGCCGGGCGTGTTCAGGATGGTGCCGTCCACGTCATAGTGCCAGCCGTGGTAGCAACAGCGAATGCCGTGCTCTGCGAGAAAGCCGAACTCCAGCGATGTGTTGCGATGGCTGCAATGCAAATGCAGCAGTCCGTAATCTCCGGACAGATCGCAAAATGCGACGAGGTCTTCGCCCAGAATGCGCAGGCGAACGGGTACACCTTTGTTCAGTTCCTCGGTCATGCACACGGGCTGCCAGAAGCGACGCAGGTACTCGCCGCATGGCTTGCCGGGACCGACCTGCATGAACTCCGGATCGGCTTCGGGGCGCAGGTTCCTGGTGTAGCCGACATAACGCCCGCTTGGTGTTCTGATACCCAACTTCTGCTCGACGGTCTCACCCATGTCAGTTACCCCTCAGTGCAATTGCGCTGGAGAAGTCTATTTGCCAGTCATTGGTGTGTCAATACCCACAAGCATGTTTTGTTTCTTGCAAAGAAACTCAAATTGTTGGATCATGAGGGCAGGCGAGGGTGCACGCGTTTGGTGCGCGCATGCAATTGCGCCGTGAAAGGTGGCAAGTGGCCGAAAAGAAAGAGACATCCGGACGGGTTACTCTGGTGACCGGTGCATCCAGAGGGATCGGCCTTGAATGCGCGCGACGGCTCGCTGACGCCGGCCACCAGGTCGTGGGGTTTGCGCGCGCGCCGATGCGCGGGGAATTCCCGGGGCTGCTGGTCGAAGTCGATGCGCAGGACCGCTCCGCCGTTGCCGCCTGTGTGTCGAGGCTGGCTGGCGAGTTTGCCTTCAACGGACTGGTCAACAACGTCGGTATGGTTGTGCCCCAAGGGCTCGATGACATCACACTGGATGCCTATGACCGTACGTTCGAGGTCAACGTCACCACGGCGCTGTTGTGCGCGCAGGCGCTTGCGCCTTCCATGCGGGCGCAAGGTTTTGGCCGCATCGTCAACATCTCCAGCGAGGTGGTGCTCGGCCTTCGGTTGCGCACGGCCTACTCGGCGGCCAAGGCGGCGCTGCTGAGCTTCACCCGAACCTGGGCGCTCGAACTGGCACGCGACGGCATCACGGTCAACGCAGTCGCCCCCGGTCCGGTGGAAACAGACTTCTTCAACGCCAACAACCCGGTTGGCAGTGCCGAACGACAGCGCAAGGTCGACCGCACGCCGATCGGGCGAATTGCCGCGCCGAGCGACATTGCCAATGCAGTGTCGTTCTTCATGCAAGCGGAAAGTGGATTCGTCACCGGGCAATGCCTGCACGTCGATGGCGGGTCCAGCATTGGCAGCAGTGCCTTCGCGTAGCATGGTATCCACGCGCCTCCTGCCGCTGGATCTGCCGCCGCCCTTCGTTTTTCGGCATTCGACCCGACAAGTCATCTTTGGATGGGGGCAACTGGATCATGTCGGAGCGCTCGCGCGCGGGCACGGCGCCCGGCGTTGTGCACTGGCGATCGATGAAGTGTTTCGCGACACCGATTTGCATCGCCGCCTGACGAAAGTCCTCGGCGACGCGACCGGCACGGTGCCGACGATCTATTTCGTCCCGGCCCGTGAACCGGATATTGACGTCACGAATGCCTGCCATGCCCTCTTTGCAGAGACGGACCCTGACATGATCGTCGCCATCGGTGGTGGATCGACCATGGACGCGGCCAAGGTGGCCCGGATGATGCTGGTCAACCCGGGTGGTGCGGCTGCGATTGCGGGATTCGATGTTCCGCACCGACCGCATCCCTCCCTGTTCGTTGGTGTGCCAACGACGTCCGGTACAGGCAGTGAGGTATCCGAAATGGCTGTGATCGGCCAGACCGGGTCGGATATCAAGTTGCGTTATCGTTCTGAAGCATTGCCGTTCCACGTGGCATTGCTCGACCCCGAGTTGACTGTGTCATTGCCTCGCGGAGTTACGGCCAACACGGGTTTTGACGCATTCACTCATGCCCTGGAGGGTTATGTGTCGAGGTCTGCGAATCTAATGACCGAACCCTTCTCGTGGAATGCCATGCGGCTCCTGCACACTTGGCTCCCTGTCGCGGTGGAAGATCCCTCGCACAGGGCGGCGCGTTGCCACTGCATGATCGCTTCAATGCAGGCCGCCATCGCCTTCAATACGTCGCAATTGGGTTTGTGCCACGCGATCGCCGCGCCTTTGGGCGCCATGTTTCACGTTGCGCACGGCCTGGCCAATGCGATTGCATTGCCGGCGGTCACTGCCTTCAATGAAAGCTGGATTGGCGGCAAAGCGCCGGTGATAGCTGAGCTGCTGGCTGCGCCTACTGCGGCAGAAGGTGTGGCGCGGTTCAGATCGCGGGTGGGGCTCGAGATCGGGCTCGATTCCGTGGTGCCCGATGCCATGGGACGCGATGCGCTCGCTTTGGCTGCCATGAAGAGTGGCAACATGGCACATAACCCGCGCAGTGCCAGATGGGAGGATGTGCGTGCCGTGGTGGAGGCCATGCGATAACGGCTGCCGCCTTTCTTTTGCATGCCTATGGGCATGAACGCTTTGAGGAGCCAGGAAATTGAAGACAGACCAAGATCCTATGCAGGCGAAGGGCCTGTGCCACTTTTTCGTCCGCAATCGCAAGCCGGTGCAGGAGTGCCGGCCATGATCGCCAAGGGCGGTCGCGCGTTGTATGGCCAGGCGATCGGCATTTTGCTGTTTGATGGCAGGCGCTACCCGGTGCTGCCGGGCGATGTGGCCAATGCGTCGAGCTACGATTTTCCGGTGCGCCTGAAGGTTGTGAAGGATCTTTTCGATGTGCCCGAGCCACCGACACGGTGGGTTGACGGCAAGCCGCCAGCAGGCGCCCTGCTCCTGCGCGAGGCGGCGATCGAGCTGCGTGACGAAGGGGTGCGCGCAATCGTGACCGCATGCGGCTTCTTCGTGGGCGTCCAGGAC
>Ga0163144_10007737_pt1 | contig 23470 bp, 36 predicted proteins | sample OliLak19BULKMAT1_FD_123175 | JGI IMG/M metagenome (GOLD analysis project Ga0163144, IMG submission 123175) | Freshwater microbial mat bacterial communities from Lake Vanda, McMurdo Dry Valleys, Antarctica - Oligotrophic Lake LV.19.BULKMAT1 | ecosystem: Environmental > Aquatic > Freshwater >...
GACGGTGGCAGCAGCCGAGCCTATTGTAATGTATTTGATTGTACGTGAATCTCTTGGAATGAGTATTGGTAAGACTGCTGCGCAATGTGCTCATGCATCTCAAATGCTTCAGATACAGTTTGAAGAATTAAAATCAAAAGATTTATGTGGTTGGTGCGAAGGAACGGATAAGTATAATATTGAGTTATTCAATAAATGGCTAGATACATCATATCGTAAAGTTGTACTTAAAGCAAGTGAAAAAGAATGGGGTAAGTTAAAAGAGCTGATGACTGATACTGATGTACTAGTAATAGATGCAGGATTAACTGAGATACCATCTAATACTGAAACTGTTATTGGTTTATTTCCCATTAAAAAATCTTCAGTTAACAAAACTATTAAACGATTACAGGTATTAAAATGATCAATAAAAAAATCATTGATTGCCGAATTGAAAAATAAAGCTTTTAAAATAAAGTAATTATTTTATTGATTGCAAATTGATCCTAAATTCCCTAAGAAGAAATTTGGTTCAAGTATTCGTAATGTATTGGAAGTAGATAATGAAATTCCTGTATTTTCACAGGACAGAAATTATATTGACAAATTCGTTTATGAACCAAAATTAGAAGATAATGGAAAATAAAGAATCATTTCACAATAGAGTTAAGCCATATCTATCTACTTCACAGCAATTGGATGTGAAGCTTGCTTATGTTCTAGCTAAATTTGGTCATCGATCACAAGTTAGAAAGGAGCTAACTGATGGTAAACAAACTCGTTACTTTGAGCATGTTCGTCGCGTTGCCATTATTCTAATGGATGATATGAAGATTATGGATCGTAATATGATTATTGCGTCTCTTCTTCACGATTCTGTTGAAGATACAGATGACGTTACGAAAGAGTTGCTTGAACATTCTTTTGGTACGGAAGTAGCTAGTATTGTTGGGCTTCTTTCAAAAGTTCCTAAGGAAGGCTATCATGAAAGATTGGCGATGTGCGTAAGCTGGAAAGCACTTGCTATTAAGGCTTGCGACAGGCTTGACAATCTAAGATCCCTTATGGTTGATGGAACGACTGCTGAGTTCCAGAAGAGACAGATTAAGGAAACAAAAGAGTACTACTTCCCTTTGTTTGATAAGTTGCTTACAATGTGTCCACAGGAACATCTTGTGAATGTTTCAGTAGTTCGCGATGAAGTTAGAAGGCTTATTGAAAGATACTCAACGATAATTGAATTGCGTGAACAAGCAACTGAAAAATTAGCTGATCATGATAAATATTTAGAGAATCTTATCAAAGAAAATGATCTACATTAATTAAAGAGTTTATAATTGGGCATACGGGTATGCCAAACAACGAATCAGATCAATTTGGAGATGATGAGCCAACACGTCCTGAAACTCCTTCATCTAAGTCTGGAAAGTTCAGGGCTTGTTTCCTTTGCTCAACATTTATGTCAGAATTTCTTTTCATAAACGAAAAGTGTGTTTGCCAAAAATGTTTTGACTCCATTCATGACGGAACGTACAGTATCATTAACAAGTAACTGCGTCTCGTTCACCCATCCGGCGCTACGCCTGTAGTGCCAGGCGGGTACTTATCTATTTACTATTTCCATAAAGGTAAATCAATGTCATCGCGAATTGCAGAACTTGCTTCAAAAATCTTCAAGGCTCGTCAGGATTATTACAACAGCAACCCAACAGTTAGTGATAAAATTTTCGATGCATGGGTCGATGAACTTCGAGCTCTTGATCCAACTAACAGAGCCGTCACTGACATTGGTGCGCCTGTTGCTCCTTCAGAATGGAAGAAGGCTAAGCATCAGATTCCTATGGGATCTCTTGATAAGGTAAATCAGCCGCATGAACTTACAAAATGGGCTGAGGTTGCATCAAATCAAAAACTGTTTATTACAGAAAAGCTTGATGGCATTTCAATTGAAGTAATCTATGAGAATGGTATTGTTAAACAAGCAATTACTCGTGGTGATGGTGAAACTGGCGAAGATATTACTTCAAATGTAGTTAAAATGCATGGGGTTGTTCGTAGAACTCATTTCAATTTTAATGGTTCAATTCGTGGTGAAATCATTATGAGGAAGACGAATCACAAGAAATATTTTGCTGATAAATCTAATCCGCGTAATGCAGCTTCAGGTACAGCTAAGCGATTGGATGGTATTGGTTCTGAACACCTTAATGTAATCTTTTACCAAGTAATTGGTGATATTGAGTTCAAGACAGAGAATGATCAATTTGATTGGCTTGATATGCAAGGGTTTCAAACTCCTAATCGTTGGACATCTGCTAATGCAGCGGCTGCTTCTAAACATTGGCGTGACTATCAGGATAAGTTCAGGGCAGACCTTGACTATGATATTGATGGTTTGGTTATCCGAATCAATGATATGGATTTTCAACAAGCTCTTGGTGATAAAGACATGCGCCCTAAAGGTGCTATCGCTTTTAAGTTTGATAATGAGACTAGGGAATCTGTCATCAAAGATATTGTCTGGCAGGTTGGCAATAGTGGGCGTCTTACGCCAGTTGCCATAGTTGATCCGGTTGTTCTCGTTGGAGCCGTTGTAATGCGAGCTAGTATCTACAATATTGCATATATTGAGGAGCTTGGCATTGATATTAGCGCAACTGTCCTTGTGGCAAGAGCCAACGATGTTATTCCAAGAATTGAATGGGTTGTAAAGGGGACTGGCAAGACTCATCAGCCACCAACACATTGCCCTGAATGTGGTCAGCCAGTAGTATTGTCTGGTGAGAATCTGATGTGCTTCAATACTTTGTCATGTCCAGCTCAAGTGGTTGGAAGGATTAAAAATTGGATTAAGGATCTCAATGTTCTTGAATGGGGCGATACTCTTGTTGAGCGTCTTGTTCAATCAGGTAAGGTTACAACAGTAGCAGATCTTTATAAGCTTACTGTAGATGATCTTGCTGTTATTGATCGTATGGGTCAAAAGTCAGCGCAGAAGTGTTATTATACCCTTTGGGCTGGTGCTGAGGTTCCACTTGAGATTTTCATTGGAGCACTTAGCATTCCTATGATTGGGTCTTCAACAATCAAGCTTATCATGAATGCAGGTTGTGGTACACTTGAGAAGTTTGGTCAACTTGGAGCGGCTCAGTTTGAGACTGTTCCTGGTGTTGGACCTGTGAAAGCCAAGTCATTGGCTGATGGATTGGTTTCAAATCAGCAAGTTATCCTTGATTTGTTGGCAAATGGTGTAAAGATTAAAGGAGTCACTCAGGGTAAACTTACTGGTAAATCGATTTGTTTTACTGGTTCAATGAACATCAAGCGACCAATTCTTGAAAAGATGGCGTCTGAAGCTGGCGCAGATGTGAAGGGATCAGTTGGTAAAGGATTGACTTACCTTGTTATAGCTGACCCAAGTAGCAGTAGTTCCAAAGCTGTTACTGCTAGAAAACTTGGTACTCTGCTGATTTCCGAGCAAGACTTTTTGGATTTGGTGAAGTAATATAAAAGATCCAGATACCTATATGTAGGTAAAGTTATTGGTGACGAGTATTTACAAGGAAGGGTGACTTTCTTTGATGATGACGGTATGTCTGTAGAAATAGTAGCCTTGAATAATAAATATTAGATGAAGGTTTGCCTGCTAAGTTTAATATTTCAACTATCATGCCAATAACATTTAAGAAATCATTGGTAGATACATTTCATTACATAAATCCAACTATTTATTATTCTTTATATTCAACAAATGAAGATTGGCGTAAAAGTTGGATGCCAGCAGCCATGAACGTATCTGGTGCCCTTGATATTTTAAAAGAGTATCAAGACTTTTCAAAAAAGATAGTTAAAGTGCATTTTCCATTCATTGCTAATGAGAATGATTCTGAAAATGAGATTAATAGTATGTGTGATGCTATAATTAAATCTAAATTACAATGTGAATTCAATCTTGTTAGATATAATCCAGCCTCTGCTGATCAAGGAGTAGAGTCCTCAGAAGAGGTAATAAAAAGAAATACTGAGATAATATCTAATAGGTTTAGATTCAATGGTAAGGTACAAATTATACCAAGAGTTGGTTTTGATGTAAAAGCTTCTTGCGGTATGTTTGTATAATTATTTGGAGTAACATGCACGACATATTTTTTGATTTAGAAAACTTACGTAAGACAGTAAATGAAGAGGATGAATCTGATCAAGAATATTGGTTTTTTGGTCAAAGTTTTACGGATTCAAATCCAGAGACTAAAGAAAAGTCTAAGGGTTGTGTATGTAAGACTTGCAACGAGTTTTCTCCATATGCAGAATCAAATCAAGAAGATGGCAGTTTTAAATGCTATTCTTGTAAAATGCACGGATAATTTCAATGAAACACCCTCCAACGAGGTGGTATATGCCTGTGGAGGGTTCATCATGAATAATAATTCAAAATTCGTAATCACACAAGATATCTATGACCGCTGTGTTTCTTTTGCAAATGCATCTGTAGGAACCAGCTCAAATAAATATGCAAGCCGCAATCAATTTGACGTAGAGAAAATAAAAAAAGATATTCGCAATGGTAAGATTGCTGAGGAAGCAGCTTGGGAAGTCTTATCTAAGAGCTATCCAAATCTTTCTAAGCCTGACCATTCAATTTATACAGCCAAACAGAAATCTTGGGAGCCTGATTTAACTGATAAGGAAATCCCAATTAGAGTAGCAGTTAAGTCTCAAGATATCGAATCAGAGATTAATTTTGGCAGATCATGGGTTTTCCAATTTAATAAAACATCAAATTATGATCGCGATACTGGTATTTTTGGTGATGTTGATAATAATTATTATGCAATTTTCATATCATTAAATATACCTAAACGTTCTGGTACGATTCAAGCTATAGTAAAAATAAAATGGCTACATGATCATAATTTGTTTAAACCGATGATAAAAACTAATCTTCAAAATAATAAATTAGCGATTTATTATGATGATTTAGTTAAATTTAAGGATGAACTATGGCAGATTTAACTAAAAAATGTAAGACCTGCGGTATAGCTAAAAATATAAATGATTTTCCTATTCATTCTAAAAATGATTTGAAAATTTATTATAGAACAGAATGTATAATTTGTGATGCAATCTATCGTGATAGATATCGAAAATCTAATCCTAGTATAAAAATACGAGAAAATATTTCAAGAAGTATAAATTCACATTTAAAATCTTATAATTCGACCAAGAATGGCGAAAGTTGTTTAAAACATTTACCATATTCTGTTCAAGAATTAAAGTTACATTTAGAGTCTATATTTGAACCTTGGATGAATTGGTCAAATTATGGGAAATATGATACAAATTTATGGGATAATAATAATACTTCTACATGGACGTGGCAAATAGATCATATCATTCCACATTCTAATTTTTATTATTTATCTATGATCGATGAAAGCTTCAAAAAATGCTGGGCTTTGGAAAATTTAAGACCATATTCTGAAAAACAAAATTTACTTGATGGCGTAACGAGGGTTAGATATATTAAATAATGACAATTAGCCCTTTTAGATATCCAGGCGGAAAGACAAAGATGCTTCCTATATTAATGGAATATCTTGAGCCGATGATAGCTACCTCTAACAGATTCATTGATGTATTTGTTGGAGGTGGTTCTGTTTTGCTTGAAGTAGCAACCAAGTATCCAAAAATTGAATTGTGTGCCAATGATAAAGATAATTGGATTTATTCTTTCTGGAGTGTGGTTAGCGATCCTGATGACCATGACTTCGTTGCTTTATTGAAGTTATTAGATCAGAAACCAACCATAGAGCTATTTTATAAGTTACGAGAGACGTTTACGTTGGACAAGGTTGAATGTGCCTACAGGGCATTTTTTTTCAATCGCACAGCTTTTTCAGGCATTCTTTCCAGCGGACCCATCGGAGGTAAAGATCAGAAGTCAAAATACACAATAGATTGCCGCTATAACGAAAAGAAGTTGAAACAAAAGTTACGAGAGTGTAGATCTTTATTAGTTGGCAGGACTACAGTTGAGAATAAAGATTTTAGTGATTATGAGCCACTAACCAAATCGCAAGATGCTTGCTATTTAGATCCACCTTACTACATTAAAGGTGATGCTCTTTATGTTTTCTCTATGAAGCATGAAGAGCATGAAGATTTAGCGATTATTCTTAATTCCAGAAAAAACTGGTTACTGTCTTATGATGATTGCCCACAGATTAGAAGTCTGTATAGTAATAATGCAATAATTGATTTGGCGGCTAGGTATTCAATTAATGGTAAGAAATCTTCTTGGGAGAAGAAGAATGAGCTTATCATCAAATGAATGGACCATTGATCTTCCATGAAACGATTAGATTATATACTTTTACAACATCACAAGAGCATGTAGAAGTCACTTATGTTCCAGCCGCATGGGTTTCTTTATCGGATGATGCCTGCTATTACATTGAACTTTGCATTTATGGAAAAGAATATAGATTGAATTTGTATAATCAATCAACTTGGTTTTATTCTGACAAAGTTAAGAAAGCAATAGAGATTCCAAAGAAGATACAACTTTCCAGTGTTGTTACGATTATAAAATCTCCATTTGATTTAGAAATGACATCTAGTAATTTAGATGAAAAGTATTATGAGTTACCTGAAGAATCTATTGAATTAGAAGTTAGTGTAGATAAAATATTTTTAGCACTAGAAAAGTTAGAAAGATTAAGGTTTTTCTTATGAATGATGATGAGTTGGAAGAACGTGTTGCAGAATATCCATGTAGAACTTTACATGAAACTGAAAATCTTGATGTAACAGTTGATTATGAAAATGGATGCCACTATATTCTTACAAAGAAATTTCACTTTACTATTTGGGAAAGTTACATTGATGTAACACCAAATAGGTCTGGTGTTGTAGATACTAATCAATTTATTGAATCTAGCATCCATATAAAAGATATTAGACTTGACATTGGATCTAAATTTTTCTTTAATGATCTAAATTATATTAATGAAGATGAGATTCTGAAAAAAGTTGAAAAGATTTCCATTTACGTAACCTTTAGTTGAGATTATAAAAATTATGAGTTAATTTAATACTAGTATCGTTGAAATTATTAATATAGAATTAGGTGCATTACCTGAAAAATATAGAGATTTTTACGATGTGCGAGCGAGATATTATGAGTTAGTTGAAGAATTATTCAAAGATAATATTGAGGATGAAATTATTTGTCCCGATGATATAATTACTCAAACTAAAGATGATTGGTAATGGAAATAATTATTTGTTTATTAGCTATTTTTGGATTGGCGTTTGCTTTTAAAGAAGCAGATGGTCCTTGGGATAGCATAAGTTTGTTACGCAATAAATTGATGACCAATAAATATGTAGGAGTTTTCTTTTTTCACTTACTGGAATGTTACTTCTGTATAGGATTTCATTGCGGTTGGATCGTATACTTGCTCTATTATAAAAATTGGTCATGGAATTTAATAATAATTTGGGGGCTTGCTGGCGCCGCGTGGAGTCTTATAATGCACTTGCTACTCGACAGAGTAACTAAGGAGTAAGTCTTGAAACATTTACTATTTGTGATTTTATTTTCTGGATGCATTGAAGCTCATACACTCAACTCTAATCCAAAACTATTAGAACCATTGCCCCAATATAGGTTGGTTTGCGGTCCTGTTTTATGTTGTTATTGGTCTGATGGAAAGATGGATGGTTGTGTGAATTCACCCAATTATCCAGAACCTTTTCATAGATAATTTGTCGAGAAAAAGGTATATAATGGACATAAATAATGATGAGTCGGACTCATTAAGAAATAGAAGCGGCAACGTAGAAATAAATAGTCGCTTAGTTAGTTTTCTATATCAATTGATGCGAGATCATCTCCCAATGGGAGTGATTGAAAAAATTGTGCAAGATGCAGATGTTCCAATTGTAGAATATACAAATGGATGGCTAGCGAAGTACGCCGAAGACATTGCAAACCGTTTAAAAGATCAAGGATAACATTATGGCTGAAAAATTAGTTGCCTATTCCGCAGGCTCAGAACCTTCCTTCCCTTCAAATTATGATGTGGCAGTTCGTAGGACATTGAATTTCACAGACATCACCAGCAACAATAACAAATTCTATAACCTAGAAGTTCAAGTTGGACCCAATGGTGAGTCTCGTATCTTCACTACCTATGGTAGGGTTGGTGGTACATCTGCTAGAGAATATCGTATCTGTCGAGATAAATCTCAAGCAGAGATTGAAGCAGACAAGATCATCAAGGCTAAAACCAAAAAAGGCTATGCAGAAGTTAAACTTCTAAAATCTGAAGTTGGTTCTGAAATTGGTAAATCTAAAGTTGAAGCCTCAAAAGTATCTGTTGATGACCTTCATAAGGTTGGTATTAAGGTTTCAGAGCCTGAAACTAGCAAACTACATCCTCAAGTTGGTGATCTAGTTAGAACTTGGTTCGGTGTCACTGCTGACTTCGTAGAACTAAACCTTGACACTAAGAAATGCCCTCTTGGTCAACTATCTCTAGATCAAATCACAAAAGCTAAAGACTTCCTTGAAGAAGCTCGTAAGATGGTTCATAGTAAGAAACCAGATGCTACTGAGTTAAATCGGTTAACTAATCTTTACTATTCAAACATCCCCCATAATTTTGGGTATGCGCGTATTAATGCAGATGCGCTTCGTTTTGATACAGATACGAAGATCGATCACGCTTTTGATATATTAGATGTCTTTTCTGACGCTAAGAATGTTCAAACTCTTATCTCTAAGAAGAGTCATATTGATTCTCAATATGATACATTAAACTCTAGTATTGACTTTATTGATCCCGCAGATCCAGTTTGGAAATGGATTGATAAGATGGTTCTTGATACAAGGGCAAGCAATCATCATTTCCTTGGTAAGCTTAAGACTCATAAGGTATTCAAGGTCAATAGGAAAGATGAAGATAAAATCTTCTTGGAGACCGTTGAGAAGATTGCCGGGCAGTGCGGGAAGCACAACCCATCTAGCGTCTATGCCGGGCTCGTAAAAGATCGTCCCGACCTTTCAAAAGAAGAGCGTATGTTGTATGCTAAGGCAAACGTATGCCCTGGCTGGCACGGTACTCGTAGAGTTAACATGATCGGTATTACAACTAAAGGTCTTTTAATTAGACCTTCAGGTGTTGTTCACGCTGGAAGTGCATATGGCGACGGTATTTATTGGGCTACAAATAGTACAAAATCAATGAATTATTGTGATGTGCAAGGATCTTACTGGGCACAAGGCAATAATAAAACAGCCTATCTATTTTTAGGAGACGTTGCTTATGGTAACTGTAAAATGGTTTCTACATCTGGCTTTTACACAAAATCTAATATAGCTCCTAACCACAGTGTTTGGGCACAAGGTGGTAAAGGTGGCGTAATTAATGATGAGTTAATCACTTATACTCCAACTGGTAATGGGCAGCAACATAGGCTTCGTTACATTATAGAATTTGAGACGTTAGCCAAGTAAGTCTGATAAATTTCATATTTACGAATAAAATGAATATCTTCGTACTAGACAAAGATACTAAGCTATGTGCGCAGTATCATAATGATAGGCATGTAGTTAAAATGATATTGGAGACGACTCAATTGTTGAATAATGTGTTTATGAAACATGATTCTCAATATGTTCCTGTATATAGACCAACTCATAAGAATCACCCTGCTTCGATTTGGGCTTCTGAAAATTCAGGTAATTTTCGTTGGTTACTGAAACTTGGTCTTGATTTATGTGAAGAGTATACATTTAGGTATGGTAAAGTTCACAAATGTGAAGCTATTCTTCGAGATTTCGCAAAATCAAAATCAATCGATAAGATTCCAAAAGGGGAGCTTAAACAATTCACCTTATGTATGCCAGATCAGTATCATTCACCAAATGCCGTTGATTCATACCGAATGTATTATAAAATGGAAAAACAGCATATTGCTCAATGGAAAAACCGTTCGATTCCATTTTGGTTTAACTCATGAAAAATATTCAAGTGTATGAACTAATGCGGGTGATTTATCCACGTAAACATATGCCCAAAGATGTAAAGGAGGCTTTTGAAGATTATTGTATTGATAATTCAAAAAGCAATGATTCTTATGTTCATTGGAATGTTAACAAGGCTACAGAAGGTTTGAAGAAAAGTGAGTTTACACCTACGCCTGAATCAACAATCAATCGTTGGTTAGTTCGTAATGGTTTCGTATTGGGCGACATAGTTTTAATTCTCTATTCTTGGTAAAAATCATCAGCACTCACGCTGACCTCCAATATCATCTTTGCATATTTTGTGTGGGGTGATTGAAATTATAAAACATAGATTAAAAGGTAATAATGCCGAATTGGTGCAAAAATAGATTAACAGTCATTGGTCCATCTGAAAAAATAGTTGCTTTCATTTCAAAAGCTCATGGAGAGTATCACCATTTTACCCCAGGCAAATATAATCTTTTCAATGAGGAAAGCTTGAAAAAAATTCAAGGCGAAGATTACAAAACGCCTGAACAGAATCGTAAAGAAAACCCTCAACAGCTTTCTTTTCATCAGCTAATACCTATTCCAGATCATGTAATGGCTAAAGAGTATGATCCTTACGGTATTGATACAGAGCGTAGGTTATGGGGAGTTAAATGGGGATCATATGAATCTGAATTGATTTCATATAAAGATGGACAAGCGTTATATGAGTTTAATACTCCATGTGGTCCACCAAATACATTTTTAGAAAATGTATCATATGAATGGTCAGATTTGGGATTTGCATTATCATTTGTTGAAGAATACCCTACAAGGGGCAGGTTGCTTGCAAGAAATGGTAAAATTGCTATTGTAGCAAATGAACGGACGCCATTCAAAGGTTCTCGTAATATGTACTACACGTCTCACAACAAATGGGTTAAAACGCTATGAGATCTCCTGAAGAAACAATTATTAAATTGAATTTGACCATTGACAATCTTTTGGCTAGACCCAAAATGTTTGGGACGAACCAAGAAGCATTGTGGGTTCAAGTAAATCAAATTCTTGAAATTATTTCTTTTATTAGTGATAAAAAGCTAAATTGGTTTAGAGTGCATATTGATACGGATGCAACACTAGATCTATCTGAATCATCAATTGCATTGCCTGGCAGAAACCTAAGTGATGAAAAGTTCATGGAAGGTCTACGTATTATGAGAATGATTGCAAATAAACAAATGGAAGAGCACGATGGAAAAACTACCAACACCAAATGAAATTATGGCTCTAATAGCAGATATGATGCTAGAATCAGATGCGAAAGAATTTGGCTCATCAATCTGTCATGGACCTGGACCAGAGATTGTAATTGAGTTTCAAGACCCAAATGATGAGAATCGAAACTTAACAGAGTATCGTATTACGATTGAAAAGGTTAAATCATGATTGAAATCATTACTGGCAATCTATTAGACGCCAAAGAAAAATACATTTGTCATCAATGCAATTGTGTTTCTCATATGGCGGCTGGTGTTGCTAAAGCAATTTTTGATGAATTTACTTATTCTGATATTTATAGTCAACGAATCTCGTATGGAGTACCAGGAACCATTATTGTGAAGGGTAATGGTAAAAATGAAAGATTTGTAGTCAATATGTTAAGTCAGTATTATCCTGGTGGACCTAGACCAATAAATGCTGGTAACATCGAAGACGATGAACGTACTCGTCAAAAATTATTTAATAAATGTCTTATGGCTTTAGCGAAGATTACAGACCTGGAAAGTATTGCTTTTCCTCATCGTATAGGGTGTGGGTTGGCAGGTGGCGATTGGAATTGGTATAAAGGCACGTTGGATAATTTTGCTAATTATGTATACAAAATGCAGAATGCAAAAGTAGTTATCTATCAAAGGGAAGAAGATAAATAATGAAAAAGATGGATATGGAATTCTATTAGTTCTTTCAACTTATGAAGAAAACGACAGATAATTTAAGGCAAATGCAACAAACGCAAGAAGAAATGCATTGGCAATTCGGTGAACCTCAGGAGTTCCTTGATTTTGTTGATGCACTTAACGATACGCAAAATGGCTGGGTTAGTAGTAACTGTTGATATGACGATTAAATTTTATAAATCAAACCCTCCACATGGATATTTAAACAATTTTTATCCAGCTAGGATGTATATCTATGGTCGTTGGTGGGCTACAGTTGAACATGCCTATCAAGCTCAAAAGACATTAGTACTTGAAGAGTATGATGGAATTTGGCAAGCAAAGACCCCTCGTGAGTCTAGAGACCTTGGACAAAAGGTAACTATGCGAAATGATTGGGATACAATCAAATATGCTGTTATGAAGGATTGTGTAAGGGCTAAGTTTCTTCAGCATAGTACCATTAGAATGCAGTTACTTAATACTGGTGATGAAGATATTGTTGAAGACTCTCCAATTGATTATTATTGGGGATGCGGAGCCGATGGTACTGGCAAAAATATGTTAGGCAAGATTTTAGTAGAAATTAGAGAAGAACTAAGCGATGACGCGCCGTCTTTTTTATTAATTGCTGCCCCTTGCTTTTATCCTCAAAAAATGTAAGTTAGTGTAGAAACAGAAATATCAGGAGATTATTTTATGGCAAATCTAAATGATGTGGTTGAGTCGGTTGTTGCATCGTTCGTTAGCACTGGTGAGCTATTTACGGCTCTTGATGTAAGTAATAAGGTAAAAGAATCTTTACCATTTGCCAGGCATCGTGAGGTAAGGGGTTTAGTTCGAACGATGTTTGCACAGAGCATTGAGCCATCTGGCTACGCTAAAACTCCAATTACTGTTCGTCTTACTGATGGTACAACGGCAGAAGCAATCCTATATCACCCACTAGCTGATTCATGGGATCTAGATGTAAAATACAATACGCAGAAGCGTGAGCAAGCTGCGGCTCGTCCTGGTATGAATTCAGCTCCTGTAGTTGTTCAATCAGCCACTTCAACGGTTAAAGTTGATACAGATGGTTCAATTAAGATTGACGCTAATGCAGTCAGTCTTCCAATTGGCGTACCTACTGGTATTGATCCAAAACATGTTGCTTTTTGTGGTACGCATTATCCAGGGTTTGTTACACCTCCAGGTTTTGTAAAGCCAACAGTTCCATCTTCAATGCTACCAGACGCGCCAGTTGCAGCTACGCCCGTAACAGCCGTTGTTGTTAGTCCTTCAACAACTACAGTACCTGCAAAGAAACCAGCACCCAAGACAAGTGCCAAAGATCTTTGGGACAATCTATTCACTACCCCTTCACTATTTCCAAGGTCATAATGAAAATTAATCTAGTATCAAATATAGTATCTCTTGTTCGTCCAGGTGACGGAAGTGTTATTGTTGAGTTAAAAAGCTCAAAAGGTGATGTTGAAAAAGTATCTGTAAGCTCAAAAACAGCCGCACTTACTGGATCTCTAACTCTTAAAGGAATTGTTGCAAACCAGCTTAAGTTTGGTGATAAGTTCAGAGTTACAATCGAAATTCTTGATGATTCAGTAGAGGATAATCAATGAGTGGAGTATATGTCGTAACCGCTATTGAATATACTGCAAGCGCTATAAATGCTGATAATATTGGAGTAGAAGTTTTTGCCGGTTTTGAAGCAGCAAGGACAAGAGCTTTAGAGCTTCTCATTTTTGATTATAAACCATCATCCATTCACGATCCAGTTATGGAAGATTTGCTAGATGGTGAGGCTCAGTGGGTATTTGCAAGCACTAATACTGAGTCAGTTGTTATTACTTACAGAAATATTCCTGGATTTTCAAATGCTGTATTTTATGATGAATATGATCTGGCGCTAGGAAGTCTTCCAGGTGGATTTACTAACAGTAATAAGCCTATAACTATGGAATACTTGATTAAGTTTCCTCATGATGTAAAAAGTATTTATGAGTTATCAGATTTCCAAAAATGGGCTTTAACAGTAGCTAGAATTAGAAGATCTCCAAATTATAGTGTAACTCTTAACAGATTCAATATTATAAAGCAAAAAGAAGCCATATCGCATTTAGGAGTAAATCCTTACAATATGTCTGTTTTTGGTGACAAAATAATTGAAGTTGAATGTGTACCTATAGAAAACATTAGACTTATTTCAATGAGACAAGTTTAATATTTTTCGTGAATACCAGTTACATTGTCTTCATATAGTCTAGGCATAGGTTGAACTCCGGTAACATTATCGGAATTCAATCTTGCCTCATGAAAGTTATTGGCATATTCTGGTGGTGCAAGAACAGGATTTTGTTCAATAAATCTTTCAACATGTGATAATAAATCCTTAAGTTGATCAACTGAAATAACAATAACTTTTTGTTTCAAAGCATTCTTTACAAAGAAATCTATATTTTCAAGTTTAGCAATGGTTGAACGACTGGTCATGTACTCTATAAATCTTTGAACCCCACCATAAGCTTCTTTATCTGAAGCCGTTCTCATAATATTACGTAAATCAATATATAGGTCTTTCATTAACTCTGCTATAGCTTTAACAAACATATATTGTTTTTTGTCGGCATTTTTGCCCATATGGTCACGAATTTGGGTAAATGAATATAATTCACCACCTAAAGCGCTAATACATGATAATAATTTAGAATGAAACTCCATTACGAATTCATCCATCATTTCAGTTTGAGATTTGAAAGCGCCCTGTTCTTCGCCTAATGATAGTTTTTGATAGAATTTTTGAGCCAATTTTAGTATTTTTGCATGTGTCATATTAACCTAACAATAATATGAGAATATTCAATGGTTTGTGATATACTCTATGCAGATATAGAATTTTACTCATCGGTGGAAAAAATGTTAAAAATAGTTTCAATTTCAGATACTCATACCAAGCATGGTGCAATTGTTATGCCTCCAGGTGATGTATTGGTACATGCTGGCGATATTACAAACAAAGGGTCTATTAAAGATCTAACTAGTTTTACGACCTGGCTAAAGTTACAGTCATATAAACATAAAGTTGTTATTGCTGGTAATCATGATTTTTGTTTTGCGAATGCAAATCAAGTTATAGCTCGTACTCTTATTGAAGAAGCTGGTGCAGTATATCTTCAAGATTCAGAAGTTACGATTGATGGCGTGAAATTTTGGGGAAGCCCTTGGCAGCCTTTTTTTTATGATTGGGCATTCAATTTACATCGTGGTAAGCCTATTGCGGAAAAATGGGCTTTGATACCAGAAGACACCAATGTACTTATCACTCATGGTCCTCCAAAGAATGTTTTAGATATTGTTGAGAGTGATTGGGGGCATAGGGAGCATGTTGGTTGTGAAGACCTTTTACACCGATTAATCAGTCTTCCAAAACTAAAGGCTCATATTTTTGGTCATTTGCACCTTGGATATGGAGTTACAGGCGATAAAAATGGTATTCAGTTTGTGAATGCTTCTACCTGTACTGAGCGATACGAACCATTAAATAAACCAATTGTAATCGAGATTTAAGGAATCTGTAATATCACTACTGATATATAAATATCATAGGTGATTTGTGAAAATTGTACAATAAAAGAGAGTATCGAAAAATCTTGTAAAAAACTTTATGATAAAGCGCGTTACAAAAAAAATAGAGAAAAGATTCTAGCGAAACAAAAAGAATACGCATCTTATCATAAAAACGAAATAATTGAATATCATAAGAAATGGTATATAGAGAATAAATCTGTGTTGTTAGTAAGGCATAAATCATATAAAAAATGAAATATGCTATGGATATCATTTTTAGATTAAAAACAATATGTTCAAGCGCAATTTATCAAGCGATGAAAAGCTCTAAAAATGGATCTTCAATTTTAGATTATCTCTCGTATTCAATGCAAGAGTTAAAGCAGCATTTAGAAAATAATTTTGATGATAAAATGTCTTGGGATAATTATGGAGACTACTGGCAAATAGATCATATTATTCCACAAATCAGAAATGAATTTATGTGTGATAAATGTGATATTCTTATTGCATGTTATAATGGAGATGGTAGCGGTGAAACTTATAATTGTATACAATATGCCAAGAAAAATGGTAAAGAAATTATAATTATAGATCCAACAATTTGCAATCATCATATAAACTGAGTCAAAAGTATAAATAAGCGAATTATTTACATTTACCTGCGCCTTGACAAGGCTATTTAAGAAACTATAGTATGTGTGTCGCGAACAACTTTTTGGAGAATTTATAATGAAAAAAATTATGTGTGTACTTGTTTGTCTATTTGTTTCTGCTTGTGATTCGAATGTTTCAGTGAAGCTTGCTGATCCAGTTGTTGATGCTGGTCATGAAGGTTCTGCTGGTAGCGGTGGTGCTTCAGGTGAAGGCGGTCAATCAGGTTCTGGTGGGCAGGCTGGTTCTGGTGGGCAGGCTGGTTCTGGTGGTCAAGCTGGTTCAAGTGGTCAAGCTGGTTCTGGTGGTCATGGCGGCAAGTAAATAACAAAACTATCGGCGTGATACCATGACTATTATTAAAAAAGCCGCGGACTTGACAATCAGGGTAAAAGACTTTAATATGGTAGCAACGGACGAGAAGCTTCTAATGAAGCTTCGATCTTTAACGCTGCACAAATATTCTGGTATGAATCATGAACTTAATCAACTTCTGAAAATAATTAAGATTAGACCTGTTGATTGTAAAATAATTCTTGGTTATGTTAAAGATGAGTTAGTAGCTTGGTCTATGCTTTCAAAAGAGCAGAGCGAATATGCTTTCCCAAACTTTAACAATGGGTATAACGCCAGTAAGGGTGTTTTGTTTGAAGTATTCGTTGCACTTGCTCATAGACGTAAAGGAATCGCATCGATAATGATGAAGGTTGCTAGGCGTAAAGTGAATGGTACAAAACTTTGTATTGTTCCTTGGGATCATGCAAGTCAGGGTTTTTATGGTAAGTTTTCTAATTTCAACGTAGAAATCTTATAATAATCTAGGAATATGCTGATATATGAATCAGCATCATGTTACCATGGTGGAATGGCAGACACCGCAGTTTTAGAAGCTGCTGCCCGTTAGGGCGTGGGGGTTCAAGTCCCTCTGGTAACACCAATAGTTAAGAAAAATATATTAAAATAATGCTACCTTGATGGAAATGGCGAGACATGTGGGTCTAAGAAGCCCATGCCGAAAGGTGTGAGAGTTCGAATCTCTCAGGTAGTACCAAATTGATGAATATATCAATGCTAAGTGATAATGTAAATATGGTGTCGTGAGGGAGCTGGCGAACCCGATTGACTGTGAATCAATTTTTGACGGGATCAAAACCCGTACGACACCCCAATACCATGCCTCGTTCGTCTAATGGTAGGACAAAGCCCTTTCAAGGCTTGAACAGGAGATCGATACTCCTACGGGGTACCAAAGTAAGGTGCGGCTATTAGCTGTGCCTCGTGTTTGATAAAGATTTCTCTTTATATGGTCCTATCGACTACTGGCTAGGTCGAGATCCTCTCAAGGTCTAGGAATGAGATCGATACTCATTATGATCACCATTTCAGAAAGATACATAACCCAAAGTAAATGCAAAAACAAAATACACAAAACAGAATCCGTATAAATAATTTCATTCGTGTACCACAAGTAAGAGTAATTAATGCAGAAGGTTTATCATTAGGTGTCATGACAGCTAATGAAGCTTTAAAACTAGCCAGAGAGCAAAATTTGGATTTAATTGAAATTAATCCAAAAGCATCTCCGCCAGTTTGCAAGATAGTAGATTTTGGTAAGTATAAGTATGAAGAGAAAAAGAAGCTTTCTGAAGCTAAGAAAAATCAGAAAGTATCTGAGTTAAAAGAAATCTCATTCAGACCAAACACTGATGATGGTGACTTAAACCACAAATTAGAATCTGCTAGACAGTTTCTAACTGATGGCGATAAAGTGAAATTCACAGTCAAGTTTCGTGGAAGAGAAATTACTCACCCTAAAGTTGGTGAGGATAAACTCAGATGGATTCTAAAAGAGTTATCTACTCTAATAGCATTTCATACACCACTTTCTTTAGAAGGAAAAGTGATGTCTGTAATGATTAACCCAAAAACATAAATAATTACATAGCATATTTCAGTATGCTATTATGCCCCTAGAAGCGGCTCTTCTCGTTAGTCTTCTAAACTGACTATCGTGGTTCGACTCCACGTAGGGGTGCCATTACATTCATATATTTTATATGCCCTCGTAGCATAACTGGATAATGCTCTTGACTACGAATCAAACGATTGCAGGTTCAAATCCTGCCGAGGGTACCATCATTCTTTATTAGGAAATTACATTATGATCGTTAAACTTGGCGAACAGCAAGAATTTGTATTCAGTCAAAAAGCCATTGAAAATATTAATCGTTTGTTGAAATTGCTTAAAACTAGATTAGCTTGCAGTTCTACGAAAAATCTTAATGGAACAACATCCATTGATACCTCTATATAATCTACTGATACACTAGTACATTTTTTAGTTTTATCATTAAGCGACTTTAATCAAACGCCTCAATTTACATCGTTTGATTTTGAGTGCTATAAATTTGTAGATGTATTTGCTGAATCATTGGTTGAAGGGGCTACATTAAAAGCATTGGCTTCACAAGCTTTGATTGAGCGTGGAAGAGAATTTGCTCTATCAGATAGCGGTATTTCATTTATACCACCAGCCATATCTGAACTTCTTCAAACGCAATTCCAATCTGTCATTTCATTTCACAATGAAAAAAATTAGAGAAATTAAAAAAGAAATTCATGAATTTGATTATGAAGATTTTGATGATGAAGAAGAGATCGAATAAATGCTCAAATTAGTATTAGTATTTTTAGCCGCAATCGTAGTCGATTGGATCTGGGCAGAATTATTTACACTGCAAAGAAGGAGGCTGTAAAGTCTGCCTTCTTTTCTAGTTTAATAGTTCTGGTTGGAGCCTTTATGACGCTATCATACCTAGAAGATCATCGAGCCATTGTTTCAATGTCTATTGGTGCTTTTATAGTAACATATATTTCAGTTTCTCGCAGTAAGAAGCAAGACAGTAAATGAAGGTACGCCCTTTTGAAGTAGATGATTAAGATGGTTATACTAAGCAAACTCTTGCCTGGCAAAAAACGTGCCAGATGCTTAGTCGTATGTACACTTTCGCGTTAGTAACGGTGTCAATTCATATGACACGCCCACCCCATAATGGTAGACTCAATCCTGACATGTAGGTTAGGTTTGTTTCGCCATCCCACGCGCTCGCCGCAAGGAATTTCGACAATGACGTTGTTAGTGCAAAATGATTCGCTATTCGTGAATACGAAAGAAACGTTACTATCCGCAATGGTAGAAGTTTATGTTAGTTCAAAATACAAGGAAAATTGAATGCCCCGACCTGATTTTATTACAGAAGAAGATATCGCCCGTTGGTCCTACAACATCGATAATGATGATAATTTGCCAAAAGAATTTGTGAATTCACCTCTGATTAGAGAGGTTTGTTATGCAGGGCTTTGGTTGAGTGAAGAGTTGGATAAGGCAGATTGCCCAGAATCTATCGTAACCAGGATTCAGTATACTGCTGGAAAGATTGCTTTCGGTAGAGATATCTGGGATGTTCATCAGGGTATTCTTGCGAAGTACAAGACTGGTGAGTTGGTTTTTGAGGATGAGGAAGAAGAGACTGTAGCATCTATGCGACAGATGAACTAAATGGAAAATCAAAAGGAATATCTATATAGATTAGTACTTGCTCAAACTTGTTTGTGGTGTCAACATAAAGATGAAGTCTTATGGTCACCACCGCAACTTGAACAAAGTGGACAGCCCCAAAACCTACCTGGACACATAACACTATTCATACCTGGACACATAACACGATTCAAATACAAATGTCAACTATGTGGAGAAACATCTGGATATGTTGAATATCATTTTTATTCTGATGGATATAGCTCATCGAGAACTGTATTTATTACTATAAAAGAGTATGCATTAATTTTCAATGGGAATAATACTATTAGTTTTAGTAAAGGGAAAGGTATTCCTAGAGTAGATATTCCCAATGTCATTTTACCATTACACGATCAAGATTCTACGCTAAAGAAAATACAAATCTATTTGCTATTTTCATAAAAAGAGCCTCGCATATTAAAAAAGATTATGCGGGGCTTGACTATTAAAGATTCATAATTATTATCTAAAAGTACCCGGAGAGAAAACAAATATGTCAACACCACAGCAGATGGCAAGTTCAGATTTCAATTTACAGAAACTATCAACCAAAGACTTATCAACTCATGTAAAAGGTTGTATCCAAATTGGCGGCAATATCGCCATCTTTGGTCGTAGAGGTACTGGTAAGACTGAAATCTCTAAGCAAGAGATTAAAGAAGCTAAAATGAAGGAAGTCTATATGAATCTTTCAGTTTATGAAAGAACAGATATGGGCGGTTATCCTAACATCATGACGGCAGATCCAGATAGGAAATATGTAGGCTTCCTACTTCCAGCCTTCTATGAATATATGATTGAAGGTAATATTCCTGTTGTTGCATTACTTGACGAGGTTGATAAGGCAGATCCAAGTCTTTGGGCACCTCTTCTAGAGTTCACTCAGTTTCATACGATTGGTGGTCGTGCTCTACCAAATCTAAAAGCAATCATTATGACTGGTAACCTTATTTCAGAAGGTGGTTCGCGCCCTAGTTTACCTCTTCTAGATAGGTCTGAGAAATATTTTGTTGAAGCTGATGCTGCTTCATGGTTGGAGTGGGCTGGTAAAACTGGTGGAATTCACCCTTCCATTACTGCATATATTACTGATCATCCAAAAGATCTATTTGGCGCTGTAGATCCAGAGGATCGTTATGCTGACCCATCACCCCGTGGTTGGGATCGGGCATCAGGGATTCTTTATGCTGGTGAAGCACTTGGTTGGTCATCAGATATGCTAAATATGAAGGTTTGTGGTTGTATTGGTAAAGATGCTGGTATTAAGTACAGCAATTACTATGAGCATTACCAGAACCTTCTTCCAATGATTGAGGATATCTACAATGGCAAGGATGTATCTGCTAAGTACTCAACCTTAGAACCAACAAAAAAGTTAGTTGCTTGTATGATCGTTTGTGCCCGTCTAGCTACTCAGCTTGACCAAAGCAAACCAACTGATCAAGTTACTTCTCTCAAACATGTAGGTGTATTCTTACAGAAGGTATCTTACGAGAATGTTCTTGTTACTGTAAGAAGCCAGATTCAAATTGAGCGTATCGTTCGATTCAATCTAGATGAGCATCCAGATTGGGAGCAGCTACTTGCAAAAATCAACAAGAAAGTGTCATCTTAATACTATATTGCTGCGGATATATAAGTAATTGGAGTCTAAATGAAATTTTCCAAAGTAATAGGTAAGGTTGATCAAAAACTAGTAGAACAGGCTGAAGATAAATTATCCCAGGTATTTCTTGAACTAGGTACTCGATATACAAACGAGCATGTAGGAACTGGAATGGGTGGTGATCCGCTTATCTTCGGATTGATGTATCCTGTAGAGCATGTTTGTACAATGAATATTCCTACTGCCGCTACTGACGGCAAGAGGTACTACTGGAACCCAAAATTTGTACTAAAACAAAGCAAGATTGGTTTGCGTATAGTTTGTGGGCATGAAGCTTGGCACGCTCTTTATATGCATCCTCAACGCAGAGGTTCACGACTTCCTAAGCTATGGAATATTGCTGTTGACTATATAGTTAATGGTACTGTCATGGATGACTTCAAAGCTAGGAAAATGGATGCTGCTGAAACATTTACCAAACATCTTGGTAAATATATGACTCTTCCACAACTGGCTTTGTTATACAAAGACCCTTTCAGTAAAATCAAAGGGTTTGAGGATATGAATCCTTATGATGCTGATGACACAGAAGCAAAACTTCCAAGTGCTGATGAAGATAGGGATTTAACTGTTGAGGAACAGAAAGAGTTAGAACGTAGAGCTAAGAAGACTAAATTCTTCTATGCTGATCCAAATATTGATGAAGAGATGCGTAGACCTGAAAAGATTTACGATATGCTTTATCAGATTCTTCCAAAGTGCCCTAAATGTGGTCGAGTTGGTATTTACAACCCTCCACAAAAAAAGAAGGATAAAAAGGAAAAGCAAAAGAGTAAGGATAAAGAAGAGAAGAACAGTGATCAGGGTGGAGATAAGTCTGAATCTGGAAAAGGTAAAGATAAGTCAGATAAACATGATCATGGCAATGGTGATCAACCATGTGATTGTCCTGGTGACCACCCTGGCGAAGGTCAAGGTGATGGAGAAGGTGATGGTTGTGGAAGTGGTGGCGGTTGTGGGGGCGGCATTGATGTGTTCGGGCTCGGCGGCACCTTAGACGATCATATGGATACAACTGAAAGTGAAGAGAAGCTTGCTAAGAGAGTTTCTGATGCTATGGAAGCTGCTAAGAAAATGGCAGGTCATGTTCCAGCAGCATTGGAAGATGAACTTGGCAAGTTAACTGCACCAAAAGTAACTTGGCAAGACATTATTAGAATTAGACTATTAAAAGCTAGGGCTGGTAATGGTCGTAATGATTGGACTCGTTTCAGAAGTCGTCCAATGTTCAGCGGATTACTAATACCAAAACGTAAAAATTACTTTGCTCATTTTGGTTGTTTACTTGATACTAGCGGCTCTATGGGTAAGGAAGATATGGCTTTAGGGCTATCTCAGCTTGCTGCTCTAGATGAGCGTTCAGAAGGAACAATCGTCCCTGCTGATGCTACTATCTATTGGGATAAAGCCACTAAGATTAAAAAAGCTAATGCTGAAGAACTTTCTAAAGTTAAAGTAGTTGGTCGTGGTGGAACTAAGTTTGCTGAATTCTTCACTGATCATGAAGAAAATATTGGTAAATGTGATTTCTTAATCATGATTACTGATGGTTACTTGCTTGATTCTGATATTGCTGAAATGAAAAATCCAGGTATTGAAGTAATTTGGTTGATTACTAGTCATAGTGCTTTTAATCCACCATTTGGTCGTGCCTTCGATCTTCATTCTAGCTAAACAATAATTGCATTGGTTAATTCCAATGCAATTATCTATAATAAGCCATACTGAAATGACTCAACTAGTTATTATAAATATTGTGCTTACTATCGGATTGTATTTTAACATTTCAAAAAAGCCGGAATAAACCTTCATGGTAAAACCATTTACTATTGCAACCCCACGTTATCATATCAGAAATACGAAAGGTTACATATTTAACGTTTTCAAACGTAAAACAAATGCCATCGCTGCCGCAATCGAAATGGCAACTGAACATCCTGGTAATACATTTATCGTATCCAAAACTGTAAATGGTAAACAAAAAAACATTTTTACTATGACCATTGATATTCAATCTGATCTTATAGATTTCCCAGAGATTTATGAGAGTATAATCAAAATCTTTCAAAAGAAGGTTGCTC
>Ga0163144_10007739_pt1 | contig 23469 bp, 20 predicted proteins | sample OliLak19BULKMAT1_FD_123175 | JGI IMG/M metagenome (GOLD analysis project Ga0163144, IMG submission 123175) | Freshwater microbial mat bacterial communities from Lake Vanda, McMurdo Dry Valleys, Antarctica - Oligotrophic Lake LV.19.BULKMAT1 | ecosystem: Environmental > Aquatic > Freshwater >...
ACGCTGTAGGCGTTGGCCTGAGTGGGGGATGCGACAATTGGTTGGCGGGTTCGATCCTAGCCTCGAACCTTTACGTCCGATGGGTCAAGCCCATCGGGGCGTTCCGCAAGTGAGACGGCCTCCTTGAGCCATGGGTGAAGTAGCTTATTCACCAACCAGTCAAGCTGGTTGGGGTCTAAAGGCCAGCAATGAAAGTCTCTCGCTCGCTTCAGTCCGCAACCGTCGGCTCGATGACTCTTTTCGTTTGCCAGCCGCCATGCAAGTAACGTAGCGTAAATATCACCGCAAGCATTACCACCCAAACCGCAATCACCGACCACCAATAATATAAACCATCTAAACCGGTCAAGCGGTTGACGAGCACACCGCCGATCACCGTCGTCGCTCCCGCAAAGACATGTCCTCCCAATACAAATCTCGTGTCTCCCGCTCCCTTCAATGCGCCAACAAACACAGTTTGAAAGGCATCAAACACGCAGTAGCCTGCGATGAAGTACAACAGCGGTCGCAACATGGGTCGCATCGCTTCAAATCGCTCCGGATCCGAATCAATGGCATACACATTCATGATCCAATCCGGAAATCCACCATACAACACCACAAAAATCATGCTGTACGCGATTCCAATCAACAACCCGCTAAACACCATCCGCTTCGCAGTCTCAACCTGCTCGCGCACAAGATATTTCGCTACCAAAACTCCCGTCGCTGTACCCAGGCCGACCAATGGAATAAACGCAAGCAAGTTGACTCCCAATGCGAGAGTTGTCGCATCCGCTTCTTGCTCCCCGAGGCGACCAACAATCATCATGATCGAAGTAAAACAGACAGCCTCCGCTACCACGGAAACTCCCGCCGGCCAGCCAAAATGAACTAACCGCTTCATCAACGGAAAATCCCACTTCAGTAGCTCAGCCAACCCCGCTCGATTCGAACCAAGCGTTTCCGGATCAACATACACTCCCGTCACTTTGTTCTTGAGCTGAAAGTCTTTTCTCGCAACATAAGCCAAAATCAAAAGTTTCAATATCAACGCGATGCTGCTGGCAATCGCCGCCCCGCGCACGCCCAACACCGGACACCCGAACGCACCAAAGATCAGGATGTAATCCAAAACGGCATTTACGACCGTTACGACCATGTCGGTGTACAACAAGACCATCGACCTGCCGCTACCCGAAAAAAGCCCGACCAGTGCGGACGCTATGATCGTTGCCCATGTACCAGGAATGAGCCAGATAAAATACTCCGCTTCCTGCCTCGCAAGATTCTCCGAATGCCCCATTGCCGAAAACAAGTCCTCTGAATACAGGCCAATCAGAGCCAGCAATGGACCGACACACAGTGCTAACAGAATTCCTTGCCAAACTACTTGCAATGCCCGAGTCGGTCGCTTGGCCGAAAGATACTGCGCGACAAACGTGTTCGTGTATCCACACACTCCCATCGGCAAGCAATTAATCGTCCACAGAACAGTCCCGGCCCCCATCGCCGCCCCAGCACTCGATGCCGAAAAACGAAACAACAGCATTCGATCGATAAAGAGAGTCAACGAGAAAAGCCCCGTCGACAACATGAGCGGCCACGCGGTAGCCAGTACTTCCTTCAAATCTTTCCGCAGACTGTTACTCTTGATCGATGAGCCAGAGTCATGGCTCTCAATCACTGGATACTCCAACGAACCACAACGAGTAGCATGATCGCCGGCAGATACAGCAAAGAACTATGTAACAGTTTCCGGGCTGTCTGATTGTTTCTGTCCTTTAAGAATCGAAACGACGCAGCCGCTTGTCCCAAACAAGCCAACGCACCCATGATCGCGACCACCCACGTCACCGTCGAAACGGGATGAAGGACGGCAATCGAAAGAGGTATCAACAAACATGCAGGCACAATCGCATGCCAACCGGCAGCAATGCCCGTTGGTTCCTCTTTGGTCAACATCCGAAAGCCCGCTTGCGCATACTGATCGCGGTATAACCATGCGATCGCCATGAAGTGCGGGAACTGCCAAAGAACAACAATAGCCGTCAATGCCCATCCATCTACGTCCCATAGAGAACCACCGGCAGCTGTCCAACCGATCATCACTGGCAACGCACCCGGCAAAGTCCCGACCGCTGTGTTCCACCAAGACATCGTTTTCATCGGCGTGTAAACCCAACAATAAATCGCCCAAGTTGCCAGCCCGCAATACATCGCTTCCGCATTCGCCCCCAGCCAAAGATAAACGCTGCCAACGACGAACAAAAGCCAACCGAAAAATGCCGCTTCAAAGGAGGTCAACCGACCGCTCGGCAACGGCCGCTTCTGAGTTCGGGGCATCAACGCGTCCCGTTCCCGTTCAAACCACTGATTGAGCGTACTCGCACTGCCCGCAATCATCCCCGTCGCGATGAGCGTGTTTAGCCAAACGCCCATGGGTACAACCGTTCCATGAATTCGCGTAGCAGCCAGCATCGCCACTCCGACCGTCAGCAAAATCATCAACATGATCCGAGGCTTGGTGAGCGCCAAATAGTCACTCCACCATGCGATCGCGGTCGTGGAGATCGCGGTCGTGCTTTCCTTAATCGTGGCTACGTTCGCCCCATCGGCGTTTGTGGCATTGGAACTAGGAAACGAGGTGCTCATTCAACGCCAATACTTGCTGCTTTAGACTGATAATTACTTGGAACAAAATCTTGCTCTTTAAAACTTAATGACCGCTCGGGCTTAGAGAGTAACACCCGGCGATAAGCTCGGCAAGTCAACCAAAGCGAGCAAACGATTAGCAATGAGCCAGTAGCCTGATGTCCTGTCACAATCATCGACTCCCAGAACCCTTTCCCCTGTACCGTGTACCGAGCCAACCATGGCGTTAATTCAACCCATGGTGTGGCATAGTTGGCAATCCAAGTCGCAAAGCCGAGCAAAATCTGAACGAAAACGATCCCGAGCAACGCATTGGACGGTACTCTAAGTTCCCGAAAAACTCGGTTGCCTCCCCTGCGCACGAAAACAGAACAGCTCAAAACCGCCAAAAAAATCAGCGTTGCCAATAGCAAGTGCGTGTGAACCAACGACATAAAAAAAACAGGAAGCCAAGTTGGTAAAGAATGCCTCAAATGGGCACCCACCAGCAACTGCACAATCGACAGGACAAACAGGAATACCGCCAATTTTCCAATCCCATTTCCGCCCCTGGTTGAAGCCGCACGTTGCCAACGCGACGACGAAGCCATCGCAATAAAACTCCCAAGTGCAAATACCAATGGCCCAGAACATCCGTGGATCATCGCGATCGTTCTCGCATCAAACAACACACGAACTCCGCCCAAAACTCCTTGAACAATGATCGCGAGCAAGAATAAAAAGCATGTCGAAACCAACCAACGCCTGGGCTCGTTTCGATAAGCCACGATGCAAAGCCCGATTGCAAAAAGACCAACCACGGATGCAAGCAAACGGTGCCCATGCTCAACAAACAAATCAAACGGCCCATATACCCAAGCGGACATCGGATAGAGGAATAGATTGTAGCCAAACGTGCCAGGCCAATCGGGAACCGCCATTCCAGCATCGTGCGTCGTCACCAGCCCACCCAACCATATCAATGGAAAGGTTAAGAAGGAGACCAATGCGGCCCAGCGAAAAACCCATTTCGCCTCAGTGTCAGTTCCCATAACTTGCCTCCGAAAGTGAGAGCACATACTCAACGAGATCTTGTATCCCCTGCTCCGTCACCCCAGGATTGTCATTTTCCTTTCGAGCTACCGCAGGCATCGGACTCCCCTCGATGCCGAGAACAATTCGCCGGTAAATGTCATCCCGCGACGAACCACCGCGAAACGCACCGAGGGTCAAATTTCTCGAGTGGTCGATCACCGGCTTAAGTGCCCCGAACCGCTTCATCGACTTCCATTCCGATTTTTTCGTGGGGTCAATGCCCGCTCGAATTGTCCAGTCCTTGGTCCAGTCATCGAAGTCTTGTGAGGCTCCTTTGCCATCCCCGGCTTTGCCATGACACTTGGAACACGCCGTCAACTCACTCATAAAAATCTCTTTGCCGCGTGCGACAGCCTCCATATGCTCATCGCCCAAGACCATGCCCTCGTCTAAATTAGGCACTACGGCAACAGCGGCTTCGGCAGAGGACCAACTGCCTGCCACGTTGGTCGCAATCTGAATTCCTAGGTCGGCAACATCCTCTGCATTGATTAACGCAACAATCAGCCGTCGCTCGACTTCGCCGCGAATGGATAAAAATCGAACGTATTGAGCTAGTGCATCAACATCCTCGGAGTACTCTTGGGATCGGTTAAGTGTTCCAAACGCCGGCATTGCCGTACCTGGCAATCCGTTCACAAGCGTTCGCACTAGATCCGCATGAGTGGGTTTCTTGCCTATTGGAGTCGACTTGAATTTGAAGGATCCTCGCCGAAAATCCCTCGGGTACGGAGCAAGTAGCGCCGACGTTGGCCCCATTCCGTCCCCGGTAGTTCCGTGGCATTGCACACAGTGTTTTCGATAAAGGCCGCTTTCCACCTTGGTTTTGTTTCTTCCGACCGGCCCGGCAGATCGTTTTACTTTTTCAAAATCGACTGCCATGTCAATACCCTCCGGCCACTTCGGTAAATCGGGAGTGCCAAACATCGCATTCACTTGACTTTGAGCAAGCTCCGCAAGTTCCTTTATTTCCTTGTCTTCCGAGTCAACTGACAGACTTGCGACATGGAGCTCATTACTCCGGAACACAATCTCCTGGGGCGTGCATCCACCCAAGACAAGGACAGCTAACGCCCAAAAGGCAACCGGAATCGAGGAATTTGCAATTGGACTGCTTTTTCGCTTCAAAAAAATTCGAATCACTTTGGCTCACCCGGCAAGGGACGTTCGACTTGTTTCCCAAGCAAATTCCTATTCAAAATGAGCGGCTGGGTGCTAGCCGCCGGGTCTCTTGTGATCGAAAAACCACCGGCGGCTAGCGCGATGCCGCTCACGTAAACGGACTACCTCGCAGGGGGGATGGGAGGTAACCGGGGAGAGTCGTCAAATGCAACGAAAGAAAGTCTCCCATAAATCCCCCGAAAACGAAGAGCCAAAACGACGCAGATAAAGGAATCTGGTATCGCGGCAACTTGCGTTCGTACGAAAGACTTGTTCGGACAAGCCTACAACAAGTACTAGTAAGCGTCGCGCCGTAAAACCACGAAAATGGTTTTGAACAGAATTTTGATGTCCATCCAAATCGACCAGTCGCGTATGTAACGGTGGTCCAGAGAGATTCGAGCTTCCATTTTCTCGACGGTATCCGTTTCTCCTCGGCTGCCTTCGACTTGAGCAAGTCCGGTGATCCCCGGCTTGACTTTGTGTCGCATCATGTAGCCACGAATAAGCTTGCGAAAGTGTTCGTTGTGAGCGTTGGCATGGGGGCGTGGCCCGACGAGTGACATGGATCCCTTGATGACGTTGAACAGTTGTGGCAACTCATCCAACGAGGTTTTTCGAAGAATCGCACCGACGCGTGTAATCCGTGGGTCGTTCTTCGTCGCTTGCTTGACGATCGGACCATTGTCGCACGTGACCATCGAGCGGAACTTCCATACCAGAATTTCCTTTCCATCCAGACCATATCGCTTTTGTCGGAAGAAAATAGGGCCAGGCGAGGAAACCTTTACCAACAACGCGCAGATCAATAGGATCGGCGAGACAAGTACGACACCTACTAAACTGATCGACAGATCCAATGTACGTTTGAGCCAACCGTCTACACCGTACATGGGCGATTCGAAAACACTGACTACCGGCAACCCACCGACATGCGTCCAACGGGAATGCAATAACTCGAAAACAAAGAAGTCGGGAACAATGTACGCAGAAGCAGTCGTGTTTGCCAAGCGATCCAAGACCGACTGAATGCGTTTCTCCGCACGCATTGGCAAAGTGATTAACACTGTATCGATTTCGCCAGACGCGATCATCTCCATGAGACGATCGCAGTCTCCCAGAAACGGAGGCAAGTTTTCTGCAAGCTCGGACCGTCGACCATCACCCCTGTCATCAAAGAAGCCTACGACCCTAAGGCCACTATCGGTTGAGGCCTGAGAGTTTCGTGCGATCTCGAGTCCCAATCGATTGGAGCCTACTATCGCGGTTTTACTCAGCCCAATACCTCTGTGTCCCAGCGCTTCTAGAATCGCGCGGACACACATATGCATACTTAGAACAAACAAGCCGCCCACAAAATACCATGCAATGATCGACGACCTCGCAAACGTATCGGAAGTGCGTGTTAGGATTCCAAAAATCATGAGGCAAATGTACGAAACCGTCCAAGCCATGGTCACCAACCCAACTTCATGGTCCGCCGATCGTCCGCGACCAGGTCGGTATATGCCGAACAACTCCCCAACCAGAAACAGCAACACGCAGGCGACGAGACTGCAGATGGTGGTCGACTGATTCAGCGGCTGTTGTGTTAGCCATTGAACGAGCGGTAGCGACACACAAAGCATGAGCGAGTCGGCCGCATGCAACAATGTCGGTAGTATCGATCGTGTGGTTCGAATGTTTGTGGCTGACAAGGTGATGAATTTCCCAGGCAAGTAACTGAAAAACGTGTTCAATCGATTCAATCGGTACAACACTTCTAGGTGATGCCAATCCATGAAAAACGGTAGGTTGCGAAACGCGAACAAGCAAACTGGAAAAGCCGAATCACCAAATGGACTTTAAAGCCACCCCCAACAATCCCTACGTTCCCAAAAGAACGCAATTTTTTGCGACGTCAGAACTTTGCCACACGCCGACCCGATACCGGAATACGTGTTTGAGTCGAGCACTCCTCCGAAGAGTCAACGAATGCCAGAATCACTCAGTATTATTTTTCCAGTTCGCGATCGCCAATCTCAGGTCCAACAGCGAGTCGAAAGATTGCTTGAAATGCTCTGTGAATTGAGCCAGGACGTGCAAATCATCGTCGTGGACGATCAATCCGAGGATGCGACCCCAGAGATCCTGGATGAGATGCGACGCAAGTACCCGCAAGTCAACGTGGTAAGAAACGTAACAGCGGTCGGGCCTGCCCAATCGGTAGAATCCGTACTGTGCTTGGCCCGTGGTGATTTTATTTTCCTACATCAGTCGTATGAGCCAATTGATTTCGAAGAGATCTTGCAGCTTTGGCAACTTCGAAAAGACGAGCAACTGGTCATCGCAAGAGCCGCTACACGAGTGCGTCGCATCGACCAGCAACTGCTGCAACGTCTCCATGAGTGGGGACGAAAACTCGAGGAACATTGGCCAGTACCACGCGCCGTTGTCGATGGCCTGCAGATGATGCGCAAAGAAGGTGTAAAGTCTTTGTCGAAGGTCAAGGATACCTCGGAAGATCTTGAGGTAACCCATCAATCCCATCGACGGATCACTGCTCCCAAGTTCATTCAAGCGACGCCGGTTTCCACAACAGCCAACGCCCAAAGTACAGTGTCGAATTGACGGCGACAATTTACAAACTGCAATAGCCAGAACTAGCGACTCACATGCCCTTCGTGCCTCAGGGCGTGCCAAACGCTTTCTCGCCCCCGGCCGTGACACGAGGTCACGACGGGCTCATTTGCAAAATAAAAAAAGCTGAATTCGTGCAATGTTGGCTACACAAATTCAGCGTTTTTTTAGGTGCGACGATCAATCGGACGACCGATCCTCACTGCGTATTGGGTTCACGCTGCGCGACGTGTTGGACTCTGTTCTTGGACTGGCGGTCGATCGACCCAATTTAGCTCCAATTCGTTACGGAGGATTTTTACGTTCGACGGTGCTTCCACTCCGATTCGAACTTTATCGCCGTTAATTCGAACAATAGTCACAACAATATCATCGCCCAAATGAATACACTCTGTTTCTTTTCTGGACAAAATCAACATAACTGAGATTCCGTTCCCATGGCTGTTGTTGGCGGGTTAAAGGAGTCGTACATGGCAACAACCCGCAGGCTGCCACGTACGTCGTGTCCAAGTTCCAGTTTACGCTGCCGAAAGTACCAAGTCTTTCACACAACGTATCCCGGCGCGTTGGCCAGTGGAGTCATAAAACAAAACCCTAGCAGTCTCGAGGTCAAAGACCGCAGTCAATCGAATGCTGCGAGGGCCATGTAAACAATAAAATATTCCACAGGGGCTACCCTGCTTACGTAGTAATTTTTCAGTTAACGGAAAAGCCTTGGGGAGAAGCTGGTTCTTGATGCAAATCTCTTCTTCCACAATTTCCCGAATGTTAATGAACTTAGGCAATTCAAACCACCCATGCTGCTGGAGTATCCTATCCAAAACCCATGCGCGACACTTAACCCTTTCGTCTTCGGGACTCGTTTTCACGAGTGCCACAAGAGAGTCGAGTTAGGTAAAATAATCTATCGGCTCGAAGTGGGGTAGACTCGATCTAGGACTGTGGGACATCTGAGACAAAACCGATTTCGGGGTGTCAATGCAGGAACCTTAGTACGAAGCCTATCCACACGCGCGTTCACCGACATATTCGTTGAAACTCAAATCTCGCGAAGGTTTGGCTAACGTCAACTTTTTCGTCAAAGATAGGCAACAAATTCCAATCCGAATCGACACGTCTTGCCGATCGCCACCAACTGGTTCCGAGGCTCTGCCTTGGAACTCACTGAATTGCAGGCTCTGCCGAAAGAGGAGTAGATTGAATTGTGAGTTATGTTGCGTCCTTGCGTTTTTAGTCCAACGGGCTTAAACATTTGCAGCCCAGGGCAAAGTGAAGCGCCGCCCTGGGCTACATTGTTGCTGCCCCATTCGGGGCGAATTGCAAAAGCCCAACGGATTGCAGGAACGAAGAGTCAAGAAAACGAATGGTAAAAGAATAGTCAAACTGGCTTTTGTCGCACAGCCCAGGCAGAGCCTGGGAAGCAGTGCATTCCCAGGCGGAGTCAGGGAACGAGAATTGAAACTCAACCCCCATAAGTCCAATCCTATGCTGGAAGTCTGTGTCGAAACAATTCAAGCCGCCAAGATTGCCGCAGAGGCGGGGGCCGATCGCATTGAGCTTTGTTCGGTTTTGGAAATGGGCGGTGTGACTCCCTCTGGGCCACTCGTTTCCGCTATTCGACGCGCTATCAAGCTGCCTCTCATCGTTCTCATTCGCTCTCGCCCTGGTGATTTTGTCTACAGCGAAGAAGACTGCGAACTCATGGTCCAGGAAGCGCAAACGGCAATCGAACTCGGCGCCGATGGTGTCGCTGTTGGAGGACTAACTCCCTCGCTCGATCTGCATCTGTCATTCCTACGCGCTATCGCCAGCTCGCTTCCAAAATGCCAACTCGTCATGCATCGCGCTTTTGACTCCGTGCGTGATCCGATGGCGGCGCTCGAGTCCTTAGTCGAGCTTGGCTTCACTCGCATCCTCACCAGCGGCGGTGGCGAATTTGCGATCGATGGGACGGACGCATTGCGTCGGTTCTCAGACTTGGCAAACGGCAGAATCGAAATCCTTCCCGCCGGCGGTATCTCTCCCTCCAATGCCTTGGCAATTCTAAAGGATTCCGGGGCAAGTCAATTGCATGGTTCATTCCGGATCGCTCCCTCTGGTGAGATGAAATCTGCGTTGCCAAGTGCACAAGCCATTCAGCAAACGAAGATGATCCTCGCTGACTTCACACTCGCAGGTAAATACTTTCCTTTTCCAAACGCCTGACAAATAGCCAAACAATGGTAAAGAACAGCAACAATCCAATGACCGCAAACCATACGGGCGAATCTTTTGGGAAGAATGATTGCAAAGCGTCGCTCTCATCATCCAATAATTCCATTGCCTCTTTTCTTTTCCTGGCGGCATCCTCCCAATGGCCCACCATCGATCCCCCTCGGGTCCGAATTGACCCAGTCAAAATTGAACCAATAAGACAGCAATACATGCACCGACGCGGAGCCAATCATCCAGACGACACGAACGGATGGCTTGCAATGCACGACGGGTAGTATCCACAAAGAGGTTACCGCGATGTGCATTAATGTCTGAAACCAATCCCGTTTCAACGGTGTACTAATCGTGCTCCAGAAACCCAACTCCTTTAGCTGGTCCCAGTTCGCCGCACGCGGTGCGACTTGATACCACCAAAGAAATAAGTACCAACCCCAAGAGTCGTCGAATCATTCTTGAGTAAGCACCGACGCTTGTTTGCTTCTGCAACCGTCGACCGAAACTGAGCCGCAACGCTAATCCGACCGCAAACAAGAACTGCGGCATGATGGTATCTGCATAGCTGCGATAGTCATGCGTGTGTTTGAGCACCTGCGGGGAGACTTTGTAATTGCCGAAGTAGTTAACGAGCAGCATGCCGACAACGGTATAGCCTCGAAATTGGTCGAGCGATGCAAGCCGTTCGGGTTTGTTAGTAGCTAAGTTTTCCATAGTAGAACGATTGTCCTCAATCGTTTAGGAGTAATCAAAACGGTCGAGGACAACCATTCTACAATGTTACTCCGCTAAGCTTATCTTGCAAAACTCCAGCAGGGAACCTTTTTCGAACTCGACATTTCGAACGGCCAGCGCATATTCAACTCGCGATTGATGGTATCGGAGTCTCGCGTCCAGCAACCGGCGGTGTGTTTCGAGCAATACGTCCAACGCCGGGTCCTTGCCCGCCTCCCATTTGGCTTCCAAACTTCGCAATTGCCGCACGATTTCGTTAAGTCGCTTTTCCTGCAACTGCATCGAATCGTACGAACGCTTCATCTCATTCATCGCATTGCTAAGACCAAACAAAACCACGCGCTCTTGTTCCTTGAGCACCTCTGTTTCGCGATGAAGCGCCAATTGCGAATTGCGTACCGCCGTATAGGCTTTTCGAAATCCGACAGGCAACGTGTAATCTAAACCAGCTTGCCACTCTTGGTAATTGCCACTCAGCATGTTCGACACCGCATCGGACTTGTCATCGTAGTTGATAAGGTCTTTTCCAAACCCTCGAAAACGATAGCGGCCAACCAAATCCAACTGCGGCTTGAGGAAGTTGCGATTTGCCAACAGTTCCAACTCGCGTTGCTTGATCACCCATCTTTGTCGCCGAATTTCTTCGCGGCGCGAGATCGATTCGGCGCTAGCGCTGCCCCAATCATAAAGGATCGGGGCTTGTGCCGGTTCATCGCTTGGCCGAATCAACTTGCCATCGTTGATTGCCATGCCCAGGATCAGTCGGAGCCGTCGTTCGGCAATCCTCAGGCCGCCCGTTCCGCGAAAGCTACCGCCCGCGCTACCATTGTTCGTCCGAGTTCCGTCGACCGAACGGCCATTGACCGAATCGATTACATCGGATTCAAAACGATAGTATTGCTCCAGGGCTTGTGCTGCATCGCCAACCCCTTGTGTGGCCGTCTGTGCCTCGAGTTTCCTCGCCGTAACAAAAGCGATGTCGCGAGCATCGACTCGGGCCTCCAAGTCGCGAAAAGCAAAATGCAAATCCCAATAAGCGTTTTCGACATCGGCCACCAAGTCACGAACGGACCTTTCGAAATCGGTGAGGCTGATATCGGTTCGAACGCGACCGATAAGGAAGCCGTTGATTTGTCCCGGTCGTGCACCAGGTCCGGCAATGCGATTGAACTCTGTTCCAGCTCCTTGAAGCAACGGTTGGCGAATTTCCGTCTCAAGTATTTGATCGAACGACGAGCGACCGATGGCATTGGAGAGTTGATTGTTGCTGTCGTAAGTCGTGAAGTTCCGAACCGACATCGTACTTCCGGTTGCGGATCGCTTGCTGATACCGAGTTGGTAGTTGTGAAGATCCTGTTGGAAAATCCCTTGGTTTCCGAAGAAACGGTTGTTTAGTTGCCGGTCGTTGTTCTCAAAGAACGCAGACGACTTAACCACGGCATCGAACTCAGCTAACGCCGCTTCCTCGCCAAAACGAGGGTCGGTCAATGCCAAAGCAGGGTCGTTGGTACTGGTTGACGATTGCGGCGACCGCAACACGGTACCGCCCAGATCTCGCAAGATCTTTGAATTCGATAATGCCAACTGGATCGCTTCTTCAAGCGAAAGGTTGAGCGTCGTTTCGGACGTGAGTGTCGTGATGTCGATGTCAAAAGGCGAACTGCCCGTATCCGACTCCGCACTGCAAGCGGAAATGGGTGGGTCACTCCTTTGGATCTGTTCCCAACGATGTGTCTCATCGGTCACATTAGTAAGTGAAGGCAAGGCCGAAAAGTGACCGACTCGACGATTTGGGAAACAGCCCAAAAGAAAAGGCGAAGCAAACAAAAGCGCAACCAGCATGCATGCCTTTCGTTTGCCAGCAATTCTCTTGAGCTTTCGAGCCATGGAACAGCGTGTTTTCGATATTTGGCTAAGTTGGATTTCTTTCGCTGGTTGTGTTCTTCGGTATCGAAAGCTACGATCGTTCAAGCAATTCCCGTTGCAGGAATAAAAAGGAATGATTCGAATAGATCACGCGATAAGCCGAGCAACCTGCGTGTATTTTAATAGTCAGGCGATTTGGGCAGTATGGCGAATCCAGAGAACGAGAATCGAGTCTTGGCTCGCGTTGACATGATGCTCGACTCGCTGGATCGGCTTGCCCAAACAGAGCGTTCGCCTGCTCAATTTTATGCGGAGCTGCTTGGACAACTTAAGATTGTCTTGACTGCTACCGATTGCTGCATTTTGGCTAGCATCCAACCCGGGCGATGGAATAGTCTGGCTGCGACGAGCGCAGTGTTTGGTGCACAAGCTGCGCAGCATTTGACAGCGTTTGCGAAACAGAAAGCAACGATTCTGTCTGCGAGATGGGTTGACGAGGAGCAGGACTCACGGTGGATCGGCTACGGACTACACGGCGTCAACTGGACCGCCGGTGGTATCGTCGCAATGCTCCCGCTTGTTAGCCCAGTGGGTAGCCCTGCAAACACGCGAGCAATGCATGAGTTGCTGGAAGCCTTTGCGGAAATTCTGAACCGCTTTCAGCTGAAACATGGTTTCACGCAAGCGGACCCGCGATCAAGTGAAATACGTTCGATAGCCGGATCAATATTGGCTTGCAAAACGGCGAAAGAAGCGGACAGGGGACTTGTGGATGGCGCTCGGTGTTGCATCGACGCCGATCGCGTGACGCTTTTGAGATGGGGCTCGCCGAGTGATGGTTTCCAAACGCTCGCGATTAGCGGACACCCGAGGGTCGACACTCAATCCAATTTTGTACACTCCCTACAACGGCATCTTAACTCGACGAATTCAGACATTCAATCTAGTGCGCTCCTCACTGACTGGGCAAAAGAGATTGGATCGGCCATCGCGATTTCGTACCCCATAGAAAGCGGACCGGCATCAGGTATTTCGCCTGACGGCTCGCGAGTCAAAGCAAATAGCCTCTTGGTTTTGGAGTGGTTTGAGGAAGAACGCTACGTTCACAATGCCATGCGTATCGAATCCGGCCTACCGTGGCTAACAGTCGCTTGGCAATCGCACACAGCTTCAAGATCCTTCATCGCAGTGAAATCGCGAATACTTAAATGGATTGTCGTTGCGGTTGTCGTTTCCTGTTTTGCTCTGTACTTCGCAAGCCCAACCGAATTGACGATCCTTTCGCAGGGCACACTGCAACCGACGGAGCAACGCTTTGTTTTTGCCCCTGCGGAAGGATATGTTGACAAGATCCATGTTGCCGATGGCCAGCTGGTTCGCTTGGGCGAAATCATCGCAACCTTGGAATCACCCCAATTGCAGCTACAGATCAATCAAGTTTCGGCAGAAATAGGGATCGTTGGCCAAAAGCGAGACGGGATCAATATCACTTTAAATCAACTCAAACCCGCTGACGATCAATCCAACGTCACTGGCAGCCGGCTGGCAGGCGAGGTTCAAGAACTAGAAACTCGCAGACAGAATTTGCTCGAACAAAAAAAGCTGCTGGAACGCGAACAAGAAAGATTGCAATTGCGAAGTCCCATAGTCGGCACTGTGATCGCTTGGGAAGTTGAGCGTCATCTCGAAAATCGGCCTGTTCGCCGAGGTGACCTTCTCTTTCGAATCGCATCCTTGGAGGAGAAATGGCGAATCGAATCCACCATCGCGGATTGGGAATCAGGCTATGTGGTTGAAGCACAACGAGCTAAGCTTGCGGAAACTAAACCGCTGACGGTCGAATTTGTTTTCGCATCGGCATCCAAGGACCGGGGCACAGGAAAAATCGAAAAACTCAGCAACACGATGCGCGACGTGAATGGTAGCCAGCAACTGGATGTCGTCGTCGCTCCGGATGCTCGCATCGAGAATCCGTGACTGGGAACTTCAGCAACCGTCTCGATTCCCTGCGGACAATTCCCACGTTGGTTTGTGTGGACGAGAAGTATCTTGGATGCGATACGTCGCCGATTTTGGCTCTAAAGGACATATTGAATGAGTCTATCCCACGTCGAATTTTTCCTGGTGCACAGGACACGTTGCTGGCTGACCGTGACGCTAACCCTGTTCGCATCATTGTTCGCAGACAATTTGGGAATCGCCCAAAGCGAAAACATAATAACGGTTCGGAATTCCATCCTCAAACCGACGCAAACCGTTTCCGTCGCCGCCGGAGTGGCAGGCGTTATCGAGAGCGTTTTGGTAAAAGAAGGTGACCAAGTTCCTGTTCGCCAAATCTTGGTTCAGATCCGTTGCGACGACGCGAAACTGAATCACGAACGAGCAATTCTCGCGCTCGAGACTGCGTCCGTCAAAGCAATCCGCGACGTGGACATTCGCCTTGCCCAAAAATCAGCGGAGGTTGCAGAACAAGAGCTAGGTCGAACCCTCAAGGCCAATCAGCTTGCACCGGACACTTATCCCGCCAACGAAGTGGATCGCTATCGACTGATGTTTGAGCGGTCAAAGATTGAGGTCGAACGGTTTAAACTCGACCAGCAGTTAGCACTTTTTGCGAAAAAGCAGGCTGAAATCGAATTAAAACAATCGCAACAATCGATCGACCGGCACAGTATTGCAAGCACGGCACAGGCCATTGTTGTCTCGATCGAAAAGCATGCAGGTGAATGGGTTGACCCAAGCGACAAGATGCTGGAGCTGATGTCCATCGATCGGTTGCGAGTCGAGGGGTTTGTTGAAGCAAACGAAGCCTTGGAGTTGAAAAAAGGACAGCTAGCAAGTGTCACGGTTACGGTTGCCAAGACGCACCAAAGTATACAGGGAAAGGTCGTGTTTATCAGTCCAACCGCCAACCCGGCAAACGGACAGATTCGAGTATTCATTGAGATTGAGAACCGTGATTCAAAGCTTCGTCCCGGAATGACTGTCGCCGCGACGATTTCTCGATAGTGAGCTTGAATGGATTCAACATGAACGCCGACCTGATGCCCATTCCAAATCGATTGCGTCCGGATCTCGAGTGGAGTCCATACGATAGCGATCGCTCGGACACGTGGATTGCTCGCGATCCCGTCCGTCGTGAATTTTACTTCTTCAGCACCTTAGAAAAGGCCATCGCACTTTGCTTAGATGGGAAGGCGTCGGTGCAGCGCATTGTTCAGAAAGTGAGGCGCATCGACGACTCTGTTTCCGGTAGCTTCGTTCGCAACTTAATTAGGCGACTCGAACAAGCGTCGTTGCTTCTGAATAGCAAATGGCGACAAACGGATTCGAGATTGCATTCGAAAACGAATCGCTGGCTGGGTCATATATTTTCGTGGATGGCATGGCGCGTGCCATTACTTGATCCGTCAAAGGTAATCGATTTCCTTGAACCCGCCGGCAAGCTATTTTTTGGGCGCACGGTGCTCAGTTTAGGACTGGGAGCGGTGCTGGTTTGTTCTCTGTTGCTGGCCAATCGTTGGTCCGACTTCGTTGCTGACTTTGAAACGTTGCAATTCGGCTTGCGTGGTGATCGCTACCTTTTCGCAGTTTTGTTGCTGCTTGGAATTAAGGCGTTGCATGAGTTTGGGCACGCGATTGCTTGTCGCAGTGCGGGTGCTGAATGTCGGGAAATGGGAGTCTTTTTCTTCTTCCTTGCTCCATGCATGTATTGCGATGTGAGCGATATCTGGCGAGTCCCGAGCCGATGGAAACGCATAATGGTCTCCGCTGCGGGCATAACGACCGAAATCGCCATCACTCTGATTGCCTTTGCAGTATGGTATACCAGTGGCGTCCCGTGGGTTCGGGGAGTTGCGGTTCAAGTCATGCTGTTGTGTTCCGTATTAACCATTCTCGTTAATGCTAACCCGCTGCTTCGATACGACGGTTATTACATTTTATCCGATGCGTTGCGTATCCCAAACATGGCGGATCAAGCTCGTGAGGCTTGGTCTCAGCTCTGGCGAAGCTGGTTGTTCGGGACGCGAACGACTGGATCGGGCTTGCGGAGTGTTGCGCTGGCTTCGTACCAACTTGCTTCGTCAATCTATCGATGGTTTTTGCTGGCGGTTTTGATTTGGGGTGCCAACAATTGGTTGTTGCAACAGCGACTTGGCGGTTTTGCTGCGATACTCTCTGCTGTCATTGGAACGGCCATTCTCGCAAACATCTGGAGCACTGTCCGATCCTCTCAACGGCAAAACGACTTCGGCGAGCCGATTCGTTGGTTGAGGTTGGCGTTTTGTTTAGCGGCAATTGCAACTTTGATTTGGATAGGAGGCACATGGCACTTTAAGCAAAATTTGTTCGCGCGGGGTGTGCTGGAGCCGGGTTCACAGGCATCCCTTTTTGCGCGTCAAGCAGGGACAGTCAGTCAAGTCGCGTTGGATGGCGTGACTGTCCGCCCGGGCGAAACGCTAGTCACGATCGAGTCACCGGAACTAGAGCTTCAGCGATTGCAATGTTCCGGCGATTTGAGCGTTGCCACGGTCCGCTTGCGGCAAGCAGCGAGTCGATCCGTCGACGACCCGTTGGCCTCACGGCAATTGGCTGAGCTTGAGGAAACGGTCCAGGCCATCGAGAAGCGACTCGAAAAATTTAACGAGGAGACGGTGCTGCTTCAGCTTCGTTCGCATTCTGCTGGCATCTTCGTCGATTCCATATTGGATCAAACCAAAACAGAGATATCTGGGCGGAGCATAGGGCAAAGCGTTCGGTTGGGTGTTTTGTCTAAGGATAGGCCGTTTGTGGAACGAGGTCAGACGTTGGGAGACGTTGTCTCAACGGAGAGTTGGCAGGTGCGTGCGTTTGTTAACGAACTGGATATAGACCAATGCCAAATCGGGGCGAAGACACTTGTGCGACTGGATCAGTTGCCGGGCGTTACTTTTCATGGACGAGTCGCATCGATTTTGGAAGACCGGCTTGAAAGAAGCCCGAGCAAACTCGTGGGTGATACGTTGTTCGCTTCGACGCTAGCCAACACGGGTGGCGACAGAAAGCCGGAACAGACAACTTACTCGATGATGGTCGAGATCGATGTAAAGGATTGCAAACCGATCGCCAACGGCCTGGCATCCGTTCAAATCGAAGTGGATGAAAAGACGATGTTTGTAAGGTTGAGAGAGATGCTGCAAAGGACATGGGGCATCAAGACGCAGTGAAATTGAAGGCTCGGAGCTAGTTTTCGCTGCTGGCTCCACTGGCTTCGACATCTAGCCATTCAGTCTGGCTTCCACCTAGACGAGCTAGGTGGAGAGCTTAAGCCCGGCGGCTAGCGCCTTGCCGCTCACATTCTCGTAATGTCTTTTAAGTAAATTAAGCAGGTCCGCTCGCGCAGCCGGTTACTTCAAATCCAAGGTCTGAAATCATTTCGTAGTCTTCCTGGGGTGGTTGTCCCTGGGTTGTCAGATAGTCGCCTACGAAAATACTGTTTGCGGCATACAAGCCCAGCGGCTGTAACGTCCGTAGATGCCGCTCTCGACCGCCTGCAATTCGCAACTCGCTCTTTGGATTGACGAATCGAAACATGCATAGCGCTCGCAAACAATCTCGCGGGTTCAAGTACTCTTTGCGTTCCAACGGCGTACCATCAATGGAGTGCAGGAAGTTTAAAGGAATGGACTCGACCGACAACTCGCTGAGTTCGAATGCCATCTGAACGATATCTTCGGGTTTCTCACCCATCCCGATGATCCCACCGCTGCACAGTTCCATACCAGCTTTGCGAACATTCTTGAGGGTTTCCACGCGATCATCAAAAGTATGGGTCGTACAGATTTCTGGATAGTATTCTCGACTCGTGTTCAAGTTATGGTTCACTTTGTCCACGCCCGCTGCCTTGAGACGTTTGGCTTGGTCTTCATCGAGCAGGCCGAGGCAAGCGCAAATGTTTAGCCCATACTGTTCTTTAATGAGCGGAACGATCGTCTCGACGGCTTTCATCTCGCGTTCGTTTGGTGCTCGGCCACTAATGACGATGCAGTAAGTCTTGCTCTTGCGTTCGGCGGCAACTCGAGCTCCGTCGAGCAGTTTATCGCGGCTTAGGATGTTGTACTTCGGAATGGGAGCATCCGAGATCTTGGATTGGCTGCAGTAGTTGCAGTCCTCTGGGCACAGACCGCTTTTCGCATTCATCAAAAAGTAAAGCTGGACCGTTTTGCCGAAGTAGCGATGTCGAATCTTGTAGGCTCCGGCGATGACTTCGAGTAGTTCTTCGTCGCTGGTTTGCAGAATGGCGAGGGCTTGCTCACGGGTAATCGGCTGTCCCGCGAGTACGGAGGTCGCGAGACTTTGCCAAACGGATTCGGTGCCAGGTTCGGTCGCAAGATCAACGGTGGATGAAAGCATTTTTCGATCGGGATTTAGGAATGGATTGTTGGTTTAGCTGTTCCGAAAGAGCCTGTCGATCGGATCATGCGAATTGCGCCCAACCGCATAGCGATGACGCTCGCAGAGCATGTGCGGATTATACATCGAAAACCTATTCTGCCAAAGGGTTTACGTCCCATGGAATAATCGCTATGAGCCGAGCGTTACTGCATTCTCTCAATTGCATGCATTTCCTGGTCGATATGTTAGGAACGCGTAACCTTTCAGAGGATGCTCTTCTTGCATCCGCCAAAAATTCAATTGTCCACTCGTGCAAAGAGACTTCATGGCTCAATTAAGCCCATACCTAAACGACGTGGAGGATTCACAGGACGAAGACCTCAAACTCATTTCGCGTCGCAAAAGTCCCAAGGATGGAGCCCAAGCACAATCTCCGCTGGAAACATATCTCCGCGAGATTAACGAAATGAAACTGCTAACTGCCGAGGACGAGCAAATGCTCGCAAGGCAAATCGCGCAGGGCGATGCGCAAGCTCGGGACCGCATGGTTCGGGCCAACCTTCGATTGGTTGTCAATATCGCCCGAAGTTATGTCGGCAAGGGACTCGCCCTGCAGGACTTGATCGAAGAAGGCAATCTGGGCTTGCTCCGGGCGGTCGAGGGATTCGATCCGGATATGGGCACGCGATTCAGTACTTATGCGAGTTATTGGATCAAGCAGTCCATCAAGCGAGCTTTGATCAACTCGTCCAAGACGATTCGCATTCCGGCGTACATGGTTGAGTTGCTCAGTAAATGGCGACGTGCAACAGCTCGTTTGAACGAGGAGCTGGGGCGTATGCCGACCCAAGAAGAAATCGGACGCATCCTGGGTTTGCCCAAGAAAAAGTTGCCAATCATCAAAAAGGCCATTCAGGTCTACAACGCCACTCCACAAAGCGATCACTCCGATTCCGGTTGGTCCATTGGTGAAATGGTGATGGATGAACGAGTCAAGAGCCCCGACGAGGCCATGATCGATCACGATGTCCTCAAGACCGCGATCGAATTGGTAAGTAAATTGGATGCTCGTGAGGCGACTGTTCTCAAAATGCGTTTCGGGCTCGACGACACTCCACCCCACACATTAAAGGAAATCGGCGCCGCACTTGGCCTGACCCGTGAACGCGTTCGTCAAATCGAAACCGAGGCGCTCGCACGATTGCAACACTCGCTCAAGGATCCGAAAGAGCGCATGGGGCTGGCGTGAAAGCCTGCTAGTTATTTCTAGCGGCCGGGACAATCCGCAATCCGCCAACAACCGCGCATTTTTATTCCGTCCATTTTTTTGCCAGTGTGTTTTTTCGCGAGGATTAATCGATCATCGTGTAGACCGACAAAAAACTTGGACGTTACGATGTCTTTGGGTAATGCGTTTATTTAACCTGCCGTTTGCTTTGCGAGTTCGGACGAATCTACGTTTTACGAAGTCATTCCAGAGTCGCCGGTTCAAAATCCTTCGACACCCCGATCTACTTTGGTGGGCGCTTTGCGATTCTCGATATTTCTCTTCCTTCCATCCTTCGCGCGATCCTCGCTGGCAACCGTCGCGCAAGTCCTAGCAGAACGGGCTTGACCGGTGCTCGCCAAGGTCTTGTGGCAATGTATTATTCTATATACTCTGAAGTACCGGACCTTTCCATGTGAATTTCCTACCAGGTGCTTACCATGTTTAATCGGCGAGATTTTCTAGCTGCTTCGGCTGCCCTAACTGCTGGGCCTATGTTTTTGCCTTCGAATGCCAATGCTCTTTCACCGAACCTACTAGCTCCGTCGGATCGAATTACGCTTGGCTTTATTGGGGTCGGAAAGCAGAGCCTAGGACATCTTGGTAAGTTTCTCGGGAACCCTAATGTTGAAGTGGTCGCGGTTTGCGATGTCGTTCAGGCTCGCTTAGACAAGGCTGTCGAGAACGTTGGGACGCGATACGCAGAACGCACCAAAAGCGGCGAGTACCGCGGCGTTCGTCAGTTCGGCGACTTCCGCGATCTACTTGCCATGCCAGGCTTGGACGCAGTGGTGATTGGCACTCCAGACCATTGGCATACCATACCTTGTATTCTAGCGGCTCGGGCTGGCAAGCACATCTACTGCGAAAAACCATTAACGCACAACATCGCCGAAGGCCGCAGTTTGGTACGTGAAGTTGCAAAGGCAAAGGTTATCTTTCAAACCGGAAGCCAACAACGCAGCGAGTTCGGTGGCCATTTTCGCAAAGCCGTTGAATATATCTGGAACGGCCGCATAGGCGAAATCAAACGAATTCGCATCGGTGTAGGCTCGCCAGCAAAGCCGTGTGACTTGCCAACAGAGGAAGTTCCTGCAGGTACGGATTGGGAAATGTGGGTCGGCCCGGCCCCGATGCGCGGGTATAACCAAATCCTCTGCCCTCAGGGTGTCCACAATCATTTCCCGGCTTGGCGGATGTACCAAGAGTTTGCAGGTGGAGGACTCGCCGACATGGGAGCTCACCACTTCGATATCGCACAATGGGCGATCAAAATGGACTCTAGCGGCCCCACTAAGATCATTCCACCCGCGGACCGAAACGCTGAAAGCGGTTTAAAGTTCATCTACGAAAACGGCATCGAGATGATTCACAATACTTTCGAAGAAGGCGTCAAAGCCGATTGCGTATTCGAAGGAACCAAGGGAATGCTTTTAGTAAGCCGTGGCGGAATTTCGACGCGGCCCAGCAGCATACTCGAAGAGCCACTGATTGAGGGCGACCAACGTGTCATGGCTTCCAGCAATCATCATCAAAATTGGATTGATGCGATTCGGTCCAGTTCAAACTGTATCTGTACAGCCGAGATCGGTCATCGGTCAGCAGCTATTTGTCACCTCGGAAACATCGGCTATCGCCTTGGCCGGGAACTAGCGTGGGACCCAATTTTAGAACAATTCAAAAATGATGCGGATGCGAACAAACTTTTATCGCGAGAACCTCGGGACCAATGGAAGATCTGAAATTGCTAGCGACGAGAGTCTAAATGGCTTTTTATTGCATCCACGGGTTCGTTCTCACTCGCAATGGCCACTCGATTCGGGCTCCATTCTCTAAGTGCGATAAGGAAACCGCGTTGATCATCTCGATCGTGGTGGCAGCATCTTTTGCACAGCACAGCGGCTCGCGGTTCTCCTCAATAGCACGGAACAAATCGATTCCCCCTAGGGTGTGTTTCGCGACTTGTTCTTCCAACTTCGGAATCGGTTCAGGTTTGCCGATCCCGGCTGTTGATATCGGAACCCACGAACGAGCGTTGGCTAGTGGATGAAAGGGACTTCCGTGGAGTATTTGAGCCAACGGTTCGCGGTCGATGCGAAAGTCGATTATTCCTTTCGTGCCGATGATTTGCAAACCGAATCCAGCCGCGTCGCTTCCAGCTTTTGCAATCGAATCGAAATGAGCCATGATTCCGTTCTCCATCACGAATCGAGCATGAACTTCGTTGCCAGCAATGAGTCCGATGCCTTCGGCACCCTGGATCGCATCTGCCTTCGTAGCCGGTCTCCCATCGATCAGGACCGTCGCCGAACAAGACGTCGGATTGCCAGCAAAATAGTTGACGAGATTTAATAAATGCGAGCCCAAAACCCACAGATCCAAGAGGCCTCCACGCGTATCCTCCTTGCCTCGCATTCGATACTCAAGCACGCGACCGATCTCGCCATCGAAAATTAGTCGTTTCACAACAGGCAACACTGGATGATACCTATTGCGATGAGCAACTGCGATCTTCACGTTCCGGTCGCTGGCTGCTCTCTGGATTTGATCGGCTTCCTCTGGGCTACGACAGAATGGTTTTTCGATATACATGCCGCGAACCCCTGCTTCGATTGCCATCAATGCCACGTCACAATGCTGATCAACATGCCGCATTCCAATGGAGATGACATCAGGTTTGGTCATCAAAAGCAATTGCCGATAGTCGGAAAACCCTTGCGCACTCTTGAACATCTTTTGCGTTTTAGCCAATCCATTTGGGTCCGCGTCCGCGACAGAGACCACATCCGCATTCTCGATGCCCGTCCACATTGTGTGAAGGCCGTGACCGTAGTCACCCCGACCAGTATGCCCGATCACGCCAACGCGATAACGCGCCTTAACAGTTGCACTAGACGCGGCGGACAAAGTCGCTCCGAACAGGGCGGTACTTAGAACAAAGACACGGCGATTGTATTTCAACATAGGTATTTCCAATTCATCGAGTGACTGACATGAGGGATTCTAGACTGTTCATCGATCGGCCTTCGGAATCTTGTTCACGGTAGAGTAGGCATCGCAGTGAAGGAGTGGTTCATCGACCCCTCTTTTCACTCCGACAGCATTGAGCGAATACACAAAGAACTCTAGAACGGATTTTTACTCGCAATCGTACTCCAGGCGCTGCATTCGAATATGGACAGACCGGACATTCTACTACGAAAGAAGTCCCGGAAGGGGCGTAGATAAATTGCCGTAGGCACATTCGCCGGATCGATTGCCTCGAATCTAACAAGCCCCCCGGTAGGCCCAGTAGGGGGCTGCAGAAGTGACAAGCGTATCGACCCATCCGGGGCTTTGTGTGCTTTTGAACCCCAAACGGCCTTGTGCAAGGCAGGTGCCAGGGGTGCGCAAGGCAGGTGCCAGGCACCTGTCTTGACAGGGTAGGTGTCGTCTGCTAGGATTGGCTGCGAAGGAGATTTTGATATGCCCCGTACACCGCGTGCCGAACAGTTTGACCCGAACCAAGTCTGTATTGTACATTTAGTCCA
>Ga0163144_10007742_pt1 | contig 23466 bp, 21 predicted proteins | sample OliLak19BULKMAT1_FD_123175 | JGI IMG/M metagenome (GOLD analysis project Ga0163144, IMG submission 123175) | Freshwater microbial mat bacterial communities from Lake Vanda, McMurdo Dry Valleys, Antarctica - Oligotrophic Lake LV.19.BULKMAT1 | ecosystem: Environmental > Aquatic > Freshwater >...
AAATTCATCAACGTGTTCGGCCGCGAGTTCGGCGGACGCTGGGTGATGTGGCGCGAGTAGTTCTCGATGCCGGAGCAGAAGCCGAGTTCCTCCATCATCTCCAGGTCGTATTCCGTCCGCATCTTGATGCGCTGCGCCTCCAGCAGGCGGCCGGTGCTCTCGAACTCGAAGACGCGTTTCCCAAGCTCCTCGCGGATGGAAAGGATGGCGCGCTTCATCTTGTCGGCCACGGTGGCGAACTGCTTCGCCGGGAAAACCATGGCGCTCGCGAGTTCCGCCAGCTTGTCGCCGGTCAACGGCTCGAAGCGCGTGATGCGGTCGATCTGGTCGCCGAAGAATTCGAAGCGCAGGCCGTCCTCCGTCGCGGCGGGCCGCAGCTCCACCGTGTCGCCGCGCACGCGGAACTGGCCGCGTTCGAAAGCGATGTCGTTCCGGGTGTATTGCAGGTCGACGAGGCGCGAGAGGAAGGCGTCGCGGCCCAGTTCCTGGCCGACGCGCACGGGGATGATGAGCTGCTCGTAGTCCTCGCGGCTGCCGATGCCGTAGATGCACGAGACGCTGGCGATGACGACCACGTCGCGCCGGGTGAAGAGCGACGCCATGGTCGAGAGGCGCATGCGTTCGATCTCCTCGTTCACGCTCGAATCCTTCTCGATGAACGTGTCCGTGCGCGGGATGTAGGCCTCGGGTTGGTAGTAGTCGAAATAGCTGACGAAGTATTCGACGGCGTTGTCCGGGAAGAAGCCCTTGAACTCGGCGTAGAGTTGGGCGGCGAGCGTCTTGTTGTGGGAGATGACCAGCGTGGGCCGGTCCACGTTCCTGATGACGTTCGCCATGGTGAACGTCTTGCCGGAACCGGTGACGCCGAGGAGCACCTGGTGTTTGGCGCCGGAGACAAGGCCCTCGGTCAACTGCGCGATGGCCTGGGGCTGGTCGCCTGCGGGTGAGTAATTGGAGACAAGCCGGAACATCGGAGGCGGAAGCTATTGGCGGGTGGCCCCACCGTCAACGGACCCAAAAGCGGGCATTGGCGAGCGCATCGAGCTACGGGCCCGCGGCGTCCATGCACCGTTGGGTCAGTTCCCGGTCATCCAGGGCCCGGAGGAATTTCCGCACCTTCCCCAACAGTTTCCTGGCTTCCGGCCGTTTTCCGTTACGTCCCTCGGCGATGCACAAGAGAACTGTTGCCCGGAAGATTGATCCTTCCACGAGCGTATTGGACCGCCAGATCGCGAACTCCTCGATGGCGCGGCGCAGGTGTTCGACGGCTTGTGGCCACTGGCCGTCGGCCATCGCGATCAAGCCCCGGAGCTGGGAGATGTGCGGGCGGCAGAGTTCGTGCATCGGAAGGCGGACGACTTTCTCCAGGATTTCGCCAGCCTGCGGGCCGTCCTGCAACCATTCCGCGACCAGGCTGGCGAGATCGATCGCGATCATGGCGCTGTCCGGTTTCAAGGCCGCAGCCTGACGCATCAGTTCCAGTGCTCGGTCCCGGTTCCGCGCGATTGAATGGACGGCGGCGAGCATCGTGAGCGAATACCAGCGGGGAACCTTGGGATGGTCCTCGAGTCCCCGGAACATGACCAGAGCCTCATCCATGCGGCCGAGGCCGGCCAGCGCCTCCGCCCGCATCTGGGCGACCCACGGTGCGGGAACGCTCGGCCGTTCGCCCCTTTTGATCCCGCCCAGCTTGACCGCGATGGCGAGCACTTGGTCCCAACGCTGCCAGACCTTCGCACGGTTCAACCGGGTGAACAGCCGGGTCGCGCGGGTGATCCAGAGCGGCATCACCATGAAAAAGGCGAGCAGCGAACCCGGAACACATGCCCAGAGCCAATGGCCGCTGACGACGAGATAGACGGTCAGCATCGGGATGACGATGAGAGTGGGTCCGAGCTGTTTGGACATCGTCCAGATCGACCGGAGCGGACCCGGCATCGGCTGTGTCGTGTAAGCGATCGCCTTCAATGCCGGCAGTTTTACGGGGCTTTCAAACAGGGCTTGGCTCACTGCGCCTATGTCGTCGGTGTAGAAACGAATTCGGGAATGACCGAGTTCCCGCAATGCGACGTCGGCCTGCACGAGCGTGTCGGCGGCGAACCGTTCGGCCACCTCCTGCCGGTGCTTGTCGAGTGCGATGAAGAGAAACTCGGGCATTGCGATGGGCGGGACCGTCGAATCCCGGAACGGGCGGTGCAATCCAATCTTTGGCGTCTGCACTCGGGCGTGGTCCGCAATTTACATTGGCCCCGGGGAACCACACTGTGCCCGCTCCAGCGGAGAAACTATTCATGCCGCAGGAAGGTCAACCAGCAGAAGAAACGAACCATTATGGGCGACAGATCACCTAAAGATAACCAGAAGAAGACCGGCCAGAAGCAGGCCGCCGCCAGCTCGGCCGACAAGAAGAAGCAGCAGGCCGCCGCCTCCAAGTCGGCTGCCGCCAAAAAGAAGTAGTCGTTCGGGCGCCGCCGTCTCTCCCGGTTTCCGAACCGGGAGAGACGCGGCGCAGTTTACCGGTGTGGCTTCGCGACGCCGGATCAGGCGGCTCGGATGTCCGGGTAGGAGGAAGGAAGCAGACCATGAAGATCGCCATCGCCTCGGACCACGCCGGGTTTGCCTACAAGGAACAGATCAAGGCGATGCTCCGGGGTCTTGGGCATGAGGTCCGCGACTTCGGTCCGGATGACGAGACTCCCGTCGATTACCCGGTCTACATCCGCCCGGTCGCGGAATCCGTCGCGAACGGCGAGTGCGATCGGGGGATTGTCCTCGGCGGTTCCGGCAACGGTGAAGCCATCGTCGCCAACAAGGTCCGCGGCGTCCGCTGCGCGCTATGCTGGAGCCATGACACGGCGCGGTGGGGCCGCGAGCACAACGACGCCAACGTCCTCGCGCTCGGCCAACGGACGATCCCAATCGAACTCGCGCTGGAGATCGTGCGCATCTGGCTCGACACGCCCTTCAGCGGCGGACGCCACACGAACCGCGTGCGCCTGATCGAAGGCTGACGGTCCGCCTCGCCGGATTGTCGGACAAGGACGGCTTTACCCAGCCACGGTTCCGATGGATAAACGGGCATCACCTATGTCCAATCCCCCCACGTTTTCCGCCATTGCCGGCGTCCTTCTGCTGGCCTCCTGCGCCTCGCAGCCGCTCGCTCCGTTCGCCGCCTTGACGGCCGATGCGAATGGCCGCGACCTGCCCGGGCAACGGGCAGACGGCTCCGTGCGGCTGCCAAACCAGTGGTTCCTGCGGCCGGTCGGCCGTCAGATCGATCTCGGCGACTTCCCGGTGAACATTGCAGTGCATCCCTCGGGTAAATGGGCCGCCGTGCTGCATTCGGGCTATGGCCAGCACGAGATCATCGTCGTCAATCTCGCGACCGAGGCGATCGCGTCGCGCACGAAGCTCAAGGAGGCGTTCTACGGCATCGAGTTCTCCGCCGATGGCCGCCGGATCTTCAGCAGCGGGGCGGGTGAGGAGGCGATCTTCAGCTTTGATTTCACTGAAGGACAACTGGCCGCGCGTCCCCCGATTCCCCTTCGCGATGTGAAGGAGCGCGGCATTCCCGCCGGTCTCGCGCTCGACGCCTCGGCCAAACACCTCTTCGTCGCGAATGTCTGGGGCCATCAGATTTCGCAGGTCGATGTCGATGCCGGCAAGGTCTCCGCCCAGACCGCCTTGGGCCGGACCAACCGCGCGACGCTCGTTGTCCCACCGTCGAATCCGGACCTCGCAGCGATCACGAAACGCGCCGAAGCCGAAGCCGAGTCGACGCGTCTGGCGGACCCTTTCCCCTACAGTTGCCGGTTGGATGAACGCCGCCAGCGGCTCTATGTGAGCCTTTGGGCGCGGGCCGAGGTCGCGGTCATCGACCTGAAGCGCAACGAGGTCGTGGCGCATTGGCCGACGGAGGAGCATCCGAACGAGATGCTGCTCTCGCGTGGCGGCAAGCTGCTCTTCGTCGCCAACGCCAACCGCAACACGGTCACGCTCATCGACACCGACACGGGCCGCGCATTGGAGCAGATCTTCGCCAGCTTTCAGGCGGATTCGCCGCCAGGATCGACGCCCAACAGCCTCGCGCTTTCGCCCGACGAAAAGACGCTCTACATCGCAAACGCCGCCAACAACATGGTCGCGGTGATCGACGTGACGCTGCCGGGCAAAAGCCGTTCACTGGGCTTCATTCCCGTCGGCTGGTATCCGACGTCGGTGCGCGTCACGCCCGACGGGACGAAGCTCCTCGTCGCGAATGGCAAGGGCGTCATTTCGAAAGCCAATCCGCATGGCCCGCAGCCTGGCGTAAAGAAAGCGGCCGGAACACTCGACGAATACATCGGCGGACTCTTCCACGGGACCCTGGAGGTCATCGATCTTCCGAAGCGTTCCGCCCGCGATCGGCAACTCTCCGACTGGACGGCGCGGGCTTTCCAATGCCTGCCCGTCACGAACGACGCGCTCATCGCCTCGTTGCCGGCCGACCACCCGATCCCCCGCAAGCCGGGCGACATCAGTCCGATCAAATACGTCGTCTATGTCATCAAGGAGAACCGCACCTACGACCAGGTCCTCGGCGACCTGCCGCAGGGCAACGGCGACGCGAAGCTCTGCCTGTTCCCCCGAGCCATCACGCCGAACCACCACGCCCTGGCCGAGGAGTTCGTGCTGCTGGACAACTTCTACGTCGAGAGCGAGGTCAGCGCCGACGGCCACGAGTGGACCATGGGCGCCTATGCCACCGACTTCGTGGAGAAGTTCTGGCCGATGAGCTACGGGCACAATAAACACGGCAAGTATCCCTATCCGGCCGAGGGTAATTTCCCCATCGCCGTGCCGGCCGGCGGCTACCTTTGGGACCGTGCACGCGAAGCGGGCGTGAGCTATCGCAGCTACGGCGAATGGGTCGCCAACGGCAAGACCGCGAAGGATCCCGCCAAGGCCAAGGTCGCCGCGCTCGAAGGCCATTTCGATCCCGGCTACCGCAGCTTCGACATGACCTATCCGGACAAGAAACGCGCGGAACGTTTCATCGGCGAGCTGAAGCGTTTTGAGGCCGAAGGCGACATGCCCCGGCTCCAGATGGTCCGCCTGCCGAACGACCACACCTCCGGCGCGTCCGTCGGACAGCTCACGCCCCGGGCGCACGTCGCGGACAACGACCTCGCCTTCGGCATGGTGATCGAGGCCTTGAGCAAGTCGAAGTTCTGGAGCCAGACGGCGGTCTTCGTGGTCGAGGACGACGCGCAGAACGGGCCGGACCACGTCGATGCGCACCGCACCATCGCCTACGTCATCAGCCCCTATGTGAAGCGGGGTTCCGTCGATTCGACGATGTATTCCACCAGCAGCATGCTGCGGACGATGGAGCTGATCCTCGGATTGAAACCGATGTCGCAGTTCGACGCGGCGGCGCTCCCAATGTTCCGCTCCTTCCAACCCAAGCCCGACCTCTCGCCCTACTTCGCCCGTCCGGCGACCGTTGATCTCACCGAGAAAAACGGCCGCACCGCCTGGGGCGCGGACAAGGCACGCTCGATGGACTTCAGCAAGGAAGACGCCGCCGACGATCTTCTGCTGAACGAGATGATCTGGCGTTCGATCAGGGGCGCCGATCAGCCCATGCCCGCTCCGACGCGGGCCGCTTTTGTCTTCGCCACGCCGCTGAAGGATGCGGACGGGGATTGATCGATGCGGCTGACTTGGAATCGCGAACTTTGCGCCGCCGCATTCTGGGATCGATCAGATCTTCACCCGGAATTCCTCGCCGGCCTTCACCGAGAGGCAGAAGGCGGCCATGAGTTCGGGGATCTGCCGGAGGTCCTTCAGACTGACAACCTCGACGGGTGAGTGCATATAGCGGTTCGGAAGGCTGATGAGCGCGCTGGGGATGCCGCCGCGCGTCCAAAAGATGACGTCGGTGTCCGTGCCGCTGGTCGCGGAGGTGGTCTCGTGCTGCAGCGCGATCTTCGACTTGGCGGCCACGGCTTCGAGGCGGGCGACGACTTCGCGGTGGTTCGGTCCGCCATGGGTGATCGTCGGGCCGCGCCCGACCTTCACGTCGCCGTGCATGATCTTGCTCACGGTCGGATAGTCGGTGGCGTGGGTGACATCGACGACGAGGGCGACGTCGGGCTTGAGGGAGTAGGCGATCTGGCGGGCGCCGAAGAGGCCGGTCTCCTCCATGATGTTGGAGACGGCGCAGATCTCGACGTTGAGCTTCTTCTTGTCGGCCGAAAGGATGCGCAGCGTTTCGGCCACGGCCCAGGTGCCGATGCGGTTGTCGAAGGCGCGGGCGATGGCGAGGTCGCCGCGGAGCATCTCGAACTCGTCCACCAGCGTGATCATGTCGCCCACGCGGACGAACTTGTCGGCCTCCTTCTTCGAGCCGACGCCGATGTCGATGAAGAGATCGTGCATCTGCGGCAGCTTGCGGTCGCCTTCCACCTTGGAGAGATGGGGGGCCACGTTGCCGACGACGCCGCGCACGGGGCCGCCTTTGGCGTGGATGGTCACGCGCTGGGCCTTGGTGATGGCGGCGTCGATGCCGCCGACCTTCTTCACGTAGATGAAGCCGTTGTCGTCGATGAAGTTGATCGTCATCGCGATCTCGTCGGCGTGGCCCGCGAGCATGATGCGGGGGCCACCACCCTTGTTCAGGACGGCCACGCAGTTGCCATAGGCGTCGGAGAAGGTTTCGTCGGCGTGCTTGTCCACGTAGTCGAGCCAGACGCGTTGGCCTCGGGACTCGTAGGCGGTGGGGCTGGGGGTGTTGACGAGGGTCTTGAGGAAATCGAGGGACTTGTCGCGCATTGCGGGAAGGTAGATGGGTGGGCGACGGGAGCGCAACCCGGACGGTGCTTGGGTCTTGGTCATCCTCTTTCTCGCTCTCGTTCTCCTTCTCGCAAGTTTAAGCCGAGAAGGAGAACGAGGACGAGCAGGAGAAAGATTCAGAATCGAGGTCAGGAAACGCTGTTGCCCTACTTCGCTTTGCGACCAGGCGAGCATTAGCAAATCCACGCTTGAAGCTTCCGCCTTGCTTGCGGCCCGTGTTACGAACTCCCGCGTGCGAACCAAAGTGCTGGAGAACATCGGCCGTCTTGTCGTCAAGCTGGGCACCGGCGTGCTGACCGATGCCAAGAAGCAGCCTGATCTGGCCCAGATGAAACAATTGGTGGCGCAGGTTGCCGCCCAGCGCAAAGCCGGCCGCGAGGTCGTCCTGGTTTCTTCAGGCGCGGTCGGAGCCGGCATGGGCGTTCTCGGCCACGCCAAGCGCCCCACGGAACTCGCCGAACTCCAGGCCTGCGCCGCCGTCGGCCAGTCGCGATTGATGGCCACCTACGAGAAGCTTTTCGCGGAACACAAGTTGGCCGTCGCCCAAGTGCTGCTTACCCACGACGACCTGGAACACCACGACCGCCATCTCAACGCCCGCAACACCCTCGTCACCCTGCTGACCCACGGCGTCGTCCCCATCATCAACGAGAACGACGCTGTCTCCTTCACCGAGATCAAGTTCGGCGACAACGACAAGCTCTCCGCCCTCGTCGCCGCTCTGTTGCCCGCCGACCTGCTCGTCATTCTCACGACGGTTGACGGCCTCATCGAAGACTTCGGAAAGCCCACCGCGAAGACGATCGACGTGGTGGAGAAGATGGACGCCGCCCTGGAGAAAATGGCCGGTGGCACGACCAGCGAGACGGCCGTTGGCGGCATGGCGTCCAAGCTGCAGGCCGCAAAGATCGTCATCCGCTCTGGCATCCCGCTGGTGATCGCTTCGGGTCGCAAGAAGACCGCGCTCAACCGCATCCTCGCCGGCAAGGAAGAGGGCACGCTCTTTGTGCCCGAGTCGAAGAAACTCACGGGGCGCAAGCGATGGATCGCCTTCTTCCACCATCCCAAGGGCACCGTCATTGTCGACGAAGGCGCGAAGATCGCGCTGCGCGAAGACGGCAAGAGTCTTCTGCCTCCCGGCGTCACGTGCGTGGAGGGCGAGTTCGGTTCCGGCGACATCATCCGCATCGTCGATCCGAACGGGACCGAGTTCGCCCGCGGCATCTCCCACTTCGATTCCAAAGCCCTCCGCAGCGGCAAGCTCACCCGCACCGAGGTCGTCCATCGGGACAATCTGGTCATCCTGTGATCCCCCCCAACCAACCGCCCATCCGCGCCAAACTCCCACCCAAGGGAACCGGCATCGAGCAGCTTGTCTGGCTCATGGCCAAGCTCCGCGCCCCCGAAGGCTGCCCTTGGGACCGCGAGCAGGACCACATGACCCTTCGACTGCACGCGATCGAGGAGGTCTACGAGTTGGTCGACTCGATCGAAGCCGGCGACGACCACGAGATGGTCGAGGAACTCGGCGACCTTCTCCTCCAGGTCGTGTTCCACGCCCAACTCGGGAAGGAGCGCAGCGTGTTCGACTTCGACCAAGTCTGCCGCACGTTGGTCGAGAAACTTCTCCGCCGTCACCCGCACGTCTTCGGTGATCTCAAAGCCGACGGGGTCGACGAAGTGCTCGCCAACTGGGAGACGATCAAGCGGGCCGAGAAGCAGGGCACAAAACACGAACGGCCTTCGGCGCTCGACGGCATTCCCAAGCACCTCCCCGCGCTGCTCCGGGCCGAGAAGCTGGTGAAGAAGGCCCGCAAGGCTGGCCTGCTGCCGAAGCCTTCGAAGACGAAGCTTAACAAGGCAGACCTAGCCAAGCAGCTCTTCGAGCTCGCCGCCGCCGCCCAGTCCGCCGGCGTTTCCGCGGAGGCATTGCTCCGCGCGGAAACCAAGCGGCGCGAGAACAGGCTGCGGAAGTCGGAGAAGTCCGCGGTGTAAACGTGCCCGGCAGCGTCCTCTCGACAAACCCGCGTTGCTGAATAGCCTTTCCCCAAATCCTATGACAGACCCCCGCCTTACCAAGTTGGCCAAGCTGCTCGTCGAATACTCCACCGAACTCAAGAAGGGGGAGACCATCTTCCTCGACATGATCGACGTGCCGGACGCGATGACCATCGAGCTCATGCGCGCCGCCCGCGCCGTGGGCGGCATCCCGCTGGTCGAGGCCCGCCACAGCCGTGTCATGCGCGAAGTCATGATCGGCAGCGACGCGAAGCACGCCAGGACCGTTTGCGCCGTCGAGATGGCGCGCATCAAGAAGAGCCAGGCCTACGTGGCCATCCGTGGCTCCGCCAACGCCTCCGAATCCTCCGACATCCCGAGCAAGACGATGCAGATGTATTCGAAGACGCTGCGGCCCTTCCTCAACTACCGCGTCGACAAGACCAAGTGGGTCGTCCTCCGCTGGCCTTCTCCGAGCATGGCCCAGGCGGCCAACATGAGCACCGAGGCTTTCGAGAACTTCTACTTCGACGTCTGCACGATGGACTACGCGAAGATGTCGAAGGCGATGAACCCGCTGGAGAAGCGCATGAAGAAGGCCGACAAGGTCCACATCAAGGGCCCCGGCACCGACCTGTCCTTCTCGATCAAGGGCATCGGCGCGAAGAAGTGCGAGGGCTCGCGCAACATCCCCGACGGCGAATGCTTCAGCTGTCCGACGCTCAAGTCTTCCAACGGCGTCATCCAGTTCAACACACCGACGCTCTACGCCGGAACCAAGTTCGAGGGCATCCGACTGGAGCTGAAGGACGGCAGGATCACCAGGGCCACCTGCTCGGGCGGCGCGGAGAAGAAGCTCAACGAGATCCTCGACACTGATCCAGGCGCGCGCTTCATCGGCGAGTTTTCCCTCGGCTTCAATCCGCACATCCAGAGCCCGATGTGCGACATCCTCTTCGACGAGAAGATCGCCGGCTCGCTCCACTACACGCCCGGCCAGGCCTACGAGGACGTCGGCAACGGCAACAAGTCGGCCGTCCACTGGGACATGGTGCTCATCCAGCGTCCGGAATGGGGCGGCGGCGAGGTGTGGTTCGACGGCGAACTGATCCGCAAAGACGGCCTCTTCCTCGCCAAGGACCTCGTGGGGCTCAACCCGAACAATCTGAAGTAACAGGGCTCCGGGTTCTTGGATGGTTTTTTTGGTCGGACTTCCCCCCGGTGCTGCCATGGGCCGGGCGTCCGCGCCGGGCCGGTGGGGATTCGATCCGCAAAGGGCACGAAAAGGGAACTGCAGAAGGCTTTGCTGCGGGTAGGGCGACGCCCGCGTGGCAACACCTCCCGCCGAGCCGCCTTTACGCTTTCTGAAAACCTTCAGGCTCCGGTGGCAACGCTCAATGGTTGATGGAGACGTCCGGCTTCCCGCGAGGAGCCTACTTGTCGGGAGAGGACCACGAGGTCGCTCGGCGGAAGCCGTAGCCCTACCAATTCTAAGCCGGACTCATGCAGCGGAAGGTAGGACGGGCTTCCAGCCTGCTCCGTGCTGACAAAGGTTCCCGGATCGTCCGGAAGCCTGATCCGCCCGCGCAGTTTGATTTCAGACCGGCAGCGCTGTGGGCAGGGAAGATGCACTGCCCTACCTTGTAGAGGCGAATTCGCGTTTCTTCGCGGCCTTCGCGGATGAAGACTTCTGGCCGGGCGAGGAGGGTTACTTCCCCGCCGTCCAGCCGCCTTCGATGAGGAACTCGGTGCCGGTGACGAAGGAGGATTCGTCGCTGGCGAGGTAGAGGGCGGCGGCGGCGATCTCCTCGGGCTTGGCCATTCGGCCGAGCGCCTGGGTGGAGGCCATCTCCTCGTAGGCCTTCTTCGGGTCGGGATATTCGGCGATGCGGGCGGAGACGAACGGAGTCTCTACACGGCCGGGGCAGATGGCGTTGGCGCGGATGCCCTGCCGGGCGTGGTCGAGCGCGAGGCACTTGGTCATGCCGACGACGGCGAACTTGCTCGTGCAATAGGCGAACCGGTCGCGCACCGCGACGACGCCGCCGATGGACGCGACGTTGATGATGTTGCCGCTGCGGCGTTCGAGCATCCCGGCGAGGAAGGCCTTCGTGACGTTGAACGTGCCGCGGACGTTCACGGCGTAGAGCTTGTCGAGATCGTGCCCCGTGGCGTGCGCGGCCGTGCCGACTGCGCCGATGCCGGCGTTGTTCACGAGGATGTCGAGGCGGCCCTGGCGTTCGTGGACGAGCGCGGCCACCTGCGAACATTCGTCTTCGCGGGAGATGTCGAGATGGACGAACTCGGCTTTGCCCCCTGATGCGCGGATGGCGTCGGCGGTGGCGGTGCCGCCGGTGTCATCGCGGTCGGCGACCCAGACGAATGCGCCCGCTTCGGCAAAGGTCTTGGCAATGGACGCACCGATGCCGGAACCGGCGCCGGTGACGAGGGTGATCTTGTCGGTGAGCTGGAACATGCTTCAGATCTGGAAATCGACGGCGGGGTTGGCGCGGTCGGCCTTGGTCAGCACGCGCACGTCGCATTCGTTGTTCAGCACGAGCGAATTCGCGGCGACGCTCTGCATGAGGAAGACACTCGCGCCGATGGTGCTGCCGGCGCCGATGACCGTGTCGCCGCCGACGATGGTGGCGTTGGCGTAGATGGTGACGCGGTCCTCGATGGTAGGATGACGCTTCTTGCCCTTGAGGGCCTGGCCGCCGGCGAGCGAACGCGCGACGAGGCCGACGCCCTGGTAGAGCTTCACGTGGTTCCCGATCTCGGTCGTTTCCCCGATGACCGTGCCGGTGCAATGATCGACGAAAAAGTGGGTGCCGATGCGCGCGCCGGGATGGATGTCCATGCCGGAACGGGCGTGGGCCCATTCGGTCATGATGCGCGGGATGAGGGGAACCTCGCGGAGGTAGAGCTGGTGGGCCATGCGCTGCACGGCGATGGCCTCGATGAACGGATACGCCAGGATGATTTCCTCGCGGCCCAGCGCGGCGGGATCGCCGTCGAAGGCGGCCTGGGTATCGGTGGCGAGAAGCTCGCGCAGGCGCGGGAGCTCGGCGAGGAAGGTCAGCGTCTGTTCACGGGCCAGGGCGCGTGGATTGCGGGCCGGAGCATCGGTAGGCGGCGCGTAGGCGAGGGCCTTGGCAATTTCGTCCTCGAGGTCTCCGGCGACGGCGTCGAGCAACGTTGCGGTTTCAATCTTCAGTTCGGACGTGTGCAGAGGCTTCTCGTCGAAGAAACCCGGGAACAGCAGCTGGAGCAGTTGGCAGGTGAGCCGGGTGACGGTGGTCTTGGACGGGAGGTTTTTGCCGTCGATGTGGTTGATGCCGCCGGAGCGCGCATAGGATTGGATGAGCGCTTCCGTCAGCTGGGTGACCGTCAATTGCACGGGGCGACTATTCGGGAGGAAGGCGGTGGGTGCAAGACGGCGGGTTTGGATGCCGCCCGCCCTCGTTCTCGTTCTTCGCTTCGACCGAGTCTCAAGGCCTCGAGAAGGAGAACGAGAGCGAGAAGGATCAGGAAGATGTCGGCCGGGCCAGCAGGCGCAACGCATCGAGCGTGTCCGCTTCCGCCGTCCGCAGGTCCGGCCGACGCCGGCGGATGCGCGCCGACCGGACGAAGAGGCCGGACTTGTGCCGGGTAGATGTTTGCACGAAATCAAACTCCAATTCGAAGACGAGCTCGGGTTTCACCGAACGAACGGGACCGAACTTTCCGATGATGTTGCCCCGGATGAAATCGTCCAGCGCCTGGAACCCGCCCGCCTGCAGTCCGGTGCCCGTTTTCGCGATGGGCACGAGTTCGTCGCCGCTCCAGATGGCAAACGTATAGTCCGAGAACGCCCTCGAGCTGTTGCCTTGGCTGGGCAGCGCGGCGATCAGGACGGCATTGATGAGCAGGGGATCCATCCTCCAGATCCACCAGTCGCCGGTGATGTCGCTGTCTCCGCAGCGCGATTCCTGGCGCCGAAGGATGAGGTCACCGGCGCCGTGGTCCCGTGCCTCGCTACGGAACAAGGCCAGTTGCTCCCACGATATGAACGAAATTGGTGATGAAGCCCGGAGCCGGAACTGATCGTGTTGATGCGACTCCGTGGTCGGACCTGCGAACAGATCCATTTGAGAACCGTCCGTGGATCCGGATGTTGGTTTAGTCGCTTGGGTTTCGCGATGTCGGTCGGCCGCAGAGGCGAGGATCTCGTTGAGCTGGCGACAGCGTGTGTGAAGTGGACGCACCATTTGATCGCCGCCGCCGGCTTCGAGGATGTCCCGGGCGAGGAAGACGACGGGGAGTTTCCTTTGGATACTGGCCGTTGGAGCGCCATGGGCGAGGCGTTGTTCGAGGGCGGTGCGGGATTCCGGACGAGCTTTGCCTTCCGGCCAAACCACAAGATCGCCGTCGAGCACCGTTCCGTCGGGCAACGATTTCGCCGCGTCTGCGATCTCGGGAAACTCCGCCGTCAGGAGCTCCTCTTCCTGTGACCAGAGCAAGACGGCGTCGCCTCGACGGATGACCTGGACGCGAAGACCGCCCGCAAGCCATTCCGCTTGCCAGTCTGACGCGTCGCCGAGTTCGGCGGGACAGTTGATCGTGGGTCCAGTGGGCGGTGGCTTATCAAGACGTGAGAACAGATCGAGGTTTTCTGCTGGCAGTTCGCCGGATCGCTCCGGGTCATTGATCTCGCGCGCGGTTTGAAATGGATACGGCAGGAAGTTTTCGCTGGAAGACTCGGCGACAAACAACGCCCGAAACGCGGCTTCGGTCGGTTCCCGGAAACCGAGGATCCGATGGGCCATCACAGCTGCACTCACGCCAGCCACCTTGCCAAGGGACCGCGCCACCTGGGTCCGTGAAACACCGATGCGGAATGAACCGGTGATGAGTTTGTTCCAGATGAAGCGCTGTGTCGCGTCGAGTTCGCGCCATGTCGCGACGACGAGGTCGCGTTGGGCTTCTTCGCCAAGGTTGCCCAATGGGAGCAGGCGTTCCGTCATGAGTCGATGAAGCGTGAGCGAACAATCGGAGGGCACGATCGTTGGATCTGGTAACAGGAGCGCCAGCGTTTCGGCGATGTCTCCGACGGTTTCGCAGCTTTCGTCCACAAGCCACGGTGGCAGATCCGCCACGGTCGCGATCCATTCGCGGAGTTGGTTGTTTTTAAGCGCTCGCGGTGTCTTCGCGCCGATGAGGAGGTGCAGCGCCCACGCTGCGTCCTCCGCCGGCGCAGCCTCGAAGTATCGTTCCAGCGGTGCGCTCTGTTCGGTCGGGCGAGATCTCTCGTCCAGTTCGATGAACAGTCGGGCGAAGAGGATCACGGGTCGGCCTCCAGTGGCTCATCGTTTTCGTCCCCGCTTCGAGAAGGAGGGTGAGGCGGAGAAGGATTGGCTTCTTCCAAACGGTCGCCGGTGAAATGCGTTTCGAGTGCGTCCGCATCCAGGCCTCGTTCGCGCAGGTAGCGGACCATGACTCCGGTGTAGCCGTGGGTGACCAGCACTCGCTCGGCGCCGGTTGCCCGGATGGCGGAGTGGAGCCCTGGCCAGTCGGCATGATCGCTGAGGATGAAACCGCGGTCGAAGGAGCCATTCCGTCGTGCATCGCGAAGCTGCATCCAGCCGGAGGCGAAGGCGGTGGAAACTTCGCCAAAGCGCTCGAACCACGGCGTCGTCGTGGACGATTGGGGGGCGATGACCAATCCGCGCCCGGCCGTTGCTCGAACAGATGCGTAGTCGCCGGGCGCTGGTTCCGGCAGCGACACACCTTCGGCCCGATAAGCCGGGAGAAGTTTGGCGATGGTGCCGTGGACGAAGACCGGGCCGATCGAAGCGTCGATGCCGGCCATCAAGCGCTGTGCTTTGCCCAGGGAGTAGGCGAACAGGACCGACGTGCGGCCTTCCGATTGATTGCGCCGCCACCACTCGTTGATCCCGGCGAAGACCTCCGACTGCGGTCGCCAACGGTAGATGGGCAGGCCAAACGTGGATTCGGTGATGAAGCAATGGCAGCGGACGGGTTCGAAGGCGTCGCAGGTTCGATCGGGTTCCAACTTGTAGTCGCCGCTGACGACCCAGACCTGGCCGGCGTGTTCGACGCGGACTTGGGCCGAGCCGAGGACGTGGCCGGCGGGATGGAACGAGATCTTCACCCCGTTTAGGGAAATGGATTCGCCGAACTGCGCGCCTTCGACGGAGATCTTCGCGCCGAGACGTTCCCGCAACACGCCGATACCCCGTGTGGCGCAGAGGTAGTGCTCGCTCCCACGACGCGCGTGGTCGCTGTGGGCATGGGTGATTACGGCCCGCGGAACCCGCCGCCAGGGATCGATGTAGAAATCGCCCTGGGCACAGTAGAGCCCACGGGCGGTGATCTGGAGCAGGTCCGCCATGGGTTAAAGAGGCGGCGTGGACTTGGTGTCGGCTGCAGGGATCTTGGCGAACGGAGTGCGCATCAGGCCTGCGAGAGACTGGTGTTGTTCAGCGTCGAATTCCCGCAGGCCCATCCGGATGGCACCGGGCGTTTCGCGGAGGCGGAAGGATCTGAAAATGCGGTCCCAGATGGAGAAGAGCGACGCGTAGTTCGAGTCCGTCTCGGGCTGCCAGTCGGAATGGTGCACCTTGTGCATGAAGGGCGTCACGATGACGACGCGGAGGCATCGATCGAGCGAGGTTCCGACGCTGATGTTGGCGTGCTGGAACTGCACGACGGAGAACATGAGCAATTCGTAGAGCGCGAGGTGCCAGAATTCGATGCCCGCAAGCGGAATGACCGCGAGCCGAAGCACCGACGAGGCGATCATCTCGCCGAGATGGAAGCGGTTGGCCGTCGTCACGTCCATCGCCGCATCCGAGTGGTGGACGCGATGGAAGTTCCAGAGCATCGGGATGCCATGGCAGGTGCGGTGCCACCAGTAGGTCCACAGGTCCAGCAAGAGGACTGCCCCGGTCGCGTGCAGCCAAGGCGGAAGCTCCGTAAGCCTGAGAAGCCCGAAATGATGCGCCGCCCCCCAGTCGGCCACGGTCAACCACAGGCCGGTGAAAACTAGCGCAGTGAAGCCCGCGTTGAGCAGCCCAAGCGAAAAGTTCTTCGCGCCATGCTTGAGCCGCTCGCCGCTGGAATTGAACAGGCGAAAGAACGGAACGACGCTCTCCCACAACAGGAGCACGAACATCAGCGTGAAGGCCGTGGGCGTGCGGATCTGGTTGAATTGCTCCAGCGTCATCCGGCTAGTCCTTCACCGTCGCCCGACGCTCCGGTTTGAGCAGCTTGCCAAAGGTTTCGTTGTAGCCGTGGACCGTGGCGGCGGGTTTGCCGTTCGCCACGAGCGGACGGTCCTCATTGGCCCATTGGAAGATGGAGCCCTCGAGGTTGCAGACATTGGTAAAGCCCGCTTCCAGCAACCGGGTAGCCAGTTCCGACGAACGATAGCCGACTGAACAGTAGACGACGACTGGACGGTTCGTTGGGAAAGTGGGGATGAGATCCGCGGCCTTGACCGAAGGCTCGATGCGTTTGGCGTCGGGCAGGTGGCTCACGGCGAACTCTTCGGGCTTCCGCACGTCTAGGAGGATTGGCGCGGGGCTGTTCGTGTCGGCCAGCCAGCGCGCGAGTTCCTCGGTGGAAAGCTGGCGGACCTTCGGGAACTTGGAGCGCACGAGTTGTTTCATCGCTTCGAGCGCGGTGGCGCTGAAGCCGCTGAAGAGGGCGATGGCCATGATAAGGCTTGAGAGACGCTGACGACGACTGGACACGTGTTAAGGCTATCGGATCAGGGCGACGGGGCAACCCGGACGACGAAATGAAAACCGCGCTGAAGAAGGCTCTTCAGCGCGGGTGGGATGGAACGTTTCGGGAGCGATGGAGAAGCGCGGTTACTCTTCCGTCTCCTTCAAGTTGAGGAACTGGGTAGAGCCCTCGCGGATCAGGTTCACGAACACGCCCTTCTTAAGATCGACGCCTTTCATGGCCTCGCGGAAGTCTTTCGGGCTGTTCACAGGCTTGCGGTTCACTTCGGTGATGATGTCTCCGGCACGGATCCCCCGCTGGGCAGCCGCTGACGACGGGTCGACGGAAGTGACCGCGACTCCTTCGCCTTTTTCCACCTCGAGCTTTTTCGCGAGGTCGGACGTGATGGGTTCGACACGGATGCCGAACGACGTGTTGCCGGCGTCCGGTGCCGGGCGGCGGGAGGACACCTTGGTGTCGGCCTTCTGCTCCGGGATCGCCTCGGTCTTAACCTTGATCTTGGTGGTTTTGCCGTCGCGGACGACGTCGAGGGTTACGGTGTCGCCGGGGGTCTTGTAGTAGATCTGCTCCTGCAGTTCGCGGGAGGTCTTCACTTTCTTGCCATCAACCGCGACGACCACGTCGCGCGGCTTGAGCATCTTGGCAGCGGGGCCAGTGGTTTGGACGCCGCTGATGAAAACGCCTTCCTCCACGCCTTCCACGAGCTCCCGGAACTGCTGGTTGTCCTTGAGCGAGGCGATCTGCACGCCGATGCGGGAGCGGGTCAGTTTTCCGTTCTTGATGAGGCTGTCTGAGACGTGCTTCGCGAGGCTGCTCGGGACCGCAAAACCGATGCCGGTGTTCATGCCGCGAATCATCGAGTTGATGCCGACCACCTCGCCGTAAAGGTTGATGAGCGGCCCGCCGGAGTTGCCGGGGTTGATGCTGGCGTCGGTCTGGATGAAGTCCTGATCGGCATAGTCACCAGTGGGCATGGCCCGGCCTTTGGCGCTGATGTGGCCGACGGTGACGGTGTGGTCGAGGCCGAACGGCGCGCCGATGGCGATGACGAACTCGCCCACCTTGGACGCCGTGGAGTCGGCGAGCTTGAGTGCTTTCAGGCCTTTGCCGGTGATCTTGATCACTGCGAGGTCGGACAGCGGATCCGTGCCGCGGACCTCGGCCTTGAACTCGCGTCCGTCCTTCAGGATCACGGTGATCTTGTCGGCGTCCTCGACGACGTGGTTGTTCGTCAGGATGTAGCCGTCCTCCGAGATGATGAATCCCGAGCCGTTGCCCTGGGTGCGCCTCGGCGCTTCGGGCTGCTGCTGCTGGCCCCGACGTTTGAAGCGCTTCTGCATCTCCTCCGGGAGCATCTCGAAGAAGGGGTTGTCGTCCATGCTGCTGCTGGCGGGTGTGATCCTCTGTTCCACCTGGATGAATACGACGGACGGCGCGGCCGCGTCGGTGACTTCAACGAAGGCGGAGTTCAGTTGGCGGGCCATCTCGAGGGCCGCGCTGGCGGCCTGGGTTTGCGGCACGGCGGCGATTATCGCGGCTGCGGCGATGGCAGCTGTAAGCCAGCTTCTGGCGTTGCTTGAATTTCTCATGGTCATAGTGACGGGTTGGAACCCGGTGGAGGCAACCTTGTTCAAGACGTGGCCTGGCGCAACAGAGGGAAAATGATTGAACGCGGGCCGCCCGGCGACGGTCCGGGCCGATTCTTGAAACTTGCGGCGGTTCCGTGGGTTGACTCCGGGAACGGTCCGGGTTTCATCCCGGCGAACAAACTACCAGAATCACGCCATGAGCCAGATGCACGAAATCGACTACGAGATCCACGGCAGCGAAATGCAGTTCGTCGAGATAGAGCTCGACCCGCAGGAAGCCGCCATCGCCGAGGCCGGCTCAATGATGTTCATGGAGGACGGTATCGCCATGGAGACGATCTTTGGCGACGGGCGGAGCGAGAACTCGGGCTTCCTCGGGAAGCTCATGGGAGCCGGCAAACGCCTGCTGACGGGCGAATCGCTCTTCATCACGGTCTTCCAGAACCGGGGCATGGGAAAGAAGAAGGTGGCGTTCGCGGCACCCTATGCGGGCAAGATCCTGCCGATGAATCTCGGCCAGCTGGGCGGGGAGATCATCGCCCAAAAGGATTCGTTCTTGTGCGCGGCCAAGGGTGTGTCGATCGGGATCGCCTTCCAGAAGAAGATTGGCGTCGGTCTGTTTGGCGGTGAAGGGTTCATCATGCAGCGATTGCAGGGCGATGGACTGGCGTTCGTCCACGCGGGTGGGACGCTGCATCGCCGGGATCTGGCGCCGGGCGAAGTCATTCGCGTCGACACGGGATGCATCGTGGCCTTCCAGCCGAGCGTCGCCTACGACATCCAATTCGTAGGCGGAATTAAGAGCGCGATGTTTGGCGGTGAAGGTCTGTTCTTCGCTACGCTGCGGGGCCCGGGAACGGTCTGGCTGCAGTCGTTGCCATTCAGCCGCCTTGCCGATCGCATCCACGCGGCCGCACCGCAGAATGGTGGCGGCGGACGCGAGGAAGGTTCGGTGCTCGGAGGGTTGGGCCGTTTGCTGGACGGCGACAACCGTTGATTCCGATCAGGGAATTCGGATGACGAGTTTACCCAACGCTTCACGTCGGCTGAGTCGCTCGAACGCGTCAGCCGCTTCGTCGAGCGGGTAGGTTCGGTCGATGACGGGGCGAAGATGTCCGGTGGACGCGAGCTTCAGAGTCAGCTCCATGTCGGCCCGGGTGCGTCCGTAGCTGCCGACAAGTTTTTGTTCCTTCACGAACATTGGCCAGAGATCCAGAGGCACGGTTTTTCCAGCCGTCGCTCCGCAGGTAACGATGGTTCCACCTCGCGCGAGGCAGTGGAAACATTCGAGCAGCACGTCTCCGCCCACGTGTTCGACGATCAGGTCGACGCCGCGTTTGCCGGTAAGGCGGCGAACCTCCTTGGACCAGCCCGGCTCGGAACTATCCACAGCGGCTTCAGCTCCGAGGGTCAGGCCGAGTTGGCGTTTTGTTGCGGTGGAGCCCGTGGTGATGACGCGGGCGCCGAGGTGCCGCGCGATCTGGATGGCAGCCGAACCGACGCCGCTCGCGGCCGCGATTACGAGGACCGTCGTTCCCGGAACAACAGTGGCGCGCTTGGTCAGCATGTGAACGGCGGTGCTTCCGGCAAGGGTCAGCGCGGCGGATGAATCGAAAGAGACGTCGTCGGGCAGCCGCACGAGCGACGAGATTGGCACGGCAACTTGTTCCGCGAAGCCGCCGTTGCGTTGGACTCCGAGGAGGATGGAGTCGAGGCAGGTTGATTCCTCGCCACGCAGACAAAACTCGCATCGTCCGCAGAAGAGATTGGATTGCACGGCGACACGATCTCCGACCGTCCAGTCGGAAGAGCCTGACGGGACGTGGAGGATGTCCCCCGCGATCTCGCAGCCCTGGACGAGCGGCGTCGTAACTCGGACCGGCAGGGAACCACTCGCCGCCCAGAGGTCGAGGCGATTGACGCCGCATGCTCGGACGCGGATCACGGCTTCTCCGCGTAGTGCGACTGGAGCCGGGATATCGGCGAGATTGCGGGTCGGTGGAGCACCGGTTGTCTGGAGAATGAGCGCCTTCATCAGGGGTAGGGTGGCGGGTGGGTTTAGAGGCAGGCAATCCGAGTTTAGAAGATTTCGTTCAAGTGCGGGCAACAGTCGGCCGAAACACTTTTAGAACACAGCTGTCCCTTAAATAGCCGGGCGCATTCCCGGCGAATCCGGGGTCCGCGCCAAATTTGAAAATGAAAGTTCTCAGCGTCGACGATTCTCGGATGGTTCACATGGTCGTGACCAAGGCGTTTAAGGCGGCTGGCATTCAAGTCATCATTGCCTGCAACGGACAGGAAGGAATCGACAAGGCCCGCTCCGAGCATCCCGACATGATCGTCCTCGACGCGACCATGCCCGTGATGAACGGGATCGACGCCTTGGAGCAGCTCAAGCTGGATCCGACCACGCGGGAGATCCCGGTCGTCATGCTCACCACGGACGCCGCCAAGGACAACATGGACCGTGCGATCCGCCTTGGCGCGGTGATGGTCGTCACGAAGCCGTTCACCGCAGGAGCCCTGATGCAGTGCCTCGGCCCCTATCTCAAACTGCCGGCAATGGCCTGACGCGCGGTCGCCTTGGTCAGTTAGCCGGCATCTCTTTGATGAACGAATCCGCCTTCTTCACCGCGGCGTTCATTTCGGAGATCAGCTTCAAAATTTCAGCCTGGATGCTCGCAGATTCGCCCTTCAACGAAGCGATGGCTTGGGCGTTCAGGTTATGCTTTAGGAACAGTGTCTGGTCTTTTAGGCGGGAGAGCACCGGATTCATCGAGACTTCGGCCCGTTTAAGGCTGGCCGAGAGGTCCTCGAATCGGGCGCGGGTTTCATACATGCGCCTTCGGCTCTGGGCGCGAAGTTCCTCGCTGGCGTATTCCTTCAGTTCCTTCTCCCATTCCTTAAAGAGATCCTCGGCGACTTCATGGACCTCCTTCACGCGCTTCTTCACGGTGTCGGATCTTTCCTTGAGGCCGTCGTAGTCGGCCTTCACCTCGGAATACATCCGATCAAGGTTTCCGCCGTCGAACGCGTAGAGTTTGCGGAGCCGGTCGAGCGCGTTCTGAAATTCTTGGCTGGCTTCCTTCTGTTCGTCGCGTGCGGCGGTGACAAACTTCTTGAGAAGGTCGCGTTTGTGGACGCCGAACGTTTCCCATGCCGAGTAGTAGGCGGTCTGGCAGCCGGTGGCCAGGCCGAGGATCAGAATCAGTGCGGCGAGTTGGAGCGACTTCATGGGCGGAAAGCAGAAGGGTGTTGTGGCCGCTGGCAAAATCGAATCGGCCGTCCTACGGTTGATGGATGAAGACGGTCATTCTCGCGGTCCTGCTGATCGGTGTCGGCTACGGCGTTGCGGTGTGGATGTCGGGACGCCGGACCGAGTTCGAGACGAAGATCGAGAAAACGGGAGCCCAAGTGACCGAGGGCGTCCGTAAGGCGACCGACGCCGTCAAGGAATCGATGAATGGCGACAAGCTGCGCAAGGAATTGGACGAGACCGGAAAGGTCGTTCGCCAGAAAGTGACCGAGTTTGGTGAGCGTGTCGCGGACGCGACCGCCGATGCGCGCACTACCGCTGCGGTAAAAGCCCATCTTGGGCAAGTTGCCGGAATGGAGGCCTTGAAGATTTCGGTCTCGACGACTGCGGGCCGGGTCACACTTTCGGGCGCAGTCGAAACAGCTGAGAAGCTTTCGCAGGTAATCCGTCTGGCGTTGGAGGTCGACGGCGCCCGGGAAGTGGTTTCGACGATTCAGATTATTGCGGCCCGCAAGTGATCTACCGGCGGTAATGCGACCGCAGCCATTGATTATTTGGTTCCAAGGTCGCGGATGCGGATCTTCCGGAGTGCAGAAGAGGTTTGGTAGGTCGCGACTCCGAGAGGTTTGGACAGGTAAATTTCCCCTTGCCGCAAATCGATTTTCTTCCCGGTCGTTTCCACGTCCATGACTTGGGTGCCGTCGATCCGAACCGCAATCCGCCTGGCGGTCACGATCAGTCCGATGCGAAACCACTTCTTTGGCTCGAAGTAGAGGTTTTTGGTCGTTTCGTTTTCGGAGGCATCAAGCCCATCGATACTTGAGAGCCCTGCGACGCTTCCGCCCCAACCGCCTAGGACCAACGTGCAGGCTGATTCGCCGACGGGGAACGTCAGCCCGCAGAAGAAGTCGTTGCCATCGAGTTTCATCGCCTCGAGCTCGATCTCATAGTTGACGTTCGGAATTGCGGCGACGTTGGTCCAGTTCACCCCGCTGAGAGCTGCGCCCATGGCGATGATCAGGTTTCCGTTTTCGACGGTTGGTTCTCCTGCGCCTCCAAACTTGGTTTCCGTCCACCCGGTCAGGTCCTTCCCGTTGAATAGAGGTCTCCATACGCCGACCGTCGGTTTCTCCCCTGACTCGGTCGGAGGTGCTGTTGTTGTGCTTGCACCTGGGGATTTCTGCTTCGCAGGCGGCGGGGCCGAGCACCCGCATGCGACAAGGATCCAGACAGTGGCGAGGAATGGGGAGAAGCGGGTAAGCATGTGGAGAGGTTCGAGGGGTGGAGTGGGGGCGCTCAAGCTGTAAATTTTGGTCAGTGGAAATGCCCTGGAAGCCGTGGGGTATTGTGGGGTGAGTTTTCGGGGCAAGGCGGGCTTTGAGAGAGCTTCAATGCTCGATTGGCGGTCGTTGGTTAACCTAGCTAACGATAACGGCCCCGGTGGAAGTTTGAATTTCGGGGCGCCTCTCTCCGAATCGGGAGCGTTTTGAGGGTTCCGGTGCGGCAGTTTCGGCCTGTTGATGGATCTATAAGTATATGGGGCAAAGATTTTTAAGTGCACAACAACAGCTTTGAGCAGGAGTGTGGATAACTTTCAATGCGTCTAGGAGGGAAAGGCATTGACCAGGGTGGGGCAAAGTGTTGTAAAGTATCATAGTTATGGGGCCGATAGGGTTAGTGAGTCGGACCTTCGCAGTCATGCCTGACACGTCTCCAGTTGAAAAACTCTTTAACTCCACCTTCCGGATGAAGGTTGACGAGAAGCGGCGTGTCCAGATTCCAGCCAAATGGAGGCCAGAGGAATCGGGGACCGAGTTGACTGTTGTTGAATGGAAGACGTCGCATGGGACTTGTCTTCGGGTTCTCCCTCCTGGGCGTATGGCAAAGCTGGTCGAGAAGATCGAAGCCATGCCTGAGGACTCGCCCGAACGCGACGAGTTGATGCGGGAGGTGGGATCCAAATCCGAGCAGGTCACCATCGATTCGGCTGGTCGAATCACGCTCCCCGAGGACAAGGCCATGGCTGTTGGAATT